>Ga0315271_10000465_pt1 | contig 22242 bp, 15 predicted proteins | sample C3_top_MG_FD_204664 | JGI IMG/M metagenome (GOLD analysis project Ga0315271, IMG submission 204664) | Sediment microbial communities from Yellowstone Lake, YNP, Wyoming, USA - C3_top | ecosystem: Environmental > Aquatic > Freshwater > Lake > Sediment | place: USA: Wyoming | collected 2017-08-01
GGAGAGGGAGATCAAGCCGCCGGCTGGGGGCAGTGTCAAGATGCGCCCGGCGGCCGGGCGAGCTTGACAACGGCCTTCTCAATCCCGCACGTTAAATCGTATGATGATCCATTGTGGCGCGCTTGATCCTGCAACCACATTCGCTGGCAAATGAACGCTATTTGAGGTAAGTAGGGTTTAGATGCCCAATCAACAACATCCACAGAGCCCAGATGACTGCGGCCGCGGCCCGACGTGCGTTCGGCTGCCTTGGCGCGCGGAGGCGGCTTCAAGTGACCAAGCCCGGACTGAATCGGATCGGGAATCTCTGACTTTCTTTCACGCGATCGAGCAATTCAGCGTTCTAAAATCGTTCCAACATGACCTTTATTTGCTGACCGGTTTGCCGTTCGACTTCGTGGATTTGCGCATGCGGTCTTCGGAGAAGCTCCAGGCCCATCGGTTGTTCACATCTTTTTGCACCCTGGTCAACAGCGCGCACTTGGGACGACTGGCGTGTGAACGTGATGACCAAAAGGCGGCCGCGACCTGTCTGCAGGGAGGCGGGTGTTTGTCGAGGTGCTGCCACCTGGGATTGACTGACATCACGATTCCGATTGCCGTGAACGGCAAGGCGGTCGGGTTGTTATGCACCGGCCAACTGCTCTACCGGCGGCCGACGCCGCAGGATTTTCAAAGGATTCAAAAGCGGCTCGCCAGCCTGGGCGTGGACGTTGCCAAGGCCCGGGAGGCGCACTTGAACCTTCCGGTGCTGGAGAAGCAGCGCGTGACGGCCATCATTGATCTGATGCAAATGGTGGTGGAGTTGATTGGAAACCAAAAATTGAAGATGCTGAAAACCGTCGCGCTCCATCACCCCCTGTCCAAGGCGCTGGACTTTATTGAGGCGCGCTACGGGGAGCCGCTAACCCTGCCGCTGGTAGCCAAAGCAGCCGGCTTGAGCGTCTCCCGGTTGGCGCACGTCTTCAAGGCCCAAGTCGGAATGAGCGTGACCGCCTATTTGAACATGGTCCGCGTCAATTCGGCGAGGGACTTCCTGACGAACTCCAGTATGAGGGTCAGCGAAGCGGCCTTCCAGGTGGGGTTTGGCAATCTAAGCCACTTCAATCATGTTTTCCGCCAGGTGACCGGTCTCTCACCGACGCAATACCGCCGGCAGCACACCAGCACAGGAAAATAGTATTCTGCCAGTAGCCGGTTTCCCGTGTCTGCCATAGGCTTATCGGCAGAACGATAAGAAACAATACGCACCATAATCCCCGGGAGGAACAGACCATGCCCTATCTTGAGAAAGCAGAGAGTGACAAGCGAATCGGCCAAGTCAAAAGTTTGCTGAAGGCAAAGAACCTGGATATCGCGCTCGTGTACTACGACGAGTTCAACATTGGCAACGGCTGGTATCTCACCGGCTGGTGTCCGCAGTTCGAGAGCGGAGCGGTGCTGATCCCGCGCGCGGGCGTACCGCGGCTGCTGGGCGGCCCGGAGAGTGAGCCGTTTGCCAAGCTGGATAGCACCATCACGGAGACGCGCAACTTTCCCGTGTTCATGGTGCCCGACGAGGAATATCCCAATGCCACGATCATTGACTTCCCGAAACTCTTCGCCGAACTGAATGTCGAGTTGGGCAGCGTGCGCCGCGTCGGGTTGGTCGGTGCCGGACGCATGCCGGCTGATTGTTACAAGCAGATTGTCGGCGGACTAAACGGGGCTGAACTGGTGGATATCACTGCGGACTACGTCCAGATGCGCTTCGACAAATCCGACTGGGAGCGCGCGCAAATCCGGGCGGCCTTTGCGCTGGCTGACTTCGCGTATGACGCCATGAAGGCGGAGATCAAGCCTGGCGCCTCCGAGATCCAGGTGGCGGCCGCCGGTGAATATGCCGTGCGCAGCCGCGGGGCCAGCGGCTTTGGGTTCAGTGCGATCGTCGGCAGCGGTGTGCGCTCGAACGCCGTGGTGCCCACCGCCAGTTCCAAGTGCTTGCAAGCGGGGGAACTGGTCATGATCGGCATCGCCCCGAAGGTCTCCGGCTATGCCGGCGTGGTGGGCGATTCCATTCCGGTCAGCGGTCGTTATTCTGAACGGCAGCAGGTTTGTCTGCGCCACCTCAAGGAGGCGTTTCGGCTGACCAAGGCGCAGCTCCTGCCCGGCAAGATCGGCAAGGAGATTGACGCCCCTGCGCGCGCCTACTTCGCCAAGCACGACCTCTCGAAGTACCTAGTCTGTCCCTTTGCCCACACCATCGGGCTGCATGAGGCGGAATCACCCTTCTTCGGCCCGCACAGCCACGACCTGCTCAAGCCGGGGATGACGGTCTGCATTGACGTCAGTTTCTTCGGTCACCCGGAGTTCAACGGCGTGCGGATTGAAACCGGATATGAAATCACGGCCAACGGCCCTGTACCATTCAGCAAGAAGATGGATGCGCTGCTCTGCGAGGACTGACGGCCATGAACAAGACCAAATCGCAAGCTCGTCCTGCGCGCGGCACGGCCCACACCTTCGATGTGGTGCTCGGGTTCGACATGGAAACCGACATTGGTTCCTTCACTCCTTTTTACGAAGGTGTGAAACATGGTACGCCGCATCTCTTGCGGCTTCTGAAACGCCAGGGCATCCGCGCGACCTTTTACTGGACCGGTCACGCGGCCGAGACGAATCCCGGAATGGTCCGACGCGTTCGCGATGCCGGACACGAAACCGGCTGCCATGGGCTATTTCACGAGACCCTGGGCGACCCGCTTTTCCCCTTGCCGAACAACTGGCCCATCCTGCCGTCGGAAGTGGAAGGCCGGTTGCGCGTGGCTACTCAGATCGTGCGGAAAACCAGCGGCGAGCGACCGGTGAGTTTTCGCTGCCCCCGGCTTTGGGGCAGCACGCACGTGCTCAACGTGCTGGAGAAACTGGGCTACCTGACCGATGCTTCGTTCCCGCTGTACTTCTACCGAAAACCGTTCGTGCCGTATTATCCGTCGGCCAAGGATTGGACGCGGCCGGGCCGGATGCGGATTTTGGAAATCCCCAACTTCTGCGATCTCAGGATGGAAAGCCACGATCCCTTCCAGCGCGACCGGGATCAGTGGCCCTTGTTCCGAACTGAATCCGCCGAGGCGCTGATGCGGAAGGCCGACAGTTTCATCGCGTATGTTCAGGCCCGCCACCAGCGGCCCGTCCTGTGCTTCTACCTGCATCCGTGGGAATTCCACCCCATGCCGCAGGGCGCGCTCGATTTCGGCGAGTGCAGCGTGACACCGCTGCCGTTCATCGTGAAGAACTGCGGCCCGAAGGCGGTGGCGCAACTCGATCGGGTTTGCACCCTGCTCCGGGAACGGGGCGGCCGATTCCTCACGGCGAGAGACTTGGCGACAGAGCACGACGCCAGAAACTGATTGATTCAAACCCGTTGAACGAGCCGCCATGACCCGCAAAGCGTTCGTGATTCAAGCCAGGCCGGGCATGGCGGCGGAATATCAACGCCGACACCATCCGATCTGGCCCGAGCTTCAGGAGACACTGAAGCGCCACGGCGTGGGCAATTACTCCATCTTCCTGCGGGAGGAGACGGGCGAGTTGTTTGGCTGCCTGGAAGTCGAGGACGAAGCGCGGTTCCAGCAGATCGCGGAAACCGACGTGTGCCGGCGCTGGTGGCGATACATGACCGAAGTCCTCGTCTCTGAAAGTGCCGACCGCCCGAAGGCCAAAGAGGACATGCTCAGAGAGGTCTTTCACCTGGATTGAACCGGAACGAACGCGCATGAAGGCGACCCACCTGCTAAAGGCTTTCGGCAAGGCCGGTAAACGAGTTCATGTGGCGGGCAATCTGGACGCCGGAGTCATCGTCGCGCTCGACCTGGAAGGCCGTCTGTTCACGGTGCTCGAAGGTGAAGTCCTGAATCGCGTCAACCCCGACGCCATTGCCGGAGAGAGCCATCAAAAGCTATACCTCAATCCGGGCGGCGACGGACTCTGGCCCGCGCCCGAAGGCACTTCGCTCGGATACCAATACTCCACGGGCGCGTGGCGGGTCACGCCCGGCTTGCGGGCCGCGCGTTACTTGGTAACCAAAGCCTCCCAACGCAGCGCCGAGGTCGTCGCCGAAGTGGATTTGATCAACGCCCAAGGCCGTGGCATCCCAACTCTGTTCAAGCGGCAGATCACCGTGACTCCGGGCCAGCGGTCGGTCACCGTGCGGACGGTGGAAAGCATCTCCTACATCGGGCGCACGCCCCTGCGGCGGACGGATGGCCTGCTGGCCCCATGGACTCTCTGCCAATTCGACTGCGGACCGGAGTGCGAGGTCGTGTTTCCCTGCACGCGAAAAGCGGACGTTTGGGATCTATACGACGACCCAAGTGATGCTCAGCGCAGGTGGCACGGGCGGAGGTGCCGGGCGGCGACCAACGGTTCGCAGCGGTACCAGATCGCCGTCGGCGCGCAAGTGCCGTGGATCGAGTTCAGTGACCCTCGCCGCCGCCTGGTGGTGCGCCGCAAAGCCGGTCCGCTCCCCGCCGGCCAGTCGTATATTGACATTCGTGATGCGGCACCTCACGCAGCGCCAACCCGGCCGGGTGTCCGGTACAGCGTTTACAGCGACACCGCCAACTTCATGGAGATCGAAGCGGTGGGTGGCTGCCCCGCAGTGCTCCGCCCGAATGTCGAGCTGCGCATTGCGGTCAACACGCGGTTTGCACGAACCTGAGTGAACGAGGGCTGGCGAGACCCGCCCAAGCGAAAATTATGGAACAACTCCTCGGCATCATCCTGCACTCGATTGGCGGTTTCTCCTCCGCCAGTTTCTACGTCCCGTCACACAAGGTGAAAAAGTGGGCGTGGGAAACCTACTGGATCACCCTGGGTTTCGTGGCTTGGATCATCATGCCCACGATCGGCGGGTTGCTCACCACGCCGGATTTGTGGGCGATCCTTGGCGGTAGTCCGCGCAGCAGCATGGTCGGGTCTTACGTGTTTGGTATTCTGTGGGGCTTTGGCGGACTGATGTGCGGACTGGGCCTGCGCTACCTCGGCCTCTCCCTCGGTCAGTCCATTTCGCTCGGGGTCTGCGCCATCGTCGGAACCATCGTCCCGGCCATTATTGACAAGAAAATCGGCATGCTTTTCACCACGATCCCGGGAGCAATTGTGTTGCTCGGATTCCTCGTGTGTCTGGCCGGGATTGCCTGTTGCGGTTATGCGGGTGTGTTGAAGGAGCGGCTGCTGACTGAGGCGCAGAAGCAGGAGTCGGTCAAGGAATTCTCCGCGGTCAAAGGCCTCACCCTGGCAGTCTGCGGCGGCGTGATGAGCGCGTGCATGGCGCTGGCCATCAACGCCGGTCATCCGATTGCCGCCGCCGCCACCCAGGCCGGCACGGCCCCGGTCTTCATTAACATTCCGATCTTCGTCCTGGCGCTGGCCGGGGGCTTCACCACCAACTTCATCTCCACCATGATCCTCAGCGTCAGGAACAAATCCTTCAGCAACTACACCCTCCGTCCGCGAACGACGCTGCTCGCCAATTACGTTTTCGCGCTGCTCAGCGGGCTGATGTGGTATGGGCAGTTCTTCTTCTACGGCATGGGCACCACGAAGATGGGCCGATTCGATTTTGCCAGTTGGAGCATCCACATGGCCTCCATCATCATCTTCAGCAACCTGTGGGGGCTGTGGTTGAAGGAGTGGGCGCACGTGAACCGGCGGACGCGGGCTTACCTGTGGCTGGGCATTCTCACCCTCCTCATCTCGGTGATTATGATCGGCATCGGCAACAACCTGGCCGCCGCCCATTAGCCGGCATCTGACCATGCCTGTAACCCTGTCTAAGCCCTAACGGTGAATTAAGATCCTTGTCAGCGTTTAAGCTTCACAATTCGACCCGTTGGAGCTTGAATCATCCTGGAATGAAGTCCGCAACTGACAGATGGCCATACGGCCATTCCAACAACCCGATGGAGAATAACGTGAAAGTATCGAAACAGAAGCGATTGTGCGGCCTACCAAGCTCCTATCCATGCGGGCAGGGTTGGGGAGACAATTTGCTCTTGCGTGATTCGTTCCACCCGGAGCAGCGGCCGGACAAGTGTCTCCGCAGAGCCGACGAGCGTGCAGAGGCCGTCGTCCCGGTGATCGGAATGTGCTCCGAATGAACCATCAAATGTTCACATCCTCTCAAACACGCTGCCATCATTCACGCGTTGCTGCGCTGCTGCTCCTGCTGGCATTGGCAGTCATTCCAACCGCGCTTCTCGCCGCTATCACACCGGCCACGCTGCCGGCAACCGAACCGCTGACTTGGAATGGCGACATTGCTTCCAACATGGTCGCCGGGATTGATCGGTTTCTGTTGCGGCAGTTGGAGACTTCGATTGAACAGCGGGCCCGGTTTTGGCAGCCGGATTTTTCGTCACCCGCGGCTTACACGAAGTCAGTCGAGCCTAACCGAAAACGGCTGGCTCAAATCCTGGGCGTGCGCGAGCCGCGGGTCGTGTTTGCCGCTCCAGAACTGGTCGCCACTACCGACCAGCCCGCGCTGATCGGCCGGGGCAATGGCTTTGAAGTCTATGCTGTCCGTTGGCCGGCGCTGGCGGACCTGCACGGCGAGGGCCTGCTCCTCAAGCCGGTGAACCGCGCGCCCGTGGCCAACGTGATTGCAATCCCTGATTGCGAACAAACCCCCGAGCAACTGGCGGGACTGACCGATGGAATCGCGTCCGAATCCCAGTTTGCGCGAAGACTCGCTGAAAGCGGCTGCCGTGTTGTGGTGCCCGCCCTCATCGATCGCAACAACGGCCCCCACCTTGGCCGCGCGAATTTCAGCGCCCGGGAATTTCTCCAACGCTCCGCGTTTGTGCTAGGTCGGCATCTGCTGGGCTACGAAGCCCAAAAAGTGCAGGCCATCGTGGACTGGATGGCGAAGGACGGGCAGGCAGGCCGCCGCATTGGAGCGATGGGCTACGGCGAAGGCGGCCTGCTCGCACTTTACGTCGCCGCGCTGGACCAACGAGTGATAGCGACCTGCGTCAGTGGCAGTTTCGGCACGCGAGAGGACACCTGGCAGGAGCCGCTGGATCGGAATGTGTTCGGACTGCTGGAGCAATTCGGCGACGCCGAACTGGCGCAACTGATTGCGCCGCGCGCGCTCATCGTCGAGGCTGCCCGCGCTCCGGAAGCAGTCTTTCCAGGAACCAACAATGGCGCGCCGGCCCGCTTGGTCACGCCGGATTTGGCCACGGTGAAAAGCGAGCTGGACCGTGCCAGGACGGCACTGGGCCGTTTACAGCCGCCTCCACGCATTGAGGACGTTGACAGCGATGGTGGACGCGGCCCGTTTGGTTCTCCTGACGCACTCGGCAAGTTCCTAGGAGCGCTGAATGCACCAGCGCAACTCCCCGATGCCGGGTCCGTGAAAGTTATCGCCGAGCCGCTTTCCGCCGCGGAGCGTCAGGCTCGTTTGTTCGCCGAGATTGAGAGGCACAATCAATGGCTGCTCGCCGAAAGTCCACGCTTCCGCGAGGAGTTCATGAAGCAGTTCGATTTCTCCTCACGGGAAACATTCGACCAGTCGGTGGAACGCTGCCGGAAGGTTTTTGCAGAGCAAGTCATCGGCAAATTCGACGAACCGCTGCTGCCCCTTCACCCGCGCAGCCGCCTGCTCATGGAACGCGAAAAATGGTCGGCCTATGAAGTCGTTCTGGATGTTTATCCGGACGTGTTCGCCTACGGCGTCCTCCTGCTCCCGCGCGATCTCAAGGCCGGCGAGCGCCGCCCGGTAGTGGTATGCCAGCACGGACTGGAAGGCCGCCCGCTGGATACGATCCAAGGCGACAATGAATTCTATCGCGACTTTGCGGCGCGGCTCGCCGATCGCGGTTTCATCACCTTCGCGCCGCAGAACCCCTACCTCTTCGGCGACCGTTTCCGCACGCTGCAACGCAAGGCCAATCTGCTGGGCAAGACGCTGTTCTCCGTCATCACGCCGCAACACCAACAAATCCTGAACTGGCTCAAGGCCCAGCCTCAGGTGGACAGCTCGCGCATTGCTTTCTATGGACTGAGCTACGGCGGCAAGACGGCGATGCGGGTGCCCGCGTTGTTGCCGGACTACTGCCTCTCGATCTGCTCCGGCGATTTCAACGACTGGGTTTGGAAGAACGCTTCGACGAGTTTTCCCTACAGCTACATGTGGTTTGGCGAATACGAAATCTTCGAGTTCGACCTCGGAAGCACCTTCAACTATGCGGAAATGGCTGCGCTCATCGCTCCCCGGCCGTTCATGGTGGAACGCGGTCATTTCGATCTTTGCGGGACCGATGAAGCGGTCGCCTCCGAGTTCGCCAAGGTGCGCCGCCTTTACGCCACGCAACTGAATCTTCCGGACCGGGCGGAAATTGAATTCTTCCCAGGCCCGCACACCATCAACGGAAAGGGCACTTTCGAGTTCCTGCACAAACATCTGAACTGGCCGGATGCCAGCACGCGATCAACACCCGCCACCGGCGCAGGCACAACGATAACAAACACTCCTGCAATCAAATGAGCGCTCAAACCGATAACTTCAACCGCACCCTGCGTGTCGCCTCGGTCCAGTTTGAAAGCATGCAGGCGGACAAGGCGGCGAACTTCCAAAAAATTGAAGCCTTCGTGAAACTGGCCGCCGCCCAAGGGGTGAAATTGGTCGTTTTCCCGGAGTGCTGCATCACAGGCTATTGGTTCATCCGCAATCTTACCGTTGCGCAGCTGGCGGCTCTTGCCGAACCGATCCCGGACGGTCCCAGCACGCGACGCCTGGTGGAACTGGCGCGGCAATACCGGATCAGCGTGGGGGCCGGGTTGGTTGAAGATGGCGGAAACGGCGTCTTCCATAACAGCTACGTCGTCGCGCTACCCGATGGCACAATCCACAAACACCGCAAGCTGCACGCCTTCGAGCATGACGCCATTCACAGCGGAAGCGATTACACCGTGTTCGATTTGCCGGAGGGATTCCGCGTTGGCGTGCTGATTTGCTATGACTGCAACCTCATCGAGAACGTCCGCATCACCGCGCTGCGTGGTGCCGAGATCCTGATTGCCCCCCATCAGACTGGCGCGGTTCGCAGCCGGGATCCGCATCTCATGGGATTGATTGACCGGCGGATTTGGGACAACCGCCACGCAGATCCCGGCGCAGTTGAACGGGAGTTTCGCGGCGACAAGGGCCGGGGCTGGCTGATGCGCTGGCTGCCGAGCCGCGCGCACGACAGCGGCCTGTTCCTCATCTTCAGCAACGGCGTGGGTGTGGACGACGATGAAATCCGCACGGGCAACGCCATGATCCTCGACCCGTATGGGCGCATCCTCACTGAAACGTGGAAGGCCGAGGACACGATGGTGGTGGCTGATCTCGATGCAAACCTTCTCAAAGAAGCGACGGGGCGGAAGTGGATTTGTGCGCGCCGCCCCGAACTTTACCCGCCACTGACCATTCCCACCGGTCTGGAGCGCGACGCGCGGATTATGAAGTTTGAAGAATGAGCAAAGGGCAGGCGGTCGCGGTTGCGTGCTTTGTAAGCGTCAACCCAAGAATGAGGTCGATGATTGCCCGACTGTCCTTGGCCGCCGGTCTTTGCGCATTACTCGGATGTTCAGGCATCCCCGAGAGAGCCGCGCCAACCGATACCATGGCTTCCGATTCGCCCATTTAGGCGCTCGGTTGGAGATGTAATTTGATCAGCCGGCGAAACTCGCGTTGCCACGGAGACTCCTGGCCGTCCGCACGGCAAAGGCAGTAGATGTTCTCCGCACCCAGCCACGGACTCAGGTCAAGGATATGGATTTTATGCCTTGTAGCGCGGTTCAACAGCAGGCGGCTGCGCAACATGGGCGAAACCGCCGTGATGCACACGCCCAGCCCCATTTCCACCGAATCGGCCAGATAAGACGTTAGGTGCGCCTCAAAGACCACCTGTAACGGCTCCGTGACGCCCAGATTCGCAAAGAATGTCTCCACCCGCACACGCGGATTTGTGTGTGGCGGCGAAAGAATCAAGCGTGACTGGGCCACCTGCCGGAAATCCGGCTTCTGCATCTTCGCGAAGGGATGGTTTGCCGGACAAATCAGCGTGAATGGATAGCTCGTCACCAATTCGGCGCTGACTCCCGCGATCTTTGGCGGGGGGCTGAGAAAGCCGACCACGGCCACATCCACCTCACCCTCGACGAGGGGCCGCAGCGCCATTTCTGGTCCGCGATCGGACACATGCAGACAGAGCGACGGATCCTGCTTCATGAGCTCGGTGATGGGCTGGCGAAGTTCGTTGGCAATCAGACTGGGCGTGGTGACGAGCCGCAGGTGGTGTTGTTCCGACCTCATCCCTTTCGCGCCCTGGAACTCGGACTTCACCAAGTCGAAGCCATCGACCACGGGACGCACCAGCTCTGACAATCTCCGCCCGTCAGCGGTGGCCACCATACTTCGTCCAACCTTCTTCAGCAGCACGCTCTTGAATTCCCGTTCCAGCGCGCGCACTTGCATCCAGACAGAGGGACGGCTTAGACCCAGATATCCCGCCGCCGCCTCGAAACTGCCGAGCCTGGCTGTCTCGTAAAAGCCCAGCAGCTGACGGAAGCTCACTTCCTTGAAACGCGGCACTGTCAAACCCGGCGTCTCCGGGGGCCCCTCGTTCTTGGCACGCGGTCTGGTTCTTCGCTTGGTTTGCGGCATGGATGGTTCGTCTTTCAGTGTTAGGCGAAGGCTAACGGCGCGTTAGCAATTGAGTCAACATTTGAGCTTCACAACTCTGGCACGCCGGGATCACATTTGAACGCATGATCATGGAATTAGAAATCCAACAAAGACGCCCACCGGCAGGCGCCGTCAAACAACGAAACCAGACGCTGCGATGAAACCGTTGAATGTCGGTATCATCGGGTGCGGCTTGCTGGCCCGCGCACAGCATATCCCGAACGTGCTGACCTGCGCCGACACCCGCCTCCATTCGTGCTGTGACCTGGATGAAGCCGTGTTGCGCGACCTGAAAGCGCAGCATCCAGAGCTGAAGACGACCACCGATTTCCGTGCGGTGGTGAACGACCCCGAGGTTGAACTGCTAATTGTGGCAACCACGGAGCATTTCCGGGTTCCCATCTTTGACGCCGCAATCGCGGCCCGCAAACCAGTCCTGACCGAGAAACCGTTGGCCGCAACGCTTCAGGAAGCCCGCAGCATCCGCGATAAAGTCGTCTCAGCCCGCCTGCCCTTTTGCGTCGGGCACAATCGCCGCTGCTCGCCCGCAATGTCAGAAGCGCGCGCCATTTTCCGCGCTCACATGAACGCGCCCAAACCCTGCCCGTGGCGATTTCGTCGCGAGGGCTGGGAGCAGGTGGCAGCAGTCGTGGGTGAGGAATCGGACATGCCCGCGATTTCAATCCGGATCAACGACGACTGGATGAGTTGGAAGGCCGTGCATCTTACAGGAAACAATTCCGAATACGGGCTGTTGTTGAGTGAGATGACCCACTTTGCCGATCTGGCCAGTTGGTTTCTGGATGCTAAACCGTTGCGGGTCGGCGTGCTCAGCAGCGGCGTCACCAACCATGCGACCGTTATTGAGTATGAAGGTGGCGGAATCGCGAGCATTTTCATGGCGAGCAACGGAACCTTCGGCTACCCGAAGGAACTACTTGAAGCGTTCGGCCATGGCGCGGCAGTGGTCGTGGATCACATGCTGGAAATCCGCACCGCCGGAATCGAGGGTGCGCCGGCTCGCAGGGTTTACCCAATGCTCAACGATCGGCATCCGCACATTGGCACGGAGGGGGGGCTCTGGGGCTGGCTTGAAAAGAAAAGTGCTGCCTGCTCGGAGGCCGCCCGCTCGGGTCAGAGCCACGACATCTTCACAGCCGAACCGGACAAGGGCCACGCCCGGATGCTCTCGGCGTTCGTTGAGGAGATCCGCGGCCTGCGTCCCGTCCCTGTCAGCCCTGTGACGGACGCGGTGCGCGCGATGGAGATTTGCACGGCAGCGATCCGGTCATCCCGCGAAGGCCGCTTTGTGGATTTGAAGGAGCTGTAACCGCCCGTCGAACATGAACAGCGCATCGATATCCTCTCTGGGAACAGTTCGCGTGCTGGACGCGAAAGTTGAGTTCATTGAGCAACCGTTCGTCAAACCGCTCCAGATCAGCTCCGGCACAATCACCCGCATCACTGAGGCGCGTGCCGAAGTCCGGGTGTGCTTGGATGCCGTTGAGGCCACGGGATGCGGAAGCATTTACCTCAGTGACCTCTGGGCCTGGCCGGACACGACCCGCACGCACGAGGAACGGGATGCCGTCTTGCGAGGGTTCTGCATTGAAGCTACAAGACGGCTGACCGAATGGTGCGGGGAACCCGCCCACCCGCTCGAATTGGGAATGCGGCTGCACTGCAACGCCACCGAACACCCGATTCTGCCGGCACTGGCCACGGCCATGTGCATCAGCCCGTTCGATGCGGCACTGCACGATGCCGTCGGTCAGGCGCTCTTGTTGCCGGCCTTTTCTTTTTACGAACAGGATTTCCCGGTGCCGACCGCTGATGCTTTGTTCGGAGGCAAGTCTGTAGTGCGAGCCATTCGACAGCTCCTGCACCGGCCGCCGCAAACGTCCATGCCCGCCTGGTATCTCGTCAGCGCAACTGACGATCTGGACGATGGTTCGGCACGCTGGGCGGGCGGCCGATATTCGTGCTTCAAAATCAAGGTGCTGGCAAAAGACGCGTGCAATGATGCCATGCGGACGGCGGCGGTGTATCGGCGCGCGCTGACCAGCGGCGTCGTCCGACCTCGACTGAGCCTCGACAGCAACGAGGGCAATCTTGATCCCGCCTCGGTGCTGGATTACCTGCTAGCCCTCCGTTCGATTGACGCTCAAGCCTTCGACGCGCTGGAGTATCTCGAGCAGCCTACCGGCCGCGACATCCAAGCCGACGCGCATGATTGGCGTCCGGTCACGCGGCTGAAACCTATCTTGCTCGACGAAGGGCTTACCGACTTGGAACTCCTGCCTCTGGCAAGGGAACAGGGCTGGAGCGGCCTCGCGCTTAAAACCTGCAAAGGCCACAGCTTCGCGCTCACTGCGGCAGCCTGGGCGCGCGAGCAGGAGATGGCCGTGGCGTTGCAAGACCTCACGAACCCCGGGTTCTCCGCAATTCACGCGGCGCTGTTCGCGGCACACGTCCCGACCATCAACGGTGTCGAGTTGAACTCGCCGCAATTCACTCCCGCCGCAAATGCCGAGTGGATGCCGCGGCTCGCGGGTCTGTTCGAGCCGTGCGCCGGCAGGCACATTCTCCCGCCGGCAACAACCGCCGGTCTCGGTTCAACACTTTGAAAAAACAGGCACGCATGTTTTTCTTTTTACACCCATGAGCAGCCAATCCAACCGCAAGCTGTTTCCAGCCATGATTCGCCCCATGACGTGTTTTATCGTTGCCCTCAACATCGCGCTATTCGCCCCTTCTATCCGAGCGCAGCAACCTCCGCCTGCAAATCACGCCACGACTCCTCCGCGTGCTGCTTTGACTCAGTTGAAACTCGACGCGGAGCGCGCCTTGCCATCTGCATCAGCAGCGTGCCTGTTCCACATCGGGGACAGCGTGGTGTTGCTTTCGGGCGGCAACGCCTGGTTGGTGCAAGCCGATGGCGACACGAAGCCGGTCGCGCGGGGCCGCGACATTCGCGATTGCAGTATCGCCGCCGGCGCACAGTCTGCCTACCTCCTTGGCGGGGTGGTTTCGAATCAACCCTCAGCCAGCGTGTGGCGGGTGAGCCTGAATGGCGACGCACTGCAATGGGATTTGGTGGCCGAATTGCCCTCCCCATGTGCCAAGCCGTCATCCACGTCCATCGGCACTGATCTTTACATTGGCGGGCAGGCAAACGGCGGAACAAACTTCTTCCTGAAGTTCAGACCTGGCACGCGCCAATTCGAGCCTGTTGTGCCGCCGCCATCGCTTGCCGTAATTCTCTCCTTGGGCGCGCAGGGGGATTCACTCTTCCTGGCAGGAACTGACACGGCGGGAACTCAGCAATTCTGGAAACGCAAGGATGGCCGTTGGTCACCAGCCAGTCCGCCACCAGAGCCATTGGAGGCGCTGCCGCCCGTCGCCATCGGTCAGTCGCACCTTCTCTACGCGACTGCGAGCAAGACTGTTCCCCTGCTCGCGTTTCACACCGTGACCGCCACATGGAGTCCCATCCCCGCCCAGGAGGGCGAAACCGTTGCCATGGCTGGACTCAAAGCCGGCCTCCTTCGCGCGGTGAAGAATGGGGACGCCAGCTTGACGCTGCGGATTGAGTCCCTAACGCATCCGAAGAAGGGTTTGGGTCTCCTCGACTACGTCACTCTCGCCGGGTATTTCGGCCTCAATCTCGGCATTGGCTTCCTGTGCGCGAAACGCAAGTCCACCTCGGACGAGTTTTTCCGCGGCGGCGGCCGGATTCAATGGTGGGCGCTCGGCATCAGCTACATGGCCACGGGCGTCAGCAGCATCAGCTTCATGGCCTATCCGGCAACAGGCTACGCCTCGAATTGGCTACTGATTGGCGTGCCGGTGTTTCAAAGCGTAGCGGTGGTTGTCACGGGATTTCTGTTTATCGGCCTGCTACGGCGGCTGAACATCACGACCGTTTTTGAATACTTGGAACTGCGCTTCGGCCGGGCCATACGCCTGCTCGGCAGCGCGTTGATGATCCTCAGCCAGGTGGGCGGACGCTTGAGCGTGGTGTTGCTTCTGCCATCAATGGCCTTTTCCGCCGTCACCGGCTTGAATGTGTATGTGAGCGTCACGTTGATGGGCGTGGTGACGATGATTTATTGCCTGAAGGGCGGCATGAAAGCCGTGGTGTGGACGGACGTTCTCCAGTTCGGGCTGATGTATGGAGCGATTGCTGTCGCGCTGACCATCATCACAAGCAACGTGCCCGGAGGCCTCGGGGGATTGCTTTCGGTGGCGAGCGCGGAGGGCAAGTTGAAGTCCTTCAGCTTTGACTGGAATCTCGTGCAGCCGACGGTGTGGGTCTTCTCCTGCCTCGCGGTGACAACCGTCTTCCTGCAACTCAGCGACCAGTCCCTGATGCAGCGGGCCTTGAGCGCGTCGGATGAAAAGGCCGCGCGCAACAGCGTCATCTTCGGCGGCCTGCTGACGCTGCCGATCGGGCTTGCGCTCTTCTTCACAGGGTCGGCCCTGTTCGTCTTTTACCGGCATCACCCCGAACTGCTCGACCCGACGCTCCCAAACGACAGTATTTTCCCCTTCTTCATCGGGAACGAACTGCCCAGCGGGCTGGCGGGGTTGATCATCGCCGGCATTTTTGCCGCCGCCATGTCCACCGTCAGCGGGACGGTCAACGCCATCGCCGCGATCACCGTGCGGGACTTCCTGCTGCCTCACCGGCCAGCAAGCAGCGAAGCGGAGCAGATGAAACTCGCCAAGCTGACCACAGTGGTCACTTCCGGGTTGGCGACGTTGATTGCAACCATCATGGCAGGCATGAACATCCAATCGCTCTGGGAAACGTTTGCCACGCTGATCGCGCTCATCGGTGGCGGTTTTCCGGGCATCTTTGCACTGGGCCTGCTCACCAAGCGTGCCAACGCACCGGGCGTCGCAATCGGGCTGATTGCCAGCATTGGAATCACCTTTGCGGTGAAGCATTACACCACCACCAATGTCTTTCTCTACACGAGCGTGGCCGTGGGTTCGTGCCTGGCGGTCGGCTACATCGCCAGCCTGCTTTTTGCGCCGCCCGCCAACTCACTTGACGGGCTGACGGTGCATACGCTCAAGCGCAAGGCGTGAAGTCACCGGTCCACGATCCGATCGGAAATCTCCTGCGCCTTCTCCTCGATCAGTTCGGGCATGGAGAACCACTGCCGGTCGGCGTTGTGCGGCGGCGTTCCATCCCAGCGGCGTTCCGACGAGCCTGTAACGCTGTCGGTCTTTCCGTCGCAGGCAATCGTGATCAGCAATGTCCGTCCCGCTCGATTCCCAATCGGGATGATCCACTCATGCCTTCGCTGGTCGTGCTCCTGCTTTTCCAGATTCGGACTGCCGCTGTCGTAAGCGTGGACCACCTGGCCATCCACATAGATTTTCGCCAGTGAGGCGTTGCCCCACTTGGCGCTGTCGTTCTTCACCCGCAGCCGAAGTGCGGATTTTTCATCCGGCACAAACACCAGGAAGTCCGCCGCCTTTTCTCCGTTCCCGAGGTCTGTGAAGAGGTATTCGTCGCCGTTCCTGGAGAACGTCCCCAGCGACACCGCATGCCCCACTGCGACGCCCTGCTGATTGATGAACCGCGACCGGGTTGTTTCGGCGCGACCGATCTTGTCGCCGTGCCTGAGTTTCGCTCCAACCTGCGAGTAGAGAATTGAGGCTGGCAGACTCACTTCCAGCGTCACCCTGTTGGTCGCCGACACTTCAACCACCCTCCCATTGACACTCAACAGCGGAAATGCGCCGTTCAGTCCAAGCTCAATTCGCGCCTGCACAGGGCCTCCCTTCGTGGCTTCCAACACCATCACGGCAAACTCGCCTTCCTCAACATAGCGAGTCAACCGCACCCCATCAGGCAATGAGTTCAGTCGCATAGCAAGCGGGTGCTCAGGCTTGCTCGCGGGGAAAAACGCGTATTCCGCCTCCGGATTCAGCCCAAACACCTTCCCGCCCGCAGCCGCTGGCCAGCCGGGCAGGACTAGGTCCGTCTTCACACTGTTCACGCCCGAGACGCGCAAATAAAGATCCTTCCCGTCCGGAGATTGCATCCGCTGAATTGCACCGTCATCGTAATACTTGTAAATCTTCCCCTCCTTGTCCCGATAGAGGCACACCAAGTCCCTTTCGTATTTCTCCCGCTTGAAGTGCGGCGTCAGTTGCAGGCGCGAAAACAATTGGGCGCGCCATTTCATGTGACCCAGCATCCCGCGATCGGCCTCGTAGGATCGCAAGTCGCCCGGGAATTGAGCCATGCCACCCGCAGCATCCGAGCAGGAAGTAACCAGGTGCATGAGAAAATCGGACTCGGCGCGCACGCGGGGAATCCACTGACGGAAGCCGAACAGGTAGGAAGACACCGGCCGCTGGTGATGGAGCCGGAGCCGGCGAAATTCCATACTCCCCCACACTTGCGCGTAGTTGAGCGGCCAACGCACACCGAACGCGATGGGCGACGGGCCGTATTCCGACGCCATCGGCACCTGCGGCTGCGCCGCCAGCAATTCGCGCATCATCCGGATGCTCCCCTGCTGCGCGAAGACCCCGTCCATCACGCCGTTCCTAAAGTCGCCGGTGCACCCCGCCGTGTCCTCGTAATTGGCGTCCGTTCCGGTCGTGGAATTCCAGACCCTCATCTGCTCGATGTGATATTTGCGCCAGGCTGTGGAAAGTGGGTCGCCGTAGAGGACTTTACCATCCTTCATCCCGGCGAATTGATCGTCTCCCTTGGGTTGGTTGATGGTCCCGATCAATAGCTCGCTGACGGCATTCGTGCTCTTGTATTGCGCATACTCGTAGATGGAGGACTTTCGCGTCAGGAAGACGTCTTTGAGGTTGTCGCGGATGAACACCTTGGAATTGTAGTTGATGCAGTAGGTGTTGACGTAGGCCATCGTCTTGAGGCCGTAGGAATGGGCCAGCTTGACGGCGTCCGCATAGCCGGAGCGGGGCGTCCAATCGGGGAGTTCCCGGTCAAAATCCGGCGCGCGGGCATTCCACGAATGCAGCATGACTGTGGACGGATCGAATGTGTCCGCGATCTTCTGCATAACCTCTTGAGTCGGAAGATAGCCGTCCAGAACCGATTCGATCGCCGGCGCGTAGCCGTCAATGACGACGCGAATCTTGTCGGCCCAGGCGACGGAATCGCGGATCTTCAATTCCTCGGCGAACTGGGCGGCATACCAGTTTTTATACGGCGTCAATGCATCCACCCAGCCGCCGGCGAACACATCCAGTTTCCAAGCTCCAGAGGTCACGGTCTTGTGCGGCTCGAAGGGCATGAGATTCTGATGCTCGAAGGCGAAGGCGAAGCTCTTTCCGTTCCACCCCAAGTAGGCGTAGAAGGGATTGAATTGCGCATCCTCGCTCCAAAGCCCCACCGAACCACCCGCCGTCTCGAACGCCAGCGCCGGCACTTCAATGAAGGGAGACACCCCAAAGCTCAACACCGCCGGCGACATGGTTCGGCTATATTCCAATCCGCCGAAGCTGGGCACAAAGAAGCTGCTGTTGGAAACGACGTTCACGAGCGGCACTTGAATGCCGAACACTCCGCCACGGTCGGATGAACCGGAGGCAGTGAACCGCAACGCGCCATCCTTCGCGTCCACTTCGACGGTGATAGTCAGAGACTCACTCGAGTATCGCTCCGTGCCGTCGCTAAGATCGGTCCAGGTTGCAACTGCGCCCGCAGGTGTTCGCGTCAGTTTGAAGGACGACTGGCTGTCGGGAAAATGTTGGTTTGGGTAAAAGATGGTTGGCGTCAACGCGCTGTTGAGCGGGTGATTGCCCCAGGGAGAGTGTGCCACGCACATGGTGCTGACATTGCCGGAAAGGCTGCCCATGCCGCCCGGAAGCAAGCTCTCGCCCGCGAGCTTCTCATCGCACACCAGCTCCCCTGTCAGGAGGTTCTTGAGATGCACGATCCGCCCGGCCTTGAACTTTGCCTCCAACCGGGCGGTGCAAATGGTAAAAGCGCGCTCAGCAGCCATTTCCTCAACCACTGGAGCGCCCGCGCCCTCCGCCATTGCGCTGAGGCACAGGGACGCGGCGATCAGGATGATCAGCCGCGCACCCGAACGAAGTGGCGGAAGCTTGGTATTTGATTTTATGCTCATAAATCCGTCGCCCGCTCCGGCCAATCGCCTCGAATCCAGGGCGATGTTCTCACTGCGGCAGAATCCGGTCGGCGATTTTCTGCGCGCTGTCCGCCACCAGTTCCGGAATGGACAGCCACTGCAGGTCCGAATTTCCGCTGGCCTTGCCATCGCAGGCAACCGTCACCAGCACAGTCTGACCTGCCTGCCGCCCCAGGGGAATCGTCCACTGATGAAGCCGTTGATCGTGTTCCTGCTTCTCCAGATTGGGACTGCCGAAGTCGTAGGAATGCACCAGCCGCCCGTTGAGGTAAACTTTGATAACGCTTGCGTCGCCATGCTTCGAACTTTTGTTCAACGCAAGAAGCCGGAGCGCAGCCTTTCCATTCGGCACAGTGAACAGGAAATTTGCCGCGCTCTCTCGGCCTCCGTCGGAGGGAAACAAAAACAAATCACCATGCCTCGGGAGCTGTGCGAGGCGATTGCCGCCGCCGGAATCAAATCCCTGCGCGCTCACAGTCCCGATCACAGCCCGCGTTGCGGCGCCAATCTTGTCGCCAATCCTCAGCGCCGCGCCGGGCTTTGAGTGGAGGATGGAAGCCGGCAAAGCCAGTTCGGCAGCCACCGTTCGCTCCGGCGGAATCGGCAGTGTCTGTCCGTTGATGCTGGCCGACGAATAGTCCTGGTTGAATTCCATTTCGACGGTCGCATTGGTGCGTCCCACCTGCGCCGAGTCCAGCACCATCAGCGCATAATCGTCACCTTCGACATATCGTGCCAGTTTGATGCCCTCCGGCAGCGAGCGCAGACGTATCGCGGCCGGTTTCTCCGATGCGCCCGCCGGAAACAGCGCATACTCCGTGACTGGATTCAGGCCGAACACCTTTCCATTTGCAGCCGCCGGCCAACCGGGCAGGACCAGACCGGTCTTCACGCTGTTCACGCCGGAGACGCGCAGATACAGATCCTTCCCGTCCGGGCCTTCCAGGCGTTGAACCGCTCCGTCGTCGAAATACTTGTAACTCTTCCCTTCCTTGTCCCGATACAGGCAGACAAGGTGATCCTCGTATTTCCGCCGCTCAAAGTGCGGCGTCAATTGCAGGCGCGAGAACAACTGCGCACGCCACTTCATGTGACCGAGCATGCCGCGATCAACTTCGAAGGATCGCGGGTCACCGGGGAATTGAGCCATGCCACCCGAGGCATCCGAGCAGGATGTAACCAGGTGCATCAAGAAGTCAGTCTCCGCTGCAATTGTTGGAACCCATTGCCGGAAGCCAAACAAATACGAAGAAACCGGGCGCTGATGATGCAACCGGAACTGGCGGAACTCCGTGTTTCCCCACACTTGCGCGTAGTTCAGCGGCCAGCGCACCCCGAAGGCGATGGGCGACGGGCCGTATTCCGACGCCATCGGCACCTGCGGTTGCGCCGCCAGCAGCTCCCGCATCATCCGGATGCTCCCCTGCTGCGCAAACACCCCCTCCACCACGCCATTCCCAAAATCGCCGGCGCACCCAGCCGTGTCCTCGTAATTGGCGTCCGTGCCGGTAAGGGAGTTCCACACCTTCATCTGTTCGATGTGATACTTTCGCCAGGCAGTGGAGAGCGGATCGCCGTAGAGTATCTTCCCATCCTTCATCCCCGCAAACTGATCCGCGCCTTTCGGCTGATTGATCGTGCCGATCAACAGCTCGCTGACGGCGTTGGTGCTCTTGTATTCCGCATACTCGTAGATGGAGGACTTCCGCGTCAGGAAAATGTCCTTGAGATTGTCGCGGACGAAGGTCTTGGAGTTGTAGTTGATGCAGTAGGTGTTGACGTAGGCCATCGTCTTGAGCCCGTAGGAATGGGCCAGCTTGACGGCGTCCGCATAGCCGGCCCGCGGCGTCCAGTCGGGCAGCTCACTATCGAACTCCGGCGCGCGGGCATTCCACGAATGCAGCAGGACGGTCGAAGGATCAAACGTGCCCACGATCTTCTGCATCACTTCAGGGGTAGGCGCATATCCGTCCATCACAACCCGAATTTTGTCGGCCCACGCCACGGAATCGCGGGTTTTCAATTCTTCGGCAAATTGCGCGGCATACCAGTTCTTATACGGCGTCAGGGCGTCCACCCAGCCTCCTTCGAACACGTCCAGCTTCCAGACTCCCGAGGCTACGGTCTTGTTTGTCTCAAAGGGCATCAGGTTCTGATGCTCGAAGGTGAAGGCGAAGCTCTTGCCGTCCCAACCCAAGTAAGCGCAGAACGGATTGAACTGGTCATCCTCGCTCCACAGTCCCACCGAGCCGCTCGCCGTCTCGAACGCCATCGCCGGCACTTCAATGAACGGCGCGCCGCCCCAGCTTCGCAGTGCAGGCGAAATCGTCCGGTTGAACTCCATTCCGCCAAAGCTGGGCAGGAAGAAACGGCTGTCCGCGCTGATGTTGATCAATGGAACTTGAACACCAAACACGCCGCCCTGTTCGGATGAACCTGAAACGGTGAAGCGCAGGCTGCCGTCCTTTGCATCCACCCCGGCGTTGATCGTGAGCGATTCATTGGGAAAACGCTCCCTGCCATTGGTAAGCCCGCTCCAGATGGCAGCGAATCCCGCCGGATTGCGCGTCAGTTTGAAGGACGACTGCGCATCGGGGAAATGCTGGCTGGGAAAGAATACCTCCGATTTCAGCTCGCGGTTCAGGGGATAGGTGCCCCAGGGCGAGTGCGCGACGCACATCGCGCTGACATTGCCGGAAAGGCTGCCCATGCCGCCCGGAAGCAAGCTCTCGCCCGCGAGCTTCTCATCGCACACCAGCTCCCCTGTCAGGAGGTTCTTGAGATGCACGATCCGCCCGGCCTTGAACTTTGCCTCCAATCGGGCGGTGCAAATGATAAAGGCGCGCTCGGCCGCAAGTTCTTCAACCAACGGCTTTGCAGGTGGTTCAGCTTGGACAGCCCACACACAGTTTGCAGCACAGGCCAGCAACACAACGGTCAGTCCCGCACTGATCCGCGACGCCAAGGTTTGGATGTTTGACTTGGTTGTCACATTTTCTGGTCTTTCGGTCGGATCAAATTACTTTTGCGGCGCGTTTTTGAATCAATGACCTCAGCGGCGGTTTAATTACGCTACAGAGGCGGCGGCCATTGTTTGCTGTTTGTTTGTTTTTTGTGTGCCGTTTTCTGCTTTTGGTTTTCTTCCCGGCGCTGGGCAAGTTTCTTTACGCATCGTTGCTCGACGATGTTGGGCCGTAGGCCGTCATGGGCTTGTTGCGGGGTGACGTAGTCGATGCCTGAATGGTGATGCTCGGTGTCATACCAGGTAAAGTAGAATCTGAAGTATTTTTTGGCCTGGTCGTCATCCAGGAATCGCCCGGGATACTCCGGGGCGCGTTTGACGGTGCTGAAGGCCGATTCGATGAACAGATT
>Ga0315271_10000466_pt1 | contig 22221 bp, 22 predicted proteins | sample C3_top_MG_FD_204664 | JGI IMG/M metagenome (GOLD analysis project Ga0315271, IMG submission 204664) | Sediment microbial communities from Yellowstone Lake, YNP, Wyoming, USA - C3_top | ecosystem: Environmental > Aquatic > Freshwater > Lake > Sediment | place: USA: Wyoming | collected 2017-08-01
GCAGCACTTCGATGCCTTTCTTGCGGAAGATTTCGAGGTGCGGGCTGTGCTTCGCAGCGGCGAAGCTGTCGGCGGCGATGAAGTAGATGGCGCTCTGGCCTTCCTTCATGCGGCCAACGTAATCTTTCAGCGCGACGATTTGCGCGTCGCTGTCGGTGTGGGTGGAAGCAAAGCGGAGCAGGGCGGCGATGCGCTCCTTGTTCGCGTAGTCCTCGCCCGGGCCTTCCTTCATCACCTTGCCGAAGGCTTGCCAGAACCGGGCGTATTGCTCCGGCTGCTTGTCGGCCAGGTCTTCCAGCAGGCCGAGCACTTTTTTCACCGAACCGGCCTTGATGGCGTCGATGTCTTTCGAATGCTGGAGGATTTCGCGCGACACGTTGAGCGGCAGGTCGGCCGAGTCGATCACCCCGCGCACGAAGCGCAGGTATTGCGGCATCAACTGTTCGGCGTCGTCCATGATGAAGACGCGGCGCACGTAGAGCTTGATGCCGTGGCGGTGCTCGCGGTCGTACAGGTCGAACGGCGCGTGCGACGGCAGATACAGCAGCGAGATGTAGTCCTGCTTGCCTTCGACGCGGTTGTGCGACCAGGCCAGCGGCGCTTCGTGATCGTGCGCCACGTGTTTGTAGAATTCGTTGTATTCGTCGTCGCTGACGTCCTTCTTGGCGCGCGCCCATAGGGCGGAGGCGCGGTTGACGGTTTCGTCCTCAGCGGTCGGCGTTTCCACGCCGTCTTTCCATTCGCTCTGCTTCATCACGATGGGCAGGGTGATGTGGTCGGAATAGGTGCGGATCACCGACTTGATCTTGTAGTCGGAGAGGAATTCGTCGTCACCTTCGCGCAGGTGCAGCACGATTTCGGTGCCGCGTGCGGGCTGGTTCACCGTTTCCAGCGTGTAATCGCCCGCCCCTTCGGATTCCCAGCGCACCCCGTGCTCAGACGTGAGACCGGCGCGGCGGGTGGTCAGCGTCACCCGGTCGGCGACGATGAAGGCTGAATAAAAACCGACGCCGAACTGGCCGATCAGGGAGGCGTCTTTCTTCTGGTCGCCAGACAGTTGCGAGAAAAATTCGCGGGTGCCGGATTTGGCGATGGTGCCGATGTGCTCGATCACTTCCTGCCGGCTCATGCCGATGCCGTTGTCACGAATCGTCAGCGTGCGCGCAACGCGGTCGAAAGCGACGTGGATGCTCAGTTCGCCGTCGCCTTCAAACAGCGCCGGGTCGGATAACGCCTCGAAGCGCAACTTGTCGGCAGCGTCGGAGGCGTTGGAAATCAGCTCGCGCAGGAAAATGTCCTTGTTGGAATACAAGGAATGGATCATCAACTGCAACAGTTGTTTGACTTCGGCCTGAAAACCCAGAGTTTCTTTGGTGGTGGCGGACATGCGGCGGTCTCCGTGAATAAAACGATGCGGAGGAGGTGGGGGCGGGGCGGCGGGTTTCAAGCCCTGGCCTGTCAGGATGAACCCTGCTGGCCACCCCCATCGCTACCCGCCGTTCGCTTCATTGCTGGCTGCCTGCATTTACGCCTCGACCATGTCCTTTTTCGTGCTTTGCATCAAAGCGACCACCTCATCGCGTTCAGTCGGCGGAACCTGAAAGGCCTCCAGCGTGGCATGGATGTGCCCCATGAATATCGACCAGTCGCTTTCGCTGATGCCCATTCCCTTATGCGAGGTCTTCATGTCCCGCCCGGTGTAGTACGCCGAACCGCCCGCATTCGAACAGAGAAATTCAATCAGGAGCTGCTTCGACCGCTGCAAGCTGTCCTCTCCCCGATGCTGCCAGAAGCGACCCAGTTGCGGATCGTTGCGCAAGCGGGGCAACAGGTCGCTGGTCACGGCAGCAATGGCGTCATAACCGCCAAGTCGTTCATAAAGCGTTTTCGTATTCATTGCCTTACCTCCTGTTGGTTAGGGTGGCGATGCCAATGGCTGCCGGGTTTCGACCGCAGCCTCCCGGGCAGCAGCAATGCCAGCATAGCCGCTACGGCGAACAGCGCCAGCACGTCACCCCGGGAGGTGACCCATTATTGGGCGTGTAATCGCACGGCAGGGTGCAATGCACGCTGGTTTCCGGGTCTATAAATAAAGCCTCCCCTTTTGTGCATCCGGACGTCCGGGCTGAGGGGACGAAGGAGGTGCAACATGGCACGCAAATTCATCGATTGCCGGGAATACCCGAGCGAAATCAACTGTACGGTGTCGCTATCCGCCGACAGCGAAACGGAACTGCTGGAAGCGGCAGTGCAGCACGCGGTGGCGGTTCATGGCCACACCGACACCCCGGAACTGCGCGAAACCTTGCGCACGATGTTCAGGGAAGAGGTGAGGACGGCGGCCTGACCGTCGTGTCGCCTGGGGATTGAAAGCGCATTCTGGCGGGATGGTGTTGCGGGCTTCAACCCCTCGCGTCAGGGCTGTTTTTGTTTGGAAAGCAGCGCCAGCAGTTCGACTTGCGCGCTGGAGGGCTTGGCGCGGCGCGGGGTGCGGCGGCGGAAGCTGCCGTCGGACTGCATGTCCCAGGCTTGCACGTTGTCGCGCAGATAGGGCTTCAGGCCTTCGGCGATGACGCGCTTTTTCAGCTTGGGATTGAGGATGGGGAAGCCGGTTTCGATGCGGCGGAAGAAGTTGCGATCCATCCAGTCGGCGGACGATAGATAGACCAGCTCGTCGCCGCCGTTCTTGAAGTAAAAAATCCGCGTGTGTTCGAGGAAGCGGCCGACGATGGATCGCACCCGGATGTTGTCCGACAGCCCCGCGATGCCGGGGCGCAAAGCGCACACGCCGCGGATGATGAGGTCGATTTTCACCCCCGCCTGCGATGCGGCGTAGAGCGCGGCGATGACCTGCGGTTCCACCAGCGCGTTCATTTTGGCGATGATGGCGGCAGGGTGACCTGCTGTTGCCTGAGCGGTTTCGCGCTTGATCGCATTGATGACTTCGCTGTGCAGGGTGAACGGCGATTGCCACAGGCGCTTCAGCTTGCCCGCCTTGCCGAGTCCGGTGACCTGGGTGAAAAGGCTGTTGGCGTCGGCGGTGATCTCCTCGTCGCAGGTCAACAGGCCGAAGTCGGTGTACAGGCGCGCGGTGCGGGCGTGGTAGTTGCCGGTGCCCAGATGCGCGTAGCGCTTGAGCTGGCCGTCTTCGCGGCGGATAACAAGGGCTAATTTGGCGTGGGTCTTGTGGCCGACCACGCCGTAAATCACGTGCGCGCCGACTTCTTCCAGCTTGGCTGCCCAGTTGATGTTGGCCTCTTCGTCGAAGCGCGCCATCAGCTCGACTACTACGGTGACTTCCTTGCCCGACTGCGCGGCGCGGATCAACGCCATCATCAATTTCGAATCGGTGCCGGTGCGGTAAACCGTCTGGCGGATCGCCACCACGTTGGGGTCGGCGGCGGCCTGCTCGATGTAGTCGATCACCGGCTGGAACGACTCGAACGGATGGTGCAGCAGGATGTCGCCTTTTTTGATCTGGGCGAAGATGTCGTCCTGCTGGGCGAGCCGTGCGGACAGGGCGGGGATGAAAGGCGCGAACTTGAGCTCGGGGCGATCGACCCAGTCGGGCACCTGCATCAGCCGCACCAGATTGACCGGGCCGTTGACCTGATAGAGATCATCGCGGTCGAGCTCGAACTGTCCGAGCAAAAACGCCGTCATCGATTCCGAGCAATTGTCGGCCACTTCCAGCCGCACCGCCGCGCCGAAATGCCGCTGCGGCAATTCGCCCTGCAGCGCCTGGCGCAGGTTTTTGGTTTCTTCTTCGTCGACAAATAAATTGGAATTGCGGGTGACGCGAAACTGGTAGCAGCCTTCCACCTTCATCCCGGTGAACAGTTCGCCGACGTGGGCGTGCAAAATCGACGACAGGAACACGAAGCCGTATTCGCAACCGGCAATGTCCTCCGGCATACGGATGACGCGCGGCAGCGAACGCGGCGCCTGCACCACGGCGGCGCCGGAATTGCGTCCGAAGGCATCGCGCCCGGACAGTTCGACCGCGAAGTTCAAACTCTTGTTGAGCACGCGCGGGAAGGGGTGCGAAGGGTCGAGCCCGACTGGCGTCAACACCGGCTTCAGTTCGCGCAGGAAATAGTCGTGGATCCACGCGGCCTGCGCTTCATTCCAATGGGTACGGCGGATGAAATGAATGTCGCGCTCGGCCAGTTCGGGGATGACTTCGCGGTTGAACAGTTCGTATTGGCGCGCGACCAGCTTGTGTGCCATGACTGAAATGGCTCGATATTGCTGGCTCGGCGTCAGGCCGTCGTCCGAGCGCAGGGTCGAGTTGGCGCGGATTTGTTCCTTCAATCCCGCCACCCGCACCTCGAAAAATTCGTCCATGTTGCTGGAGACAATGCACAAAAACTTCAGCCGTTCCAGCAGCGGCATGTCGGGATCGTCGGCCTGCGCCAGCACGCGGCGCTGAAAAGCGAGAATGCCGAGTTCGCGGTTGATGAGCGTGTCGGGGCTGGGAAGATTCATGTGGTCTAGTATGCGTGAGGAGTCTCAATGATAAGCGGCGGCCCGTGCCCGAACATGACAGTTATATGACAACTTTGCACCCGCTGGAAATCGAACTCAAGCTGGCGCTGCCGCCGCAGCAGGCCGCAACGTTCATCAAGTTGATGGCGCGACGGCGCGGCGTGCCGGTGCAACAGGCCTTGCACACCCGCTATTTCGATACCCCGGATTTTGCCTTGAGCGCGCAAGGCGTCGCGCTGCGGGTGCGGCAAGCGGGGCGGCGCTGGCTGCAAACCCTGAAAACCGAGGGCGAGCGAAGCGGCGGCTTGTCGCGGCGTGCCGAATATGAAACGGCGATCACTCGCGGCACCCCGGACTGGGGCCGCTTTCCGGACGGGGCGCAGGCTCTGGCGCCGCAAGCGCTGCGCGCGCAACTGGCGCCGGTGTTTGAAACCCGGTTCGAGCGCACTGCCTGGCAGATCAAGGGGAAGCATGGCGCGGTAATCGAGGTGGCGCTGGATGTGGGCGAGGTGCGCGCAGGACAACGCAGCCAGCCGATTTGTGAAATCGAGCTCGAATTGAAAGCCGGTCAGCCGGATGCGCTGTTTGAACTGGCGCAAAGGTGGGCGCAACAACTCGATGTCATTCCGCTGGATGTTAGCAAGGCCGAACGCGGCGTGCGACTGGCGCACGATCAGAATGCGGAGCCGGTTAAATCCGACCCGCTGGTGCTGGATCGCAGCATGAGCGTGGAAGCCGGATTTGCCGCGATGTGTCAGGCGTGTCTGGCGCAGTTTCAGGGCAATCTGCCCGGCGTGCTGACCCCCCTGGTGGAACCTCTAGCCATTCGACTAAGCCCGCAAGCGGGCAAGTCGCTGGTTATCCCCCGCAAGCGGGAGAGGGGGCAAACGCTTTGCCAAACCCGATTAATGACATCGAATACGTGCATCAGGCGCGGGTGGCGCTACGGCGCTTGCGTGCGGCCTTGCGGCTGTATCGTCGGGTATGTGTGCCGCCGGATGGCTTGATGGATGGCTTGCGTGCGCTGGTTGCCGCGCTTGGCCCGGCGCGCGACTGGGACGTGCTGTGCAGCGAAACCCTGCCGCCGATCGCGCCCCATTGCCCGGATACGGTCGCCTGGCAGCAGGGCTGCGCGGCGCTGGAGGCGCAGCGCGCCGAGGTGCGCGCCACCATGCGGATGGCGCTCATCCAGGCGCATCCGGGCGCCTGGCTGCTGGCGTTTCAGCGCTGGCTGTTGCAGCGCGGCTGGCGTGGATCGCCTTCAGGCCAAGCGACGCCGGAAGCGCAGCGCTTTGTCCAGTTGTCGCCGCTTCTGGCTTTTGCGCAGCGGGCGTTGCGCAAAGGCCAGCGCCCTGTCGTGCGCGGCGCGCGAGAGTTCGCGCAGTTGAACGGGGCGCAGCGCCACGTCGTGCGCATAGCCATCAAGCGCCAGCGGTATGCAGCCGAGTTTTTCCAGGCGCTGTTTGACGAGCCTGGGCAAAAACAGCGGCAGGCGCGATCTCTGGTTGCGCTGCGCAACGCGCAGGACAGTCTGGGGCGCGCCCGCGATGCGCGTGTGGCGTGGGAACTGCTGACAGCGGCGCGGGCGGACGCGGAGCCGATGCGTTCATTTGCGCTGGGTTGGCTGGCGGCGCAGCAGGCGGGCGCGACGCTGGACGACAGCGCCAGCCAGGTGCGCGCTTGCCAGAAATTGAAGCCCTGGTTCGATGCGGATTAACTTGATTCGCCCGTCATCTACCCTTCACCGACGGGCCTCACAATGAACAGGCGCACGCATTCAGACCAGACATTTTTTTGAGGAAAACCGATGGACCTTATTTTGTGGCGGCACGCCGAAGCTGAAGATGCGACCCCCGACCTTGAGCGCGAACTCACCGGTCGCGGCCGCAAGCAGGCGTCGCGCATGGCCGACTGGCTCAACCCGCGGCTGCCGCCGGATATCCGGGTGCTGGCGAGTCCGGCCGCCCGCACTTTGCAGACGGCGCAGGCGTTGGGGCGCGAATACGAACAGGCGTCGGCGCTGGCGCCCGGCGCCAGCGCCGATGAGGTGCTGGCCGCGGCGGGCTGGCCGGATGCCGCCTATCCGGTGTTGATCGTCGGGCATCAGCCCACGCTGGGACAGGTGGCGATGCAGTTGCTCACCGGACTGGCAGGCGATTTGACCGTGAAAAAAGGCGGCATCTGGTGGTTTCAGGGGCGCGAACGGGCGGGTGAATTGCAGGTGGTGTTGCGCGCTGTGGCTGCGCCCGACTGGTTATAATCGCCATGTGACCACCCCAACCACAATCCAGGCTCATCCGGCCACGCCAACGAGGTGCGCACAGTGCTGGCCTGGCTGAGCAATCTGCGCGATCTGATCGCGGAGGCGAGTCCGTTGCGGCGCGTCATGTTTGCCCTGTTGCTGGTGTTGCCGCTGGCCGCGCTGGCCGCCGCCTGGCTGTGGCTGAATCCCCCCACTTATCACGTGCTGTATGCGCAGTTGTCCGACCGCGCTGGCGGCGAGGTGATGACTGCGCTCGAACAGCTCGATATTCCCTACCGCCTGTCCCCTGCCGACGGCAGCATTGAAGTGCCGGCCGAACAGGTGCACGCGGCGCGCTATCGTCTGGCGGCGCGGGGCTTGCCCAAGTCCGATGCCGATGCAGCGGATGAAGTCGATCGCGCGCCGCACTTTGGCGCTTCGTCGTTGCAGGAGCAGCAGCGTTATCAGCGGGCGCAGGAAATTGATCTGGCGCGCTCGATCCAGACGCTGGATGCGGTCGATCTGGCTCGCGTCCACCTCGCCCTGCCCAAGGTGTCGCCGTTCCTGCGCGACGCGCCGCCTGCCACCGCCGCCGTGCTGGTGCGCTTGCGCCCGGGGGCGCAACTGTCGGCGCAGCAGGTGACGACGATCCAGACCCTGGTGGCGGCCAGTGTGCCGCGCCTGAAACGGACCGAGGTGCAGGTGATGGATCCGCGTGGCGTATTGCTCGGCGGCGCGCCGCCCGAGCTCGTGCCGTCGCAGCGGCAGGCAGCAGAGCAGGATCTGGCGCGGCGCGCGCTGGCGGTGCTGACGCCGTGGCTGGGTCAGGATCGCGTCAGCGTGCAGGTGAGCGCGACCCTGGAAGATAGCGAAACCCGGCAGACCGTCGAGCAGGTGCGCAGCGTCGTGGTCGGCGGCCAGTCGCGTCCGCTGGAAAAAACCGTGCGCACCACGCGGGTGCCGGAAGGCCGCATCCAGCGCGTCAATGCCATCGTGATTCTGGGATTTGACGCCAGTGCGGACGAGATCAAGCGCGCCGGACAGTTGGCGCGTCAGGCGCTGGGTTTGCAGTCGGCGCGCGGCGATAGCTTGAGCGTGTATGCCTTGCCCGCCGCAGTGGCGGTGGCGCCCGCAGCGGTCACTCCGCAGCCGCCTGCGCCGGTTTCGATCCCGCAGGTGCGGCCGCAATTTGCGTCTGCCGCGCAGACGGAGAGGCCTGCCGAATTTTCTCCATTGTGGTTGACGGTTATTGCAGCGGGTGTGCTGCTGGGTGGCGTCGCTTGGTGGCGCCATCGCCGGCTGCGTCGGCCCGAACCGACTGAATTGCCGCTGAACGATTTCGACGCCGAACTCGATGCCGCCCGCAGCCAGGCGCTGGCGGATCCGCGCGTGACGGCGGATGTCATCAAGTTATGGATGCGCGCATGAGCAGCCGCATGAATCAAAGGATGCGCGCATGAGCAGTCGCACGAATCAAAGGATGCGCGCATGAGCCAGGCCGGCATCGAAAAATCCGCCGCGTTGTTGCTCGCCCTCGGTGAAGACGCGACGGCTGCCGTGCTGCCTTTCCTGAGTCCGCTGGAAGTCAGCCGCCTCGGCAGCGCGATGCGCGAACTCAACGTGCTGCCGCGCGAGCGCGTGCGCGCGGTGTTGCGCGACTACGCTGCCGAGGCGGCCGAGCAGACCGGCTTTGCCGCCGACACCGGACGTTTTCTCGACGAGACGTTGAAGCTGGCGCTGAGTCCGGAGCGGGCGCAGGCGATGTTGCAACGGCTGGGTGCGACAGGCGCGCAGGCGCTGGAAAAACTGGCCTGGCGCGAACCGGCGGAAATCGCCGGCCTGCTGGAGACGCAGCCGCCGCAATTGATCGCCGCCGTGCTGGCGCAACTGCCGCGCGATGTCGCCGCTGCGGCGCTCGACGTGCTGCCCGGCAGCGCGCGCGCGGACACTTTGCGCAGCCTGGCGCACAGCGATGCACCCAGCCCTGACATGTTGCGCGAACTGGACGACTGGCTGGCCAGCCTCGACGCCGCCGCGCCTGCGCAAGGCGAAGCGGCGGTCGCCAGTCTGTTGGGGCAGATGAGCGTGGGCAGTGCCGCCGCCGCGCTGAGTCAGCTCGATCACAACGATGCGGAACTGGCCGCGCGCCTGCGCGTGCGTAATCTCGTATTTGAAGACCTGGTGCGCTTGCCCGAGTCGAGCCGCAAAACCTTTTTACGCAACATCGGCGCGCGCACCTTGTTGCATGCCCTGAAGGGCAGCGACGGGCGGGTACTCGACACGCTTACCGCGGTGATGAGCCCGACCGCCGCGCAGCGGATGCGCGATGATCTGGATACCCTGGGCGCGGTGCCGGTGGCCACGATTGAGGCCGCGCAGGACGCTGCGGGCGCCACGCTGCGGCGGCTGGCGGCGGAGGGGGCGATTGCGTTCCCGCAAGAGGAGGCGGCATGAGCACGCAGGACGACACGACGTCGAATACCCCCACGCCCATCACCACGGCATTCGAACAATGGGAAGTAGTCGAGCTGGCTGCCTCCGCGAGCGGCACCGCGTTGCCCGCCGTGGATATCGAAGCCGAGCTGAGCACACTGCGTGAAGCCGCGCGCGCCGAGGGCTATGCCGCAGGGCTGGCCGCGGGACTCGCGGAAAGCGAGCAGACCGATGGCCGCCTGAAACAACTGGCCGAAAGCTTCGGCAACACGCTCGACAACCTCGACTTCCATCTGGCCGAGATGGTGCTGGAACTGGCGCTCGATGTGGCGCGCCAGGTGGTGACGAGCGAATTGGCGGTGCGCCCGCAACACATTCTCGATGTGGTCAACCTGGCGCTGAAACAGATGGCGGAAACCAACCGTGAAGCCCGTTTGCTGCTGAATCCGGAAGACGCTGCGCTGGTGCGGCCGCATCTGGATCAGGTGCTGGACAAGAACCGGCTGCGCATCGTCGAAGATGTGCGCATCGTGCGCGGCGGCTGTCTGATCGAAACCTCGCAGGGCGACCTCGACGCCACGCTGCCCACGCGCTGGCGGCAGGTGGTGCAGGTGCTGGGCAGCAACCAGAACTGGATCGAGTGATCTAGATTCCTCACCACCAAGACACAGAGGCACAGAGATGATTGAAAAATCCAGGAGTGGTCGGTTTGCCGGGAATCACCCGATAGACGGGGATGCGAGGCGGAGCATGCTGCTTGTTTCTTCTCTGTGTCTCTGTGCCTCTGTGGTTCAGTCTGGACTTATTAGGTAATGGAACGCACCGTCCGCTTGCGCGAATATCTGGCCGACTGCCGCCGCGCGGTGAGTTGGGCGTCGCCGATTGCCAGCAGCGGACGCCTCACCCGGGTGTCCGGACTGGTGATGGAAGCGGTGGGATTGCGGCTGCCGGTGGGCAGCCAGTGCCAGATCCAGATTCCCGGCGGGCAGAGTATCGAAGCCGAGGTGGCGGGGTTTTCCGGCGACCGTCTGTTCATCATGCCCGCCACCGATATTTACGGCGTGATGCCGGGCGCGCGGGTGATTCCCGATAACCCGATGGCGGCGCAGCCGCCGCGTTTGGGGCAGCGCTACATCCTGCGCCGCCGGGCGCAGGATCGGGTACGCCAGGTGCCGGTGGGCGATCGCCTGCTGGGGCGTGTGCTCGACGGCGCCGGGCGACCGCTCGACGGTCTGGGCCCGCTGTCGCTGGAGCGCCGGGTGCCGTTGTACAGCCGTCCGATCAATCCGCTCGAACGTGCGCCGATCCGGCAAACGCTGGATGTCGGCGTGCGCGCGATTAACGGTCTGCTCACGGTGGGGCGCGGGCAGCGGCTGGGTCTGTTCGCCGGCAGCGGTGTCGGCAAAAGTGTTTTGCTTGGCATGATGGCGCGCATGACCGAAGCCGATGTGGTGGTGGTGGGGCTGATCGGCGAACGCGGCCGCGAGGTGAAGGAATTCATCGACCGCATTCTCGGCGCCGAAGGCATGGCGCGCGCGGTGGTGGTGGCCGCGCCCGCCGACCAGCCGCCGCTGATGCGGTTAAACGGCGCGGCCTATGCGATGTCGATTGCCGAATATTTCCGCGACCAGGGCAAGCATGTGCTGCTGATCATGGATTCGCTCACCCGTTATGCGATGGCGCAGCGCGAAGTGGCGCTGGCGATTGGCGAGCCGCCCGCCACCAAGGGCTACCCGCCGTCGGTATTCGCCAAGCTGCCGCAACTGGCCGAACGCGCCGGCAACGGGCGTGGTAATAGCGGTTCGATCACTGCGTTTTTCACCGTGCTGATGGAAGGCGACGATCAGCAGGATCCGATTGCCGACGCGGCGCGCGCGATTCTCGACGGCCACATCGTATTGAGCCGCGACCTGGCCGACGCCGGGCATTATCCGGCGATCGACATCGAAGCCTCGATCAGCCGGGTCCAGCCCGACTTGCTGAACGAAGAGGCGCTGGAGCGCACCCGCCGCTTCAAATATCTCTATTCACGCTACATGCGCAGCCGCGACCTGCTGGCGGTTGGCGCTTATGTGCCGGGCGCCGATCTGGTGCTGGATGAAGGGGTGCGGCTGTATCCCCGAATGCAGGGTTATCTGATGCAGGGCATGCGCGAACACGCGACGATGGATGGCGCGTCTGCCGGACTGGATGAGGTGATTAGTTGAAGCCGTTTGCGCTGGCGCGTGTGTTGCAACTGGCGGAGCGGCGCAGCGAAACGCTGGCGCGCGCGGTCAAGCTCGCGCACGGCGTCTGGCTGCGCACGCGCGGTCGCCAGGTGCAACTGACCACGCTGCGCGACGCACACATCGCGCACCTGGCGGTCGAGTTGCGCGATGGCGTATCGGCGGCGCAGTTGCTGGAAAAAAATCGGCTGCAGCATGCGCAGGCGGCCGAATTGCTGGCCGCGCAGGCCGCAATCGATACCGCGTATAGCGACTGGCAGGCGCGGCTGGCCGAATGGATGCAGGTGGAACAGCGGGTGAAAGCGCTGCGCCTGCTGGAACAGCGCCATCTGGCGCAGGCGGCCATTGCGCAACGCCGCATCGAGCAACGTCAGCACGACGAACTGGTGGAGCTGGCATTTCACCGCGACACGGAACGGCGGGCGCGCTGATGCAGTTGCTTGCGCTCACCGCTGCCGAAATCGCTTTTCTGACAGCGTCCCCCGCGACGACAGCCGATGCCGCGTTAGACAGCTTGCGCACGCGTCTGGCGCGCAAGCTTGCCGCGACGCTGACCGCACGACTGCGCTTGCCGGTGCAACTCCAGACGATGGCCGCTAGCGCGCCCGAGCCTGCGCCGCCGACGCCCATCTGGCAGCCCGATACCGCGCTGGCCACCTTGTGGCTGACGCGTCGTCTCGGCGGTCGGCAGGTGACTGGCGTGGCGAGCTTTGTGCCGCCGAGCCTGCTGCACACCCTGGATGCGGCGCTGGCGGAATGCTGGCTGGATACGCCCGCGCAGACTACGCCGCCGGCGCTGGCATGGCGCCTCGCCAGCGATCTTGCGCAGGCGACGCTTGTCGTGCAGTTGCCGCCTCACTCAACCGACATGACGCGCTGGGCGCGGGAGGTCATCCGGCATGGCTAAAATATTCATGGCAGGCGCGCTGTTATCGGCGTCATCCCGGGCGTTTGCCGCGCCCGAACCCGCCGCCAGCAGCATGCTCACGGTGCTGCTGAGTCTGGCGCTGATTCTGGGCGGCTTCGTCGCGCTGGCGTGGTTCGCCCGCCGTTATCTGCCGGGCATGGGCGCGCAGGGCGTGGTCAAGGTGGTGGGAACCACCACGGTGGGTGCGCGCGAGCGGGTGGTGGTGATCGAGGTCGATAACACCTGGCTGTTGCTGGGGGTGGGCGGCGGCAATGTGCGGCTGCTGCACACGCTGCCCAAACCGATCGATTCCAGACACATTCAGGCGGAGCGTTCGTGATGAAAAGAGCTTTGATGCTTGCAGCGCTGGCGCTCTGCGCGTCGGCCTGGGGCGCGGAATCCAGCATGCCGCTGCTGAGCGTCACCCCCGGCGCGGGCGGGCAGATCATCGGCGTGCCGGGCGCCAGCCTGCCGTGGCTGCTGCTGTTCCCGTTTTTGCCCGCCTTGCTGCTGGCCTTCACCGCGTTCACCCGCATTGCCGTGGTGCTGTTTCTGCTTCGGCAGGGGCTGGGCAGCCACACTGCACCGCCGAATCTGGTGCTGACCGGGCTGGCGGTATTGCTGACGATTTTTGTGATGTCGCCCGCGCTCAAGACCATCGATACCGAGGCTTATCAGCCCTATCTTGCGGGCGCGCTGAGTTTCAACGACGCCGCCGAAAAAGCCGCGACACCGCTGAAAAATTTCATGCTGCGGCAAACCCGTGCCGAAGATCTGGGGCTGTTCATCGGCGACGATAAAACCATCCGCCCCGCCGCGATCAACCGCAAGCAGGCGGACAGCGTGCCGCTGGCCGCGCTGGCGCCGGCCTTTCTCACCAGCGAACTCAAGACCGCTTTCCAGATCGGCTTCATGGTGATCCTGCCGTTTCTGGTGATCGATCTGGTGGTCGCTGCGGTGCTGACCGCGCTCGGCATGATCATGCTGCCGCCGCAACTGGTGTCGCTGCCCTTGAAGCTGCTGCTGTTCGTCAGCGTGGACGGCTGGCATTTGCTGGTTGGCTCGCTGATCGGGAGCTTTTGATGGAAGGCTGCTTCTAATGGAAGGCCGCTTTTAATGGAAGACATCGCGCGCGCCGCCCTCTGGCTGGTGGCGCTGTTAGCCGCGCCGGTGTTGCTGGCGGGGCTGGCGACCGCATTCGCCATCAGCCTGTTCCAGGCCGCCACGCAAATTCTCGAACCCACGCTGTCTTTCGTTCCCAAGCTCATCGTCATGCTGCTGGTGCTGGCCGTTTTAGGCAGTTGGATGGGCGGGCAACTGGTCGATTTCGCACGCACGCTGCTGACCGGTTTCCCGGGGCTGGTCGAATGATCCGAGATAATCCATTAGGGCGTAGGGTGCGCCGTGCGCACCATTGTCCGCAAACTGGTGCGCACGGCGCACCCTACAAATCACGGGTCAAATGTCCAATGGACAATCCCGGATGATCGCTTCATGCCGCTGAGCGAAGCGAGTCTGGCGGCGTGGCTGTTCGCCTTCGCCCGTGTGGCCGGCTGGGCGCTGTTCGATCCGCTGACCGGCCGCTTGCCGCTGCTGCTGCGTCTGTTCATCGCCGCCGTGCTGGCCGCCGTGTTGGCGCCGGGCTTGTCAGTTGAAGCAATCGATCCCTTCACCGTCCAGGGTGTGCTGGCATTGAGCCTGGAAGTCGCGTGGGGTGCGGCGCTGGCGCTGTGCGTGTGGCTGCTTTTCGCGGCGGTGACGGCGGCGCTGCTGTGGACGGGGCACACCGCTACCGGGGGATTGCTGGCCCTGACTGCCGAACAGGCCGCGCCGGCCGATGCAGCCTGGCGCGCGCTGGCGGGCTGGCTGGCGGCGCTGGCGTTTCTCGGCGCCAGCGGCCATCTGCTGATCGTCGACGCGCTGCGCGACAGCTTCGTTGCCATGCCGACCGCCGTCTTGCCTGCTGCACCCGACCTGCGTCAACTGGCTGAATCCGCCAGTTGGCTGTTCGCCACCGGGGTGCAACTCGCGTTGCCGCTGCTGGCGCTGGCGCTGCTGATCCAGTTGGCCTTCGGCATTGTCGCGCGCACCACGCCGGGGCTGGATATGTTTTCGGTGGGGCTGGGTCTTGGAGCCTTGGGGCTGATGGCGGCCTGGGTGTGGGCGGCGCCGCTGGTTGCCCAAGGTGTCGACTTGGGCATTGAACAACTGGCTGGCTGGCTGGGCAGGCTCCTTGGCACAGCCAGATAGATTAGAATGCCGGATTAACCATTTTATTCGCCGGAACAATGGCGCATGACTGAAACAAGAGCAGCGGAAACAACAACATGGCAGAAATAAACAGGGCCAGAGGCAGCCTGGTTGCGATCGTCACCCCGATGTCGGACGATGGCGCGCTCGACCTCGACGCGTTGCGCCGTCTGGTTGACTGGCACATCGCGCAAGACACGGACGGCATCGTCGTCGTCGGCACCACCGGCGAATCGCCCACGGTCACTTACGACGAGCACTGCCTGCTGATTCGCGCCACGGTTGAGCAGGCCGCCGGGCGGGTGCCGGTGATTGCCGGCACCGGCGCCAATTCCACCAGCGAGGCGATCGAACTCACCGAGTGTGCCAAGGCGGCTGGCGCACAGGCCGGGCTGTCGGTAGTGCCGTATTACAACAAGCCGACCCAGGAAGGCCTCTACCAGCATTACAAAAAAATCGCCGAGGCAGTCGATCTGCCGCTAATGCTGTACAACGTGCCGGGGCGCACGGTGGCTGACTTATCCAACGATACCGCGCTGCGGCTGGCCGAGGTGCCCGGCATCGTCGGCCTGAAGGACGCGACCGGCAGCATGGAGCGCGCGGCCGACCTGCTGCGGCGCGCGCCGAAAGATTTTGCGCTGTACAGCGGCGACGATGGCTCGGCGATGCCGTTCATGCTGCTGGGCGGGCATGGGGTGATTTCGGTGACCGCCAACGTCGCCCCCAAACTGATGCACGACATGTGCGTGGCAGCGTTCGCAGGGAACCTGGCGCGGGCATGCGAACTCAATAACGCGCTGCTGCCTTTGCACAGCAAGCTGTTTATTGAAGCCAATCCGATTCCGGTCAAGTGGGCCTGCGCCGAATTGGGACTGATTCCATCCGGTTTGCGTTTGCCGCTGACTCCGCTGTCTTCCGGACTGCACGACACCCTGCGTGACGCGATGCGCCACGCCAAGCTGATTTAAGTTTTTAGGACACCTTATGCGTTTACTGCCCCTGTTTGTGTTGCTTGCTGTGGCCGTGTCGGGCTGCAGCATGGAATCGAAAAAGATTGATTACAAATCGGCCGAGAAAGCGCCGACGCTGGAAGTGCCGCCCGACCTCACCGCGCCGGCCGGCGATAACCGTTACGCGATTCCCGACACCCAGGGCGGCACCGCGACCTTGTCGACCTACAGCCAGGAACGCAAGACCACATCGACCGCTTCAAATGCCGTCTTGCCCGCACAGGACAAGGTGCGCATCGAGAAGTCGGGTTCGCAGCGCTGGCTGGTGGTGCAGGCGACGCCGCAGCAGGTGTGGCCGGTGGTCAAGGATTTCTGGCAGGAAAACGGTTTCATCATCAAACAGGAATCCCCCGAAATCGGCGTGATGGAAACCGACTGGGCGGAAAACCGCGCCAACATCCCGCAGGACGGGATCCGCAACCTGTTGGGCAAGGTGGTCGACAGTGCGTATTCCACTCCGGAACGCGATAAATACCGCACCCGAATTGAAGCCGGTGCGGCCGAGGCCGGCTTGCCCAGCACCGAAATCTACATCAGCCATCGCGGCATGATGGAAATTTACACCACCGAAGGAAAAGACCAGACCAAGTGGCAGCCGCGTCCGGCCGACCCCGAGCTCGAAGCCGAAATGCTGCGTCGATTGATGTTGCGCTTCGGTGTTGAAGAAAAACAAACCGTGGCTTTGCTGGCCAAACAGCAGACTCCGGAGCAGGCGCGTATCGTCAAGGAAGCCAATGGCTCGGTACTGGAAATGGACGAAAGCTTCGACCGCGCCTGGCGTCGTGTCGGCCTCGCGCTCGACCGCGTCGGCTTTGCGGTGGAAGACCGCGACCGTTCCAAGGGCGTGTATTTCGTGCGTTATATCGACCCGGAAATCGACAACGCCAGCAAGAAAAGCGAAGGTATTTTTTCCAGTCTGGCTTTCTGGAGCAGCAAAAAAGACCAGACCTCGCCGCAGGTGCGGATCGTGGTCAGCGAAACCGGCGACAAAAGCCGGGTCAACGTCGCCGCAGCGGACGGCAAGACGATCGATGCCGAGACGCAGAACCGCATCATCAATCTGCTGTATCTGGATCTGAAGTGATACGGAAACAGGGCTGATGCGGTTCGCCAGCCTCGGTAGCGGCAGCGATGGCAACGGCCTGGTGGTCGAGGCCGGAGCGACCCGGGTGTTGATGGACTGCGGGTTTGGCCTGGCCGACAGCCTGGCGCGGCTGGATCGCCTCGGCGTGCAGGCGTGCGAGCTGGCGGGCATCGTCGTGACCCACGAGCACGGCGACCATATCGGCGGAGTCGGGCGGCTGGCGCGCAAGCACAGGCTGCCGGTGTGGCTCACCGCCGGCACCTTGACGATGGCGCAGGATATGGACGGCGTGGATGTGCGGGTGATCGACAGCCATGCGGCGTTTACGGTGGACGGGCTGGAAATCCAGCCTTATCCGGTGCCGCACGATGCGCGCGAGCCGGTGCAGTTCGTGTTTGGCGACGGCAGGTGCAGGCTCGGGGTGTTGACCGATGCGGGATGCAGCACGCCGCATATCGAAGCCATGTTGCGTGGCGTCGATGCGCTGGTGCTGGAATGCAACCATGACGCGACGATGCTGGAAAACGGGCCGTATCCCGTAAGTCTCAAGCGGCGGGTGGGCGGACGTTTCGGCCACCTGGAAAACGGCCAGTCGGCGGCTTTGCTGGATAAACTGAAACACGACAAGCTGCAATGCGTGATGGCGGCGCATGTTTCACGCAAGAACAACACCGACGTGCTGGCGCAGCGCGCGCTGGCTCAGGTGCTCAACTGCGCGGACGAGGACGTGCGCGTGGCCTGCCAGACAGCAGGATTTAACTGGATAACACTTTGACCACATTTGCTGAACTCGGGCTTGCCCCCGACATCCTGCGTGCCCTCGACGATCTGGGCTACGCTACGCCGACGCCGATTCAGGAACAGGTGATTCCGCTTGCGCTGCACGGCGGCGACATCCTTGGCGCGGCGCAAACCGGCACCGGTAAAACCGCCGCCTTCGCGCTGCCGCTGATCCAGCGCCTGCTGCCGTTTGCCAACAGCAGCACCTCGCCGGCCAAGCATCCGATTCGTGCGCTGATCCTCACCCCCACGCGCGAACTCGCGATCCAGGTCGAAGAAAGCATCAAGACCTATTGCAAGCACGTGCCGCTGCGCTCGCTGGTGGTGTACGGCGGGGTCAACATCAACACGCAGATTCCGATCCTCAAAACCGGCATCGAGATTCTGGTCGCCACCCCCGGCCGCCTGCTCGACCATGTGCAGAACAAAACCCTGATGCTGAATCAGGTCAACACCCTGGTGCTCGACGAGGCCGACCGCATGCTCGACATGGGTTTCATGCCCGACCTCAAGCGCATCGTTGCGCTGCTGCCCGCACAGCGGGTGAACATGATGTTCTCGGCCACTTTCCCGGAAGAAATCCGTCGTCTGGCCGACAGCATTCTCAACACGCCGACCTTTATTGAGGTGGCGCGCAACACTGCGGCTGTCAACGTCACCCAGGTGGTGCATCCGGTGCATCACGAACGCAAGCGGCAACTGCTGACGCACTTGATCAAGTCGCGCGATCTCAGCCAGGTGCTGGTGTTCACCGGCACCAAGCTGGGCTGCAACCGGCTGGCCAACGAACTCAACAAGCTTGGCCTGCACGCCGACGCCATCCACGGCGACAAGACCCAGCAGGAACGCATCAAGGCGCTCGACGCCTTCAAGGCCGGCACTCTGCGCGTGCTGGTCGCCACCGATGTCGCCGCGCGCGGCATCGACATCGAAGCACTGCCGTTTGTGGTGAATTACGATCTGCCGCACAACGCCGAAGACTACGTTCACCGCATCGGCCGCACCGGCCGCGCGGGCGCTAGCGGCGAGGCCATTTCGCTGGTGAGCGAATCGGAAACCCGTTACCTCAAGGACATCGAGAGGCTGATCGGCAATCCGATCGAGGCGACGATCGTTCCCGGATTTGAACCCGGCGCCGCCGATGTACCGGCGTACCAGTCGCGCCCGCCGCGCGCGGATCGTCCTGCCGATCGTTCAACCGAACGCCCAACCGAACGCCCAACCGAACGCAGCGTACCGCGCACCCAGGCCGTTGCATCGCGCGATGCCTTGTTCGACGCGCCTTATGTGCCGAGCGATGCGCCGCGTTCAACCGCTGCGCCTGTACCGCGCTTGGCATCCAACAAGCCCGTGGCAGCCTTGTTCCGCAGCCCGGTCAAGATCGAACCCGCCGGGCAGTGAGCTGGGAAATTATCCTGTTGGGGGTGCTCGGCGCACTGGCCTGGTATTGGTATGCCGGCATGAACACGCGGGAACAGGCCATCGCTGTCGGCCGTCGCGCCTGTGCCGAGGCCAAGCTGCAATTTCTCGACGACAGCGTCGCCTTGAGCCGAACCCGCTTCGCGCGCAACAGCCTCGGCCAACTGCAATTTCAGCGCGATTACCGTTTCGAGTTTTCCGATACCGGCAACAATCGCCGCCCAGGCGTCGTCCGGATGGTGGGCGAGCGCGTCGAATGGGTCAGCCTCGATGGCGAATGGCAATCGGGGCAAAGCGCGGAAGTGATTCGGCTGCGCGACTGATTGTATAGGCGCATTCGCCGTGAAATATTCATGCCCCCTAGCCGCAGTCGGCGGCTATCGGCGAAAATAGCGCTTTCAGCGCTTTCCCTACACGCCCATGCTTGATATCCAGTTGCTGCGCAAAGACGCCGCCTTCGTTGCCGAACGCCTGGCGGCGCGCGGTTTTGCTTTCGACACGGCGCGTTTCGATGCGCTGGAAGCCGAACGCAAGACGATCCAGACCCGCACCCAGGACGCGCAAAGCCATCGCAATTCGATGTCGAAGCAGATCGGCATGATGAAAGGCAAGGGCGAGGACACCACGGCAGTGATGACCGAAGTGGCCGGGCTGGGTGACGAACTGAAACAGATGGAAGAGCGGCTGGGCGCGCTGCAAACCGAGATCAACGATTTTTTGATGGGGGTGCCGAACCTGCCGCACGAATCAGTGGCGGTCGGCAAGGATGAGACCTCCAATGTGGAAGTGAGCCGCTGGGGCGCGCCGCGCCAATTCGATTTCGCCGTGCGCGACCATGTCGATCTGGGCGAAGGCCTGGGGCAACTCGATTTTGCAGCGGCGGTGAAAATCACCGGCAGCCGTTTTTCGGTGATGAAGGGCGGGCTGGCGCGACTGCATCGCGCGCTCGCGCAGTTCATGCTCGATGTGCATACGACCGAACACGGTTACACCGAAGTCTATGTGCCGTATCTGGTGAACGCCGAGTCGATGCGCGGCACCGGGCAGTTGCCGAAATTCGAGGCAGACCTGTTCCACATACCGCGCGCGGACGCCGACAAGCTCTACCTCATCCCCACCGCCGAAGTGCCGGTGACCAATCTGTTGCGCGACGAAATTGTTGCGGCCGAATTGCTGCCGCTGAAATTTGTCGCCCACACGCCGTGCTTCCGCTCGGAAGCAGGCTCGTATGGCCGCGACACGCGCGGCATGATTCGCCAGCATCAGTTCGACAAGGTGGAACTGGTGCAGATGGTGCATCCGGAAGATTCCTACGCGGCGCTGGAAGCGTTGACGGCGAACGCCGAAGCGATTCTGCAAAAGCTCGGTCTGCCGTATCGCAAGATGGCCTTGTGCAGCGGCGACATGGGATTTTCGGCGGCCAAGACCTACGACCTCGAAGTGTGGCTGCCGGCGCAGAACACCTACCGCGAAATTTCCTCCTGCTCCAATTTCGAGGCCTTCCAGTCACGGCGGATGCAGGCGCGTTTTCGCGTCGGCCAGGGCAAGCCGGAGCTGTTGCACACGCTGAACGGTTCGGGTCTGGCGGTGGGGCGCACGCTGGTGGCGATACTGGAAAATTATCAGAATGCAGACGGCAGCGTGAGCGTGCCGGAAGCGCTGCGTCCGTGGATGGGCGGGCTGGAAAAACTCACGCCAGCCTGAAGCGAATCACCCCGGCGATGCTTGTTTGGGTTCGCTGTTTCCCAGTTTGAACAGCGGGCTATATTCCGGTTCCAGCCGCAGCAGGATGTCGTAATAGTTGCGAATGTTTTCGGCGAAATGCAATGCCTCGCCGCCACGCGCGTAACCGTATTTCATCGCCTTGGCATAGGTGCCACGGCTTAAATAAGGCAAGGCTTCCTTGACGTCGGCCCAGCTATCCGGACTGCCGCCGCGCGCCTGCGCAATGCGGCGCGCGTCTTCCATATGCCCCTGCCCCTGGTTGTAGGCGGCCAGCGCCAGCCAGGTGCGGTCGGGCTCGGGGATACGGTCGGGCAGGGTGTCTTTCATCATCACCAGATAGCGCGCGCCGCCGAGGATGCTCTGACGCGCATCGAGACGGTCCGCCACGCCCATGCGGTCGGCCGTGTCTCCGGTCAGCATCATCAATCCGCGCACCCCGGTCGGCGAGGTGGCGAAGGCGTCCCACTGCGATTCCTGATAACCCATCGCGGCCAGCAGTCGCCAGTCGATGCCGGTGAGCGTCTGCGCCTCGTAAAAATGTCGTCGCAGATCGGGAAGCCGTTGCGGACGGCGCTGCAGAATGCCGAGGACATCGCTGTTGTCCAGTTGTTTGACGTGGCCGAAATAGCGTTCGTAAATGCGTTTGATGGTGTCGTCCTTGCGCGCCTGTTCGACAAAGCGCGCCAGCGCATTACGCAAGGTTTGCGAACTGCGTTTCGGCAGCGCCCACACGATTTTCTGCGTGCCGGGGAGATCGAACGCCACCGCCAGTTCGGGATAAAGACTACGCATGGGATCGAAATCCATGCCATTGATGACCACCGCGTCGTATTTGCCCGCCTGCAACTGCGCCAGCAATTCCTCCGGCCAGACGTTAGCCAGCGTCACCCAATTGAGCTTCGGCTGTTTGCGCTTCAGACGCATCAGCATGGGGCTGTGGCCGGAACCGATAATCAGCGCCAGTTTCTTGCCCGACAGATCCGCCACACCGCGCGGCGCCTTGTCCTCGATGCGATACACCACATGAACCGGGGTCTCGAACAATACCGGTCCGGCGATCAGGTGGCGATCCTTGACCACGGTCTGCGGCAAGGCCGCCGCCGCCAGATTGATTTGATGGCGGTCGAGTAATTTGAATAGCGCTTCGGGGCGGCTTTCTTCCGTCCACTCGATCGACCAGTGCTGCGACTGACCAAAAGCTTCAATCAAATCGTGTTCGAATCCGGCGGGCTCGCCATCGGGGGCGATGTAATAGCTGGCCGGACTATTGCGCGTCCCCACCCGCAACTCGCTGCTGGTTTCGGGCGGCGGCGCAGGGCGGCCACAGGCGGTCAGAGCCAGCGCCAGCATCAAAGCCAGCAGCGGCGCAGCCAGTCTCCCAAACGATCCCATTGTTTTTATGGCGGGCATGGGCAGAGTCTGACCGAGAGTGAAATTTCCGTCTAGTAAATCGCCCGACTCGGTTACAATACGCGCCGCCGGAGAGGTGGCAGAGTGGTCGAATGTACCTGACTCGAAATCAGGCGTGAGCGCAAGTTCACCGTGGGTTCGAATCCCACCCTCTCCGCCACCCCCGATAACTCCGCCTGCCAGTGCGCTATCCAACGCGCTGCTGTAGCCAATCACCGCCTTTCCTGTTTTTCCCCGCTTGGCATCTA
>Ga0315271_10000467_pt1 | contig 22213 bp, 16 predicted proteins | sample C3_top_MG_FD_204664 | JGI IMG/M metagenome (GOLD analysis project Ga0315271, IMG submission 204664) | Sediment microbial communities from Yellowstone Lake, YNP, Wyoming, USA - C3_top | ecosystem: Environmental > Aquatic > Freshwater > Lake > Sediment | place: USA: Wyoming | collected 2017-08-01
CTCAAGGACATCTGGCCGACCATGAAAGAAGTGGCGGATGCCGAAGCCTCGGTCACCAGCGAACTCTTTACGAAGAGCTACGCCGACGTGTTCGGCGGAAATCCCGACTGGAATGCGATCTCCGTGGCCGAAGGCGCTCTCTTCGACTTCAAGGAGCCCTCGACCTACATCCAGGAGCCGCCGTTCTTCCAGGGTCTCTCGATGGAGCCGCCTCCCCTCAAGGGCATCGATGACGCGTGTGTTCTCGCCATCTTCTCGGACTCCATCACCACCGACCACATCTCGCCCGCGGGCGACATCGCCGCCGCCTCTCCGGCCGGCGACTTCCTCAAGGCTCGCGGCGTAGAGAAGAAGGACTTCAACTCGTACGGCGCGCGACGCGGCAACGATCGCGTGATGGTGCGCGGCACGTTCGCGAACATCCGGCTGAAGAACCTGATGGTGCCAGGCGTCGAGGGCGGCGTCACCGTCTTCCAACCCGACCCCAACTCAGAGCCGATCCGCATGCCGATCTACGACGCGGCGATGAAGTACAAGGAAGCGGGCACGCCTCTCGTGATTCTCGCGGGCAAGGAGTACGGGTCGGGTTCCTCACGCGACTGGGCGGCCAAGGGCACCCTCCTTCTCGGCGTGCGCGCGGTCATCGCGGAGAGCTTCGAGCGCATCCACCGCTCAAACCTCGTGGGCATGGGTGTTCTGCCCATCGTCTTCAAGGACGGGCAGAACGCGGAGAGTCTCGGTCTCAAGGGCGATGAGTCGATCACCATCGGCGGCCTCGACGCGGGCAGTCTCGTCCCGCGTCAGACCCTGACCGTGAAGGCCACCCGCGCGGATGGCTCGAGCTTCTCGTTCGAAGCCACCTGCCGCCTCGACACCGCGGTGGAGATCAACTACTACAAGAACGGCGGCATCCTGCAGACCGTTCTGAGGAAGATGCTGAGCTAGAGGCTCGCGTACGCGCGGGACCGGAGCCACACCTGAACATCGCCCAGCGCGGCCCCGAGACTTGGCACGACATAGAGCACATCCTGCATCCGGTCGTGGGCGTAGTCCTGCTCGATGACCGCCTCCAGGTTGAAGGGCCGCCGCTCGACCGCATCCGAGAAGGCGTGGGGCAATTCACCAAATGATGAAAGCAGCCCCGCGCCGTAGGCGCGAAGCCCGCTCCGCTCCTCGACCAGGCCGAATTCGAGGGTGAACCAGTAGAGCCGAAGGAGCGCCTGAAGCTGGCGCGCGGAGGCCCGGGCGGCGGCGTGGCCCATCACTTCATTGAGCCGCGCGGCATCCGGGTCGGTGAGCATCGGCGCGTGGCCCACCGCTTCATGAACCAGATCGGGCTCCGGCGTGTAGTCGGGTCTCGAGCCGTGGCGCAGATAGACCGTGCAGGGTTGGCGTCGTTCGCCCAGGTGAGTCAGGAAGACCCGCGCATCGAGGAGTCCGTCGGTGAGAACGAGGCCAAACCCGGTCTGCTCCCTCAGGCGTCGAGCCAGGGAGCCCGGGACGGGCGGGCGAGAGGCGGACATGCCGAGCCGGTGAAACCCCCGGAGATACGCGGAGGCCGCATGGATCTCGTGAAGGTTCGACAGCCGATCCATGACCGCGCGCCACACCCCGGTCTCGCCTTCGGTGTACTCCAGGTCGGGGAGCGAAGCGCCCGTTTCGTCGACCGAGGCCACGAGCCTCGAGAGCGCGGTCCGGCGCGCGATGTATGACGGGTCGCCCTCCCCGGGGTGTCCTTGAGGAAGGGTGACGCTTTGGGGTTCGAGCCGTGTGCTGTTCATGATTTCCTTGTTCTCTTTCGTGCCGCCCTGAAAACAAAAAGGCCCGCTCTCTTGAAGAGCGGGCCCGTAAATGCGGACCGGAGCGAAAACGATGCTCTAGGCCACCCGGGTCCCTCCCGGGTAGTAATAACGGCGCGCGATGATGGCGGCGAGATTCACAACGGGCGGGACCATATCAGAAGGAACTGCTTCCAGACCAGAGGGGCTATTCTGAGCCACGATTCGTCTGGTCGCGGCCCCATTCACAGAAGAGACAAACAGAGGCGAGAACCCGATGCCCATTTCCATCACCTTCCTAGGCGCCGCGCGCACCGTCACCGGCTCCGCGTATCTCGTCGACTCGGGCCGGTCGCAGGTCATGGTCGACTTCGGAATGTTCCAGGGGCGCAAGGAAATCCGGCAGCGCAACTGGGTCGATCCCGAGTTCCCAGCCCCACAAATGGAGGCGGTGGTTCTCACCCACACCCACCTCGACCACATCGGCCGCATCCCGCGACTCATGAAGAACGGCTTCAAGGGACCGATCTTCTGCACCCCGCCCACGGTGGAACTCGCCGAGATCCTCCTGAAGGACGCGGCCCATCTGCAGATGGAAGACGCGGAATACCTGAACCGCAAGGGCCTCACGAGCCACAAGCCGGCAATCCCCCTCTTCGACGACCGGGACGTGGAACGAGCGCTGAAACTCTTCGTACCGGTGAGTCTCGGCAAGACCCACGTCGCCGCTCCGGGAATCTCCTTCATGTTCCGGGAGGCCGGCCATCTTCTCGGAGCCGGTTCCATCGACATGACCGTCGAGGACGGGGCGGGGGCCACGCGTCGCATCCTGTTCTCGGGAGACATCGGCCGCTACAACGCGGTGCTCGCGAAGGATCCGGATCCGTGTCCCGACGCGGACTACGTGCTGATCGAGAGCACGTACGGAAACCGCCAGCATCCGATCACGTCCGTTCAGGAGCAGCTCCAGACCGTGATCGCGCGGACCTTCGCAAGGAACGGCGTCCTCCTCATCCCCGCCTTCGCAGTGGGCCGGGCCCAGCAGATGATCTGGCTGATGGACCGGATCGTCCACGAACAGAAGCTGCGTCCGTTCCCCATCTACATCGACTCCCCCATGGCCGTGGACGCGACCCGCATCTACGCGCGCCATGGCGAGGCGCTCAAGGACGCGCTCACCCTGGTGGGTGGCGGGAGCGTCCTGAACAGCAAGTGGGTGCGCCTCGCCCGCACGCGCGAGGAGTCGGAGGCGCTCAACACGGTCAAGAGCCCGGCGGTGATCATCTCGTCCTCGGGAATGCTTTCGGGCGGGCGCATCCTGCACCACTGTCGCGTTCGACTGCCTCACCCCGAGAACACCCTGCTGATCACGGGCTACCAGGGTGAAGGGACGCTCGGCCGGCGGCTCATCGAGAAGGCCTCCACGGTTCGGATCCACAAGATGGAGGTTCCCGTTCTCGCCGAAGTGACGGACCTCAAGGGCCTTTCCGGCCACGCCGACGTGAACGAGCTGATGCGCTGGCTGTCCGGGGTCAAGAACCCGCCGAAGACCGTCTTCGTCACTCACGGCGAGGAAGACGCGGCCCTCACCCTCGCGGTGAAGATCAACGCTGACCGCGGCTTCAAGACGCAGGTGCCCAGGCACGTGGAGACCGTGGTCCTCGACTAGACCTCCGGAACGGAAGCATGCTTTCGGGAATCACGGACGCCGCCCGGCGTTTCGTCATCGGCCAGGGCGCGGTGCGCGGCGAGTACGTGCGCTTGAGCGAATCGTGGCGGTCGATCCTCGCTCGCCGGGCGTATCCGGATCCGGTGATCGCGCTGCTGGGAGAGTGCCTGGCCGCCGCCGCGCTCTTCACGTCCACCGTGAAGATGCTCCAGGATGACGGCCGGCTCACCCTGCAGATCCAGGGGGGAAAGCCGGTCTCGCTCCTGGTGGCGGAGTGCCGGGCCGATCTCTCGGTGCGCGCCATGGCGCGATTCGACGCCCAGGCCTCCCTCGGAGCTTCCACGTCTCTCACCGATCTTGCCCGGGGCGCTTCATTCGCGCTCACCATCGATCCGGGCGGCGACTACGACTCGTATCAGAGCCTCGTGCCCATGGAGGGCGCATCGGTCGCGGGCGCGCTCAACGCCTACATGGCCCGGTCCGAGCAGATCGAATCGCAATTCGCGCTCGCGGCGGACGGCGCGGTCTGCGCGGGACTGCTCGTTCAGAAGGTGCCGCAGCAGGGCGGCAAGGCGGACACCGCGGCCGACCCCGACGCCTGGAATCGAATCCGGACTCTTGCGTCCTCAGTAACCCGCGCGGAGCTTCTCGAACTCGGCGATTCCGAGATCCTCCACCGCCTCTTCCATCAGGAAGAGGTTCGGTTGCTCCCGGAGAAGCCCGTGAGATTCGCCTGTCCCTGCACGAAAGAGCGCGTTGCCACCGTGCTCAAGGTGCTCGGGCGGGCCGAAATCCAGGGCCTCCTCGCCGATCGGCGAACCATCGAGGTGGATTGCGACTTCTGCGGCCAGCGCTACACCTTCAGCGCCGAGGAGGCGTGGAAAGCACTCGCCTAGGGTCTGGTCTCCTTGAACGTGTCGCAACGGGTCCAGTCTCCCGACTCGAGACCGCGCCGGAGCCAGAATTGACGCTGTTCGCCCGAGCCGTGCGTCCATGATTCCCGGTGGACCGAACCCTGGGTCATCTCCTGGATCCGGTCGTCCCCGATCGACCCGGCCGCGCGCATGCCTTCCTCGAAGTCGCCGGGTTCGATGATCTTCCGGTCGCGGTTGGCGTGGTTTCCCCAGACTCCGGCGAAGCAATCGGCTTGAAGCTCCAGACGAACGGAGAGAGCGTTTTGCTGCGCCTCGCTTCCCCGCTGCTGGGCGGCGGTCACCTTCTCCGAAACGCCGATCAGGTTCTGGACGTGATGCCCGACTTCGTGGGCGATGACATAGGCCTGCGCGAAGTCGCCGGGAGACCCGAACCGCTTCGACAGCTGATCGAAGAACGAGGGATCGAGATAGACCTTGCGATCCGCCGGGCAGTAGAAGGGCCCGGTGGCCGACGAGGCGGTGCCGCAACCCGATCGGACGGCCTGAGTGAACAGAACGAGGGGCGGCTCCTCGTAGGCCCGATTCGCCTGGGCGAATATCCCCGTCCAGGTGTCCTCCGTGTCCTTCAGGACCAGGGCGGCGAAGGTGCCGAGCTGATCGTGAGGCGCGGTCGCGGAGGGAGCCTGCTCCTGGGGAGCGGTCTGTTCCTGCACGGTGCTCAGAAGCTGGAGGATGGCCCGCGGATCCTGACCGGTGAAGTAGGAAACCGCGAGCACCAGGATGAGGCCCCCGCAGCCGAGGGCCGGACCTCCGCGCATGCGCTGTCCGCGCCGGTCCTCGACGTTCGTGCTTTCCGCCCGGCCTTCGAGTCGCATGGCTGATGCTAACGCCTGGGGTCAGCGGCGCCTGGGCGCGAACGCTCGTAAACTCCACGAAGCGCATGACCGAGCTGTGTTCCATCTGCCTGGCCGCGCGCGCGACCATCGATCCGCCCAGGGAGCTCGAGGCGCTCATCCGGATCAACCTGCCCTGGCTCGAGGCGCACACCGGCTGTTGCGCCTCCTGCGCCCGGCGCTTTCGCCGGGCTCTTTCCTACTTCCGCGGCGCCGGCATGTCCGACGGATCGAGCCCGCCGATCCTGCCCACGGGGCTCCGCCTCGGCGCTTCCACGCGCTACCGGGGCCGGGGGATCACCATGGCGTTCCTGGACGCAGGGTTCTATGCGCATCCCGACCTGGTGACGCCCCTCGACCGCATCCGCGAATACGTGGACGTGACTCGAACCGATTCGCGAAGAGCCGACATCGATGAGCCGAAGGACACGGGCTGGCACGGCCTGATGACCTCGGTGGTGGCCTGCGGCAACGGCACTCTCTCCCGGGGTCTCTACCGCGGCATCGCCTCCGAGGCGGAGGTGGTCCTGGTCCAGTGCGGCACCGCGAAGCGCGTGCACCACAACGACATCCGGCGCGGCTTCGACTGGATTCTCAAGAATCGCCACAAGCACGACATCCGGGTCGTCAACGTGAGTGTCGGCGGCGACTACGAGGCGAGCTATCTCGACGACCCGATCTGCGAGGGAGTCGAGGCGGCGACCGACGCGGGGATTCTGGTGTGCGCAGCGGTCGGAAACGCGGGCTACCAGCCCTCTCATCCGGTCATTCCGCCCGCCTCGTCTCCCTCGGCGCTCTCGGTCGGGGGCTTCAACGACCGGAATCGCCTCAGCCGATTCGGGGTCACCCCCTACCAGTCCAGCTACGGCCCCACCATCGACGGCCTGCAGAAGCCCGAACTGGTGGCGCCCGCCATCTGGCTCGCCGCACCGCTTCTTCCGGGAACGGAGACCGCGCAGCAGGCCGGGCTCTATTCATTGCTCCTTCAAACCGACGATTCGCGTCTCGCCGAGGTGCTCGGACTTCACCCGGGGATCGACGAGGCCCTGGACAACGCGGTCGGGCTTGCGCCTCAGCTCATCCGGCAGCTGGTTTCGGCGAAGTATCACGATCAGAACGTGATCTCGGAGTCGTACAAGCACGTCGATGGAACGAGCTTCGCCTCCCCCATCGTGGCCTCCATCGCCGCGCAGATGATCGAAGCGAATCCTTCGCTCAAACCCCTGGAGATCAAGGCCATCCTGACCCGGACCGCGCGGCGGGTCGATGAACTGAGGCCGGAGCAGCAGGGCTTCGGCGTGGTCGCTCCGCGAGCGGCCCTCGCGGAGGCCCTCCATCGCACGCGTAAAAGCCCCTCCCGACCGACCGCCACGAAGCGCGCCTAGGGGAGCTGGATCCTCGCGACCGCGGCCGCGAAGGAGAGATCGTCACCCTCGTCCCCCGGGGATCGCTTGGCCAGACGCAGGCAGAACTCGTTCTCGCCGCGCACCCACGAGGAGGCGGGGGCCACGAAGGGCACCTCGATCCAGGCCGCGGGCAGACCGGCTTCGGCGATGGCGCGGCCGTTGAGGGTGATCGTGACACGCTGGTCCCTGATCCGCGCCGGCGCCCGGGCCAGGACGTAGCCGCGGAGATCGAAGGGTTCCTGGAGGGGAATCACGATGCAGGCGCGCGGAAAGAGAACGTAGCGGAAGAGTGTGCCGTCGTCCCATCCCCGGACGTCGGACCAGCCGGAACGGAGGAAACGCGGCTCGAGCGTCGCGAGGTCGAAATCGCCGCCCGGCCGGTACTCGCCGATATAGGTGTAGAGCCCGACGAAGGCGTCGTACACACGGAAGCGTGCCCGCGGCCCCATCCAGTCGGTGGCGTCCTTGGCCAATCGATGAAGGCGATCGACCTGAGTCGCAGCCAGTTCATCCACCGGCGCCGTCGTCCGGAAGGACTTCGCGCGGTAGGCCGTCATGAACGAGACATTCCAAAGCGCGGCGAGGGTGAACAGCAGGGCAGGCAGGGCCAGAGGGCGCTTGGCGAGAAACGGCCGGACGGCGGCCATCATGGAGGCAAGGCCCAAGGCGAAGAAGGGAATCACGAGGTCGTAGCGGCGGCCACCGAAGGCGTCCGCTCCGTTGAAGTCGCGGACGCCACCGTTGGTCCAGGCCGTGATCGCGAAGATCGCGAGGCCCGACAGCGCGAACCGCCGCAGCGAGCCGCGCACCATCAGCAGACCCAGGAAGCCGGGAATCAGGAGCGGGTGCCAGTTGAACAGTCCCCGGTCGGCGGAGATCAGGGTCTCCACCCAGTGCGGCGAACTCCAGTCCATGAAGCCCGAGCCTTGCGGCATCGCGAAGGGTCGGCCGAATGTCTTCATGGAAACGACGATCTGGGGGAGCACGGCGATGAACGCGGGAACGGAGAAGTTCAGCACGCGACGCGCGAAGACCCGGGGCGATGTCCATCCAACCAGCGGAACCAGGACGAAGAGCACGGCGGCCTGGAACCGACAGAGAGCGGCAAGACCCAGAACAAATCCGGCTCCCCGCCACGCGGACGCGCTGTCGGTCTCCACCGCCCGCTCGATCAGAACGATTCCCCAGCAGGTGAGCGCGAAGACCACGCCGTGGATCATCAGGGGCTGAACCGCGAGGTAGTACACAATGGGCGAGGCGAGGATCGAGGCCGCCACCGCCAGACCCGCCGCGGAGGAGCCAGACTCGCGCGACAGCAGGCGCGCCAGGGCGAGGGCGCCGGAGAGCGCGAGGATCAGGTTCGCCGCGATGATCGCGCCGAAGTAGGGCGGCGAGTAGAAGTTTCGCTGGTAGCCGCCCGCCAACTGGACATAGCGGTCGGCGAGGAGCGCGGGGATGACCCAGACGAACGCGCTGCCCACCGGCTGCTGGATGATCGACATCCCGGCCGGGCCGCGGGAAGGCGCCCAACCTCTCCATCCCATGTACTGGTTGCCGACATCGAGGTCGAAGTCCTGGGCCAGCGAGGCGGTCGTCGACATGTAGACCTGCGAATCAGATTCGAGGTTGTAGCCGGCGATCGCGATGAGGCCGGAGAAGATCCCCACGAGAGCCGGAAGCAGACGCGAATGGAGTCCCTCTCCGAGGAGACGGAGGAAGACCAGAAGGCAGACCAGCGAGGACCAGGGGCCGAGGAAGGAAGCCCGGGGCTCGATGAGAGAGAAGACGGCGAGTGCGGACGCGACCAGACCGACGCGCCGCGTCGCCGTCACTTGGCGCGCTTCCCGAAGGTGGCGGGAATGCCGCTGTCCGTGCCCACCAGCAGGGTCACCCCGGTCTCGCGCAGCTGCGGGAACTTCCTCTGGAGCGTGGGGATGCGCCGGGAGGTCAGGGTGAAGTAGTCGAGGTGGGTGATGTTTCGCAACAAGTCGCGGATGTCCTTCACGATGTCCTTGGGCAGGCCTTCCTGCCAGAGCGGATGGTCGAGGCGCTCGGGAAACACCTGAGCCGTGTAGTTGGCGAGATAGAGGGGCGACACGGTCGGGCACCAGTGCAGGGTCTGATTCCGCTGCTTCAGGCCCTCGATCAAGACCACGCCGTCGCGGATCGGAGGTCCCTCGTAGCCGTCGATCACCTGGCCTCCCATCAGGGCCGTTTTGGCCGCAGGCGCGGCCGCGGCGGGCTGGGCGGCCTCCGTGGACCCGGCCAGCAGGGTCAGCGCCAGCAGCGCGCCTCCGAGGCTCGGTCGCAGGCGATGGATACCGGTGATGGGCGTCTCCTTACCGTGATCGGGGTCGGTCTTCTTCATCGTCGTCGTCGGCATCGCCAACGCCGCGCTTCAGCCAGGCGGCGCGAACCGGAGGGGGCATCTTCGAGCCCGGACCGCGCACCGAGCGCCAGACGATCTCGTTCAGCAGCAGATCGGGAGCTCGATCCGCCTCGGCCAGGTCCATTGCCGCCGAAGCCTGCGCGCCCCAGGCCCTTGGATCGTTCATCTCCATGATGTCTATCTTGGGGGGCAGCGCGGTGTAGGGCGCGACGTTCGGCACAAGCGAGAAGGCGTTGTAGGCGGGGGTCGCGGCCGCGTCGTACTGCGACAGGGGCTCGAGCCCGAGGATCAGCTCCATGGTCCGGAGGAAGCCTGAAGTGGTGTAGAGCGTCGAGTCGACCGCACCCTTACGCTGGGTGTACGGGCTGATGATGTAACCGAGCGAACGATGCGCGTCGACGTGGTCGGGGCCGTTCTGGGCATCGTCCTCGAGGACGAAGATCGCGGTCTCCTTCCAGTACTTGCTCTTCGAGATCGCTTCCACGAGGCGTCCGAGGGCGTGATCGTTCTCCGCGATCATGGCGCGGGGGGTGTGCGCGCCGGGGCGCGAGCCCGCGGTGTGATCGTTGCCGAGCCTCAGGATGTTGAGGCGCGGAAGATTGCCGTTCTTCTCGAACTCGCGAAACTCCTCGAGCCAGACATCGATGCGTTTGTTGTCGGGGATGCTGAGGTTGTAGGGCGGGTAGGTCGGATCCACGTGCTCTTTGAGGCCGGGCACGGATCCGTTGTAGGGAGGCTTCATGTCCTCATCCCACCGGATCTCCTGACCGGGAATGGAAAACTCTCCGTAGCTCCGATACGACACCTTGGCCCGGGCGGCCGCGTCCCAGATGTACCCCCGCGGTCCGGCGGCGAGATTGCCGTACTGGTTCCGCATGGCCCCGCCGCCTTCGGAAAGGTATCGGGCCTCGCGACGGCCGTAGTTCATCGGCCACATCTTCTCGACCGCATCGGTGGCCCAGGCGCCGGTAGAAAAGGCATGGCCGTCGTAGCTCACCTCCGCGTCGACATAGAAATTGTCGAGGAGGACGAACTGCCGCATGAGGGCATGGGCATTGGGTGTCGTGTTCTCGCCGAAGAGGGTGAGCGAGGGGTCCCCGTTGCCCTGGGGCAGGTCGCCGAGGACCTGGTCGTAGGTCCGGTTCTCGCGGATGACGTAGAAGACGTGCTTGATCGGCGAGGGCAGGCCCACCTTGCCGGGGATCACCGAACGCAGCGGCGCCTTCGCGGGCGTCAGCTGTGACTTGCCGGTATCCGGCGTCACGAAGAGCGCGGTCGCGGTGTACTCCTTGAGCTTTTCCTTCGTGGGCGTATCGAGGGTGGTGAGCGACCCCCAGAGCATCGCGCCCGAGTACTGGCCGTCGGGAGCGGTCACGATCCCGGCCTGGCGCCCCCGCGGGTTGGCCGCGCTCACGAGGCCCTTGCCGGAAAGAATGAAGATCTTCGACCCATCCTTCGAGTAGCGAACGCCGGTGGGGTACCAGCCGGTGGGAATGAAGCCTTCCACCTCGCCCTTGCCGTCCGTCTCGATCTCGATCACCGCGACCGTGTTGTTGTCCGCGTTCGCCACCAGCAGCGTCTTGCCATCGGGCGAGAGGTCCAACGCGTTCGGGGTGCTTCCGGGCGGCATATTCGGGAAGGGAGCGATGCCGATCTGTTCGGTCGCGTAGCCTTTCGCGAGATCGATGTTCCAGACCGCGTTGGTGTTGGCGCAGGCCACGAAGAGGCGGGAGCCATCCTTCGAGAAGGTCATGGCGTTGGGGTGCTCACCCACTTCGATCTCGTGCTTGAGCGAGAGATCGGCGGCGTTGAAGACCAGGACCTTCGATCCGCCCCACAGCGACAGGTAGACCGTGGCGGAGTCCGCGGAAACCAGGACGGTGTACGGCTCGGCCGGGAGATCGAGGGTCTTGACCACCGCTCGGGTCTGAAGATCGATGGCGTGGAGCTTCTCGCCCAGCACGTGCACGGCGTACAGTCGCTTGCCGTCGGGGGCCACCGCGAGGCCGCCCACGAAGCTGTCGCTTCCGGGTTTGGGAAGAGGGAAGTCTCCGATCTTCTTTAGGACAGCCTTGTCCCAGGAAAACTCATCGACGCGGTTCTTCGCCGAGCCCGAGGAATAGAGGCGCTTGCCGTCCGGGTTGAAGGCGAGGCCAAGCCAGGCGGACTCCAGCATCACCCGGTCGCGGGAGATCTGTTTCGTGTAGTCGTAGACCACGAGGTTCGGCTGGCTGTAGCCGTTGTTGGTGACGATCACGTGGTCGCCATCGGGGGTCACCACGAGGTTCATGGGCAGATCGCCGACCGTGAAGTGCTGACCGACGGGAGAGATGCGCCAGCCGTTGGGCAGGAGCGTCACCCTCGGCTCCTTGAGCTTCGGTGCTGCGGCCGGAGAGGCCGCGGCCTTGGGAGCGACCGCGCCCTGTGCGGCCGCCCATCCGCCGAGGGACGGGAGGCCAAGGCCTATGGCCAGGGCGGCGATGGGTTTCAGGGCGAATCTCATGGGTTCTTTTCTCCACGCAGGACGGAGGCGTTCTCACGCAGACTGTTGGCCACCCGCCTCAGGGTCATGACCGACCCGGCAAGCGGCGGTGAAAGAGGCTTCACCTCTTTCATCCAATCCATCAACGACGGCGAGACCGTGGCGAGTTCTCGAAGCTGTTCGGCCACGCGCGCGTATTCGGGGTCTTTCGGAATCTTCTCGAGCGCTCCGTCGATCTCGTTCGCCAGAGTTTCGAGGTGCTCGGCGACCTTCCCGTGACGCGGCGTCTCCGACGTCTCGGTCTTCGCCTTCGCCCTGGGAGGGGCTGGCTCCGCGCTCTCCATCTGCTTGAGCGACTTCGAAATCCCTTCGAGGCGCTTCGTGACCTGGGAGACCGCGGCAAAGGAGACCACCGCCTCGCGAAGCGTCTCGGTGAGGGCCGGCGAGATCTTGGTGAACTCGATGAGGGGCGCGGCGAGCGGCTCGTAGTCCTCGGCCGCGGGCAGGCGCATCAGCGATTCGGCAAGGCGCTGATTCGTGTCCTGAAGTGTCGTCGCGGTCTCGCCGAGGGCCTGGGTGGCCGACTCGATCTGCGGCACCGCATCCTTGACCGACTCGAGCGATTCCATGAGGCGCGGGCCGCTTTGAGCGAAGGAGTAGATGTGCTCGGCCAGGGGCTCGAACTGCTCCGCCTTGGGAACGTCGGCGATGAGCGCCTCCAGCCTCTCCACCAGGCCGGGCAGCAGGGCCAGGGCGGCCGCCACCTTGTCGTCGACCGGCGGCGCGGCCGCCCGCGACGCGCGCTTGCGAGGCGTCTTCGGGGGAGGGGCCTCATCGGGAGGGGCGGGGAGTTCATCCGGCCCGAACAGGCCGGGGGCGGGCGCTTTCTTCCGAGGGGCCATCAAACAAGGAGCTTAGCGTTAGCATCCCCCGCCATGACGTGGACCTGGAAGTTTTTTCGCAACCTGCATCTCGTCGCTTCGGTGGTGTTCTCGCTGTTCGCGACCGCGGTGGGGATCTCGGGCAGCGCCCTGGTCTTCCGGGAGGAGATCGAGCACGCGATCTATGAACCGCGGGTTTCGCCCGGACCGGCCCGAGTGCCCCTCGAGGCCCTCCTCGCCACCGCGGCTGCGGTCGAGCCCGCGCGGCGCGTTTCGATGGCGGTGCTGCCCGAGGATGCGAGCCGCACCGTGGAGTTCATTCTCCAGAAGAAGGACGCGCGCACGCTCAAGGACGCGGATCAGATGAGCGTGTACGTGAACCCGTACACCGGCGCCATCGAGGGTTCACGGCGGAGGGAGGCCAGCCCGATCGCCAGGCTTCGAGACCTCCATTTCGCATTCTTCTCGGGGACGCCGGGCCTGACGTTCAATGGGTACGTGGCCCTGGCCCTGGTATTCCTCTCGCTGACCGGGCTGGTCCTCTGGATCGTGGCCTCGCCGAAGAATCTCAGATTCCGGCTGAGCCTGGGCGGCAACTGGAAGAGCGTGCTCTGGAATATGCACCGGCAGACCGGACTCATCTTCCTGACCCTGCTGATCGTCGTCTCGATCACGGGCGCCTACTACGCGTTTCGGGACACCTTCCTCAAAGGCATTCACGCCGTGACGGGTTCGCTGCCGCCGCGAGGGTCGCCGCCCCTGACCCCGTCCGCGGATGGCTCGCTTCCCGGGACTCTGGATGAGATCGCGGTGGCGGCGCGGGCGGTGCTGCCCGAGGCCAGACTCGCGGTCCTGCGCATCCCGTCGCAGAAAACCCAGGCCTGGGCCGCCACCTTCCACCGCGAAGGGGACAGCGGGGAGAGCACGGACAGCGGGCCCACGGCCTTCATCGACCCGTTCACTCTGAAAGCGGTCCGCATCGATGACCCGAGGGCGATGCCCCTGGGCGCGCGGCTGGTGAAATCGATGGAGCCGGTTCACTACGGAAAGTTTGGCGGCGCTCCGGTGAAGTGCCTCTGGGTGGTCCTTGGACTGATGCCGCTGATGTTCTCGATGAGTGGCGCGATCATGTGGTGGAACCGCACGGGCGGTTTGCGGCCGGCGAGGAGGACGGCGCCGAAGTGAGGCGCCCCGAGAGGGTCCGAAGGGCAAGGGAGGCGCCTCGGTGTTCATAGTCGGAATCGTGGTCATGTCGCTGGACGGATGTCTCACCCATCACGATCGTCCCGGCACGGGCTTCGGCTCGCCCGCCGACCACGCCTTCTTCCGGGCCGCACTGCCGACATTCGACTGCAGCATCGCGGGCAGGCTCACCTACCAGGCGGGACGGGAGTCCATCCTGCGCGCGCGGGAGAGCTCGCGACTGCAGATGGTGCTCACGAGCACGCCGGAACGGTTCGAGGCGGATTCAATGGCCGAGCATCTGGAGTTTCGCAATGCCGATACGTCCTCGGTAGTGGCGGAGCTCCGCCAGCGCGGTCGTTCGCGCTGCGCGCTTCTGGGCGGCGCCCGCCTCTACACGGAGGCGTGCGCGCAGGATCTGCTGGACGAACTGTGGGTGACGATCGAGCCGGTGGCCTTTGGCGAGGGAACCCGGATGTTCGAAGGCCGGACGGACTTCAGGTTCGAGGTCATGGGCGCGGAGAGGCTGTCCTCCGAGACGTGGCTGCTGAAATACCGCCGAGCGGGCCGACGAGGGGTCCTCGCGTAAGGGCGTCGGGTCAGCGGGAAGGCTCGACCGCGGTTGACAGAATTAAAACAGATGTTTTATACACGCGTTTGCCGCCATGAAACGCGCTCGCCTCCTCATCCCCCTGCTCCTCCTCGTGGTCATCGGCGCGGTCGCGTATTCGAGCCTGCGTCCGAAATCCCTCACCCTCACCGGAATCGTCACCACCAACGACGTCGTGGTCTCTCCCCAGGTCGCGGGGCTGGTGGGTGAGCTCCTGGTGACCGAAGGCGACCTTGTAAAGAAGGGCCAGCTGCTCGCCACCATCGCCCCCGACGAACTCCGGGCCGACACCGCCTACTACGCGCAAAACGCTCAGGGGCTCACCTCCCAGGTGCGCGAATCGGAGGCAGCGCTGCGACTGGAGCAGACCCAGGTCCTTCATCAGACGACGCAGGCGGAATCGACGCTGGCCGCCATCGAGGCACAGGTCCTGGCCGGCAAGGCGGATGTCGAAGCCGCCGCAGCGACGTACGCGCGCACGCAAAGCCTGGCCCGGCAGCAGATCGCCTCGGCTCAGGACATGGATCAGGCGCGGGCCGCACTGGAAGCGACCCAGGCGAGGCTCGATGCCCTCAAGAAGCAGGCCGAGGCCCAACGGGAGGCGGTGGCCGTCGTCCGAGCCAATTCCGAGCAGGTGAGCGTGAGACGCAGCCAGGTCCAGGCCACCCAGCATCTCGAGGCGGCGGCGGCGGCGCAGAGCACCAAGGCCAACGTGCGCCTCGCCTACGCGGAACTGAAGGCCCCGATCGACGGACAGGTGGACGTGCGGGCGGTGCGGGCGGGCGAGTACGTGAACCCGGGACAGCCGGTGGTGACCCTCATCAACCCCGATGACCTGTGGGTGCGCGCCGACATCGAGGAGACCTACATCGAAGGGGTCAGGATCGGCGACACGCTTACCGTCCGCCTTCCTTCCGGCGAAGAGCGGCCCGGGAAGGTCTTCTACCGCGGAGCGGACGCGGCGTACGCGACCCAGCGCGACGTGAGCCGCACCAAGCGCGACATCAAGACCTTCGAGATCCGCCTTCGCGTCGACAACCGCGACCGGCGGCTCGCCCTGGGAATGACGGCCTACGTCTCGCTTCCCGCCCGATAGGGTCTCGATGCCCGCGATCGACGTCAGGAATATCGTCAAGAAGTTCGGCGACTTCACCGCGGTGAAGGGCTTGAGCTTCAGCGTGGCGGACGGGGAGATCTTCGGCCTTCTCGGCCCGAACGGCGCCGGGAAATCGACGCTCATCCGCATGCTCACCACCCTTCTCATTCCGACCTCGGGCACAGCCGTGATCAGCGGCTTCGACGTGACCCTGGATGCGGACAGCGTTCGGCGTTCGATTGGAGTCATCCCCCAGGCCCTCACCAGCGACCTCGAACTGAGCGTCGAGGAGAACCTCCTCATCTTCGCGAAGCTCTATGGCGTTCCCAGGGCGAAACGGGACAAGCTGATTCCGGAACTGCTCGAGGCGGTGGAGCTCACCCAGTGGCGCAAGGCCCCGGTGAAGAATCTCTCGGGCGGGATGCGGCGAAGAGTCGAGATCGCCCGCGGTCTCGTTCACGAACCGCGGATCTTCTTCCTCGACGAGCCCACCACCGGCCTCGACCCCGTTTCGCGGGTAGCGGTATGGGAGATGCTGCGCAAGATCAAGGCCGAGCGCGACCTCACCGTGCTCCTCACCACCCACTACATGGACGAGGCGGACAAGCTCTGCGACCGGATCGCCATCGTGGACCATGGCGAACTGAAGGCGCTCGATTCGCCCATGCGCCTGAAGGCCTCCATTCCCGGCCACAACGCTCTGGAAGTGAGCTTCTCGACCGTCCCCATGGGATGGGATGCGACGCTCGGGGGACTCCCCAGCGTGCAGGGCGTGAGCCGCCAGGACCACATCTTCCGGGTCAACACCAGCAATGGCCCGGCCACCACCCTCGCCCTGATGCAGGAGGCGGCCCGAGCGGACGTCTCCGTGCAATCGCTTTCCGTGCATGGCACGACCCTCGACGACGTCTTCGTTCACTACGCGGGGCGCGACCTTCGCGACCAGCTCCAGGCCGCCGCGGTGACCGACTCTCCCTTCATGATCCGGAGAGGCTGAGATGGGACGCACCCTCGCCCTGATCGAACGGGAGATGCGGCGGTTCCGGAGAAGCCCGGTCCTCATCTTCATGTCCATGACCATGCCCATCGTCCAGCTCGTGGTGCTGGGCTACGCCTTCGGCGGCAACGTCAAGCATCTGAAGCTCGCCATCGTCGACCAGGATCACGGCGTTCCCGCGGTGCGCTTGCTCGAGATGACCTCGGCGGTGTCGTCCGGCGCCCACACCCTCGACACCGTGGCCTACGCGGACCCGGGAGCCGCCCTCGCCGCCCTTCGCGACGGCCACGTGAACGGCGTCCTCACCATCCCGCCGGACTTCTCGCGCCGTGTTCTCGCGAAGAACGCGCCACGGGTCGCGCTCATAGAGGACAACACCGACACCTTCGTTTCGGTGACTCTCTCGAGCACGCTGAGCTCGGTTCTCGCCTCCTACGCGCCGGGGGTGAAGGTGGTGCCGCGGGTGGCCAGGGAGCCGGGCCTCGACGTGGTCGAGATCTACCCCTACGTGCCGTACATTCAATACCTCCTCCCCGGCTCGGTGGTGATGTCGATCTTCGTGATGGTGATGATCGGCGGCGGCATCATCTTCATCGACGACAAGGCGCGCGGCCTGCACGAGGGGTATCTCGTCACCCCCATCACCAAGCTCGAGCTCATCGCGGGCTTCAACATCTCGGGGACCATCAAGGCGGTGACCGCGGGCATGTTCCTGATCGTGATCGGGTCCTTCATCGCCGGCATCCCGAATCCGCTCGACCCCTTCCGGCTGTTCCGGCTCTTCATCGTGGTGGTGATCACCGCCTTCGCGCTGATCAGTCTGATGTTCCTGCTGATGGTTCGCGTCACCGACCCGCTGCTCCCGCGCGCCATGTTCGGCGTGCTCAACACCGTCCTTTATTTCCCGAGCGGCGCGGTCTACCCGCAGCAGGGTTTCCCCGCCTGGATGCAGGTGATCGCCCGGGCGGATCCTTTCACCTACGCGGTGCACGCGCTCAAGTGCCTGCTGCTCAAGAACACCGGCTTCGGGGCGATCGCCTTCGATCTCCTCTTCCTCTCGCTCTTCTCGGCCCTGGCCATGACCCTCGCTACCCGGCTTTTCAAGCGCACGCTGTGAATCCCGACCCCCGAACCCGGGCGCGTCTCCTGAAGGCGGCCGAAGAGCTGTTCGGCGAGCGTGGATTCAAGAAGGTGACGGTGCGCGAGATCTGCCATGCCGCGAAGGCGAATGTCGCGGCGGTGAACTACCACTTCGGCGACAAAGCCGGTCTCTATCGCGAGGTGCTTCAGTCCGCGATCGACCGGATGCGCGCCACCAACGATTCCGCGCGGGAGGAAGGGAAGGGGCGCCCGCCCGAAGAGCAGCTGCGCCGCTACCTCGGTATCTTCCTTGCCCGCATCCTCAGCCCCGGCAGCGAGGGGATCCATCGCCTGATCACGCGGGAGGTGAACGATCCCACCCCGGCCTTCGATGCGCTGGTGGAGCAGGGTCTGCGGCCGCGCATCGAATACCTCTCGGGCCTCGTGGCTGAAATCATGAAGTGCGACAGGAAGGACCCGCGGGTGCTCCGCTGCGTGGGGAGCATCCAGTCCCAGGCCTTCACCTATCTGAAGAACCCCATCGCCACGCGCCTCGGCTTCACCTTCAAGCCCACCCCGCAGTTCATCGAGCAGGCCGCCGACCACATCGCGACCTTCTCGATCGCGGGCATCCGCGCCGTAGGAAGGACGTCGCGGCCGAACTGAGTCTCGCGGAGCTTGGCTCCCCAGGTAGGATTCGAACCTACAACATTTCGGTTAACAGCCGAACGCTCTACCATTGAGCTACTGAGGAACGATGCGTCTTCCCCCTCGCGCCCGAAAACAGACTCTTCGGCGACGGGGCGGGGATTATAGCGCGGCTCGCTTTTCGAGCCAGAGGGCTCTTTCGAAACTGGTGTGCTGTCTCGTAAGAACAGGACACTACGGAACCAGCTTGTCGCCCAGGTCGCCGCGCAGGGTGCGAGCCATGGTGGGCCGGGCCAGGAAATCGTGCGGAAAGCCAAGCTCGATTTTCGAAACCGCGTCGAGGCGCCCCAGCATCTCCGGAGTGAGCACGGTGTCGATGGCGCCGAGCGAATCCTCGAGCTGGGCCGCGGTGCGCGCACCTACGATGGGGATGGTGCCGTGGGGCCCGCGTCCCATCACCCACGCGATGGCGACCTGCGCCGACGACCGACCCAGCTCCTTCGCGATCGCCGACACTTCGCCCGCGATCTTCATGTTCCGGTCGGAGAAACGATGGCGGTTCGCGGCCACGCGCTTCGAATCCGGCGTCTCCCATCCCACCGAATACTTCCCGGACAGCACACCGCCGCCGATCGGACCCCAGGGTGTGACCGCGAGACCGAGGGCCTCGGCCATGGGCAGGAGCTCGCGCTCGGGTGTGCGCTCGATGAGGCTGTACTCGATCTGCAGGCCGACGAAACGGCTCCAGCCCCTGAGATCCGCCATGGTGTGGGCGCGCGCCACCTGCCAGGCCGGCGTATCGGAGACGCCGACGTAGATCACCTTGCCCGCCCGCACGACGTCATCGAGCGCGCGCATCAGCTCATCGGCGGGAGTGAGGGGATCGGCCACGTGGACCCAGTAGAGATCGATGCGGTCGAGGTCGAGCCGCCGCAGGGACGCATCCACCGACTGGACCAGGTTCTTGCGCGAGTTGCCCCACGCGTTGATGTCGTCGAAGCGGGTGGCGATCGAGTACTTGGTCGCCACCACGAACTTGTCGCGGTCGCTCTTCACGAATTCGCCCACGAAACGCTCCGACGTGCCCTTGGTGTACACGTTGGCGGTGTCGATGAAGTTGCCCCCCGCCGAAGCGAAGATGTCGAACTGCTTCCGGCTCTCCTCCATCGAAGCGCCGAATCCCCAGTCTTCGCCGAAGGTCATGGCGCCGAGACAGATCTCGGACACCTTCAGGCCGGATCGGCCCAGAACGCGATACTTCATCTCACCCTCCCCCGGAGAGCGACTACATCGTCGCCTTCGCGGCCTCCGCTTTCACCGCCTCGAGTTCCTTGACCAGGTCGTTGAGGCGCTCATAGGCATCCCGGCCCGGCTTCTGATCGGCCTGGCCCAGCATGCGCGACACGTTCGCGAACTGGTCGATGAGCATGGGCTGCGGATACGAGCCTCCGGCGGTCTGGATCTTCGCGATGACCGCGTCGATGGCCTTGACCTTCGCCGCACCCGCGGCGGTGCTGTCGGCCTGGGCCTTCACCCGCGCCTCGTTCAGTTTCTGGAGGACGCTCCGCGCTTCGCCGACCTTCTGGCGGATGTCGAGCAGGAGCTTCGTCTGCTCCGCGATCATGGCGTCGGTGACGCCGTCCTTGACGAGACGGGGATCGGAGAGAACCCTGAGCGGACGCTCTTCCGAGAACGCGCCCATCGAGAGCCGGAGCTTGTAGTCGCCGGGCGCCACCATCGGGCCCTGCATCCCGCGCATTCCGGGGACGCCGTTGTGGCGCAGATCCCAGATGAACCGATGCGCGCCGGACTTGCCCGACAGGCTGGGCGCGCCCGCGAAACGCCGCTCGGGCGCCCGCATGCCCTGCGTGGTCCCCGCGGTCTGCCCCGGGCCGCCCTCGAAGGTGCGAATCACCGTTCCCGTGGAGTCCAGGACTTCGAGACGAAGGCCCTCGGTGGCGTCGGCCTTGAGCGCGTAGTCGATGATCGCGCCCGGCTCGATGAACTGCGGGTCGGCGGGCCCGTCCATGACATCGTATCGAAGCCGATACGCGGTGGGCGGCGCGATCAGGGCTGCCGGAGCCGCGGAGTCGATCTTCGCGAGTTGATGGGTCGCCACCACGTTGTCGAGGATCCACATGCTGCGGCCCATGGTCGAGACGGTGAGATCGCCGCGGAAGACTTTCAGGTCGGTCACCGGGGTCACGGGCAGATTGAGCTGGAAGCTCTGCCAGGTCTTGCCGCTGTTGAAAGAGATGAACATCCCGAACTCGGTGCCCGCGTAGATGAGCCCTTCGCGGCCCGGATCCTCGCGGGCCACGCGGGTCGGATAGTCGCCGGGGATACCGTTCTTCCCGTCGGTGAGCAACGTCCAGGTGGCGCCGTAGTCGTCGGTCTTGTAGATGTACGGCTTGAACTCGCCGAGAAGCGTCCGATAGTACGAAACCAGCGCCGAGCCCTTGCGATGGGGTGAGTCGTCGATCGACTGGACGCGACCCATGGAAGGCATGCCCTTCGGCGTGACGTTGGTCCAGGTCTTGCCGCCGTCGCGCGTGACCTGAACCAGGCCGTCGTTGGTACCCACCCAGATGACGCCCTTCTCCAGGCGCGACTCCTCGATCGCGTAGATCGTCGAGTAGATCTCCTCACCGGTGATATCGCGGGTGATGGGCTCGCCGGAAATCCCCTGCGTTCCTAAAGGATGCGCGGTGAGATCGGGAGAGATGGTGTCCCAGGTCTGCCCGCCGTCGGTGGTGCGGTGGAGGAACTGCGAGCCGTGATAGATCACGTTCGGGTCGTGCGGCGAGATCTCGAACGGCGTGATGCGCTGCATCCGATAGCGGATGGCGCTCGCGGCCTGGCCGTAGCGGTTCTGCGGGTAGATCCAGTAGCTCTGCTCCTGGCCGGTCTCCATGTTCATCCGGTAGAACTCGCCTTTGCACACGCCGTAGACGATGTGGGGGGCGCCGGGCTTGGGCTTGACCGGACCGGTCTCGCAACCGGGGCCCGGCACCTGCATCATCAGCGGGTCGGCGTAGCTGTGGGCGAAGGGCGGCAGGCTGGGAACGATGATGGGCCAGCCGGTGTCCTGCTGCGCTCCGTAGAGGCGGTAGGGGAACTGATCGTCGGTCTCCATCGCGTAGATCTCGGCGGTGGGCTGATTGAGCTGGGACGACCAGGTGGCGCCGCCGTTGGTGGTGATGTTGGCGCCGCCGTCGTTCGACTGGATCATGATGTCGGGATTGTCGGGGTTGATCCACAGCGAATGGTTGTCGCCGTGGGGCGTGGTCCCGGTCTTGAAGGTCTTGCCGCCGTCCGTGGACTTGAAGAAGCCCTCGTTGTTCACGAAGACGGTGTCTTGATCCTTCGGGTGCGCGTGAACATTGGTGTAGTAGAAAGGCCGGCGCAGGAGGTTCGGATCGTTCGATTGCCGGGTCCACGTGGCCCCCGAGTCATCGGTGCGATAGAGGGCGCGCTCGTCGCCGGGCGCCTCGATGAGCGCGTACACCCGCTTCGGATTCGCGGGAGAGAGATCGAGATCGATCTTGCCGATGAGGCCCGCGGGCAGTCCGGCGGCAAGCTTCGTCCAGGTCTCGCCGCCGTCGATCGTCTTGTAGATGCCCGCCCCGCCCTTCGCCTCGCTGCCGCTGACGATGGTCCACGGCTTGCGCTGGCCGAGCCAGAGCGCGGCGTAGAGCTCGTTCGGATTCGCGGGATTCATCACCACCGCGGAGACGCCGAGAGTCTCGTTGACGAAGAGAACCTTCTTCCACGACTTGCCGCCATCGTTGGACCGATAGACCCCGCGCTCCGGGTTCGGAGCCCAGGCGATGCCCTGCGCGCCCACGAAAACGACTTCGGGATTGACGGGATTGACGCGCACATCTGAGATCTGGCCCACGTCGCGGAGGCCGATCGAAGCCCAGGTCCTGCCGCCGTCGTTCGACCGATAGACGCCCTTGCCCTGGATCACGTTGCTACGGATGCCGTCGCTTCCGGTGCCGACGTACACGATGTCGGGGTTCGACTCCGCGACTTCGATCGCGCCGATGGATCCGGTGTCGAGGAAACCATCGGTGACCGGCTTCCAGGTGACGCCGTAGTCGGTGGTCTTGAAGACGCCGCCGCCCGAGGAACCGAGATAGAAGGTCCCCGGCTGCTTGCGATGTCCGGTGACCGCGGTCACGCGGCCGCCCCGCGACGGACCAACCATCCGGTACTTGAGGC
>Ga0315271_10000468_pt1 | contig 22198 bp, 26 predicted proteins | sample C3_top_MG_FD_204664 | JGI IMG/M metagenome (GOLD analysis project Ga0315271, IMG submission 204664) | Sediment microbial communities from Yellowstone Lake, YNP, Wyoming, USA - C3_top | ecosystem: Environmental > Aquatic > Freshwater > Lake > Sediment | place: USA: Wyoming | collected 2017-08-01
GAAGGGCGTCAAGTGCCCTGCGCGTTTGACCAGGGTGGTCAGCGGCGCGCCTTCTGCCGATTCCCTTCGGCAATCTTGATCCAGCGGTCGGCGATCTCGTCCAGATAGACCAGATCGTCGGGCTCGATATCGCCAGACTTTCGCAGTCGGGCGATCACTTCCTTGACCAGCGGTGGGTCATCCTTGGCGAGTTGAACCGCCAAGGCTGAAATGCGTTTGCGATAGAGGCTGGTCAGCACGACCCGTCTCCCGCAGCGCGGTTCTCGCAAGCCCCGAATGTCTGCGCGAACGCAGGCAACAGGGGCTTCATCAGCGCCGCGATCTGCGGCGCACGCAAGGTCAGCATGCGGGCACGCCCGGAGCCTCCCAGCAGCACCCCGACGGGGCGCAGCGCTTTTGTCACGTGGACATCGAACATGGTGTTCTCCTTCATCGAATGAAAGGGAACACCCATCCCTGGCGGGGAACTTGGGGTTCCCCGTTCGGGATGCTCGAGCCGGTAACGGCGGAGCGGCTCTGTGGCACGAGGCCACGGCGTTCAGCCCGAGGGCTGAACAGATCACACAGCCACGGTCGTGGCTGAACCGGAGCGATGTCCGGTCTCTACAAGGCAGGTAACGACTGCGACGCCAGCGAGCTGGACTTCAGGAGGCCAGGGCCTCGGATGAAGGCTGTGCAGGCGCGATGCCCACAGATAGCCCTTCCAGTCTGGCACTCGGGGGGAGCAAGCTCAAGATCGCAACGGACCGTGTCGGAAGATGCCACCCGAAAGCGCCGAGCCGTTGAAGGCTTCAGCGGTGGCGCGCCGCGACCGGCAGGTGGCGGAACAGGCCTGTCGCGCCGATATCGCCCATCGACAGTGCAGCCGGTTGGCGACTTTCGAGTGATTACGGTTATTTAAAAGCATGATAATATTCATCACCGCTTTGGGAGCTGTGATGCGTCAAGTCAGGGATGGGCTGGTGGTGTCGAGCGTCGGGACGCTGGCTGGCACGCCCGGCGAGATTGGCGAGCAGTTGCGGCATTCCGGCGCCGAGCGCGCCATTGCCCTGACCTTTGCGCATGAGAGCGAAGGCACCGTGCGAGTGATCGCCGAAGCCCTGGGCAACCTGGCACCGATGGTCGCGGACTTGGTCAAGCGGCGTCAGCGCGAGGCACTGGACAAGATCGTCGATGCACTGGTGCCGACGGTGCCGTTGCCGGAGCACATGCTGGTCGAAGCACGGATGACGGCACACGCGCGCAGCGAAGTCCTGGCCTCGGGGGACTGGCTCACCGCGGCGCAACTGGCCGAACTGGCAGGTTTCAGCGCCTCGAACCTCAGCGCGCAGCCGAACAAGTGGAAGAAGGACGGGCAGATCTTTGCGATCCGCCACCAGGGCCTGGATTACTTCCCGGCCTACGGCCTCGACGCCGAAGCAGGCTACAGGCCCTTGAAGCCGCTGGCGCAGACCCTGGCGGTCTTCGGGACCGCCAAGGATGGCTGGGGCCTGGCCTACTGGTTTGCCTCGGCCAACAGCTTCCTCGGCGGCAAGCGTCCCCAGGACTTGCTGCTCAAGTCGCCCGAACGTGTGCTCGCGGCGGCCACCGATGAAATGGCCGAGATCGCCCATGGCTGACCCGGCCGGTGCGAGCCGTTCGCGGCGCGCCTCCCGGTCGAAGCCAAAGGTGGAGTTGGCCAGCACCGTGCCGGCACCGCCGGCTGTTCTGCACATCACCCCGGTAACGTGGAAGGCCGGCACCGCGCTGCACCGCGTTCACCTTGACGTCCACGCAGCAGACGCCTTCAACCCTGGCATCAAAGGCAATGCGAGGTTCAGCCCCATCGTCAACGCCGCCGGAAAACCGATCCCGACGCTGTACGGTGGCACGAGCTTCAATTGCGCGGCCATGGAAACCGTCTTCCACGACGTGCCGTTCGCACCTGGGCTGAAGACCTTCGCCAGGCACAAGCTCGAAGGACAGCTTCATTCGGTGCTGGCCATCACGGCGACATTGACGCTGGCCGATCTGCGCAACGTGCCGCTGCGCAAGTTGGGCGTCGAACGCAAGCAGCTGATCGACACCGAGAAGGACACTTACGGGCAGACCCGCAAGTGGGCCCAAGCGATCCACGCGCGGCACGCCCACATCCAGGGCCTGTGCTGGACCTCGCGGCAGGACGACAGCGCCATGGCCGTGATGCTGTTCGGCGACCGCGTTGGTGCAGGCGTGTTGACGCGGCGGGGGTCTTCGCGCGCCTTGCTCGATGACGGGCCGGCGTATGCGGAACTGCTTACCCTGGCTGACATGATCGGCGTATGCGTCGTCGCCGGACGAGCCTGACGGTGGACGGATCGGGCCCCGCAGATTGGCTGATTGGAGTTCGCTGGGTGATGTGCGAAGCTGCGCTGAGTCGAAGAACCAAGTAGTAGGGGCGCAAGGATGAGCGAATCAACTGTCGCGACGTTCAATGCCGGTGCGTCGATGCTGGGCTACCTCTACCAAGTGCGCGTGGCACTGCTGTGGGCCGTGCGTCAGAGTCGGATCGGGGACTTCTCGGTCAGCGTCGAAACGCTGGGCGATGTGAGTTTCGAGGCGAGCGGCGATCCCATCGCGGTGCTGCAGACCAAGCACTCGGTCCACAGCACATCAGGCTTGAGCGATCTCAGCCCGGACCTTTGGAAGACGCTCCGCATCTGGATGGTCGGCCGCTTCAGCGGCGAGGTACCCATCACAACCGCAAAGTTCCTGATCTCCACTTCGGTGACATCAGCCGGCACCGCCTGTTCGGCGCTGGTCCCGGAAAGCGAGAGCCGCGATGTCGAAGCCGCGTCCTCTCGGCTCAAGCAGGCGGCCGCAACGTCGACGAATGCCGACCTGAAGGACGCATTCACGGCGTTCCTCGCGCTGGATGAGACCGAGCGCCGGCAACTGTTGGGCAGCATCTACGTGGTGGCGGGCCAGCCCGATGCGGACGCCATCCACTCGCATTTGCAGGCAGAGCTGTATCACGTGGCGCTTCACCACCAGGCACTGTCGGTTCAGATGATCGAGGGCTGGTGGTTCAAGCGGGTGATTCACGAGCTGGTGTATGGCGGCGCCGGCATTCCAAGGTCGGAGATTGATGCTCAGATCTCGGAGGTCCAGGAGTCGCTGAAGCGCGATGCGCTGCCCATCGACGACGAGATCGACGCTTTGATGGTGGCACTCGAACAAATGCCGGAGTTCGCTAGCAGGCCGCTCTATCGCCAGGTCGAGATCGTCGGCGCCGGGCCGCGTCGCATACGCAACGCAATCACGAGCTACCTGCAGGCGTTTCGACAGTGTTCTGCCTGGATGCGCGACGACTTGTTGTTCGACGCCGACCTGCGGCAGTACGACCAGCGCCTGCTCGTCGAGTGGGCCTGAGCTCCGTCAGACCACGAACAGGGAAGGGCTCAGATCGCTGCTCGCGTCGTGGGTCGGTATGTCGGACTACCTGCACGATCCGCCGCAAGGCCAAACGCGGGTGCCGCTGGCTGCAACGATCGGGCATGCGTTGTCGTTCTGCCTTCAATCGCAGAACGAGATTGCCCAGTGCCGCCACCTGTTCCACGGGGCAAGCGACCGCTTTGTGGCCCATCAAATGCTGCGGCATCCTGGAGCGGGATCCCGGGCTCTCTCAGACCGGCCGCCAGGCTCGGGTTTCTCCCACTCTGGACGCTGTGATCCGACCTGTCGCTAGGCAAGCCTCAATGCTAAGCTCGTGGCCAAACTGCAAAGGAAGTTTCAATGCCGTCCTCGACGGAATCCTGCATCTTTCTGGTCGGTGCGGGTGAACTCGCTGACCGTGCACTGCTCCGCCATCTGCGCAAGCAGTACACGGTGCACAGTGTGGCGTGCGCCGCCGACGTCGAGACGCTGGCGGCCGAACATGTGCCCGATGCCATCGTGTCCGAGCAGCAGCTTGCGGACGGGCGCGGCGTCGAACTGCTGCACCGGATGCGCTTTGCGCAGCCCCGCGCCGTGCGCCTGCTCGTATTGCAAAGCGCTCGGCGCGAAGAAATGGTGCGGGCGATCAATGACGCGGCCGTGTACGAGGTCGTTTCGCTGCCTTTCGAACCGGAACAGCTGGAATTGGTGCTGAAGCGCGCGCTTGAAAGCCGCGAGCTGTCGCGCATCCACCGCTACCTCAGCCGCGAATTGAAGTTCGCCGATGACGTGATCCGGCACGAGAACGACGGCATGACGCGAGCGCTGCAGGAAACCTATCAATTCGACCAACTGGTCTTCGGCAGTGACAAGATGGCCGAAGTCTGCAATCTGGCCCGCAAGGCGGCAACCACCGACCTGCCGGTGCTGATCGAAGGCGAGACCGGAACCGGCAAGGAACTGATGGCCAAGGCCATTCATCTGTTCAGCGACCGAAGCAAGGAGATATTCCTGGCGCAGAACTGCGGGGCCATGACCGACGATCTGCTGTTGTCGGAGCTGTTCGGCCACAAACGGGGCAGCTTCACAGGCGCCATCTCTGACCGGCTGGGGCTGTTTGTGGCCGCAGACAGGGGCACGGTATTGCTCGACGAGATTGCTGACATATCGCCTGCCGTGCAAGTGAGCCTGCTGCGCTTCTTGCAGAACGGTGAGGTCAAGGCCATCGGCAGCGATCGCGTCAAGCTAACCAACGTGCGCATCGTCGCGGCCAGCAACCGCCCGCTGCGGCAGCTTGTGGAAGAGGGCAGATTCAGGCGCGACTTGTACTATCGGCTCAAGGGCTTCGAAATCTCGATTCCACCCCTGCGCGATCGGCCCGAAGACATCCCCGTGTTGACCGACTATCTGGTCAAGAAATATTCGGAGGTCTTCAGTCGCAAGATTCCCGGGGTGGCGAGCCAGGCGGCGCAGAAATTGCGCTCGTACGCGTTCCCCGGCAACGTGCGCGAACTGGAAACCGAGATACGACGCGTGGTGGCCACGGTCGAGAGCGGCGAATTCATCACCACGCAGCATTTGTCGGCCGAGATTGCGCGGGCCCGTCCGCGGCCAGATCAGTCGCAGGCCGAGTCAATTGCGCTGGATGGCCGTACCTTGAAGGACCGCGTCGAGAAGCTCGAGGCTGCGCTCGTGCGTGCGGCACTCGAGCGCCACCACTGGAACCACACCCATGCGGCCGATGAACTAGGCCTGTCGCGGGTGGGTCTCAGCAACAAGCTCAAGCGCTACGAGATTGGTCGTCAAGGCCAGCCAGAGTCGGCATGAACGCAACGCCGGGCCGCCGCAGGCGAGCCAACGTCCCCCTGGAGGATCGATGCCGTTCCGCCGGCGACCAGGAGTTCAGATGAACGAGAGCGATGATCCCGACGCCCAAGCCGCCGCAGGCGAGTTCATGCGCTCGCTGCTGGCCCCCACCCGGCCCCTGGGCGGGCAGCGCGAACTCGGCATCACGGCCATGGCCCAGCGCCTGGGTTTGCGGGAAGACCAGTTGGGCGGCCACTGGTGCAGCCGCTGCCAGGGTATCTGGTACGGCTGCATGCTCGAAGTCGAATGCCCGGCGTGCGGCAACCGCAACGGTTGAGGCGCTTTCGACGGGCGGCGCAACCGACAAGTTGCTTTGCAAACCAGGCGAATGCAAGCGACGTATGCAGGGGTTTGTCCCCATGGGGTGGTTTCAAGGCAAACGCTGTAGCCCGGTGAACTTGGGACATACCCGTGCAAGCCAGAAACTGGCACGTCGCATGCACATGAAGTAGGCGTAAAGCTGGTCCGCCCAAGCCATAGCGGCGGCCCTGATCCCAACAACCCATGTTCTGAAACAGGAGACTTTCGATGGCAAATCTTCTCTGGCTGCAAGGCGGCGCGTGCTCCGGCAACACGATGTCATTCCTCAACGCCGAAGAGCCCAGCGCCTGCGATCTGGTCACCGATTTCGGCATCAATGTGCTGTGGCACCCGTCGCTGGGCGTCGAGTTGGGCGACAACGTGCAGAAGATGCTGCGCGACTGCGTCTCGGGCGCGATCCCGCTGGATATCTTCGTGTTCGAAGGCTCGGTCGTCAACGCGCCGGGCGGCACCGGGCAGTGGAACCGTTTCGCCGGGCGCGCCATGAAGGACTGGGTCAAGGATCTGTGCAATGCAGCCAAGTTCGTGGTCGCCATTGGCGACTGCGCCACTTACGGCGGTATCCCCGCCATGGCCCCCAACCCGAGCCAGTCGCAAGGCCTGCAGTTCCTCAAGCGCGACCACGGCGGCTTTCTCGGCAAGGCCTGGGTCTCGAAATCGGGCCTCCCGGTCATCAACGTGCCGGGCTGCCCCGCACACCCGGACTGGATCACCCAGATCGTCGTTGCCGTGGCCACCGGGCGCGCCGGCGACATTGGCCTGGACGAATTTCAGCGCCCCAAGACCTTCTTCCAGAGCTTCACGCAGACTGGCTGCACGCGCAACATGCACTTCGCCTACAAGGTGTCGGCCACGGCCTTCGGCCAGCGCAAGGGCTGCCTGTTCTATGACCTGGGTTGCCGCGGCCCGATGACGCATTCGCCCTGCAACCGCATCCTGTGGAACCGGCAGTCGTCCAAGACGCGCGCCGGCATGCCGTGCCTGGGCTGCACCGAGCCCGAGTTCCCGTTCTTCGACCTGGCGCCCGGCACGGTGTTCAAGACCCAGACGATCATGGGCGTGCCCAAAGAACTGCCGACCGGGGTCGACAAGAAGGGCTACATCGCGCTGACCGGCGCGGCCAAGAATGCGGCGCCGAAGTGGGCCGAAGAAGACATCTTCGTCGTCTGACGAGAAGCGCAAGGAATCAACATGTCAAACATCCAAACACTCGATATTTCCCCGGTCGGCCGCGTCGAAGGCGATCTCGACATCCGTGTCGACATCCAGGACGGCCATGTCGTCAACGCCTGGACCCAGGCCGAATTGTTCCGCGGCTTTGAAGTCATCCTGCGCGACAAGGACCCGCAGGCCGGCCTCGTGGTCACGCCACGCGCCTGCGGCATCTGTGGCGCGTCGCACCTGACCTGCGCCGCCTGGGCCCTGGACACCGCCTGGCAGACCGAAGTGCCGCGCAACGCCATCCTGGCGCGCAACCTGGGCCAGATCGTCGAGAGCCTGCAGAGCCAGCCGCGCTACTTCTACGGCCTGTATGCGATCGATCTGACGAACAAAAAGTACAAGCACAGCAAGTACTACGAAGAGGCCTGCAAGCGCTTTGCGCCGTTCACTGGCACCTCGTACGAGCGTGGCGTCACCATTTCCGGCAAGCCGGTCGAGATCTACGCTTTGCTCGGTGGGCAGTGGCCGCATTCGAGCTACATGGTCCCCGGCGGCGTGATGTGCGCGCCGACCTTGACCGACGTGACGCGCGCCTGGGCCATTCTCGAGTACTTTAAGAAAGACTGGCTCGAATCGCATTGGCTCGGCTGCTCGCTCGAACGTTACGAGCAGATCCAGTCTTACGACGACTTCATGAAGTGGCTCGACGAGTCGCCCGCGCATGCCAATTCCGATCTCGGTTTCTACTGGAAGATGGGCCTGGACATCGGGCTGGACAAGTACGGCGCCGGCGTCGGCAAATACGTCAGTTGGGGTTATCTGCCGCACGAGGACAAGTACCAGAAGCCGACCATCGACGGCCGCAATGCTGCGGTCATCATGAAGAGCGGCGTCTACGACTCGGTGGCCGATACCCATGTGGTGATGGATCAGAAGTTCGCCCGCGAGAACCTGAGCCATGGTTGGTACGACGAAGGCACAGCCGACGTGCACCCGTTCGACCGCGTCACCAAGCCGGTTCAGAACAATGCCATCGACCACAACGGCAAGTATTCGTGGTCTTCGGCTGTCAAGCACACCGATTTCGGCCGCTTGGAAGCCGGCCCCTTCGCGCGCCAACTCATCGCCGGCGGCAAACACGGCGAGAGCTGGCAGCACTACGACCCGCTGGTGCTCGACATGTTCAAGAAAATGGGCGGCGCCAGCGTGCACCTGCGCCAGATCGCGCGCATGCACGAAACCATCAAGCTGTACCGCCAAGCCGAACGCTGCCTGCGCGAGTTCAAGCTCAACGACCCGTGGTACATCAAACCCAAGGAGCGCGACGGCCGCGGCTGGGGTGCCACCGAGGCGATCCGCGGCGCGCTGTGCCACTGGATCGAGGTCAAGGACGGCAAAATCAAGAACTACCAGATCATCGCGCCCACCACCTGGAACGTCGGCCCGCGTGACGGGCAGCAGGTGCGGGGACCGATCGAGGAAGCCCTCATCGGCGCACCGATTGCCGATGCGAGCGACCCTGTCGAAGTGGGCCACGTGGCACGGTCCTTCGATTCCTGCCTGGTCTGCACGGTGCACGCCCACGATGCCAAGTCGGGCAAGGAGCTGGCGCGTTTCCGCACTGCGTGATGCGCTGAGTGCCCGGGGCTCGGCAGGAAGATCGGCCCAAGGGTCGTCAGGGGCTCGATGGAGCCCGAGACGAGCGGAGTCGAAAATTCGCAAACTCGAAAACCCAGCCGTGCCCACCCAGGCGCGGCCTGGGTTCAATGCATCGGAGACAACCCCATGCCGATAGATCCTGATGGCGGTTTGCGGGCGCGGATGACCAAGCTGATGGCCGACGGTCTGAAGACGCAGACCGAGCCGATGCCCTACACCACCGAGGAGTTCACTGCCCTCGTTAGCCAGTGCAGCGACGTGCCGCCCGACGACATCGTCGGCAAGATGGTATTGACGGGCTGGATCGACAAGCCCTATGGCGAGGACAACATGCGCTGCCAGGAGTGCATGTACTACCTCGTGCACCGCAAGTGGTGCGACCTGCCGGAACTGGACCTGCCCGCCGAGCCCGACTGGTGGTGCCGGCTGTGGCGGATTTGAATCGCAGGGCTTGCGCCATGACTGACGACGAAGCCCTGCGCGACCAGATCGGCCAGTGGCTGGCCGAGGGTTTGGTCACGGCCTGCTCCGAGCGCGCCTACACCTCCGAGGAAGTGAACGCGGCCACTGCGCGGCTGCAAGCCCTGGCAGCGGAGGAGGTGCAAGACCGCCTGGTCACGGCCGGCTTCACCGACCATGCCTACGTGGCGCCCGACGATGCCGATGGCATCGAGCAGGCATGCGCCATCTGCATGTACTTCGAGCGCCACCGCGAATTTTGCAACCTGCCGGAGTTGGCACTGCCGGTCAAACCCGAGTGGTCGTGCATCTTGTGGCGGATATGAATGACCCCGAGCCTGCACCGTTGTTGGTGGTCGTCGGCTGCGGCAACCTGAACCGAAGCGACGATGGCCTGGGTGTGTGCGTCGTCCAGATGCTGCGCGAAACCTGGGGCGAAGCGTTGCCGAAGGGCGTGAAGCTCTTCGATGCGGGCACGGCCGGCATCGAGGTGATGTTCCAGGCCCGTGGTGCGAGCGCATTGATCATTGTCGATGCATGCCGCTCGGGCTCGGAGCCCGGCGCCGTCTTCCGCGTGCCGGGCACCGAGATTGACACCGCGCATCAGCCGTCGTACAGCTTGCACGACTTCCGCTGGGACCACGCAGTGCATGCCGGCCGGCGAATCTTCGGCGACGCATTCCCGAGCGACCTGACGGTCTACCTCGTCGAAGCGGGCTCGCTGGAACTGGGCACCGAGTTGACGCAATCCGTGCAGCGCGCTGCTGCGAAGGTCTGCGCGTTCATCGAGCTCGACATTCGCAACTGGGCGGCCGCGCCCGTTGCCTGAGTCGCTTGCACAGGGCTGCTGTGATGTCCGAGGGCCGAAGCTCAAACGGCTGCGAAGGATCATTCCGATGAGCCACCATGTGCTCATCGGCGATGGCCGGGTGGTGCTCTCGCGCGAGACCTGCGAGCTGTACCTGGGCGGCGCCACGACGGCTGCCTTGGTCGAGCGCGACGGGCAAAGCTATCTGGTGCCTCTGGGCGGGCCCACGGCGGGTGGCATGCTGCTCAAGCAACGCAACGCGCAGGGTGATCGGGTCTTGCTGGCCACTGATTTCCTGACCGAGCGCGGGCTCGGGCGATTCACGGCGGAGCGTGCATTCGATGTGCGCTGGGTGGCCGAGGCAGGTGCCTTGTTGATCGAAGGACTGGAAGCCGCAGCACGCTGAGCCCGAAGGAAAGTCCACAAAGTCCGCTGTGCAAACTTTCTTTGCGCTCGCAAACCATATTGACGGTGATGGCCTAGCTCCCTACATTGAAGCCAGTTCCCGGCAACAGCTTTCGGAGTCGCCCTTGCAAACCCTCTCGCAGTCCCAGTTCGAAGCGGCCCTGAGTGCCGCCGAAGACGCCGATGCGTCGCCCGAAGAACGCGCCGAAATGCTGATGGAAATCGCTATGGGTCTGCAGTCGCGGCCCAAGGCGGCGCAGCAGTTGTCGGACGCCGTGGCCTTGTACGAACGGGCGCTTGCGCTCGCACCGGCGCAGGCGGTTCTGCTGAAGGCCCGCATCGGCGCCCGCATGGGCACGGCGCTGCAGGCCTTGCCCGATGGCGGCGCACCAAGCCTGGAGCGGGCGCAGGAATGCTTCAGCAGCGCCATTGCGGTGCTTCAGGTACACGGCAAACCCGAGGAAGTGGCCGAGGCGGAGCTGAACCAGGGCCTCGTGCTGCAGGCCCTGGCCGGCCTGGGGCGGGTTCGCATCACCGACGCCATTGCCGCCTACCACCGCTCCGTGCGCACCTTCACCCGCGAACGCTTCCCGCAGGAGTACGCGGTGCTGCACAACAATCTGGCAGTGTGCTATCTGGCAATGCCGGCCAGTGACGAAAGCGGCCGCATGCGCGAGGCGCTGGCGGTGCAGTCGTTCGAGGAAGTTCTCAAGGTCATCAACCTGATCGACCACCCGAGCGAGTACGCCATGATCAACAACAACCTGGGCAACGCGCTGCAATACGCGTCGAGCAGCCACGTGCTGGAAAACAACCTGCGCGCCCTGGCCGCCTACGACGAAGCACTGCGTGTGCGCAACCCGCGCGACACGCCGCTGGAGTACGCCAACACCATCGCCAACAAGGCCAACGTGCTGCGCAATCTGGAGCCTATAGCAACGCCCGCTGGCCTGCCCGACGCGGCCGGCGACGGCGCGCTGGCCGATCCGTTGGCCCAGGCGCTGGCATTGGTCAACGAGGCCGAGGCTCTGTTCCAGCGCCATGGCGAGCCGCACAAGGCCGAAACCATGGCCGAGGCAGCCGCCGAGATCGAAGCCGAACTGGCGCAACGCCGACGGCTGTTTAACTGACCCCCTCTCACTGTCTTTGGAGCGTTTGAAATGACTGTCACGACCCTGTTGGGATTGATCGCATTGTCGGCAATGCTGGCGCTGGCTGGCGGAGCCGCCAGCGGTCTGAAGATCGGCGCCGCCGCGCTGGGCAAGGAGCTCGCCGCTCTGATGGGCGCATTGTTCGGGCCCACCGCGGCCCTGCCGGCGGTGCTGGTGGGTCTGAGCGTTCTCTACTTTTTGCGCTGAGGGGGTCGTCATGTTCGACATGTTCATGAATTCGGTGAAGCTGTTCATTGCCGGCAAACTGTTTCGCGACAGCAAGGCGGTGCTGTTGCAATGGCTCAAAGGTTTTGCGCTCAGTCTGGCGCTGATGCTCGGCCTGGGCTGGTTCGTCTCGCCGCTGGTCGGCGTGGTGGTGGCTTCGCTGGTCGGCGGCGTGCTGCAGCCGCTGCTGTTCAAAGACCTGAAGTACGCATGAGGCCCGTGGTCCGACCACTGCCATGACTGCCCGCGAACCCACGGTGGACCAGCAAGCCGCGCACGCCGAGTCGGCTGCCGAACTGGCGCGCCGCGCCGACGAACTGGCGCGGCTTGAAGCGCTGGCCCAAGGCTGGGAGCCCGGCCAGCAGGCCGTGCTGTCGGCCATCAAGATCGGCATCGAAGAGCTGAACGCCGAGGCTTTCAAGCGCCTGATCCGGTCGCTGAAGAGCGATGAAGCGGCTGTGGCCGCGTTGCGCCTCGCCGTCAGCGACCCGCTGGTCTACCAGGTGCTGCTCTTTCACGGGGTGGTCAAGGAGCCTTTGGAAAGCCGCGTCTTGCGCGCGCTGAGTGAAGTCCGCCCGATGCTTGCCCAGCATGGCGGCGACGTCGAACTGGTGGCGGTGAAATTCCCCGACACGGTGGAGGTGCGCCTGGTGGGTTCCTGCCAGTCGTGTCCTTCGTCGGGCGAGACGCTCAGTGAAGGCGTGGAGAAGGCGATCAAGGCCCTGTGCCCCGAGATCACCACGGTCAGCCGGGTCAGCCGCGGCGCTCCCGAGGTGACGGCCGACGGCGCGCAGATTGTGCGCTTCGTGAGCCCGTTTGCGCGCCAGAAGGACGCCGGCTGGGTCGATGTCTGCGCGCTCGACGAACTCGTCGATGGCGCCATGGTGGCGCGCCCGGTCGAGGGCCGCGATGTGCTGCTCTACCGACAGGGCGACAAGGTCTCCTGCGTCGACAACGCCTGTGCCCACATGGGCATGCCGCTGGATGGTGGCCAGCTCGAAAACGGTCAGTTGCGCTGCCCGTACCACGGCTTCGTCTATCTGCTCGAAACCGGTGAATGCCTGACGGTGCCCGAGGTCCAGCTCGCGGTGCACGCGGTCAAGGTGTCGGGTGATCGCGTGGCCGTGCGGCTGCGCCGCTAAAGGCCAAAACGATGGTAGCTTCCGCCACCCTGCACGTGTCCCTGGCCCCCGCATCCCGTCGCCCCCCGGCGGCGAAGGTGGCGTGCGCCGAGTTGCTAGACACCCGCGGTGCACGTGTCGTGCTCGGCGCCAGTGCCGACGCGCTGGGCCTGGCTGCGCCTGTGAAGCCCTCGGCGCTGTCGATGTTCGGCCCGCGTGGCATGTGCGCCGCGCCGGACGGTTCGTTGTGGGTGTCCGACACCGGCCACCACCGCGTGCTCGGCTGGCGGCGCATGCCGCAGACCGACGCTACGCCAGCCGACTTCCTGCTGGGCCAACCGGCGTTCGATCGCGAGGGCCGCAACGCACGCGCCGACGCTGGCGCGGACACGATGAACGTGCCGACCGGCATCGCACCCTGTGGCCCAGCCAGCGAGGGCTTGGCGGTGGCCGATGCCTGGAACCACCGCGTGCTGATTTGGCATCGGCGCCCGACCGCTTCGCATCAGCGGCCCGACGTGGTGCTGGGCCAGGCCGACTTCCACGGCGGCGAGTCCAATCGCGGGCAGAGCCAGCCCACGGCGGGCACCCTTTTTTGGCCCTACTGCGTGGCCTGGGACGGCCACCATCTCTGGGTAGCCGACACCGGCAACCGCCGCGTGCTGATGTGGCAGGGCTTGCCGCAGAGTCATGGCGCAACCGCTGACCTGGTGCTCGGCCAGGGGGACTTCGAGCACCGCGATGAAAACGGCGGCGCCGCGCCCGATGCACGCAGCATGCGCTGGCCGCACGCCATCACCTTCCCCGACGGCGGCGTTTGCGTGGCCGATGCCGGCAACAACCGGCTGATGCGCTGGCTGCGCGCGCCCGCTGCCAACAACATGCCCTGCGACGTGATCGTGGGCCAGCAAGGCACGCTGCTGGTGGAGCACAACCAAGGCAACTACTACCCCGACTCCGCCTGCCTGAACATGCCCTACGGCGCCGCCGTCGCGGGCGGGCGCATCGTCGTGGCCGACACCGCCAACTCGCGCCTGCTGGCCTGGCGCATCGACGATCTCACGCGCCATGGTGCCAACGCAGTGGCGCTGGCCGCCCAACCCGACTGGAACAGCAAGGGCGACAACCGCTGGCGCAATGCCGAGCGCGACAGCGTCTGCTGGCCCTACAGCGTGGCGATGGCCGGCGAAGACACCTTGCTGGTGGCCGACTCGGGCAACAACCGCGTGCTGCTGTGGCCGCTGGCCGAAGAGCGGGTCATGCCATGACGGCTGCACTGGCCGCCGAGCAGATGCGCGTGCGCGGCACGGTGCAGGGCGTGGGCTTTCGGCCGACGGTGTGGCGCATTGCCAGCGAGCTGGGTGTCGTCGGCTCGGTGGCCAACGACGCGCAGGGCGTGTTGATCACGGCGGTGGCGGCGCCCGCCGGGCTCGACCTGCTGGCGCAGCGCGTGCGCGCCGAGGCGCCGCCGCTGGCGCGCATCGAGGCCTTCGAGCGCACGGCCGTGGCGCTGCCGGCGCCTTTGCCGGCGGCCTTCGTGATCGGTGCGAGCCGGTCTGGTCCGCAGCACACTGCGGTCGCGGCCGATGCCGCCACCTGCGCCGCATGCGTCGCTGAAATCTTCGACCCCTTTTCGCGCCGCTTTCGCTACCCGCTGACCAACTGCACGCATTGCGGGCCGCGCCTGTCCTTCGTCACCGGGGTGCCCTATGACCGGCCGCTCACGACCATGGCGGGCTACGACATGTGCCCGGCCTGTCGCAGCGAGTACGAAGCGCCGGCCGACCGGCGCTTCCACGCCCAGCCGATCGCCTGCCATGTCTGCGGGCCCAAGCTCAAGCTCGAGCGCATGGACGGGCGTGCGTTCACGATCGACAGCTACACCTTTCTCGATGACTGCGATGCCGCCGGCACCTTGCTGGCCCAGGGCAACGTGCTGGCCATCAAGGGGCTGGGTGGGTACCAACTGGCCTGCGACGCGACACAGCCCGCCGCCGTAGCCCGCCTGCGCAGCCTCAAGCGGCGCGAAGCCAAACCCTTTGCGCTGATGTTTGCCAGCGTCGATGCGGTGCGGGCCTGGTGCGAGCTCGGCGATGTCGAAGCCCAAGCCCTGCAAAGCCCGGCGGCGCCCATCGTGCTGCTGAACCGCCGCCGCAACATGCCCGTGCCAGGCCCGGCCGATGCCGTCGCACCTGGCCTGATCACACTGGGCTGCATGTTGCCCAGCACCGGCGTGCACCACCTGATTCTGCGGCGCATGAAGCGGCCGATCGTGCTGACCAGCGGCAACCTCAGCGACGAGCCGCAAGCGATCACGCGGGACGAACTCGCGGCGCGTTTTCCGGCCGGTATCGACTACGTGCTCGATCACGATCGCCCGATCGCCCGTCGCGTCGATGATTCGGTGCTGCGCGTGATCGACGGCGAGCCGCGTGTCCTGCGCCGTGCGCGCGGCCACGCGCCGGAGCCCATCACCATGCCGCCCGGCTTCGAGGCTGCGCCCACCGTGCTGGCATATGGCGGCGAGCTGAAGAATACCTTCTGCCTGCTGCGCCACGGCCAGGCCGTGTTGTCGCCGCACATGGGCGACCTCGAGGACGCCGCCACACTGGCCGACTACCAGCGCTCGCTGCGCGATCTGCAAGCCTTCTTCGGCTTCGAGCCGCAGCTACATGCCTGCGATGCACACCCCGAGTACCTGTCGAGCAAGCTCGCGCGGGCGGCGTGTGCCGATGCGGTCGAGGTGCTGCACCATCACGCCCACATCGCTGCCTGCCTGGTCGACAACGGCTGGCCGCTGCAGGCCGGGCCGGTGGTCGGCGTGGCTCTCGACGGGCTGGGCTTTGGCGAAGGCGGCGAGCTCTGGGGCGGGGAATTCGTGGTGGCCGACTACCAAACGTTCCAGCGCTGCGGCACCTTCAAGCCGGTGGCCCTGCTCGGCGGTGAGCTGGCCATGCGCGAACCCTGGCGCAACACCTATGCGCATCTGATGGCCGAATTGAAATGGCCCTCGTTCGCGATGAATTACCACGAATTGCCTTTGCACGATTTCCTCGCCGCGAAGCCCCGTGCGTTGCTCGATGGCATGCTGCTCAAGGGTGTCAATTCGCCGCTGGCCAGCTCTTGCGGGCGGCTGTTCGACGCCGCCGCCGCGGCCATGGGCCTGTGCCGAGAACACGCGGCCTATGAAGGGCAGGGCGCCGTCGAGATGGAAGCCCGGGTCGACCACGAGGTGCTGGAGTACGAAGAGGAGGAACTGGGTTACCCGTTTGGCATTCCGCGCCTGCCGGGCAGCGGTTTGCCCTACATCGAGCCGCTGGCCATGTGGACGGCGCTGCTCGGTGACCTCGTGCTCGCAACGCCGGTACCGACCATGGCGGCGCGCTTTCACAAGGGGCTGGCGCTGGCCATCTGCAAGATGGTGGAAAAGACCGCCCGGGCATACAACGCTGATCATCCCTTGCGGCATGTGGTGCTCAGCGGCGGCGTGTTCCAGAACAAGGTGCTGCACGAACGCGTGAGCAGGCGGTTGCGCGACGACGGCTACACCGTGCTCAGCCACCGGCGCGTGCCCTGCAACGACGGCGGCCTGGCGCTCGGCCAGGCGGCCGTTGCCGCCGCCCGCGCGCTGAAAGACAAATACCAGGAGACTTCCCCATGTGTCTAGGCATTCCCGGGCGCATCGTCGCCATCACCCACCGTGTCAACAAACTTGCCATGGTGGACGTGCTCGGTGTGCAGCGCGAAATCAACATTGCCTGCGTGGTGAACGAACAGCATCCACTCGACGCCTGCGTGGGCAATTGGGTGCTGGTGCATGTAGGCTTTGCAATGAGCATCATCGACGAGAAGGAAGCGCAGCTGACCCTTGAGGTGCTGCACATGCTCGGCGAGGCGCAGGCCGAGATCCAGTCCATGCGCGCGAGCGATGCGGCGCTGAGCCCGCCATGAATGCGAGCAAGGAACTGGCCGGCCTGTACCCCCACATGGCCGAGCCCGGTACCCGCGCCGAGCCGGCCGCGCTGCAGGCCGGCCTGCTCGAATCGGTGCGCCAGAAGGCGGCCGATAGCGTGGCCGTCAAGCAGCGCTTCTTTGCCGAAGAGGCGCCGCGCATCGTGCAGGCGGCGCGGCTCATCGCCGACAGCTACCGACGCGGCGGTCGCCTCTACACCATGGGCAACGGCGGCTCGAGCTGCGATGCGGCGCACTTGGCGGTGGAGTTCCAGCATCCGGTCACGGCCGGCCGGCCTGCACTGCCGGCCGTGAACCTGAGCCAGGACATGGCGATGATCACCGCCGTGGCCAACGACCTGGGTTTCGCCCATGTCTACACGCGCCAAGTGCTGGCCCATGTGGGCGCGCGTGACTGCGTGGTCGCCATCTCCACCAGCGGCAACTCCGAGAACCTGCTCGCCGGCCTGGCGGCCGCGCGGCGGCGCGGCGCGGCCACACTGGGCCTGGCCGGCGGCGATGGCGGGCGCATGGGCGCCAGCCCCGACCTCGACCTGTGCCTGGTGGTACCCACCGACAGCATCCACCGCGTGCAGGAAACGCATGTTGCGCTCTACCACATCCTGTGGGATCTGACGCATACGCTGCTGGCCGACGACCGCCGGCCCGAATGGGAAAACACATGAAGTACGCCGACGAATTCCGCGACCCCGGGCTGGCCAAGTCGCTGATCACCGAGGTCACGCAGCTTGCCGACGCGTTGGCTGCGAAGATGCCGCGCCCGCTGCAGGTGATGGAAGTGTGCGGCGGCCACACCCACACGATCTTTCGCTACGGCTTGAAAGACCTGCTGCCCGACAGCATCGAGTTCGTGCACGGCCCCGGTTGCCCGGTGTGCGTGTTGCCGATGGGCCGCGTCGACGACTGCGTGGCGATCGCCGAGCATCCGCAGGTCATCATGACCACATTCGGCGACGCCATGCGCGTGCCCGGCTCGAAGAAGAGCCTGTTGCAGGCCAAGGCCGAAGGCGCCGACGTGCGCACGGTCTATTCGCCGCTCGATGCGCTGAAGCTCGCGCAGAAACACCCCGACAAGGAAGTCGTGTTCTTCGGCCTCGGTTTCGAGACCACCATGCCCAGCACCGCGATGACCGTGCTGCAGGCCGAGGCGATGGGCGTGCGCAATTTCTCGCTGTTCTGCAACCACATCACGATCATCCCGACCGTCAAGGCGATCCTCGATTCACCCGACCTGCAGATCGATGGTTTTCTCGGGCCGGGCCATGTCAGCATGGTGATCGGCACGCGGCCCTACGACTTCATTGCCAAGCAGTACCGCCGGCCGCTGGTGGTGGCGGGGTTCGAGCCGCTGGACATCCTGCAGTCGCTGTGGATGGTGCTCAAGCAGATCGACGAGGGCCGCTGCACGGTCGAGAATCAGTACAAGCGCGTCGCGCCCGAGGGCGGCAACGCGCCGGCGCTCGAGGCCATCGGGCGCGTGTTCGAACTGCGCGAGTTCTTCGAGTGGCGCGGGCTGGGTTCGATCGACCATTCCGGCGTGCGCATGCGCGCGGCCTACGCGGCCTACGACGCCGAGCGCCGCTTCTCGGTTCCCAACCTGAAGATCGCCGACCCCAAGAGCTGCCAGTGCGGCGAGGTGCTCAAGGGCGTCATCAAACCGCACCAGTGCAAGGTCTTCGGCACCCTGTGCACGCCCGAGACGCCGCTGGGCGCATTGATGGTGTCGAGTGAAGGGGCCTGTGCGGCCTACCACCAGTATTCGCGCGTCGCGTTCGTGAAGCGGGATTCGGCCGCAGCAGCAGCGGCATCGGTGGTTTGACATGGCAGGCATCCGCGACAAGACCATCACGATGGCACACGGCGGCGGCGGCCGCGCAATGCGCGAGCTGATTGAGCGGCTGATCGTGCCGGCCTTCGACAACCCGCGGCTCGCCACGCTCGAAGACCAGGCACGCATCGGCCTGGGAACGCTGGCCGAGCATGGCGACCGGCTGGCCTTCACCACTGACAGCTACGTCGTCGCGCCGCTGTTCTTTCCCGGCGGCGACATCGGCAAGCTCGCGATCTGCGGCACGGTCAACGACCTGGCCATGTCGGGTGCGGTGCCGCTGTATTTGTCGTGTGGCCTGATCATCGAAGAAGGCCTGCCCACGGCCGACCTGGAGCGTGTGCTGGCCAGCATGTCGACGCTGGCCAGGCAGACCGGCATCGATGTGGTCACCGGCGACACCAAGGTCGTCAACCGCGGCGCGGCCGACAAGCTGTTCATCAACACCGCCGGCATCGGCGTCATCGCGGCGGGCGTGAACATTTCGGCCACGCGCGCCCGGCCGGGGGATGTGATCATCGTCAACGGCACGCTTGGCGACCACGGCGTGGCGATCCTGGTGGCGCGCAACGAACTGGAGTTGCACAGCGACATCCCAAGCGACTGCCAGCCGCTGCATGGCCTGGTGCAGGCGATGCTGAAGGCCTGCCCCGACATCCACTGCCTGCGCGACGCGACGCGCGGCGGCCTGGCCACGGTGCTGAACGAGTTCGCCATCAGCTCAAAGGTGGGCATGCGCCTGCAGGAACGCGCGCTGCCGCTCAAGCCCGAAGTGCGCGGCGCCTGCGAAATGCTCGGTCTGGACGTGCTCTACATGGCCAATGAAGGCAAGCTCGTGGCCGTGGTGCCGCGCGAGGCTGCGGACGCAGTGCTGGCGGTGATGCGCGCGCACCCGGCGGGGGTCGATTCGGCCATCATCGGCGAAGTGCTGGCCGAGCCGGCCGGCCACGTGATTTTGAACACCCTGTTCGGCGGCGAACGGGTGGTCGACATGCTGGTCGGCGAGCAACTGCCGCGCATTTGCTAGAGGCGCATCGACATGCACGAACTCGGCATCACCCTCAACGTGGTCAGCATCGTCAGCGAACGCGCGCAAGGCCAGAAGGTGGTGCGCGTGAGCCTGGAGGTGGGGCGGCTGTCGGGCATGTTGTCGGAGTCGATCCGCTTTTGTTTCGACGTCTGCGCCAAGGGCACGCCGCTGGAAGGTGCGACGTTGCAGATCGTCGATGTGGAAGGTCGCGGTCTGTGCTCGGCCTGCGGCGCCGAGCCTGTGATGACCATGCCGCTGGGCCGCTGCCCGGTGTGCCATGAGCCGAGCCTGCGCATCGTCGCCGGCACCGAGTTGAAGATCAAGGAATTGGAGATTGAATCATGTGTGTAGTCTGTGGCTGCGGCAATGGTGAAACGACGATGACGCTGATGGACGAAGCGCACGAACATGGGCCCGCAAATGGGCATGAGCACGCGCACCCGCATGTGCATACCCATGCCGACGGCACCACGCATTCCCATGGGGACACGCATGACGTTACCCACGCGCGGCCGCATGAACACTCGCATGGCGACGATCGCGAGCACCCGCATGGCCACGATCACCCTCACCCTCACGAGCATGGTCACGATCACGACCACAGCCACGACCTGCACGTGCCCGGCCGCGACACGCAAACCATGGCGCTGGAGACTGCGATCCTCGCCAAGAACCAGTTGCTGGCCGAGCGCAACCGCGGCTGGCTGGCGGGCCGCAGCGTGCTGGCGCTCAACCTGATGAGCAGCCCTGGGGCTGGCAAGACGACCTTGCTCGAGCGCTGCATCCGCGACTTGAAGGGCCAGGTCGAGATCAGCGTGGTCGAAGGCGATCAGGCCACCGTCAACGACGCCCAGCGCATCCGCGCCACCGGCGCTGCAGCGGTGCAGGTCAACACGGGGACGGGCTGCCATCTGGAGGCCGACATGCTCGGCCGCGCCATGGACGTGCTGCAGCCTGCCAACGGCTCGCTGCTGGTCATCGAGAACGTGGGCAATCTCGTCTGCTCGGCGCTCTTCGACCTGGGCGAGAACGCGCGCGTGGTGATCTTCTCGGTGACCGAAGGCGAGGACAAACCGCTGAAGTACCCGCACATGTTCAGCAGTGCCGATGTCCTGCTGCTGAGCAAGACCGACCTGCTGCCGCACCTGCGCGTGGACCTGTCTGTGATGACCGACAACGCGCTGAAGGTGAACCCGAAGCTGAAGATCTTTCCGGTTTCGGCCTACAGCGGCGAAGGCCTGGACGCCTGGTACGGATGGCTGCGCGCTGAACTGGCCACCACAGCTGCCGGTGGGTGAGCACGCCTCTTTGCCCTGAACCGCAACCCGTCCGAAACCCAACCTGAGAGCCCACGCCATGAATCTCAGCGAACTCCCGCACGATCTGCTGGGCCTGGCCCTGGTGGTGCTGATGCTGGGCATCAAGCATGGCTTCGACCCCGATCACCTCGCCGCCATCGACGGCCTGACGCGCTACAACGCCCAGTCCCGGCCACGCCTGGCAAGCTTGGCCGGTGCGTTGTTTGCGGCCGGGCATGGGATCGTGGTCGTGGGGGTGGCGCTGGGCGTCTCCTTGCTCGCGCAGGCCTGGCAGCCGCCGCACTGGCTGCAGTCCTTCGGGGCCTGGATGGCCATCGGCTTGCTGGTGCTGCTGGCACTGCTCAACATCGCTGGCGTGCTGCGAACGCCTGGCCATGAAGCGGCCCACCTCGTGGGCTGGCGCAGCGGCGCGTTCGGCAGGCTGCTGAACGCCCGCAAGCCAGCCGCGGTCGTCGGCGTGGGCGCGCTGTTCGCGCTGTCGTTCGACACCGTCAGCCTGGCCGCGCTGTTCGCGCTGAGCGCCTCGCAGTTCGGCGGCTGGCGGCCGGCGCTGCTGCTGGCGCTGCTGTTCATGGCCGGCATGCTCGTCACGGATGGCATCAACGGGTGGTGGATTGCGCGGCTGGTGCGCCGATCCGACGAGACGGCCCGCGTCGCTTCACGAGTGATGGCGTTGTCGGTCGCCGGCGTGAGCCTGCTGACCGCCACGCTGGCGGCGGCGAGCCAGACCCTGCCGGCCGCGGCCGCCTGGACGGAAGGCAAGGCAATCTGGTTCAGCGCCGGCATCGTCGTGTGGGTCTTCGGCAGCTACGTGCTGGGGCGGCGATTGGCGCGAAGTCGTCCGCAACGGCGTTGGGGGACACGTGGTATTCATGCGGAGACGATCGCCCGCTGAACCGCCCATGATGACGGTACCTCGCCCCCGAGCATGAAAGCCGCGTTGGCGAGAAGATGGGGCGATGGGGCGGCACACGGGGCAAGCGAGGTCGCGAAACGAATGAAGGCCCGACCCCGACGCCGGTTTCTGTCGCGGCGGATCGAAGGTTTGCGGAACCGTTGGTTCGTTCATGACGGCAAATCCGAGCATTGCCCCTGGTACGAAGGGACACGCCGCACGCCGGACCAAGTCAAGGCACTCGTGTACCGCGGTCAACAAGAGGGCCGACCGCACCGGGAAATGAAGCAGTTCATCGCCACGTGGTTGGCGATGGACCCGCTGGTGTCCGAAGTCAGTCAGGAGCAGACCACCTTCAGCGAGGTGCTCAAAGGCGAGTGGCGGCGCTCCGATGTGAAGTGCCGGTATCGAGGCTTGCCGCTGGTCTTCGAGGTCCAGCTTTCCTACACCTTTCTGTCCGATGTCATCGCACGCGACGACTTCTACAGGCGCGAAGGCATCTTCATCATCTGGGTGTTTGCCCGGTTCGACCGAAACCGTGCCGCCGTCACCGATGAGGCCTTCTTCAACCGGCGCAACCTCTTC
>Ga0315271_10000470_pt1 | contig 22157 bp, 28 predicted proteins | sample C3_top_MG_FD_204664 | JGI IMG/M metagenome (GOLD analysis project Ga0315271, IMG submission 204664) | Sediment microbial communities from Yellowstone Lake, YNP, Wyoming, USA - C3_top | ecosystem: Environmental > Aquatic > Freshwater > Lake > Sediment | place: USA: Wyoming | collected 2017-08-01
TTCATCGGCGCGGTATTCCATTGATCCGCGCTTCTATTGTTCGCGCTCCAGTTCCCCATGGTGACATTGCCCCATTGGGTATTGCCAGCGCTGATATTCCCGGTACCGACCTGCGCGCCGGCGGACTGTGCCGAAGAGTTTGCCGGGCTCATGACGCCGGAAATGACGCTGGTGAAAGATGCCGCACTGACATTGGTAAGCATGTAGGCGATGACAGGTACCGAGAGCGTGAGAATGCCTGCAACACCCTGATCGGAAATCATGGAGTGCATCAACGCCTGATGGCTTGCGTAGGAGAGGGGATTCATCCCGTCGACGGCAGCCTTGGCACCGAGCGTCGCGTACCAGCTGGTGAAGAAATTCAGCGCTGCGTAAACCGGCGCCCAGAGGTTGATCCATAACAAGGCCATGAGATAGGTTTTGAGAACCAGACCACCCTTTGATCCAGCCACAATGATCAGGAGCATGACGATGGGAAACAGCGCCAGAATCACGATATGGATGGCGTTTCGGATCAGGGGCATGGACGACTCGGCGATCTTGGCCATGGTCCGATAGCTGCTGTTTGCGCTTGCGGATGCCATCGCCGTCGATAGCGCGACCTGCGCCGATGTCGTATCACCGATCATCTGTGGCACGAAAACCGTCGAGTCCGCGATCAGGTTGATCATCGCCGCCTGCTTGATGGATTCCTGCGCGGTTTGACTCACCCCGAAAATGAAGCTGTCTACGGCAGGTAATTGAGCGGCCACCAATGCGGAGGCAGCTGCAGAGGTAGGCGAGCTCGGGTTGAGCATCCTGCCCAGGCGGGGCAGGATGTCATTTGAAACATGCGGGTTGATTTGGGCATCAATGTAAGACCAGGCCTGATCACAGCCGACGATCTTGTAGACGCCTGCAGCGTTGTCATAAACCTGAACCAGCAGCCCGGGGTTCATCTGGGGGGCGATGTCTGCCCAGATGTCGCCAGACTTCATGATCTGATCGAAAAAAACCCCGTTGTTGTTCAGTTCCGGGTAAACACAATCCTTGGTCAGGTTGGTCAGGGAGCTGACCAGATTGGGATCGTAGAACCGCACGCTTTGTCTGTCCTTGATAGCCCGCGATCCGAACATGAAGCCGGTCTTCTCAAAGGAAATATCACCAGGAAGCGCAAAAACCGTTTCGCTGACTTTGGTAAGCCAATAGCCAATGTGGCTTTCCGCACTGGCGAAAACCGCGAGCCCCAGAGGGACGTTGGCCACTGTATACGTACCGGAACCACCAGCCACGTCGACCACAACCACGTCTTTCTTGGGCAAGAAGAGGCCTACATACCAGATGGCCAGCATTAGCATGTAAATCGCCGCATCCTCGCCGCGTGCCTTCACGAAAGTCGTGGCGACAGCAACGAACAACCCGAATATCGCGAAGACTTTCATCAAGCCGGTGTAGTCACTCATCGAGGTAAGCATCGCTACAGCGTCGAGCACGTACTTGATCTGTTGGGCGTCCCAATAAGCGTAGATCGTATCCATGCCTGATCAGCGGCTGCCGAATTCGATATTGGAGGTCAGGCGCGGACCAAGGCTGGTGTACATCTGACGCTGGAAGTCCATCATCATCGCCACGTTGCCCATCTTCCTGGCGATGTCTTCCTGCTTGAGGCCATAGATCTTGATGGCCGTGCTCTTGATTTCGGCCAATTTTCCCTGGAAGTCGTCTATCGCCTTGACATCGGCCTTAACTGAAACTGTTTTGGTCTTGTTGAGTGCGTCATCGACCTCGCGGCTGATGTCCTGCATCTGGCGGAAGGCTATTTCAGTAGCGATCGCTTCCGAGAAGCCATCAATTATGCGATCCGCAACAATAGTCGAGCCACGGCCGCTGTGGATGGACTGGGCGATCATCTGATAAATCGGCGTGCTGGTCATGGCGATCACTTGTAGCGCTTTCGGATCCGTCAGCGCCGTTCTGGTGATAATGGCATCCTTCAACTTATTCAGCTGCTCATACACGATTGCCGTCATCCCCACGGTTGTACGGGGTGTCCCTTCGTCCGTAGCCGAGGCATAGGGAAGACAATCGGAACCGGACGGGCACTCACGGATCCTCATGGAGTGCGTGCCGGACAACGGCCCCAAAAAATCCTCCCACGTGATGGTTGGCTTGAAATATTCCGTGGTGAAGCCGCTGGCAATGTCGCTGCTGTTCCTGAGGAAGGTGATAGTCCCAAAGAGCGAAATGTACAGTTCGATTTCTTCATTGGAATACCCACCCGCGCGTTCAAGGGCGTCGTAAACGAGGTTGAAATCGGATTTCAGTACCGGTTTCCCCGCGCTGTCCAGGCAAAGTGCGGCATTCACGGTGCATGCCGCGTCATAGGCGGACTTCGTATTCGCTGGACTGGTTTGAGTATCTTCCTTGGCATTGAAGAACGATCCATAGGATCCAGTGAGTGCCGAGCCGAAGACCTGGGCACGCTGCTCCATATCCATGTTCCGGGTATCCGGAGTGGTTCCGACATACTGCTTGATCGCCTGGCAACTGCCGATCTGGAACTGGTTGAGCTGATTCATCGTCTTCGACAAATCGGTCAGCAGCCCGTCGATCTCGGGAGCCATGGTTTTGAGGGCAAGCTGGAAAAAGTAGCCTACGGCGTTCTGCCCAATGTTACGCAGCGCATTTACGAACGCATCCATGTTGACGAAGCCATAGGCTCCGAGCCAGGCGTCGATCCCACCGCAGCCAGCCTTGTAACCTGGTGGGGAAAAACTGAAGAGATTGGTGGCGCGCTGCGGCGCGCGGTAAGAAAAGCCTCCCAGCGCCATCGTCGTTTGTCCCTGCGATTCGTACACAGCGGAAGGCGTGACATTCATCGCCGCCCCTGCGGTATTGAAGTAGTCATTCATCCAGTCAGATCCGGCCGCGATCGAGGTCGAGGCAGGAACAGCGAGTCCCAGACTCATGGCCAGCATGAGAGTGACGGGCTTCAGACGAATGCTGATTTTCATGAGGGACTCCTTGTTCAGAACTCTTGGCCGGGCTGCGTGCGGGTCAACACGCGGATACGCTCGACAATTTCATCAATCGCCAGTGCGCCGCTTCCGATCGGCACGGCCTGCCGGGTTTCTCGATGAACCAGAAACAGCGCGGGCACCATCTGGATACCCTGGCCATTGCTCACGGTCATCGAGATGCCGTTATCGCGCCTGGCATCAGGAAATTGGGGGAGGGTTCCACCATCCATGCTGACGCCCATCACGGGCAAACCGTAATTTCGCTCCAGCAGACGCAACACCGGCGCTTGCTGATGGCAGTAGGGGCAGTCCGATCGGAAGAAAAACATCAGGCCGTAGTCTCGCGACAGCTCGGCCAGGGTCTGCTCCTGCGCTTCACGCCGCATATCCTTTTTGTTGAGCTGGGCGAAGGTGGCCGTCGGTGACCGGTTGTTGTAGTCAACCGATGGTGTGGCCCATACCACGCGGCGTGCGGTATCGGCGAAGACCGAACTCTTGTCCATTACATAGGTCTGCGCTTCAAGGTAATTGCGCACGTTCGCTTGGGTGGGTTGCATGATGGCCAGGTCTTTCAGTCTGGCCAGCTCCTTCTGCAGTTCCTCCATCTTTGTCATTGCCTTGATGGACTTGGGCGTGTCATCTACTTTTGGATTATTCTTGACCGGAGGAGCATCAGGCGGATACCAGTTGAACCCACGCTCGGGGTTCTGCCACGGCGTATCGTCCCACCAGCCCTTATTAGATATGGACGTATCGCTGAGAGCGGCTGCCGTCTGAAACAGCAACAAGGCAGCGACACCGAGTAGGGAAGAGTGTCGCTTCACTGCGCCACTCCCATGCCGACAGGTGAAACCTGTGGCGGCTGACCGTCCCGGCACAAATTGAGTTCGTAATACATCTGGAACGGCTCCATCGTGCCCTTCACCGTTTTCATCTTGTGTGACGGAATGGCCAGCAACAGCCTCAGCCGCTTGCAGCCAGGCCTAATCACTTGCAAGGTCGACACGGAGACTCTGACCCGTGAATTAGCCGGAGCTCTGGTTTCATTTTTAAGTTGCTGGGCCATTGCGCCGATGAGCCAGGCATCGGCCGTGCCGTCACGCGATTCAATTGCGGACAGCAACAGACCTCGTACATTGGCGGTTTCCTGGAGGGTGGTGGCTGCAATCGCTCCAGCACTGGCGCCGAAAAGAGGTAACAGCAACATGGCGACAAGCCGGCTCATATTCCGGACGCCTGATAAAGCTTGTCGAGCAGTTCAAACATTCTGAATTCGGCCAGTGGCAGGACAGCATTGCTTTGCCCCGGCAAGCCGTTCCCGGGAGCAATCTGCTCAGCCAATGCCACCCCGAATGTCAGGAATAGCGGCAAACCTGGAATCGCTATCAATGCTTTCATAATTGCCCTTTCATCCATGCACTAAGGAATGGCGTAGTAGCTGTTGATCTGGGTGGTGGCGCGGCCAATCGCTTGATCTGGGAGTTTGACGTTCGCTTTTATATCTGCGACCACTTCGGAGAAGTCGATCAAGCTGAAGTCGATCATTTGAAGCTCGGCAGCTGTCAGCCCGCCGCAGTCCGGCGTTTTCGGATCCCCCCATGATTTACCGAGTTGCGCGTGGCCAGCAGTCGCGATCAAACGGGCAATTCTGGAGTTGTAGCAGCAGTAGGATTGCTTCGACACGGCGCATGCGCCAAGCACTTTTGTGGAGCAATAGGTTCCGACATGCGCGCAAAGATTTTGCCCGCGCTTCATAGCGAGCACTTGTTCGTCCTGTTCGCAGGACATGAGCTCCACGATGACGTAGATAACGATGGCGATTGCGAATGACACGGGGTCGAACGCGATGAAGAATGTCCCAGATTCACCCACCAAAACAGACGCCCCAGCAGCCGGTGCGCCATACCCAACAGTCAGACCAAAGTAACTTAGGGAAGGACTAAAAGCCGATGAAGACCCGCTCCCCCCAAGAAGTGACTCCAATCCGTTGACCAGAAAATTCGGTGCGTCCGATTGGAACAGCGAGTCATAGACAGCAGTAGACCCCAGATATTTGACCGATTCCGTCCCAAAACTCTCCACCAGACTCGCGCCCATGCTGGTCATCATGTTGCCGTTGGTCTGATCACTCCCCTGAGTGTTGTTCTTGCAGCAGTTGAAAACCCCAAGCTTTATTCTGCAATCGCTGGCCTTGCCATTAAACAGTGTCAGCGTGTTGGGATCCAGGTAGTTGCCCGCCTGACGCAGTACTTCCATCCCCGTCATTGCCATCGCAAAATCGCCGTCCGGGGTATAGCCTGCCTCAAAGCAGGTGCCGTCTACGCAATAAGTCTGTGCACCGCAATCAGTGATGATCTTGGACTCGCCATCGGCCACTTTGCATTGATACGATTGCTCGTACAGAGAACATTTGGCTGGATTACCGTCCACGTTCTCCACGCAGACTGATCCAATCTGGGCACACCCCTGATCAACCAGTGGGCCACATTCGTCCACGTAATTCTGGGAAATGCAGTCGTACTTGCTTTCGAATTTCCAGCAACTGCGTGTCACCGGCCAGCCGCTGATCATGCGGGTTTCCGGCCCCTCGATACATGTACGGACTTTATTTGAACAAGTCCCATCACCCGCAAGTAACTGAACGGGGAACGAATAGAACGCGACCATCAAGAACCAGAGGACCAACTGCGTCATGGCAGACGTGCCTCCAGCGCCGAGCACTGGTTATCCCAGAAGTCCTCTTCAGCGTGGTACTGAGGGGTTTTCATCGGCGGGGTGGTCAAGTCCGCAACGATGTCCGGGTAATAGCTATCGTCCCAGTTGTACTGATTGATGAGGCGCAGGTTGAAAGTGCAGGTTTCCGCGCTGAGATCGCAGGCACTTGGCTTCAACTCAACCATGCACCCTCTGCGGTAATAGCTCCCGAACAACACGTTGTTCGGGGTCAGCTCCGGATACATGCTGGAGATCGGGCCATTAATAGAGATGGGTTCGCAGGACGTATTTCCAGCATCATCGCTGTAGCAGCCACCACCGGTCTGGTAGTAACTGATACTGCCCTTGGCCAGGATTTTAGGTGTTGCCTCTACACTGATTACTGCAAGGTGTTGGAATGGCACATATTCTGGATAACACCAACCATTGAAATTTCCCGTCACCCTCAGCTTTGATGGGTTGGCATCGCAGACCAGTTGGATCGTGTCGCCTTTGTAAGTGCTGTATGAGTAGAGAACTGCACCGGGGGTGCAGAACTTGGTCGTTACGGTGACCGACAGCACTTCTTCGCAGGCCTCCTCGCCTGCGGCGAGGTACTGTTGACACGTTTCGGTCTGATACTTGTCTGGATTCTTGACGGTCTTGTCGGCGCACCCCGAGTTCGCGCCGCTGACAATCAGGGATCCGAGGTGAGTCTCTGCGTCACTTGCCACCATGTTTCGCTTGACGGCCAATGGGTCGGTTGCGGAGCTAAGGGGGAACATCACGTTCTTCTTGCCGGGGTCGTGCATCAGCATCCTGACGCCTTCGCACTTCCCATGGGTGTGCGGGTCAGGATCCGCCGTTCCAGCAGTAGCGGTGCAGTTCGTTACACCAGCGGAGGCTGGCGCAGTCAAGCTACCCTGGCCTCCCATGAAGTACCCGGATGCGGGATCAGTAGCCGTATAGTTCGGCACCCCGCCGCTCGCCGTGGTGCTGTTGATGTTGTTCTTGGCGGCACCGACATTACTTGTGCCGAAAACACTACCGTCGTTGAAGGCTTCAGTCGCACTCATGTCGGCACTGGCGACATGAGTGGTTAGCCACAATGGCAGCGCCAAAAGCTTCGCGGCAATCCTCACGGACGCCCCTCCAGCATCGTCAACCGTGATCGTGCCTCTTGGGCGAGCGAGCCGCTGCCATCGGCCCAGCGCTCCAGCACGTAATCCAGACTGACATCGCCGGTCGCACGCAGGCTCTGGCTGCATTCATTTTTCAGCTCGTTCAGACAGGCCTCGCCCTGCTGCCCGGTCGCCAGGACAAACGTGGGAGCCTGGACAACCTTGTATGCCCGGAATAATTCCGGATGGATGATGATGGAAGCTCCCGTCTCGGCAATCGGTTTCAACGCTTCCAAGGAACGCGTCCAGTTACCCTTGGCCAACCCACCCTCGACCCCACGCAACACGAGCACGGCACGCGTTCGGGCAGCTTGCCTTGCCAGACTCAGCAACGCCTTGTCAGGCATGCCCAGTGTGACGAAGATCATGAGATTTTCGTCTTCTGGTTTGTGCGCCTTCTGGTTGTAGCGGGCCGCAATCTGGCCGATGTCCACGCCGGAGGATGGAACCTTGATATTAGGGAAGGCGCGTAACGCGCCGTGCTTCGCTGTCTGGCTGGCCGCATCGAGCGCCTGCCCTGATTTTTGCCGCGCCGCCGCGTCATCGCCATATTCCTTGATCTCTGGCAGGGCAGGGGGCTTATCAGCCGCATAGCCAGTCGACTCCAGGACACAGAACAAGGCAAGCAGCAGCAATTTCGTCACCGTTTTCTTCATGGCCACTTAGTAAAATCCAAAGGCACCCTGGCAACAGTCACGCTTGCGGAAGAGCATGTAGGAGAAATCTTCACCCTTGTAGGGAAACTCCTTCCCCGATCCGGACGTGACCGTTGTTCGCCCCATGGGTGAACAACACCTTCCATCCTCTTTTTTAGTGTTGGGAATGGGATAGACCATTTGGGTCTTGTAGGCGCGCTTATCCATCAGCGGGATGGGGTAGTAGCCACACTGACCAGCGGACCCGTGCGCACCCCAGATAAGCAGTTCGCGATGCATCTTGTTGGTCATGCGCTGGGCAATCAGGGTCGATGCCTGCACAGCCCCTACGTGGTTGCCCACCCAACCATCAAGCGGATACATGGAGCCCTGGCAGCCTGCACACCAGAACAGCTCGTTCAGAGGAAAGCCCGCGGTGGCTGCCGCGCAGTCAGCGGCGCAAGCGGCCTGAGCCAGTGGATTGGCGAACAGCACTGCATCTGGATTGAGGATGAAAGTTAGCTCGGAATCCGCCCACAGCGGATCCAGCTCAGTGAAATACACCAGGTCGAAGACACCCTGTTCCAGACACGGGTTGTCTACGATAACTTCCAGCCAGAATATCAGTGGGCTCATGTACCAATGAGCCTGATAGAACGATTTACCGCCCTGTGTTTGCACATGCGCTGGCGCTGCTACACCGGGATCGATGCTGACACCACCGAGGGACGGAAAGCAGTAGGGCGTGCGAACCGCTTCGACCAGCCGTGCCGGCTCGTAGAAACTAACGCTCACGCCAACCTTGGGTGGGTTCTGGCATGCGCACAATGCGTTGCTGACGCCGCTATCAAAATCCTCCTGCCCCATATCCATGATCGTCGCGTTTCCCACCTTCATCGGAAACACACACGACCAGCAGATATCCGTAATCGGATTCATAAACTTTCCGGTGCAGGCAGCCGTACCCGCCCATGCACATGGCAATGTCACCAATGCAAGCACCAGAACGGCAAGAACGCGGCGGAGTAGCCAGGCCATCTTCACTCCGCCTCCAGTTCGTCGATACGCAGCCGTTTCCGCGAGGGATCTTGCGATACCAGCGCCGGCACTTGCGTGATACCGAAGCGGCGAACCAGGTGTCCGCTCTGGTCGAAATACACCTGCCGTTTCCATAGGCGAGTGAGTTTCAGGGGTTCGCCCGCTACAAGAATTGGTTTCACCGCACCGTTGAAGCGAATGAGAATCTCGGCGGCTTTCTTCACCTGCTTCGGGTCGCTCTGGTCGAAAAAAAGCAGGTGATTGGACAGTGGCACATAATCGAGCGGGTTCACCACGTCCCCGGCGCGTGCGATGACCTGTCCATCAGGTGCGGTAATGTCCCTTGGCACACGCCACGATGGATCGAAGTAGAAGGTTCGCGCCTGGCGCGTCTTGACGATTCCCTTCACGGCGTCTGGTCGCTCGATGCTCTGCTTCGAGCGCTCGATGGCCTCTTTCTTGAGCTGACCCATGCGGCCGTCTTTTTCCATGGATTTAAGCCTGGCCTGTATCTCCTCCAGCATGTCCGGCTCTGTGATCGGATAGGACGGCCCCAAGGCATCCTGGGGCGATGCCGGATAGGCGGAGACAGGAAAGGTAAGCAACCCACCCAGCAACATGGCAAAGACCTTCCCCTTCATTGTCAGAACAGGGGAATGGCCCGCCCCGAAACACGCTCAAGTGGCACCCATCCGGTCAGTGCAAAGCGCGAGTCCAGCGAGTCCTTGTGGGGTGCGTAAACGTAAAAGTGATTGGCAGGTATTACGCCGGTTGGGCCAAGCGCCAGCGGCTCACCCTTCCGTGTGCGCGGCTTGGCCGTGCTCATGTAATCACCGTTGACGTAAAAATCTCGTCCCTTGGCAGTAACGGTGTCGCCAGGCATGCCACGAACCTGTTTGAGAAACGACAGCCCCGCCTTGTACGGACCACCACCCGCCCAACGCCAGGCGATATAGTCGCCTCGCTGGATATTCAGGTCTCCCTTGACCACGATAAAGACCTTGTACGGAAGACTCTCCGTAACCGTGATGGCGAGCGTGAAAAAGGCATTAAAAAGCAGGATGCTGCCAAGCAGACCGCACCAGATCAGACAGTGACGACGGAGATGGGGAATCATTACCGCATGCCAGTAAACCAGCCACCGGTTCAACAGTTTGGCCGGACTCATGGAGGCGACAGACTTCGTCATGGTTTCACTCCGCTTTCCATGCCATCAGTACGCGACGACATGCCCAACAGCGTTTTCAATCGCGGTGTCAGGTCTTCAGCAGGGCCAGCGATCACCGCCGACTTAACCACGATGGTGCAGCGACATTCTTTCTGCAGCACGCCCACCGCGTGTTCGATCTCCGGGCCGATTCGGCTAACCAATCGAAACGCGGCTTGGCGATCCTCGTCGCGAACATTCGGGCGTGAAAGCAGCGAAGTGAATTCGGCTTCCTTGACTTTCACGACGCTGGCGATGTCGACCACAGCGAATCCCGCAGCAGGTTTGACCAGCCAGAAGTGGTAGCCCGCAAGTGATGCTGTTGTGACGAGCACAGCCACCAACATGGAAATCCCGATCACCAGAACGTAATCGCAATCGGGTTGTGCCGCGTCCTGGGCCACCGACTGCGGTATGTCACTGGGTATGTCACTGGATTTGACATCGATCTTTGCAGCCTCGCTCATTTCGCTGCCTCCCGGTCCAACAACACGGCATCGACCGCTTCGGCCATGGACATTCCCAGCTCACGCTTCTGACGCACCGCAGAAAAGTCGCGTGCGTTGGCCGATCCCATCAACTGCGAGAACTTGTCGAGCAGCAGCAACCCGACCCCATAACCGGCCTGGCCGCAGGAAATAAAAACTTCCGAATAGCTCCCTTGTTCGGTACGCAGGCTGCTGACGAGATGAGCCATGTGCGGTGTGAAGGCCAGCTTTTCTTCAAGCTTGGCGATGGATTCCTGTTTCTGACGCAGCATGAACAGCCAGTCGGCATTTTCCAGCGCAGCTTGGGAAGCTGCACTGCGGTAGTAGTCGTTGACGCCCTGCGTCCCCGTCAGAAACGCGCCGCCATATTTCCGCGCACGGCGGTAACCCGCCTCGATGAAGTCACCCGTCTGGCCGCCCGTGAGCAAATCCCAGGCTTCATCCAAAATTACAACCTTGGGCTGTTCGCGCGGCGCCAGGTACATTTCCTGGGTGATGCGGTACATCAGAATGAAGAGGGCAACGGCCTGCAGGTCTTTCTTGGATTTCAATTCTTCCAGCTCCAGAACCACCAGATTGGAATTGAAATTGACCGTGTGCTGGCCTTCAAAGTAATGGCCGTAGCTGCCCAGCGAGGTGTAGGAAGTCAGCTGCACCGCCAGATCGCGGATGCGCGGATCACAGGACGCTTCCTCGCCATGCTCAAGCGTGCCGCCATCGTGACAGGCGAGCTTCAACTTCTCCGCCAGCAGGTCGATACTCGATCGCGGCCCGCGCTCTTCCCAAAGGCCTCGAATCGCCAGTTCGAGCTGGGACAGTTCGTAATCTGACAGTCGGCGTCCAGGGGAGATCATCTGGGCGATCAACGGCTTCAACATCTCCATGTCTTCATCAATGTCGTTCACCATGGTGAACGGATTGAGGACCACATTCGCTTCCTTGGTGAACTCGATGTATTGACCGCCGAGCGCGTGGCACAGCTTCTCGTAGGAGCGTCCCACGTCGATGATCCAGACCTTTGCTCCCATCGCCAGATAGCGTTCGGCAAGTTCGTTCAGAAATGCGGATTTTCCCGACCCTGACGTGCCCACCACGCAACCGTTGTAGTTGCCAGACGGGTTGTCGAACAGGTTCACGCCTATGGTCTGGCCATTACGACCGGTGAAGGATAGCACCGGATTCCCTGTACCGCGCCATTCACCCAGCACAGGCGACAGATTGGCCGCATTGGCTGTCGTCTTGGTGGAAAACCGCTGCGCGACCTTGATGTCACGTTGCAGAGTCGGCCCAAGTGCCATCGGCAGGGATGACATCAAGGCCTGGGTCTGCATATAGGTGTCGGAACTCAGCGCGAAGCCCATGCTGCGCCAGATCGCTCTGGCTGCCTCATCCGCTTCGGCGACGGCATCCGGACTCGGAAAGAGCAGCACCTGATGGTAAAGGCGCATTGCACCGCCGCCTTCGTCGTAGGCATCCTGCAACAATTTCCAGTCCGCCGCACGCTTGCTTACGTCCGGTAGCGCCTTCCCCATCGGGCTCTCGGATACCTGAATTGCCCGAGCCGTTTTCATCTGCGTCAGATTCTTGTGCTCGTCGTAATTCAGAGTCTGCGCACCCATGGTGATGAGGAAGGGGCAGGGGTAGCCCATGGAGCCCTTGTTTGCGTCACCCAACATGCTGGCAACCTGATGCAGCTCAAACTGCTTTGGATATCCTTGCGCCGAATGTGCGCGGACACATACCGCATCCCCTTCAGGCGAACGCAGGGTAATTCCGAGCCTTCCGACAGATGCCACGGTGTCGCGGGCAATCATCTGGTAGCGCAGCGCCTGGCCATCGTCATAGCTGACCGGATCAGCAGAGTGCTGGCAAGGACTCAGCATGGTGCGTACCCAAGCGATGAGATCCTTTGCCTGCCAGACCCTCTCGAACTGGTAATACGTCTTCAGTTTGGATACCTGGGCATCACGCAGGGCGATGATGCGTTCCAGCGTGTGGTATTCCACATCCTTCACCGGCATCGTGACAGACAGCAGTACCCGGTAGCGACGCATCACGCTTGGGCGCGAGCCAACGGGAGGGATCAGCGAGGCGCGCCGATAATGGGCAGCACGCTCCGCCGTCATGCGATCAATTAATGCTCGCTGGGCGTCATCCAGCAGCAATTCAGGCCGAACCACATTCTGGAAATCGGTTAGAAAGCCAACAATATCGGGGCTTCCCCACAAATGAATCTGCACCCCAGCACCAGTTGGCATGTCACGGTAGATTTCCTGAAATAGGCGTGCCATGTCGTCTGTTGCGCCAGTCTGCGGATTCATTTCAATGGCGTAGCCAATCGCCTCGATGCTGCCTTCTGCCTCTCCTTCGATGGCGAAAAGCTTCTCGGTCTCCCAATACCCGGTCCATGGCAGAAGATCTGAAAAGCGGTTGTATTCCTGCCGCGTGGTGAAGTGGTTCTCGTCAGCCACAGGGGAGGGTGTCGCAAGGTCATCCTCGTGGGTCAGCCACGATTTGAGCGATATAAAGGGTTGCGCCAGCGCAGACATCATGGTTTGCCGCCCCCCTGACCTGGCACGCTGGGCAGCACGGTTGCGCCTTCTGAGCGTTCGTCCTCTGACTTTTCCTTGACCTTAAGCGGGAACACCGGTTTGTACGAATCACGAATCTGATTTTGGTTGGATTCGATCAACCACTTGCCATGGTGAACTACCGTATAGAGATAGTGCTGGTCGTGTAGATCGCCGTCCGTATCTTCCCAGGGGGCGACCCATACTCGCAGCACCAGCGGCGCCATACGGATCGGATCGCCACTGTTCGGCGTCGCCAGGTCGCGTGGCGAGAAGTAGCCAGGAGGCGCCACTTGCACGGCATCCTTTGCACCCCTGTTATCCGCACCATCAGGGGGAGTGTTCTGGGTTTTCGGTTGCTGTCCTGGCAATGCGTCAACCAGCGAATTGGCGTATATACCCGATACCGATGAGCAGACCACCCCATCCGGGGCCTGACAGGTCAGCTCAGATTTGGAGCCGGAGAGACCGGAGAATGAAGAACAGCCCGAAGTTATCAAGATCACTGCACCGAGCGATAGATACGCCATCTTCATTGTGTGTCCCCCTGAACATTGGCCGTGACAGGTTTCTTCACGGCATCAAGCCAAGTGGAAATCCGCGCGGCAGCCGCAGCTCCCGGCATGGTTCGGCCATCACTAGCCACCAAGAATGGCGTACCGCTGATCCCCAACTTCTCAGCCAGAGGTAGAACCGATTGATGCGGCGCTTCACATCCTTTGGTCTTTTTGGGAACCGTGCCATCAAGCATCAGAGCGGACCAGGCTGCTGAGCGATCCTTGCTGCACCAGACCGAATCGGCCTTCGCACGCGAATCAGGATGAAGCTGCTCAAGTGGCATTAGGAAGGTGTAGACCGTCACGTCATCCACTTTCGCCAGTTCCTGCTCCAGTTTCTTGCAGTACGGACAGTCTGGATCCGAGAACACAACTAGCACTCGATGACCCTGGCCATGCACGGTCTTGATCGCGTATTGCAAGGGGAGGGAGGCGAAATCGACAGCAGGTGACGCCGGCTGCGCAGCCTCAGCTCCGGAGGTGATGTCCTCCTGCTTCTCCATATCGAACATGCGCCCGAAAATGAAATACCGACCCGTCTCTTCCACGAAAGCGACATTGCGCCCCATCTCGACTTCGTAGATACCCGGCAGCGAAGTGGTGGAAATCTTTCCGAAACGTGTCTTCGGGTACATCAGCCGCAGATTGCGCTGCACTGCGACCAGATCGTTTCCCCGCGTCAAACCACCAGGATCAATTACGGCAGCGTCTACAGCGTCACTTTTCGACTTTGTCGTCCCCTCAAATTTGGTGGCATCACGTTGCACATCCTGAGCCAGCACAAATCCCGGCATGCAGGACAGAAGCAAAAGTTGGGTAAGCAGGGCATTCATTCTGGTTTGGGGACTCATGTTCATTTCCGTCTCTCGACACTCGCGCCGCGCGTCAGCACCACGTCGACCACGCGACCACCGTCTACCTCAATAATCGGGAACAACTGTTCGGCCAGCTTGATGTAATACTTTGCGAGCGTATCCATCGCATTGCCCACCCCTTTCGCAAGGCCGTACTGTGCTATCTCCCCGGTATTCACCGTACTGGTAGCGCCCAACGGGGAGACCGATGTTGTTGTTAATGACTGTGAGAATGCGTCGCCAATCCCGGAGCCAATCCCTGCAAGGAAGGCATTTGCCAGCACTTGACCCTGCTTGGTCACCAGCCTTCCGCGCATGCCGGCTTTTCCATCTTCGCCTGCGACATATCCCTTAATTGCCACGTCTACTGCACCACCTTTCTGGTCGATGCAGGACATGCGATCCGTTCTCACATAGGCACGCTCAGAAGATAGATCGCCATAGCCATTGGCCGTAACCACGCAATCTTTCATGTCGGCCAGGTAGCGATTGGGTAACTGCGCCGGATCAAGTACCCGCATTAACATCGGATGTGGATTGTTTTGTGCCTGTCCACCCGTCGGTGCATCCAGACCTGCCAGTAGCACCACGCGCATGAATGTCCCGGCAGGAAGATAGTTCTCAGCCGATGCCTTCTCTTCGTTGTCTGATGAGGGTGTCGTGCCGGCGGCTTGTGGCTGCACCTGCGATGCGGCAGACACAGCCACCGTAGAATCGGAAACTTCGAGCGTGAACGCGCGCTTCACCACGGGCTGCATCGGCGCATTCGTATCCATGCCAGGCTGTGCGAACTGTCCAGGCCTTCCAGGTGGCGGGGGAGGGGGCGGCAATACCGCCGATCCCATGGGTTGCAGCGGGCGTAAATTGACGTCGGGCTGCATTGCCGCTGCCGGGGGTGGCATCGGCACTTCGTTGATTCCCGCTCCGGCGGTGCCTTGCATGGTGGCTCCGCCACTACTTGGTGGGCTATTCACCATGTTCTGCTTGATCGCAGCGATTTCCTTGTTCAGCACCTCGATCTTCGATGCTTCGTTCGCCCGCCAAACATCCTTGTCATTCAGTTGCTGTCCCGGAACGGCCAGGTTGAGGCTGACCTGTTCAGGCTTGTCCACAGGAGCCAGATCGGTTTTCTTGCTACCGGAGTCGGCGAACCATGCCGCAGCCAAGGCCACCCCGACAATCACGGCGCCGACGCCACCTGCCATCATGAGTTGCTTCTTGCGGGCGGGAGAAGCCTTGAGTGTGGGTATGATTTTCGCCATTACCACACCCCTTCGTTCCGTTTCACCACAAAGACCTGGGTGCTGCGACCCGGCTCAATGGTCAAGTCGAGAACCGACACAGCCAGCACGCCTTTTTTGTAGAACTCCTGTTCGGCCACTCGAATCGGGGCATCGCTGACATTGAACAGGCGGTACTGTTCACCCACCAGTGAATTCCCGGTTAGAACACGCTCCAGCGCAAAGCGGGAGCCAGTCCAGAGTCGGATTTCCTCCCATGTCTTTTTTTCCTCAAGGCCTCCCGGCAAGCCTTCACCCGCCAATGCCCGGATCATTTTCTTGATCGCCTGCTGGTAACTGGCGGCACGTTCAATCTCGCCAGGCTTGGATGCAACAGAAGCAGGGGCAGCCGTTTCCTTGATCACGATTGTTTCCCCCGGAATATCCTGGGGCTGCAACACCAGCGTGTAGGTTTTCCCGCTTTGACTGAACACAAACACTCCGAACGGATCCTTGGCCAAGGGCTGGATCAAGGCCTGCCCGGTGGTGGCGTCCGCGCTGCCAGTGAGCATTCCGTCGTCTGCGGACTTGACCAGGCGAACCCGGCCTCCCTCGATCGAGATGCGATTCAAGTCTCTCAGACTCACCTTGACAAACAGGGTCTTGCCCTCGACGCCTTCCACTACCTGCATAGCGTGAGAGGACGGCGCGGTAAATAAGCAAAACAGGCTAAGGAGTAGTGATTTCTTCAAACGGTCGGGCAGCATTCTTACCTTCTCTCATACCGGTCAGCAGCACACGGCCACCGCGTTGGACAAACTCAAATACGTAGGTTTTGTTCACCTGTGATGTTCTGCTGTCTCCCAGATAGGTGTTGAGTACACCCTGAACAGCGATGCGTTGCTTTGCCTCGTCCGGCATGACCATCGCGATCGCCATGAAGGTGCTGGCGTTATCAGCCTTGATCTTTTGGGCATAAGCGCCGGCTTCGATTTCCAGCTTCCCGTAGAAGCGGGGGTCGATATAGGACTTGAGTGTGCGGTGATTAAAGTCCACGTTCTGTGGCGTCACATCGAAGTAGAGTTGGGCCAGAAACACACCCATCTCGATCAGATATTCTTTTGAGACCTTGTCGTCATCGACCCAGAATGTTGTGTGGATCGTCGGTGGAACCAGTGTTTCGCGGTGTGTATCGCCTCTCGACAGGAAGGCAATCAACATCAAAAGCAATGCGAGCTGCGACAGGGCGAACATCATTACAGTCCATCTGCGCACCCCGAGAGTGACGGCCACCTGGCCGCTCAGTTTGTCTATTCTCATCAGCCAATGAACTCTCGTATGCTCGAAGGTGGTGTTGCCTTCATTCCCAGATTGACGGGTAAATGCCAATACAGCAGGTGCATGCCATAAGCTCTGTGCTGGCCGAATTTGGCTTTACGGTAGAGCCAGGCCATCACCAACCCGAACACCGTGAAGCTCACGAGCCAGCCTGTAATCAGACCGAATACAAAGAAAGACATGAACAGCATGGCCACGTCGAAATCCCACCACATGAACTTGGGAGGGTCGTCCAGGCGGGTCGGAATCGTTGGTAAATCTTGATTGGCCATGCTGTTCAGTCCGTTGATACTTCGCTTAAATCACAGCGGCGAACATGCCGTTGATGATCGTCGGGCCAAGGCCGAAAACGATGGCGAATACAATGCCGATCAGCGCCGGCATGGCAGTGGACTTGGCGAAGCCGACGAGCGCACCTGTCACAAACGCCGCGATCGCCAGAGCTTTGCCCAGATAGCCTTCGGCCCATCCCACCAACATGTCGAACAGCGCTTGGAATTCTGTACCGGTCACACCACCGCCGGCGGTGGTGGCCCATGCCGAGCTGACCATCAGAGCGGAGAGAAGCCCGCCAACAACGACTTGTTTTTTGCTGAACATTTTCATGAAATTCATTTGATTCTCCTTGAGCGCGTGTATTGAAAGATTGGTTTCATGGTCCCGATGTCTCAGCAGTCTCAAGGTCTCGCATCACGATGTGGCGCACCAAATCCAGCATGGCTTGCCTCGCTGTCCCATCGTTCAGACAGTATTCAATGGCGGCTGTGGCCAGCCGCCTTTCCAAGAACAGGTTCCTGTTGGGAAGGGCTCTCCCAAGCTCCTGCAGCTTGAGTTTGGTTTCCTCGCGCACGAGGACTGCCTTGTATCCCGGTTCGGTAGTGTTTTTTGTCATTCCCAATCCCTATTCTTTAATGCTGATCACCGCGCGTCTTGCACCAGGGTTGGTGCTGGGCGGATGCTCGATGCAGCATCGCGAATCGACTTTGATGTTCCGGTTCGGGACTCCATTGGCATGCATAAAAACCGCGACCGCCATTCCGCGCTTGTACGCCAGGGTTTCGTTAAATCGCTTGTTGCCTACCTGATCAGTGCTGCCAAGAATCAGAAAACGTCTAGCGTCACGATGCCGTTCGAGAAATGCCTTGAGCTTGGCTTTCTCGGTCTGACTGAGCCAGGCCGAGGCCAACATAAAACGAACTGAAGTAGAGGAATGCGCGGCGACCGGCTTAGCAGCGCTACCCGATACCTTCGCGGGAATGGGAACGGCTACATGCAGGTCAAGCACCTTTGCCGTCCTTGCAGGGCAATCGTTTTCATGACACATGACATAAGCGCTGATGGAATCGGACTGCGTCACTTGCCAGTCGGCACCCATCGACGAACTTGCCCAGACCAAGGCAAGCAATGTGAACATGTGTTTCATGAGGATTTCCTCATTGCCCGGTAGACTTTCCAGGCATAGCCATTTCGTGCGCGGCGGCATTCATCGCCTTTAAGTCGAGTGCAAGCCGCGTTGTAAGCACCGACCGCTTCCCACGAAGCGCCATATCGAGTGAAGTTGTTCGCCAGCACCCAGGCACCTAGCTTGACGCTGGTACAGGCATCGTAGAGGTGTGCCTCGGTGTATCCGAGTGACTTGATTGGGTTCCTCCGCAGCCACCGGGTATTGATCTGCATCAGCCCAATGTCCTGAGACTGCGTACTCGCTGTGTGAGTGCTGTTAACCGCATGCGGTCTCATATTCGACTCAACTTGGGCCACCGCCTTCAGCAAGAGTGGTGAGACCCCGTACATCGCTCCCGCCTCATCAAAACAGAAGGCGTGGGCTTGGGTATAAAAAAGGGCTGTCAGGAGAACAACCCAAGGGGAGGAGAGAGAATCCATGGGGCGAATGCTAGGGATGCGCTCATCCCGCTTCCAGCGGAAATCAAAAGAATGTTTTTTTGATTGATTGCTGAAAATAAAATCAGAAATGGATAAAATGATCGGTTGCCCGAAAAACGAAAGCCCAATAAGGGCGAAGGGACTTACCCGAAAGGGCTTGTTCGCTTGAATAGACGCGAACACAAAGGAATACGGGGGCTTAAGGGAAACTGCTTACCGGTTAAGGGCTAAAAATGGCTGACCTAATCGCGCGCGCCAACTTGCGCACTAGCGGAAATCACCAAAAAGCTTTCAAGAGAAGAAGCTCAGAATTTGAGCTGACAAAAAGTGAAAGTTCGGGTCGCTCCTGTCAGAAAAAAGATCGGTCAGGTTCAGCCATTGGCGTAGTGGGGGGGGTGCGTTACTGGGCGGCTGGTGTAGGTCAGTAAGCGGCCTGTCGTGAAATCGGCACGTACTTCTGTTGATCGGTTGAAACCGCAGGCCATTGCGGCCACCCATGGTAAGCGCCGTGGAAGGCTGCTCGAGCACCGAAACTGACACTCAAGATTGCGCATAGAAATGTGATTTTCAAAGAAATGATTCTGTCTTGCTGCTTCCGTTTCAAAGGACGTTTGGCTTCACCCCATTCACTTTGCAAGCAATGTCCTCAGGGTTTTCGCGGCGAGGGAAAATCCTTCAGGCAGCAGCGTCCGGATGGATTGCTGGTGTCGCATGAGCAATTGCCATGTTTGGTTTGAGCCACGACATAGTCCTTGATGCCCGTGTCGTTCAACGCATCGGTGCGGGTCACGCCAAAGCAGTAGCAGAGAGCGGCATCGCCCGATGCTTCCTTCACACCCACCGTGGTTCGAAGCTGCGATTTCAATAGGGTTGAGCCGTCATCGCCAAAATAGACGACATCACACGCCGGGTCGTGACAGAAGAAGTAACGCGCTGCCTGGGCGGTCCACTTCCAGGCTTCGTATAGGTGATGGGAAATGGTCTTGGCCGACACTTCGGCGCAGGCCGTTCCGCAAACCCGGCACGGCAGCTTATGCGGAGGGGGTTTGCTACATGCGGTGGATGAACAACAATCGGACATGACGTGTTACCCCGGCCGTGAGTCGATACGCCGCTGCACTGGCGGCTTATTTGACGAGCTGAGACGGGTAACCGGCATTCGTTGTCGCCTGAATGAGCGCTTTCACGTTCGTCCTGGCGTCATCGAAAGTGACTGTCGCGGATCGGTTCTCGAAATGGACCTCGGCCTTGGTCACCCCATCCACTTTGGCCAACGCCTTCTTGACGGTGATCGGGCAGGTGGAACAGGTCATGCCAGGCACCGAAAGGTTTACGGTCTGGGGCGCGGCCCAGACTGTCATGGAGGCAAAGGCGGAAAGCGCGAAAGTGGCCAGCGCGAAGGGGGTAATCAGCTTTTTCATGAGACGTTCCTTTTCAGTAAAACAAGGGCATAACGTAGGGAAAACCGAGCGCGATCAGCACTAATACCGCCACGCCCCAAAACAACAGCTTGTAGGTGGTTGTCACGTGTGGCAACGCGCAGACCTCTCCCGGCTTGCAGGCCGTGGCCGGACGCCAGATGCGTCGCCAGGCGAACACCATGGCCACGACGGCCACGCCGGCGAGAAAGGGGCGATAGGGCTCAAGCACGGTGAGGTTGGCGATCCATGCCCCGGAAAACCCGAGCGTGATCAGCACCAGTGGCCCAAGGCAACAGGTGGTGGCGAGAATGGCGGACAGTCCGCCGATGAATAGAGCACCGCGGCTCTTGCTGGGTTCGGTCATGCGTTTCTCCGTTTGGACACTGGGTCAAACGGTGTAATCTTAAATCTGTACTCAAGTACGGACTCAAGCGTTATGAAAGCAAAAACGAACAGCACTTCCATCGGTGGGTTGGCCGGCGCCGCAGGCGTCAATGTTGAGACCATCCGCTTCTATCAGCGTAAAGGTCTGATGCCGGAACCTGATCGGCCCTACGGTAGCATCCGCCGCTATGGCGAGTCCGATCTGGCGCGCCTGCGCTTTATCCGATCCGCTCAGCGACTGGGTTTCAGCCTGGATGAGATTGCCGAGTTATTGAAGCTGGAGGATGGTGCCCACTGCGAAGAGGCGCGAACGCTCGCCCAGCACAAACTGGAAGATGTGCGTCGAAGACTTTCAGACCTTCGTCACATGGAGAGCGCATTAACCCAGCTTGTCGAACACTGCTCGGCGAACCGGGGCAAGGTCACCTGCCCGCTGATCGCTTCACTGCAGGATGCTGGGTGAAGGACGATTAAATTAAAGCGGCTGCCAAAAAGATGGGGCAGGTCTTCAAAGGCACATTCCTCTGCGCAATCTTGAGGGTCAGTTTCAGTTCTCGAAGCAAACTATCACGGAGCTTCCCATGGACATCCGCTTAGGCCGACGACCCGTCGCCCAGGCATCCCAAGTGTCAGGCCGCCACACAGCACCGGACACATTTATCTAGGCAACGCGAAGAGCTGCTTTGAAAGGATTAGTCGGTTGGACCGGATCCTGAGTAGAAGGTTGTGGCCTATTCACCCATTGAACTGGTATGCCATTCCAGTCATCCGCAATTCCACAAAGCGACAACTCAACAACTTGAAAATCCGAAACCAGGTCTACGCACGTTATCCGGGAGGCATCCGTGCAGTGATGTATGCTAGAAAAATGAACGGCAAAACCATGAAACTTACGCTTGTCGGCACGGGCGAGCCGCTGCTGCGACTGCAAAAGCGCTTGGGATGCGCCGCGACCGAGTTGGGCGTGACGCTGCAACTCGACATCGAGAAACATCCCGGGGCGGTCGGCCTGCGCTACGGACAGACCCCCGCGCTTCTGGCGCAGGGCCGGTGCGTCGTCAGCGGCCTGCCGCGCACCGAGGAAATTGTCGCTCTCCTGCGCACACTGCCGGACACAACCGAAGGCACGCAAGCATGACCTGCCTGATGCGCGCCTGGGACCGCCACGAAGCTGAACTGCGGGGCTGGCTGCGAGGCAGACTGGGCAACGCCCACGACGCCGAAGACCTGCTGCAGGATCTGTTCATCAAGGCCCTGCGCCATGACAAGAAATTCTGCGAAATCGCCAACACCCGCGCCTGGCTGTTCGAAGTGGCCAGGAACGCGCTGGCCGACCGACTGCGCCTGAAAAAGGAACAGGTGGAACTGCCGGACGATCTGGCGGCCCAACATGAAGAGACGCCCGCCGTCGAGTCGCTTGCCGCCTGCCTACCGCGCGCGCTGTCCGAGCTGTCGGAGGAAGACCGTGAAGCCATCACCCGCTGCGACCTCGAGGGCATGAGCCAGGAAGACTACGCGCGCCTCAAGGGGCTCAGCCTGCCGGGCGCGAAGTCGCGCGTGCAGCGCGCCCGCAAGCGGCTGCGAGAACACCTCAGCGAAGCCTGCCAGGTGAAACTGGACGATGCGGGCAAGGTCTGCTGCTTCGTCCCGCGCGACGCCAAGACCTGATTTCATTTTATTGTCACAA
>Ga0315271_10000472_pt1 | contig 22118 bp, 15 predicted proteins | sample C3_top_MG_FD_204664 | JGI IMG/M metagenome (GOLD analysis project Ga0315271, IMG submission 204664) | Sediment microbial communities from Yellowstone Lake, YNP, Wyoming, USA - C3_top | ecosystem: Environmental > Aquatic > Freshwater > Lake > Sediment | place: USA: Wyoming | collected 2017-08-01
CAGACCGCACGGCCTTCATGCTCAACGGCGAGCTCGTCGAGGTGGCGCCCACGTCGCGGCTCTTCACCACCCCGGCCGACGAGCGCACCGAGGCCTACATCACCGGACGGTTCGGATGAGCGCCACCATCACCGGCGCGCTGTCCGCGGACCGCTTCTCGTTCTGGTACGGGGCCACGCAGGCGCTCCATGAGATCTCGCTCGACATCGCCCCGCGGGCGATCACGGCGCTCATCGGGCCCTCGGGCTGCGGCAAGAGCACGTTCCTGCGCGCGATCAACCGGATGCACGACCTGACGCCGGGCACGCGGAGCACGGGCGCCATCCGCCTGGATGGCGAGGACGTGCTGGACCGCGCCGTGGACGTGGTGCAGTTGCGCCAGCGCGTCGGGATGGTGTTCCAGCGCTGGAACCCGTTCCCGAAGTCCATCTACGACAACGTGGCCTACGGGCCGCGCCTCAACCTGAGCCTCAGCAGCAGCCAGCTCGACGACATCGTGGAGCAGGCGCTGCGCCGCGCTGCGCTCTGGGACGAGGTGAAGGACCGCCTGCGCACCAGCGCGCTCGGCCTGTCGGGCGGGCAGCAGCAGCGCCTGTGCATCGCGCGCGCGCTCGCCAACGAGCCCGAGGTGCTGCTGCTCGACGAACCCTGCTCGGCGCTCGACCCCATTGCGACGCAAAAGGTCGAGGAGCTCCTGTGGGAACTCAAGAAGGAACTGACCGTGCTGATCGTCACGCACAACTTGCAGCAGGCGGCACGCTTGTCGGACCAGACGGCGTTCTTCTACCTTGGGAAGATCGTGGAGAGTGGCGCCACCGACCAGCTGTTCACCGCGCCCCGCGAGGAGCGCACAGAAGCCTACATCACGGGGAGATTCGGATGACCGAACCGACGTCCGGTTTTCGCCACTTTCACGAACAGCTGGGGACGCTGAAGCAACGCCTGCTGGCCATGTCGGCGCGCGCCGAAGAGCTGGTGGAACTCTCGGTGGACGCCCTGCTGACGCACGACGTCGGCAAGGCGCAGGCCGTCATCGAGGCCGACCGCGAGCTCGACCAGCAGGAGCTGGAGGTCGAGCAGCTGACGGTGGAGCTGCTGGCGCTCCAGCAGCCGATGGCGCGCGACCTGCGCTTCCTGATCAGCAGCATCAAGGTCACCAGCGACCTGGAGCGCGTGGGGGACCACGCGGTCAACATCGCGCAGAGCGTCCTTCGCCTGCACTCGCTGCCCACCCATGTGACGCCGGAACCCTCCATCTCGGAGATGGCCCGCCGCGCCCGTTCCATGCTTGCCGACGCACTCGACGCCTTCGTGCGCGGCGACGGCGCGCTCGGACGCGACGTCTGCATGCGCGACGACGCCGTGGACGCGCTGCACGAGACGCTCTTCCGCGCGCTGTTGACCCACATGATGGGGGACCCGCGCACCATCAACCCGTCGCTCGAACTGCTGCTGGTGAGCCGCAACCTCGAGCGGGTGGCCGACCTGGCCACGAACATCGGCGAGGACGCCGTCTTCCTCGCGGAAGGCAAGCAGATCAAGCATCACGCGGAGCGCGACCACCACTAGCATCACGGCGGGCGCCGCTGTTACGCGCCCGTTGCGGATTCGTGGTCGGACCGTGGCCGGAGACTGGGAGCTTTCGTGGCGTAGCGCAGGCACGCGCCCGCGCGTGCGCCCACCCCTCCCGCGAACTCCGACCATGCCACGTCTCCTCCGCGCCCTGCTCCTGCTCGCCGCGGTCACTGCGGCCCCCTCCCTCAACGCGCAGGCCCGCGCCGGCCGCCTCGTCGGCCGCGTGATCGACGCCGGCACCGGCATGGGCTTGTCCGACGTCGGCGTGCAGGTGGTCGGCACCACGCTCGGCACGTCCACCGGCGTGGATGGCCGCTTCGCCGTGGGAGGCATCGCCGCCGGCACGGTGACCGTGCACCTGCGCCGGATCGGCTTCGCCGCGAAGACAGTCACCGGCCTGATGCTCGAGCCGGGACAAAACCTGGAAGTGAACGTCACGCTCGCGGCCGCCACGCTGCAGCTCACGGCGCAGCTGGTCACCGCCGCCGCCGAGCGCGGCACGGTGGGCGAGGCGCTCGACAACCAGCGCAACTCGAGCAACGTCGTCAGCGCCGTCACCGCCGAGCAGATTGCCAAGAGTCCAGACGCCAACGCGGCGCAGGCGGTGCAGCGCGTGAGCGGCGTGACCGTGCAGGACGGCAAGTACGTCGTGGTGCGCGGCCTCGGCGAGCGCTACACCACGAGCTCGCTCAACGGTTCCCGCCTGCCGAGCCCCGAACCAGAAAAGCGGGTCGTGCCGCTCGACCTCTTTCCGGCCGGATTGCTGCAGTCGATCACGACCACCAAGACCTTCACTCCCGACCAGTCAGGCGACTTCTCCGGCGCCCAAGTGGACATCCGCACGCGCGAGTTCCCCGCCGAGCGGTCGTACACGGCGGTGGTCGGCTCGGGATACAATGCCGGCGCCACGGGCCAGTCGGTGCTCGCGGCGCAGTCGGTCGGCGGCGAACGACTGGCCATGGTCCGCGACGGACGCAACCTGCCCCAGCTCGTGCGCGAGGTCGGCAACTTCCAGGGCCTGAACCTCTCGCAGGGCGACAAGAACCTGCTGGTCAGCCAGTTCCGTAACGCATGGTCGCCAATCGCCTCCACGGCCGCGCCGCTGATAAACGGGTCGGTCTCCGTGGGAGGCAACGATCCCATCCTCTTCGGGCACCGGGTCGGTTACCTCGTGTCGGGCACGCTGTCGTCGGCCACCGACATCAAGTCGGAGCAGGTGCGCGCGCTCGCCGATCGCGGCACGGTGAAGGGCGCCACCACCGAGATCGACCGGTTCTCGGGCGAGACGGCCACCCAGGGCGTTCTGTGGGGCGGACTGGCCAACGTCAGCACACTCGTCGGACGCCGCAACCGGCTGATGGCCAACGCCATGTACAACCGGTCGGCCGACAACAGCACGCGCACCGAGCGCGGCAGCTTTGAGAACGAGGGCATTGACGTCCGCATTCGCCGCATGCAATACGTCGAGCGCGCCGTGCAGTCGCTGCAGCTGGGGGCCGAGCATGCGCTCGGCGAACAGCACACCCTCGACTGGGCGGTGACGTCGTCGAAGGTCAGCCGCAACGAACCCGACCGGTCGGAGTTCGTCCAGCAGGTCGAGCGCGACTCGCCGGCCGGTCCCGAGGTGTTTCGCTGGCTCAGCACGGGCAACGGCGGTGCCGTGCGCACGTTCTCGGCACTCGACGAATCGAACCGGGAGGCGCGCGCCAACTACCAGTTCAGCTTCGGCGCCGCCGCACGCCCGCATCGCCTCAAGGTGGGCGGCCTCGTGCGCGCGACCGACCGCACGGCGGACACGCGGGCGTTCAGCATCAGCGCGCCGGGCGCCCCGAACAGCCTGCGGGAACTGAGTCCCGAGCTGATCTTCGATGGTCGGTTCACCACCGCCACCTCGCGTGTCTTCGACATTGCGCCGCTGTCGCAAGGTGGCGCGTACGACGCGCGGGACCGGCTGACCGCCGCCTATGTGCTGGGCGAATGGTCGGCCGCCCCGGCGCTCAAGGTGATCGGCGGCGTCCGGTCCGAGCAGGACCACCTGGACGTCAACGCCGTGTCGACGCTTGGCGCGCCCATCACGACGGCCAAACGGTGGAATGACCTGCTCCCGGCGCTGGCCGTGACGTGGACGATGCCGCGCGAACAGCAGTTGCGCCTGTCGGCCTCGCGCACGCTCGCGCGTCCCGAGTATCGAGAACTGTCGCCGATCAAGAGCCGCGACGTGCTGAACGGCGACGACACGCAGGGCAACGACCAGCTGGAGCGCACTCGCGTCGTGAACCTCGACGCGCGCTGGGAGTGGTACCCCAACAGCGGCGAGGTCATCAGCGCCGCCGTCTTCGCCAAGTCGTTCGACCGGCCGATTGAGCGCGTGTACCGCGCCGCCGGCTCGGGTACGCGCACGGTGTTCTACACGAACGCCAAGTCGGCCGAGAACCTGGGCGTGGAGCTGGAAATGCGGAAGTCGCTGGCCTTCGTCGCCCGCGCGCTCGACGGCGTGCAGGTGTTCAGCAACCTCACGGTCATGCAGAGCCGCATCCAGCTGCCCGCCAACACGCAGGCGAGCGCCACCAACCTGGCACGCCGGATGGTCGGCCAGGCCCCCTACGTCCTGAACGGCGGCATCACCTGGGTCAGCACGTCGGGTCGCGCGAGCGCCACGGTGCTGTTCAACAAGGTTGGCGACCGCATTGACGCGGCGGGCGACGCACCGCTGCCCGACGTCATCGAGCACTCGCGCAGCGTCGTCGACCTGTCGCTGCGACTTCCCGTATCGGCGGCGCTGTCCATGCGCCTCGATGCCAAGAACCTGCTCGACACACCGTACCGTACCACGCAGGGTTCGGTCACGCGCGAGTCCTTCCGTGTCGGCCGCGCGGTACAGGCCGGGCTCGCCTGGCGGCCGTAGCGTTACGCGCCCGTGACCGCGCGCTCACGCAATCATTGCGTGCGCCGGCGTTCTTGCATCAGGCGCGGGAGAGACCAGCCCGCCCTCACACCGCACTTCTCCACCCCAGAGGACTCCGCATGATCGTCCCCCGTCGCATCGCCGCCGCGACTGCGTTTGCAGTCATCCTGCTCGGCACCGCCTGCAGCAGCAGCGACAGCAGCACCGCGCCCACCGTCACGCCCGTGCTTGGCGCGTCGGCCGCCGCCACGTCGTCGTCGGTCGTGAAGATCACGTTCAACAGCAAGTCGGGCGACACCGGCTACAACCTGGAGCGCGCCGAGGGAGCCACGGGGACGTTTGCCCAGGCCGGCACGGTGACCGCTCCCTCGACCGCGAGCCCGGTGACCTACATAGACGCGGGACTCAAGGCCTCCACGGTGTACCGCTACCGCGTGATCTCCATGCGTGGCGCCGTGGCGAGCACGCCCTCGGCCGAGATCAGCATCACGACGCTATCGTTCGGAAACGCGGCCGCGGAGATCAACACCGACATCACGGCGAGCCGCACGCTGTACGCCGACACGGCCTACACGCTCAAGGGCTTCATTCACGTGGCCAACGGCGCGACGCTCACCATCCAGCCGGGCACGACGATCAAGGGCGACTTCAACGTCCTCGGGTCGTCGCTCATGATCCTGCGCGGCGCCAAGATCCAGGCGGTCGGCACGGCCGACGCGCCCATCGTCTTCACGTCATCGCGCGCCGCCGGCCAGCGCCAGGCGGGTGACTGGGGCGGCCTGATCCTCGTGGGCAACGGCATCATCAATCGCAGCGGCACCGTGGAGATTGAGGGCTCGGGCACCGACGGCCAGACGGTGGTGGGCGGCAAGAACTACCAGGTGCTCTACTCCGGCGGCAACACGGCCACCGACAACAGCGGCGAGCTGAAGTACGTACGCGTGGAGTTCGCGGGCTTTGCCCCGTCGCTCAACAACGAGCTCAACAGCTTCACGTTTGCGGCGGTCGGCTCCGGCACGAAGGTGTCCTACGTGAACTCGGTGTCGGGCCTCGACGACTCGTTCGAGTTCTTCGGCGGCGGCTTCGATTTCTCGTACGCCGTGGCCTACGAGGGCGAGGATGACCAGTTCGACATGTCCGAGGGCTGGTCGGGGCGCATGCAGTACCTGATCTCCTACAAGTCCACCAACGTCAGCCTGCGCTCGGGCGCCGGCTCGCTGGCCACCGACATGGAAGGGATCGAGAACGACGGCTGCAACGGCTCGGGCTGCGACCTGGGCCACAACAGCGCGCCGTTCACCATTCCGGTGGTCGCCAACTTCACGCTCATCGGTGCGGCGTCGCAGAGCATTCACGGCGCAGGCGGCGGCTACGGCATGATGCTTCGCCGCGGCACCGGCGGGTACTACGTGAACGGCGTGCTGGCACGCTATCCCGCGGCCGGCATCTCGCTGCGCGACTCGGCGACGTTCCTGCGCGCCGGCAACGCGGCGGTGCCCGACCTCGCCACGGCGGACCTCGCGGTGCGCAACGTGTACATCGCGGAGACGCCGCTCGCCTTCCAGGCGCCGGCCACGCAGCAGTTCGCGTTCGACCTCGCCGGCAACAACATCACGCTCAATGCGGCGGGCACGGCCGCCTCGCTCTTCGCCGGCATCCCGGCCACGGGCGCGGCGCCAAGCGGCGCCAGTGCGTTCGACTTCACGCCGGCGGCCGGAGCCGCCATCGCCACCGGCGGACTGGCCACCTTCACCGGCAAGCTGGCGACCAAGGCCGGCACGGCGGTGACCGGCACGACCTATCTGGGCGCCGCTGCACCCGGCGGCGCGAAGTGGTGGGCCGGCTGGACCGCATACTATCGCAACTAAGCCCACGCAGGACAGGACGGCCGGCGCCCGACGAAGGGTGCCGGCCGTTCTGCACTCGCTTCCTCTCTCTTTCTCCATGCCCAGCATCATGAGATCGTCCGTCCGCGCGCTCAGCGTCGTCTCACTGCTCGTCGTCGCCTGCTCCTCCAGGTCGAACGACGCCGTGGACGCGCACGCCAGGGGCGACTCGCTCGCAGTGGCACGCGCCGACTCCGGGGCCCGCGCACGCCAGGACTCGATCAACCGCACGCAGCCCGGCTACATCGTGGATTCGATCCTCCCCATCGAAGAGGAAGTGCGCCGGTTCCGCGCCGCCGTCGGAGGCAGCGCCGTCACGACGCTCTCCGGCGGCGCAGCGGCCTCACGCGACGCCCTCGTCGCGCAGTTCGCCGCGGCGGTCAGTGCGCGCGACTCGAGCGCCCTCAGGTCGCTCGCCATCTCGCCGCGCGAGTTCATCGACCTGGTCTATCCCTCATCTCCGTATACCAGGCCGCCGTACCGCCAGGCGCCCGGCCTGCTCTGGTCGCAGATCCAGCTGCCGAGCGGCACCGGCTTCGCGCGGCTGCTCGAGCGCCTGGGCGGGAAACCCCTGCGCATCGAGGCGCTGACCTGCCCCGGCAGACCGGAGCGACAGGGCGAGAACCAGCTGCACGCCAACTGCACCGTCCGGTTCGCCTTGGGCGGCGCCCCATTGCGCGAAGGGCGCCTCTTCGGGACCATTCTGGAGAGGCAGGGTCGCTTCAAGTTCGTCAGCTTCGCTAATATGTATTAGCCGTTCGCGCACCACGATGGCGCGGCGGGCGTCCCCAATGTCGAGAGCCAGTGACCTCATCGCCGCTGCACCTGCATTCGACACCGGCGCGCACCACGCGCGACGAGGGCGAGCAGCGCATCGCCGCCATCGACATCGGGTCCAACTCGATCCGGCAGATCGTCGCCGACGTGTCGCCCAACGGCGCCATTCGCGTCATCGATGAAATGAAGGCGGCGCCCCGCCTGCAGACGGGCCTCGTCGAGACGGGCCTGCTGGGCGATGAACCGATGCGCCTGGCCATCGAGGCGCTGGGCCGCATGGCGACGCTGGCCAAGCAGATGGGCTGCAAGCGCGTCGAGGCGGTGGCGACCTCCGCGGTGCGCGGCGCCACCAACGGCGCGGCATTCCTGCGCCGCGTCAAGGAAGAGACCGGACTCCGCGTGCGCGTGCTGGGCGGCGAAGAGGAAGCGCGCCTCGCCTTCCGCAGCGCGCTGGCGCACTTCGACCTCGGGCGCGGCCGCGCCATCGTGATGGACATGGGCGGCGGTTCGTTTGAATTCGCGCTGGCCGCGGAGGGCATCGTCGAGCGCTTCGTGTCGCTGCCGTTCGGCGCCGTGCGGCTCACCGAGGAATTCCTGCGCGACCGGCCCGGCGCCAAGGGCGTGAAGAAGCTGCGCAAGGCGGTGCGCGAGGAGCTGCGCACCGCGCTCCCCGTGCGCGACTGGCGCGGCGCCGAGGTCATCGCCTCGGGCGGCACGTTCACCAACCTGGCCGGCATGTTCCTGTCGCGGCAGGGCGTGCGCGTGGCGCACTCGGTGCACGGCACGCGCATGCCCTGGCACGAGATCGAGATCATCCTGGAGATGCTGCAGGCGCTCACGCCGGCCGCGCGGCTCGCCGTGCCGGGCCTCAACCCCGGGCGCGCCGACATCATCGTGGCGGGCCTGGCGGTGGCCGCGGAGGTCTGCGCGCGCATCGAGCCGCGCGGATTCACCGCGTCGGCGTACGGCATTCGCGAAGGGCTGCTGCTCGACGTGGCGCGCGTCACCCCCGTGGTGAGCGACCCGGGCGAGGCGCGCGAACGCTCGGTGCGCGAGTTCGCGGAGCGCTGCCACTACGAGGAGCCGCACGCGCGCCAGGTGCAGCGCCTCGCCCTGCAGCTCTTCGATTCGCTGGGCGCCCGGCTGGGCTGCAGTGCGTCGGACCGGCAGGTGCTCTCGGACGCCGCGCTCCTGCACGACGTGGGCTACCACATCAATTACCAGAAGCACCACAAGCACTCGTTCCACCTCATCCAGCACGCCGACTTCCTCGGCATGACCCCCGACGAGCAGACCGTGGTGGCGCACGTGGCGCGCTATCACCGCGGCTCGGCGCCGGACCGCGGCAAGCACGAGGACTTCGGCAAGCTCGACCGCGAGACGCGCGAGCGCATCCAGCGCCTGTCGGCGATCCTGCGGGTGGCCGACGGCTTCGATCGCGGCCATGCCGCGGCGGTTGACCGGCTGCGGGTGCGTTGGATGCCGCGCGCGCTGCGCATCACTGCGCACCCCGACGCGCGCGCCGCGTCGCTCCGCCTGGAGCTCTGGGGCGCCAACCGCAAGCGCGGCCTGCTCGAGGAAATGGCGGGCACGCCCGTGGAGATCGTGGCGCCCGACGGCTCGGTGGTCAGCGAGGACGACGAGTAGGCGCACACCGGCACGCCGGCGCGAGGCCCGTGCCGTCTACCCCACCGCCACCACGCTCACGGGCTCGGCGCTGATGCGCGCCGCGCGCGCCATGCCCCACGAGTCGCGCAGCAGCCGCTTGTGCGTCGCGCGCTCCTCGGCGTCGCCCGCGTGCCGCTGCACCCACGTGCCGTCGGCCTCCAGGTCCCACGCCTGCCGGTTGTCGGCCAGGAAGACGTCCAGCAGCGTCGCGATGCGCGGGTGCAGCGACTTGTCGAGGATCGGCACCATGGCCTCGACGCGGCGGTCGAGGTTGCGCGGCATCCAGTCGGCGGAGCCCAGGTAGTACTCCGGCTCGCCGCCGTTCTCGAACCGCCACAGGCGTGAGTGCTCGAGGAACCGGCCAATGATGCTCGTCACGCGAATGCGGTCCGACTCGCCCGGCACGCCCGGGCGCAGGCAGCAGATGCCGCGCACGATGAGGTCCATCTCCACGCCGGCGCGCGATGCGTCGCACAGGGCGTCAATGACCTCGCCGTCCACCAGGCTGTTCATCTTGGCCACGATGCGCGCCGGGAAGCCCGCGCGCGCGTTCGCCGCCTCGCGCGCGATGAGCGCAATCAGCTGCTCGCGCAGGTTCACCGGCGCCACGAGCAGCTTGCGGTACAGCCGCTGGCGCGAGAAGCCGGTGAGCGTGTTGAACAGCTCCGACACGTCGGCACCGAGCGCCTCGTTGCAGCTCAGCAGCCCGAAGTCGGTGTAGGTGCGCGCGGTCTTGGAGTTGTAGTTGCCCGTGCCGATGTGGACGTAGCGGCGAATGCCGTCGGGTTCGCGGCGCACGACGAGCGCGACCTTGGCGTGCGTCTTCAGCCCGGGCAGCCCGTACACGACGTGCACGCCGAACGACTCGAGCGTGCGCGCCCACGTGATGTTGTTGGTCTCGTCAAAGCGCGCCTGCAGCTCCACCAGCACCGCGACCTGCTTGCCCGCCTGCGCCGCCTCGGTGAGCGCGCGCACCACCGCCGTGTCACCCGACGTGCGGTACAGCGTCATCTTGATGGCCAGCACCTGCTCGTCGCGCGCCGCCTCGTCGAGGAACCGCTCCACCGTGCCGGGGAACGAGTCGAACGGATGGTGCACCAGCAGGTCGCGCTCGCGAATGACCTCAAAGACCGACCGCCCGTCGCGCAGCTCGGGCGGCGTCACCGGCACGAACGGCGGGTCGCGCAGCTCGGGCAGGTCAATGGCCGCCAGCGCAAACAGGTCGCCGAGGTCGAGCAGCGACCCGGGCTCGTGCACCTCGCGCTCGGTCAGCGGCGCCATTTCCGGGTCGGCCGACTCGCGCAGCTCCTCGAGCAGCAGCGCGCGCAATTCCGGCGGCATGCCCTTTTGCACCTCCAGCCGCACGACCTCGCCGAAGCGCCGCTGGAAGACCTGCTCCTCGATCATCGCCAGCAGGTCCTCGGGTTCCTCGGTCGGCGCGATCTCGAGGTCCGAGAAGCGCGAGATGCGAAACGCGTACTGCCCGACGATCTGCATGCCGGGAAAGAGCTGGCCGAGGTGCGCGCCAATGAGGTCCTCGAGCGGCACGTACTGCAGCGGCCGCACCGGCACCCAGCGCGGCAGCGACTTGGGCACCTTCACGCGCGCAAAGTGGTCGGCGCCGCCTTCCACCTCGCGCAGCTGCACCGCCAGCGAGAGCGACAGGTTGGAGATGTACGGGAACGGGTGCCCGGGATCCACCGCGAGCGGCGTCAGCACCGGAAAGACCTGCGCGTCGAAGAACGCGTCAATCGCGGCCCGTTCACCCGCGTCGAGCTCGTCCATGCGCAGCAGGCGCACGCCGTGCTCCTGCAGCGCCGGCAGCACGTCCTCGTGCAGGATGCGCTCCTGCTGGTGCAGCAGGTCGCGCACCTTCACGTCAATGCGGTCCAGCAGGTCGGCCGGCGTGAGGCCGTCGGGACCGGCGCGCGTGACGCCGGCCGCCAGCTGCCGCCGCACGCCCGCCACGCGCACCATGTAGAACTCGTCGAGGTTCGAGCCGAAGATCGCCAGGAACTTGAGGCGCTCCAGCAGCGGCGTGCGCGTGTCGGCCGCCTCGTGCAGCACACGGGAATTGAACTCGAGCCACGACAGCTCGCGGTTCAGGGTCGCCACCGACGGCCGCGCCATGCGTCCCTAGTTGCTGAACGGCTGCATGATGACGTACGACACGCCCGCCACCGCCGCCGCCGCCGGAATGGTCACGACCCACGCCCACACGATGCGGCTGGCCAGTCCCCAGCGCACCGCCGACAGCCGGTGCGTGGCGCCCACGCCGACGATGGACCCGGTGATGGTGTGCGTCGTGGACACGGGAATGCCGAACTTGGACGCGGTCATGATCACGATCGCTCCCGCCGTCTCGGCGGCAAACCCGCCCACCGGCCGCAGGCGCGTGATGCGCGAGCCCATGGTGTGCACAATGCGCCAGCCGCCCAGCAGCGTGCCGAGCGAGATGGCCGAGTAGGCGCAGAGTTCCACCCAGTACGGAATGCGGGAGGCGTCCTTCAGGTACAGGTGCGACATCCAGCCCGTCTTGTCCGCGAACAGGCTCTGCGACGACACCAGCAGCCCCACGATGATGCCCATCGTCTTCTGCGCGTCGTTGCTGCCGTGCGCAAACGAGAGCATGGCCGAGCTGACCAGCTGCCCCTTGCGGAACACTTTCTCTACCCGGTGCGGCGAGGTCTTCTGGAAGAGGTTGTACAGCAGGATCATGAGCGCAAAGGCCACGATCATGCCAAGCACCGGCGACAGGACGATCGCCGACAGCGTCTCGATCCACTTGCGGCCCCAGGCCAGCGCGTGGATGCCGCCCTTGGACACCGCCGCCCCGGCGAACCCGCCGATGAGCGCGTGCGACGACGACGACGGGATGCCGTACCACCAGGTGAACAGGTTCCAGACAATGGCGCCGATGAGGCCCGCGCAGATCACGTACGGGTCCACGAAGCTCTGCACCACGAATCCGCTGCTCACCGCCTTGGCCACCGCGGTGCTGCCGAAGAACGCGGCCGCAAAGTTGAACGTCGCGGCCCACAGCACCGCGGCGAACGGGCTCAGCACGCGCGTGCCGACGATCGTCGCGATCGAATTGGCCGAGTCGTGGAACCCGTTGATGAAGTCGAAGATGAACGCGATCACGATGATCGCGAGAACGAACGTGATCATCTCAGCTGTTCTTCAGCGAGATGCTCTCGAGCACGTTCATCACGTCGTCGCACTCGTCGAGGGCGTGCTCGAGAATGTCGTAGATCTCCTTCCACTTCAGCACCTCGAGCGCGTTGGCATCGGGCTGGCGAAAGAGCGCGCCCACGGCGTCGGAGTAGATGGAGTCGCCTTCCTCCTCGAGCACCTTCATGTCGCGCGCCGCCTGGCCGACGGCCTTGGAGTCCTTCACCTGCTTGACGGCGTCGGCGATTCGCGCCGCCGCCTGCACGATGAGCCCCGACAGCGCCTTGGCCGGCTCCCGGCGGTCCGTGATGTTGAACATCAGCGCGCGGCGCGCCGTGCCGTCAATGAGGTCCACGACCGTGTCGAGCGCCGTCACGAGCTGGTGGATGTCCTCGCGGTCGAGCGGCGTCACGAAGCTGCGGTCGAGCCGGTTCATCACCTCGTGGGTGATCTCGTCGGCCTCGCGCTCGATCAGCTTGATCTGCGTCGAGTAGAAGTCAATGCGGTTCGGCTCGGTGAAGAGCTGGTCGAGTACGCTCGCGGACTTCGCGATGCGAGCGCCCATCTGGTCGAACAGGTCGAAAAATCCTTCATCCTTGGGGATCAGCCGCACGGGCGTTGCTCCAACGGGGGTGGGGTCCAGGTTGATGCGCGGACACACGACACGCGTTTCACCCCACAAAGCTACGACACCACAAGAGGTTGCGCCAAAAGCGCCGCCCGTTCGGGGGTGGAGTTTCAGAAATGTTACAAAGGCCCTGCGTTCAAAAATCGAGGGTCCGCCGGCCTCACGCCAACGCGTCGAACTCCCCGCGTGACAGCAGGATGGCGTGCCGGCGCTGCACCAGTTCCGGGTCCTCGAAGAGCTTCACCAGCATCACTCCCGCCACGAAGCCGCCCACGTGCGCCCACACAGCCACGCCGCCCGCAATCTCCGGACTGGGCGCCAGCAGCTGCGGCAGGCCGCTCAGCAGCTGCAGGCCGAACCAGTACAGCAGCACCAACCAGGCCGGGATCGGGATGACCTTGAGGATGATGATGAACCAGAAGAGCATCCGCACGCGCACCCGGGGAAAGAGCACCAGGTACGCGCCCATCACCCCCGAAATGGCCCCCGACGCGCCGACGGTCGGGATGGGCGACGAGGGATCGACGAGGATGTGGGCCCCCGCCGCTGCCAGGCCGCAGGTGACGTAGAACACGAGAAAGCGCCCTCGCCCGAGCACGTCCTCGATGTTGTTGCCGAAGACCCACAGGAACATCGCGTTGCCGAGGATGTGCATCCAGCCGCCGTGCAGGAACATCGAGATGAGCGGCGTGAGCCAGTTGATGCGCTGGCTGTCTATCACGCAGGCCAGCCCCGGCCCGATGGGCACTCCCGATCCCAGCGGCGCCATGTGCGTCAGCTCACCGGGCACCATGCCGAGGTTGCAGACGCTCGCGGCCAGCAGCCCTTGGTCGAAGCCGCCGCCCTGCACCAGCACCCAGACGGCGAGCATCGCGACAATCAGGAAGATCGTCGCGACGGGCACTCGCACGGTCGGGTTTTCGTCGCCGATTGGGATCATTCGGGGGTGCTGGATGCGTGCTTCGGACTACTCGAACGGCGCTACCACCATAACCCTTGGGCACCGATCCCTGTTAGACGCTCGGCGACCCCCAATTGGTTTCGTCAGACCTGCCTTTCCTGCACGGCGCGGTCTCGCAAGTCATTGCCCTGCCAATAGTAACGGGCCGTTACCCCCAATTACGGCCATTTCGGCAGATGTTCTCTGGCCCCGCAATTGCCTGATAGTAGGCCCAGTCCGGCGAAACCGGCGCCCCCGACCACGCGTCGGGGACTACTGCGGCGCCCTCGCCGTGAGAACTTTTTCAACGAGAGGACCAGATGGCAGACAAGGTCATTGGCATCGACTTGGGCACCACGAACTCCGTGGTGGCCGTGATGGAGGGGGGCGACCCCGTCGTGATTCCAAACGCCGAAGGCGGCCGCACCACGCCGTCCGTCGTCGGCTTTACCAAGGACGGCGAGCGGCTCGTCGGCCAGATCGCCAAGCGCCAGGCGGTCACCAACCCGACCAACACCGTCTTCTCGATCAAGCGCTTCATGGGCCGCAAGACCTCGGAGACCAGCGAGGAGAGCAAGCGCGTCCCGTACAAGATCATCCATGGCGCCAACGACAACGTGGGCATCGAGGTGCAGGGCAAGAACTTCACGCCCCCCGAGATCTCCGCGATGATCCTGCAGAAGATGAAGCAGACCGCCGAGGACTACCTGGGGCAGACGGTGACGAAGGCGGTCATCACGGTGCCGGCCTACTTCAACGACTCGCAGCGCCAGGCCACCAAGGACGCCGGCGAGATTGCCGGCCTCACGGTGCTGCGCATCATCAACGAGCCCACCGCGGCCGCGCTCGCCTATGGCCTCGACAAGAAGGGGAAGAAGGACGAGAAGATCGCCGTCTTCGACCTGGGCGGCGGCACGTACGACATCTCCGTGCTGGAGCTCTACGAAGTGGACGGCTCCAAGCAGTTCGAGGTGAAGTCCACCAACGGCGACACGCACCTGGGCGGCGATGACTTCGACCAGCGCGTCATTGACTGGCTCGTCACGGAGTTCAAGAAGGACCAGGCCATTGACCTGTCCAGGGACGCCATGGCGGTGCAGCGGCTCAAGGAAGCCGCCGAGAAGGCCAAGATCGAGCTGTCGGGAACGCAGAGCACCGACATCAACCTGCCGTTCATCACGGCCGACGCGTCGGGCCCCAAGCACCTGAATTACCAGCTGACGCGCGCCAAGTTCGAGCAGATGGTGGACGACCTGATCCAGCGCACGCTCGAGCCCATGAAGAAGGCGCTGAAGGACGCCAACCTGTCGCCCACCGAGATTGACGAGGTGCTGCTGGTCGGCGGCTCCACGCGCATCCCCAAGGTGCAGGAGATCGTGAAGGGCTTCTTTGGCAAGGAGCCGAACAAGGGCGTCAACCCGGACGAAGTGGTGGCCGTGGGCGCCGCCATCCAGGGCGCCGTGCTGACGGGCGAGCAGAAGGACGTGCTGCTGCTCGACGTCACCCCGCTCTCGCTCGGCATCGAGACGCTGGGCGGCGTGACCACCGTGCTGATCCCGCGCAACACGACGATCCCGACCAAGAAGTCGGAGATCTTCTCGACGGCCGACGACAACCAGACGACGGTCGAGATCCACGTGCTGCAGGGCGAGCGCGAGCTGGCCATGCACAACAAGACCATCGGCAAGTTCCAGCTGACGGGCATCCCGCCCGCACAGCGCGGCATGCCGCAGGTGGAAGTGACGTTCGACATTGACGCCAACAGCATCCTGCACGTGACGGCGCGCGACAAGGCGACTGGCAAGGAGCAGAAGATCCGCATTGAGGCGTCGAGCGGCCTGACGGACGCCGAGAAGGACCGCATGATCAAGGACGCCGAGGTCAACGCCGCGGAGGACAAGAAGCGCCGCGAGGAGATTGACACGCGCAACCGGCTGGACTCGATGTCGTACGAAGTGGAGAAGAACGCCAAGGATTGGGGCGACAAGCTCCCGGCCGAGGCCAAGACGCGCCTCGACGCGGCGGTGGAACGCGCCCGCAAGGCGCACCGCGGCGAGGACTTTGCCGAAGTGCGCTCGGCGCTCGAGGAGCTGACGGCGGCGTACCAGGCGGCCGGGCAGTCGTTCTACGCGCAGCAGCAGGCGGCGGGCGACCAGCCCGCGGCGGACGGCGCTGCCCCCGAGGCCGAGAAGAAGCAGGACGACGTGGTCGAAGCCGACTACGAGATTGTGGACGACAAGAAGAAGAGCTGACCCGGGAACCGGGAGCCAGATGCCGGGTCTTAGGCATCTGGCTCCCGGCAACCGCCACCGGCATCGGTGGTACTAACGGTTGAACCTCAACCAGCACTACTGTTCCCCCCATGAACTTCCATTTCTCTCGTTCCAAGCTCGCGGCCGTGGCCGCGACCGCCTTCATCGGCGGTGTGTTCTTCGCCTCGTCGCTCGACTGGACGCAGCACGTCTTTGCGCAGGGCGGCGGCAAGGTTCGCACGGAAACGCTCGCGCCGATTTCCGGCGCACCGAGCGAGGGTTTTGCGGCGATCGCCGAGCGCGTGACCCCCGCGGTGGTCTCCATCCAGGCGGAGCGCGATGCGCGCCGGCCCCGCGCGGGCACGCAGCAGCGCCGCAACGTGCCGCCGGGCTTTGAGGAGTTCTTCAACCAGCTCGATCCGCGGCAGCAGCAGCAGGGGCCGTCGGAGTCGTCGGGCTCGGGCTTCATCGTGAGCAAGGACGGCTACATCCTGACCAACAACCACGTGGTCGAGGGTGCGGACCGCGTGAAGGTGCTGATGGCCGACCGCCGCGAGTTCAAGGCCAAGATCATCGGCCGCGACCCGCAGACGGACGTGGCGGTGCTGAAGATCGACGGCACCGGACTGCCGACCGTGGGGCTGGGCGACGACAACAAGCTGAAGATCGGCGAGTGGGTGGTGGCCATCGGCAACCCGCTCGGGCTGAACTTCACCGTGACGGCGGGCATCATCAGCGCCAAGGGCCGCGCCAACGAACTGGCGGGGCTGAATCGCGACAACTACGCCATCACCGACTTCATCCAGACCGACGCGGCCATCAACCCGGGCAATTCGGGTGGACCGCTGATGAACACGCGCGGCGAGGTGATTGGCATCAACTCGGCCATCGCCAGCCAGACGGGCTTCTACTCGGGCTACGGCTTTGCGATTCCCATCACGCTCGCCAAGACCGTGATGGATGACATCGTGGAGCACGGCCGCGTGCGCCGCGCCATCCTGGGCGTCACGATCAACGACGTGAACGCCGAGGACGCGGCGGTGGCCGGGCTCAAGCAGATTGCCGGCGCCAAGGTGGGCGGCTTCAACACCGAGGACTCGCCGGCCAAGAAGGCCGGCCTGGAGCCGGGCGACATCATTGTGCGCGTGGACGGCAAGGACGTGGACCGCGTGTCCACGATGCAGCGCCTGGTGCGCATGCACCAGCCGGGCGAGACCATCGAGGTGGATGCGGTGCGCTACGGCGAGCGGAAGAGCTTCAAGATCCGGCTGCAGGAAGCGCCGGCCGAGGCCGCGCAGGTGGCCAGCGCCGACGACAAGCCGGCCGAGAGCGAGGCCGTGTCGAACTCCAAGCTGGGCGTGAGCGTGGAAGTGCTGAAGGTCGAGGATGTGACGGCCAACAAGATTCCCGAGCAGTACCGCGGCCTGCACGTGACGGCCGTGGACCCCGCGGGGCCGGCGTTCCAGAAGCTGTTCACCAACGACGTGATTGTGCGCATCATCCGGCCGGAGCCGGCCACGTTCATCAAGACGGCGGCCGACCTGCAGAAGGTGATCGGCAAGATGAAGTCGGGCGATTACGTGAGCGTGCTGGTGTACAACACGGCGCAGGCCGGCACGCGCGTGGTGAACCTGAAGATCGGGGAGTAGCCGGACCGGGATGGACGTCTGGCGGATGGCACGGAATGGGCGCGGACCGGCGACGGTGCGCGCCCATTGCCTTTGACTGGTGACGGGGGAGCATCCTAGTTTGCGTGGGACGCGAGAGTGGCGAAACTGGCAGACGCGCCAGCCTTAGGAGCTGGTGGGGTAACCCTTGCGGGTTCGAGTCCCGCCTCTCGCATACGACAGACTGGAGAGTGCGAGAACGCAGGAACGCGGGATTGCTCCGATGGGGCGTCTCGCGTTCTTGCGTTCTTGCGCTCTCGCGCTCCGGCGACGGTCCGGGAACCCCGCCGGGGTCCCCGGGCGTTCGCCCGTCATGTCCAACATCGTCGTCATCGGCAGCGGCTTCGGGGGGCTCTCGGCCGCCATTCGCCTGAGAGCACAGGGGCACGACGTGACGCTGCTGGAGCAGCGCGACCAGCCCGGCGGGCGGGCGTACGTGTACCGCCAGGACGGGTTCACGTTTGATGGCGGGCCGACGATCATCACGGCCCCCTGGCTGCTCGATGAGCTCTTCGCCCTGGGCGGTCGCAAGACGGACGAGCTGGTGAAGCTGGTGCGGCTCGACCCGTTCTACAACGTGCGGTTCGAGGACGGGTCGGTGTTCCGGTATTCGGGGGACGCGACGCGGCTGCGCGACGAGGTGCGCCGCTTCAATGCCGACGACGTGGCCGGGTACGAGCGCTTCAAGGACCAGGCGTCAAAGATCTTCACCACGGGCATGGCGCTCATTGACCAGCCGTTCCACAAGCTGGCAGCCATGCTGAAGGTGCTCCCCGACCTGGTGCGGCTGCGGTCGGACCGCTCGGTGACGAGCCTCGTGAACCGGCACATGCGCGACGAGCGGCTGCGGCAGGTCTTCTCGTTCCACCCGCTGCTCGTGGGCGGCAACCCGTTCGACACGACGTCGGTGTACGCGCTCATCCATCATCTGGAGCGTGAGTGGGGCGTCTGGTTTGCCATGGGTGGCACGGGCGCCGTGGTGAACGCGCTGGTGCAGACGTTCGAGCAGATGGGCGGCACGCTGCGGTTGGGCACGCCGGTGAAGTCCATTGACGTGCACCCGCAAACGCGGTGCGCGGTGGGCGTGACGCTGGCCAGCGGCGAGGTGGTGCCGGCCGACTACGTGGTGAGCAACGCCGACATCGCGTTCACCTACACCCGGCTCGTGCCGGCGTGGGCGCGGCCGCACAACACCGACGCGCGCTGGCAGCGGAAGGACTACTCGATGTCGCTGTTCGTGTCGTACTTCGGCACCGACCGGCAGTACCCGGACGTGGCGCACCACGAGATCCTCATGGGGCCGCGCTACCGCGAGCTGCTGAGCGACATCTTCAACCGCAAGGTTCTCGCCAAGGACTTCTCGCTCTACCTGCACCGCCCCACGGCCACCGATCCGTCGCTGGCGCCGCCGGGGTGCGATGCGTGGTACGTGCTGTCGCCCGTGCCGCACCTCGGCGGCGACATCGACTGGCGCACGGCGGCCGGCCCGTATCGCGACGCGATCATGCAGTACCTCGAGGAGCGGTACCTGCCCGACCTGCGCCAGCACGTGGTGACCGAGCATCACATTGACCCGCTGCACTTCCGCGACACGCTGAGCTCGCACCTGGGCAGCGCTTTCTCCGTGGCGCCGACGCTCATGCAGAGCGCGTGGATGCGCCCGCACAACGTGAGCGAGGACGTGGGCAACCTGTACTTCGCGGGCGCCGGCACGCACCCCGGCGCCGGACTGCCGGGCGTGATCAGCTCGGGGAAGATCGTGGCACAACTCATCAGCGAGGCCGCCGAGCGGCCGCGGAGGACGGCATGACGGCCCCCCAGCCCGTCGTCAGTCTCATGACGCCAGCGCACAACGACGACGCGGAGACGTGCGCGCGAATCACGCGCCGCCACGCCCGCACCTTCACGCTCGCCAGCCGGTTCCTGGCGCCCGACAAGCGCCGCGCCGCGTTTGCCGTGTACGCGTTCTGCCGCGAGGCGGACGACACGGTGGACAACAGCACGCACGACCCCTTGGTGGCGTCGCGGGCGCTGCAGGCGCACCGGCAGTCGCTCGACGCCGCACTGGACGGTGCGCCGTCGGGCCCGCTGTTCCGCGAACTGGCCTGGGCCGTGCGGCGCTTCGGGATTCCGCGCGCGGCCCTGCACGAACTGGTGGACGGCGTGGCGCTCGACCTCGTGCCGAGACGCTACGGGACGTGGACCGAGTTGTCGGCGTACTGCGAGGGGGTGGCCGCGAGCGTCGGTGCCATGTGCACGCACGTCTTTGGCGTGCGCGGCGGTGGCGACACGCTGGACCGCGCCGTGCGCTACGCGCGCACGCTGGGCGTGGCCATGCAGCTGACCAACATCCTGCGCGACGTGGGCGAGGACCGGGCGCGCGGCCGCTGTTACCTGCCCGCCGACGACCTGCGCGCGTTCGGCCTGTCCGTTCACGAGGTGCTGCAGGCGCCGGCGCTGGCCGGCGATGCGCGCTGGCGGGCCTTTGCCCGGCACGAAGTGGCGCGCGCGCGCGCCCTGTACGATGCCGCGCTGCCGGGCATCGCGCTGCTGTCGGCCGACTCGCAGGGCTGCGCACGCGCCTGCGCCGTAGGCTATGCGTCCATCCTCGGCGCCATCGAGGACAACGGGTACGACGTGTTCACGCGCCGGGCGCACATGGGCGTGCTCGGTCGCGCCGCGCTCATGTGGCGGCTGATCAGCGGCGGCGCGCAGGGCGACGACGCGGCGCACGGCGAGCCGCGCATCAAGTGGCGCGAGCGCGTGTTCTCGCGTGCGGAGGAGATGGGATCGTGCGCCTGAACACGGAGAACAAGTGGGCCGCCGGACTGCTGGGCGGCCACGTGCTGCTCACGCTCTTTGCGTCGCTGGCCTTCGCCACCATCCTGTCGGGGGCGCCGCCGGCCTGGCTGCAGGTGGAACCCAACCTCTCGATCTACCAGTGGTCGTGGAAGCTGTCGGGACCGCTGGTGGTGCTGCTGGGCGCGGCGGCCACGTGGGTACACGCCAATGCGCGGTTCGGCATCCGAACGTCCACGTTGATGTTCCTGGCGGCGAGCGCCGTCGCGCTGAGCGCCGAAACGCTGGGCACGACGACCGGCTACCCGTTTGGGGCGTACGAGTACACGACGCTGCTCGGGTTCCGGCTGTTCGGGCGCGTGCCGTACCCGATCCCGATCTCGTGGTACTTCATGCTGTACGCCAGCCTGGCGATCACGGGACGGCTGCTGAAGGCCGACGACTCAAATGGCGGCCGCTGGCGCTGGGCCGCCCTGGCCGGCGTGGTGCTGACGCTGTGGGACGTGAGCATGGACCCCGCGATGGTCGCGACCGCACACTGGGTGTGGCACGTGCCGGGCTTCTTCTACGGCATGCCGCTCTCCAACTGGATCGGCTGGCTGCTCACCGGCACAGTGGTGGCCCGGGTGATGCTGGCCTTCGTGCCGCCGACGGCCTGGCGCGACCGGGTGAGCCCGTCGCGCTTTCCGCTGGTGCTGTACGCGATCAACGGCGTGATGCCGATTGTGATCTGCTTTTCGCGGGGGCTCACGGGCGCCGCCGTGCTCGGCACGCTGGCCATGGTGGTGCCGCTGGCCGCGGGGGTGCTGCTGAATCGGAATTCGGATTCCGCAATTGGAAGTCGAGTTCGGGATTCTAGGCGGATGACGGAAGGGGATGCGGAAATGGCGTAGAACGGGTGGCGCGTAACCTGATGCTTCACATCAGGTTGCGCTTGATCCGCCGTGACATTCCACTTCGGGTTCGGATTCCCCGTCCGAGTTCCAATTCCCGTATCCGCAGTCTATAATTCCTCTATAGTTGCCCCGCGACCCTGATCGGGATCGCGGGGATTGTTGCCTGTTCGCACTCAATGCCGCCCAGCGGTTGCACGCAATGGAAATCGAAATCACCAATACGAAGTCTGAGGGCGCCGAGCGCCGGATCCAGGTCGCCGTGCCCGGCGCCACCGTGAAGGACGCCAAGAAGAAGGCCGCGCGAAAGGTGGCCGAGCAGGTTCGCCTGCCGGGCTTCCGCGCGGGCAAGGCGCCCGTGGCGATGGTCGAGAAGAAGTACGCCGACGTCATCCAGCAGGAGGCGCTCGAGCTGGTGATGCGCGACGCCTACCAGGCCGTGGTGGAAAAAGAGCAGCTGAAGCTCGTGACGCAGCCGCATGCGCACGACGTGAAGTTCGGCGAGGACGACGCGCTGTCGTTCGAGCTGCACTGCGAGGTGCAGCCCGACGTGACGCTCGCCCACGTGGAGGGCTTCAAGGTGACGCGGCCCGCGAGCGTCGTGACCGACGAGATGGTCACGGAGCAGATTGGGCAGCTGCGCGACCAGCGCGCCACCTGGACGCCGGTGTCGGAGAAGCCGGCTGAGGGTGACATGGTGGTGGTGGACCTGGCAATGGCCGACGAGTCGGGCGCGCTGCCCGAGGGGAAGGAGTATCGCGTGGTGCTCGGCGCGGGCCAGGCGATTGCCGCCATCGAGGAAGTGATCATGGAACTGGCGCCGGGCGCGACGGTGGAGAAGCCGGTGCGCTGGCCCGAGGACTTCCCCGACGAAACGCAGCGCGGCAAGGTGAAGACCGTGCGCGCGACGCTGAAGGACGTGAAGCGCAAGGAGCTGCCGGCGCTCGACGACGC
>Ga0315271_10000473_pt1 | contig 22116 bp, 23 predicted proteins | sample C3_top_MG_FD_204664 | JGI IMG/M metagenome (GOLD analysis project Ga0315271, IMG submission 204664) | Sediment microbial communities from Yellowstone Lake, YNP, Wyoming, USA - C3_top | ecosystem: Environmental > Aquatic > Freshwater > Lake > Sediment | place: USA: Wyoming | collected 2017-08-01
AGCAATTTCTCCGGCGCGACGATGGTCCACACCGGCATCCTCAGCGGCTGCGCGACCTGCCACAATGGCCAAGTATTTGCCGGCGTGACGCCGGTGTCCAAGCCGAGCAATCACCTGCCGACCAGCCAGCCATGCGAGACTTGCCACTCAGCGAGCAAGTTCACCAATTTCTCCGGTACGGCGATGATCCACACCGGCATCGTCAGCGGTTGCAATACTTGCCATAACGGCCAGGTATTTGCCGGTGTGACGCCGGTGTCCAAACCTAGCAATCACGTGCCTACTACCCTGACGACGTGCGAAAGCTGCCATCCGGTGACCCGCTTCACCGACTTTGGTGGGGCGACGATGAACCACTCGGGCATCACCAACAACTGTACGAACTGCCATGCCGGTCAATCCTTTGCCGGCGTGACACCGAGATCAAAGCCTAGCAACCACGTACCGACTGCGACCCTGGGCTGTGAGGTTTGCCACAAATCCACGACTGCATGGACAGCGACGACGAACCATGCTTCGGCAGCAAGCGCAGGGATCGTATGTTCCGCCTGCCATACCGGAGCGCTGCTGGGCGCCAGAGGCAAACCATCTGACCATACAGTGACGACGCTTGAGTGCAATGTTTGCCATGTGAGTACGTCAACTTGGGGCTCGACTGTATCGCCGCCAACGGTGCCTCCGCCACCGCCGCCGCCAACCGTGCCGCCACCGCCACCCCCACCAGGGGTGCCGCCGCCGCCACCGCCACCCCCACCAGGGGTGCCGCCGCCACCACCACCACCGCCGCCACCGCCGCCGCCACCGCCGCCGCCACCGCCGCCAAAGGTGCCGCCACCGCCACCGCCGCCACCGCCGCCGCCGATGGGAGGAGGAGGGGGTGGAGGAACGGTGCCACCACCACCGCCGATGGGGGGCGGAGGCGGTATGTAGACAGAGGGTGCGGGAGGGATGGATCCCTCTCGTAATCCTGTGGTTAATTCTGAAGATTGCTCGAATTGGGTGCTAACTTTTACGGGGAGTACGGAGCGATCGATGTTAACGATTTTCTAATTATGCTTTTAATTTTGTTTAATGCTGTTGAACAATGCTATCGAGCCATTTTGAGTGCTTGCTGTAGCTGTAGTGAAAGCAGCCAGTGTTGCTGGTAAAATGGTTCACAGATGTTTAAGAAGATATAGTCCTGCGGTGTGGTCATCCAACTGTTTCGGGAAGACCGCACCGTTTTTTTTGCGTAAATGATAGGGTTGTCATGGTTCGATCAGGCTTTGGATTTCGTTATGCGGTTTGATGGCGGATATAATGATTAATATGGGGCAGAGATTTAATCATGGAAATTTTATAGGAGCCAAGCGAAATATTGTTCGCGCGCTCTTGTTGTTGACCATTGCGATATTGTCGCTTTGGGTTGATATGCAAGTGGCTAATGCCGCGGTCGGCGTTGACGTAAAGGATGCTTCTAAAGCCCACGTGATTGAACGCATCGAGATCACTCAAGTGGGAGATGAAGCAGAGATTCAAATCATTTTCGATCAAAAGGTTCAATATTTGCGCCAGGCATCGCTGCAAAATGGCGAGATCCATATTTTCTTTAATCTGCTGGAGAAGCCACCTGAGCGCGATCCATTGAATCTGAATCGCGATCCATTGAATCCGAATGGTGATCCATTGAATCCGAATCGCGATCAATTTATTCCGGAAGACATTAATCCTCCCCCATCAAAACTCACCCGAAAATTTTCTGTTGTTTATCCAGGGCTGGATGGATCGCTCACGCTTAAATTTGATGAGCCGGTTATTTACCGGATCACGGCAGGTCATCAAGGACGGAGCATCAGCGTTTTTACTCCTGTTCTTGTTGCAGCAGGTTCGACTGCGCCGGCACCCTCGCCAGAGATGGTGCAGCGTACTCAGCAGGATATTGAAATCGAAGCGAAGCAATTTATCGACAGTGCAAAATATGCGATTCAGCACGACCAGATTGAGGCAGCAATAGAAACATTGAACAGGCTGCTGTTGTTGCCACCCAATGAACAATCGCAATCCGCTCAAGAGCTTATAGGTGAAGCACGCGAAATGAATGGGGATGTAGTCAAGGCTCGTGCAGAGTATGAGTTATATCTCACGCTATACCCTGAGGCTGCGGATATAAACCTGGTCAGGGAGCGGTTGGCACATTTGCCTTTGGAAGCGCCCAAGAAAGAACGGGCGCCCATTGTAAACGTTCAGAAATTCGTTGAAGAAAAGATGACCGTTTTTGGCAGCCTTTCACAGTATTACTACCATGGTAATTCGAATACCAATGGCTTTACCATTTCTGGCGGCGTGACCACTCCGGTTTCAAGCTCAGTTACTGACCAATCCCAGTTGTTATCGATGTTTGATATATCGGGGCGGAAACGCACAGAAAGAGTCGAAACGCGTCTTGTGATGCGGGAATATTTCAACTCTAATTTTCTGCCCGGACAAAAGAACGATAGGCGTCTTAATACTTTGTATATCGAACAAGCTGGGCGTGACCGCAGCTACCTGTATCGCCTGGGTCGGCAGTATGGATCGGGAGGGGGGGTGTTGGGCAATTTCGATGGGGCATTCGCGGGCTTTAACATCAATCAGACATGGAGAGTCAATGGTGTGGCGGGCACGCCAGTAGAGTATGTTAGCGGAGGAAGCGTTGGCCCTAAAAAAACTTTCAAGGGCATGAGCATCGATCTCACGAGGCTTCCAGAGCAATGGAGCGGTACCAGTTACTTGATTCAGCAGCGCGTGGAAGGTTTTGTCGATCGTCAGGCGCTAGGTATGGAAGCGCGTTATTTTGATGTGCGACAAAACTATATGGCCGTGCTGGAATACGATACGACTTTCAAGAAGGTCAACCTGGGCATGTTGCAGAGAAACTGGACGTCGGCAAATGAGACTAACTATAACTTGCTCCTCGATCATCGGAGATCGCCGCCGTTACAATTGACCAACGGAATGGTTGGCCAGCCTACGCAATTTATTTCGGCTGCATTGCAGTCTGGATCGACCTTGGATGGCTTGCGCGCGGATGCTATAGCGTTAAGTCAAATATCAAATGTATTTTCAATCGGAATGAGTCATCCTGCTTCTCCCCAATTGCGAGTGGGCGCCGATTTTCGCATCAATAATTCGGGTGGTACCGGTGCAACGAATCTTCAACCGGCCACTCCAGGGGGTGGTAATATTTACTATTATTCCCTCAACGCGCTTGGTAACAGTTTATTGTTTGAAAATGACTTAGGTGTGGCCAATGTCTCCTACACAAGTGCCCCAACTTACAAAGGCCAATCCTTGTCGTTTACCCAGGTTGAGACTTTTCGGAAAAACTGGCGGGTAGATATGCTTTTGCAGTTATACAATCAAAATGACAATAGTGGCGTACACACGACTCAGGTCAGGCCAAGTGCGAAGCTGAATTACCGTGTGGCAAACTCAGCAACTATTGAGGGTGAGGCAGGGGTGGAGTTATTTAATACCGTCAGCGCAACCCAAAACGATAAAAGAACACGCAAGTATTTTTACGTAGGTTATCGCTGGGATTTCCAGTAGTCGGGTCCGGCCTTCTTTAATCCATCAGGTTTTTTTGTCGTACACCACGAAGTGATAGGGACGCTCGTTCTTTTCGTCAGCTGCGTGGCTTTCCCGTGCGATCTCCTGCCAGGACTTGCTGTCAAATTCTGTAAAGAGCGCATCGCCAGAAATATCGGCGTCGATCTCAGTCATGTATATGCAGTCAGCAAATTTAATCGCCTGACGGTACAGCTCTGCACCACCAATCACGAAAACTTCGTCATCTTCGCCACACGCGGATAGTGCCTCCTCAAGCGAGTGCACCACGATCACACCGGGAACCGAATATTCCGCGTTGCGCGTCACCACCACCGAAGTTCGTCCCGGCAACGGCTTTCCGATCGATTCATAGGTCTTGCGCCCCATCACGATATGATGCCCCATCGTGAGTGTCTTGAAGTGCTTCAGGTCGGCGGGCAAGTGCCACGGAAGCGTGTTGTTGACACCAATCACGCGGTTCTTTGCCATTGCGACAATCAGGGAGATGCGCGGCTTCATACCGGTGCCGGGATAAGAGTTTTTCATACCTGTGCCGAGATAAGAGTTTTCATACTGCCACGGGCGCCTTGATCGCCGGATGCGGATCGTAGCTTTCCAGCGTGAAATCCTCGAACTTGAAGTCGAAAATATTCTTCACATTTGGGTTGATCTTCATCGTCGGCAGCGGGCGCGGTTCACGCGACAATTGCAGGCGCGTCTGTTCCATGTGGTTCGAATAAAGGTGGGCATCGCCGAAGGTGTGCACGAAATCGCCGGGCTTGAGGCCGCACACTTGGGCCATCATCAGCGTCAGCAGCGCGTAACTCGCGATGTTGAACGGCACGCCGAGGAAGATGTCCGCGCTGCGCTGATAAAGCTGGCAGGATAATTTTCCGTTTGCGACATAAAACTGGAAGAACGCATGGCAGGGCGCCAGCGCCATTTTGTCGAGGTCGCCCACATTCCATGCAGATACGATTAGCCTGCGCGAATCCGGATTCTTCTTGATTTGCGCGACGACTTCGCTGATCTGGTCGATCACGCGACCATCGAGCGCAGCCCAAGAACGCCACTGCTTGCCATACACCGGCCCGAGGTTGCCGTTCTCGTCCGCCCACTCGTCCCAAATCTTTACACCGTTTTCCCTGAGATAATTGATGTTGGTGTCGCCCTGCAAGAACCACAGCAGTTCGTGCACGATGGATTTCATGTGACATTTTTTGGTGGTAACCAGAGGGAAGCCTTCCGCTAGGTTGAAGCGCATCTGGTAGCCGAACAAGCTGGTCGTTCCGGTGCCGGTACGATCGGATTTTTTTGTGCCGTGATCGAGCACGTGCTGCATGAGGTCTAAATAAGTACGCATAATTCCTGGAGTTGAATGCCCGTATATTCGCGACATTGTAGAATGACTTTCGAGGACATAATGCTAGCACAATTGACCGCCACTCCGAGCCTGCCAAAAACCCTGAAGGCTGCCCACCTGCTGGTGCTGCTGCCCAAGGGAAAAATGTTACCCAAGGATGTGCCGCATGGCGAATTATTGGCCGCCGTGCTCAAGCGGCGCGCTATTAAAGGCGATGAATTTTCCGGAACGCCTGTTGCCGCAAACCACGCCGATGGCAGTTTGATCTCCTGGGCGATGCTGGATTTCAGCAAAACCAATTTTGCTGTGCAGACGCAGGTGCGCAAGGCCATACAATTGCTGCTGGATGAACAACCTGCCAGCGTTACTGTTGTCGTGCAGGGCGATGAGGCGTAGCGCCGTCAGGCTGCCGAGGCGGCGGTGTATGCGGCGTGGGTGAACGGTGCGCCGCTGCCGCTGCACAAGAAGAAATCAGACCAGCGCAAGCCGCTGCAAAAGATCGGGGTGTACGGTTTTGCGGACAGTAAAAATTTTGCCGTGCTCAAGGCTCAGGCTGAAGGCAATCTGTTGTGCCGTACCTTGACCGTGCTGCCACCGAACGAACTTACCCAGGGATTGTATCGCAAGCGTGTCAAGGAACTTGCCAAACAGCAAGGCTGGAAGCATGAAGAATTCGGCATGAAAGCGTTGCGCAAAATGGGTGCGGGCGCGTTCGTCTCAGTTGCGCAGGGCAGCCATGAAGAGGACGCTGCCATCGTGCATCTGCGTTATCGCCATGCCAAAGAAAAGCAGACAGTGGCGCTGGTTGGGAAGGGTATCTGCTTTGACACCGGCGGCCACAACCTTAAGCCAGCGCGCTATATGCACGGTATGCACGAAGACATGAACGGCTCTGCGCTCGCGTTCGGCATCTTGCTCGCCGCTACACAACAAAAACTACCGGTCAATATCGACTGCTGGTGGGCCATCGCGCAAAATCACATCAGCCCGAAAGCCTACAAGCAGAACGACATCGTCAAGGCATTGAACGGAACCACCATTGAAATCATGCACACTGATGCCGAACGCCGCATGGTGCTGGCCGATACGCTCACGCTTGCTTCGCGCGAAAAACCAGACATGTTGATCGACTTTGCCACGCTCACTGGAAGCATGGCTGTGGCGCTTGGCGCACGCTACAGCGGTGTGCTAGGTAACCGCGACGCATTGTTGCAGCAGGCCGTGCAAGCCCGGCAGCAAAGCGGCGAGCGCCTTTGCGCCTTCCCGATGGACGAAGATTACGAACTCGCGCTGGATTCAAAGTCGCCGACATCAAGCAAGGCACACTGGATGGCGAAGCTGATCACATCCTCGCAGCACGTTTCCTGAAACGATTCGTTGAGCACAATGTGCCGTGGCTGCATATGGATCTGTCTTCCAGCCGTTGCGAGGCCGGGTTGGGCCTTGTGGCGAGTGATGTGACAGGGTTTGGCGTGGGTTGGGGATTGCGGATGCTGCAGGGAAGGTAAGTGACGTTGCCAAGACTGCGAACTTTCATAAGCCATTATCCGGTTATAAATATCGCAAGTTTTCTGCACTGCCAGTCGATCAAACAATAGCGATTGCGATTGCCCAATAGCGCGCGAATTTTCCAATCGCCATGAGCAGCGCAGCCTGCCACCAGTTCAGGCGCAGCCAGCCGGCAGCGAGACACAATGCATCACCTATCAGCGGAAACCATGCAAGTAGCAGTGCAGACGTGCCATAGCGGCGCAGTTTATCGACATGCTTGAGCTGCTGAATCTGCGGCAATAACCAGCCCATGCTGAAAGTCACCATGCCGCCCAGCGTGTTGCCAATGGTGGCAATGACTAGCGCGAACCATAACGTTTCCGGATAGGTTTTGAGTAGGGCGAACAGCGCCGCTTCCGAGCCGCCGGGCAGCAGGGTGGCGGAGAGGAAGCTGGAGATGAACAGGGCCAAGAGGCTGGCGGTGTCGCTCATGATTTAAAATACTTACCCTCTCTCTAACCCTTTTTCCATCGGGGGAGAGGGGAAAGTTTTCCCCTATCACTTGGATAGTGGCGTGGATTACTTCTTCTTTGGCACCAAAAGATCGGTGATCGTGCCTTCAGCCATTTCTGCCGCGAAGCCCAGTGTTTCCGACAGGGTCGGGTGTGGGTGTATGGTCAGGCCGATGTCTTCCATGTCTGCGCCCATTTCCAAAGCGAGTACCGCTTCGGCGATCAATTCACCGGCATTTACGCCGACGATGCCCGCACCGAGAATGCGGCGGGTTTTTGGATCGAGCAGCACCTTGGTTGCACCTTCTTCACGCCCGACGGACAGTGCGCGTCCCGAGGCGGCCCACGGGAAATTGGCCTTTTCAAATTCGATGCCTTGTGCCTTGGCCTGTGTTTCGGTGAGACCCATCCAGGCGATTTCGGGATCGGTATACGCCACCGAAGGAATGGTCAACGGCTCGAATGCGGCATGATGTCCGGCGATGACTTCGGCTGCCACCTTGCCTTCGTGCGTTGCCTTGTGCGCCAGCATCGGGTCGCCGACGATGTCGCCGATCGCATAGATATGCGGGACATTGGTGCGCATCTGCTGGCTCACCGGAATGAAGCCGCGCTCGTTGACTAGTACGCCAGCGGCTTCCGCGCCGATGTCGCGGCCATTGGGACGGCGGCCCACCGCCATCAGCACGCGGTCATACAGTTGCGGTTCGGGCGCTTGTTCGCCTTCGAAGTGTACTTTCAGGCCATTCTTTTGCGCTTCGATCTTGTTGACCTTGGTCTTCAGGTAGATCGCCTCGTAGCGCTTCTCGATGCGTTTGTGCAGCGGGCGCACCAGGTCGCGATCCGCGCCCGGAATCAGTCCGTCGGCCAGTTCCACAACGCTGATCTTGCTGCCGAGCGCGTCATACACGGTGGCCATTTCCAGCCCGATGATGCCGCCGCCGATGATCAGCATGCGCTTGGGCACGTCCTGCAATTGCAATGCGCCGGTGGAGTCGATGATGCGCGGATCGTCGTAAGGGAAGCCGGGTATGCGCGCGACTCTGGAACCCGCCGCGATGATCGCGCTATCGAAGCTGATGGTCTTCTTGCCGTCCTTGGTTTCTACAGCCAGGTGATTGGGCGAGGTGAATTTTGCGGTACCCTGAATCACTTGTACCTTGCGTTGCTTGGCGAGCGCGGCCAAGCCGCCGGTGAGTTTGTTGATGACGTTTTCTTTCCAGCTGCGGATCTTGTCGATGTCGATCTTTGGCTTGCTGAATGTGACGCCGTGATGTGCTACTTCATCCGCTTCACTGATGACCTTGGCAACATGCAGCAATGCCTTGGATGGAATACAGCCGACGTTCAGGCACACGCCGCCCAGGCTTGCATATTTCTCGATCAGCACCACCTGCTTGCCAAGATCGGCAGCGCGGAACGCGGCAGTGTAGCCGCCGGGGCCTGCACCCAGCACCAGCACTTCGGCGTGGATATCGCCCTTGGTGAAGGTTTTTGGAGCAGGAGCCGATGCCTGAGCAGTTGCCGGAATGGGTGACGGAGCGGTTGATTTAATTGGGGCCGCAGCCGGAGCACTGGCTGCGGGTTTGGCAGGAGCCACCGCTGCCGCGCTGCTTTCCAGCGTCAGGATCACGCTACCCTCGGATATCTTGTCGCCGACCTTGACCTTGAGTGCTTTCACCACGCCTGCGGCAGGGCAGGGAACTTCCATCGCGGCCTTGTCAGTTTCCAGCGTGATCAGCGATTGCTCAGCCTCGACCTTGTCACCTGCCTTTACAAATACCTCGATGACTGCAACGTCCTTGAAATCGCCGATGTCCGGTACTTTTACTTCGATGGTTTGGCTCATGTTGCTCTCTCTATGTTTTTAGTTGTAGGTTGGGCTGCACGCAGCGATACCCAACATAAATTTGTGATACGAAAAACTTGATGGGTATCGCTGCAATCAACCCATCCTACGGTTGTTAAATCCGTATCTGCCCGCTACCTAAAACGATAAACTTCTGTGAGGTCAATCCTTCCAGACCAACCGGGCCGCGCGCGTGGATCTTGTCGGTGGAGATGCCGATCTCCGCGCCCAAACCGTATTCAAAGCCGTCGGCAAAGCGCGTCGAGGCATTCACCATCACCGAGCTGGAATCCACTTCACGCAGGAAGCGCATCGCCTTGGTGTAGTTTTCCGTGACGATACTGTCGGTGTGCTGCGAGCCATAGGTGGCGATATGCGCGATGGCTTCATCCAGATTCGCGACTATGCGCACCGCGAGGATAGGCGCGAGATACTCGGTATGCCAGTCTTCTTCGTTCGCGATCTTCATCTGTGTAAACAGTTGGCGCGATGCTTCATCGCCGCGCAGCTCTACGCCCTTATCCAAATAGATCTTGCACAATTCGGGCAAAACTTTCGCAGCCACGTTGGTGTTCACCAGCAAGGTCTCCATTGCGTTGCACACGCCGTAACGATGTGTCTTTGCGTTGTCGGCAATGCGGATCGCTTTCGCCAAGTCGGCCTCGTCGTCGATGTACACATGGCAGATGCCGTCCAGATGCTTGATGACCGGCACCTTGGCCTCGTCGGAAATGCGCGCGATGAGGCTCTTGCCGCCGCGTGGCACGATCACGTCCACATATTCTTTCATGGTGATGAGTTCGCCGACGGCGGCCCGATCGGTGGTGCTAACGACCTGGACAGCAGTCTCCGGCAAGCCGGCGGCTTTCAGTCCGGCATGCACGCAGGCGGCGATGGCCTGATTGGAATGGTGTGCTTCCGAGCCGCCGCGCAAGATCGCCGCGTTGCCGGATTTCAGGCACAGCCCTGCAGCGTCCGCAGTCACGTTTGGGCGCGATTCGTAGATGATGCCGATCACGCCGAGCGGCACGCGCATCTTGCCAACCTGGATGCCGGAGGGACGATAGCTCAGGTCGCTGATCGCGCCGATCAGGTCGGGTAGTTGCGCGATCTGTAGCAGGCCTTCCGCCATGCCGCGTATGGTTTTATCTGTCAACGTGAGCCTGTCCACCGAAGCATCGTCCAGCCCGTTGGCGCGCGCGGCCGCGACATCTTTGGCATTCGCGGTGAGTAGCTGAACGGATTGGCTTTGCAGCGCAGTGGCGATCTCATGCAGCGCGCGATTCTTGGTCGCGGTGTCAGCCTGCGACATGATGCGCGAAGCAGCACGCGCAGCCTGCCCGATTTCCCTCATATATTCTTTGACGTTCTGCATGATGTTCAATGTGTTTTGTTGTGGGGCGCATTTTACCCCAAGTGTTAAAATACGCGCCTTTCTTAAATAAATACGCAGCAATGTCCGATATCCTGAAAAAAATACTGGCGGTCAAGGCACAGGAGGTTACTGCAGCGATTGCCGTCAAATCGTTGGCGCAAGTTCGCATCGAGGCCGAACAAACGGCGCAGGCTCGCGATTTTGTCGGTGCGATACGCGGCAAGATTGCATCCGGTCAGCCAGCAGTGATTGCGGAAATTAAGAAAGCCAGTCCGAGCAAGGGCATATTGCGCGCCGATTTTCGCCCCGCCGAGATCGCCTCGAGCTATGCCAAACATGGTGCGGCATGCCTGTCGGTGTTGACAGACGAGCAGTTCTTTCAGGGCAGCGCAGCCTATCTGCAACAGGCGCGCGCGGCTTGTGAATTGCCGGTGTTGCGCAAGGATTTCATGGTGGACGAATACCAGATCTATCAGGCGCGCGCGATGAGCGCGGATGCGATCCTGCTGATCGCCGCTGCGCTGGACGTGGCACAAATGCAGTCATTCGAGGCGTTGGCGCACAGGCTCGGCATGGCTGTGCTGGTGGAAGTGCACAATGGCGCAGAACTGGATGCCGCGCTACAACTGACCACGCCGCTGATCGGCGTGAACAACCGCAATTTGCGCACATTTGAAGTGAGCCTGCAAACCACGCTGGACTTATTGTCACGCATACCGGGGGATCGCATCGTCGTGACCGAAAGCGGCATATTAAATGCTGACAACGTCAAGCTGATGCGCGGTCATCAGGTGCATGCGTTTCTGGTCGGCGAGGCGTTCATGCGCGCGGCGGATCCGGGTGTGGAATTGGCCAAAGTGTTTGCTTGATATTTTCGCAAGGGGAAAGCCATGTTGAATATGGATCATCTGATCGTCGAATTTGATAAGGGGTTGCGCACATTGTTCAGCAAGGCGCACAGCGTGCGCGCCTACCCTGACGCAAACGTTCCCGAAGCATCGATGGATGAGGCCGAGAAGAAAAATGCTGCCGCCCTGATGCGTGTCAATCATAGTGGCGAGATTTGCGCGCAGGCCTTATATCAGGGTCAGGCGTTGACGGCGCGAGATCCTGTCGTGCAGCAAAAACTCCAGCAGGCTGCACAGGAAGAGACAGAACATCTCGCTTGGACGGCTAGGCGTGTGCATGAGCTGGGCGGTCATCTAAGCCTGCTAAACCCAATCTGGTACACCGGTTCGCTGGCGATCGGGGCGGTGGCAGGGCTGCTGGGCGATAAATGGAATCTCGGTTTTCTCGCTGAAACCGAACGGCAGGTAAGCCAGCATTTGCAAAGCCATCTGGACCGGCTGCCACAACAGGATGAAAAAAGTCGGGCTATCGTGGCGCAGATGTACAGCGATGAAGCTGGACACGCCGATATGGCGACCACGCTGGGTGGCGCGGAGTTGCCACAACCGGTGCAATTGGCGATGAAGCTGAATGGGAAGCTGATGACCGGCGCCTCCTATTGGGTCTAACCGCTGTACTAAAAAGAATGTGAACCCAACATATTTGAAAATCCGCTGGATTCCCGCCCTCATGGGAAAGACAGCAGGGCGGTTATTCCTGAATCACCTCGAAATCATGGGTGATCACTGCGGTCTGGCCGAGCATGATGGAAGCCGAGCAATATTTTTCAGCCGAAAGTTTGATGGCTTTCTCTACGGCCTCGGGTTTGATGTTTTTGCCGGACACGACGAAGTGCATGTGTATCTTGGTGAAGACTTTGGGGTCGGCCTCGGCGCGTTCCGCATCCAATTCTACATAGCAATCGGAAATAGCCTGGCGGCCTTTCTTCAGGATACTGACCACGTCAAAAGAAGTACAGCCACCTGCCCCAAGCAGCAACAGTTCCATCGGGCGCGGACCGAGATTGCGTCCTCCTGCAGCGGGCGGACCGTCCATCAATACTGCGTGATTACTCTCGGACTCCCCCAGAAATGAGGCCTGTTCGACCCACTTGACGCGAGCTTTCATTTTGTTCCTTCCATTGCTTGAGTTTCAAAGATGGCGAACTTTAACCGATACCATAATAATCCGATAACTTCGCGAATAAAAATCTTGCTGTCGCGCAGAGATTCAGGTCGCGGCAGGAATGCCAGCAGATCGATCTGGTAGCGTGTGGTGTATGCGGTGGGCGCTTCGATGACATCGAACCCGGCGCGGCGAAATGCTTCGGCGGAGCGCGGCATATGCCAAGCATGGGTGACCAGATAAATTCTGCTGATACCTGCTTTTTTCAGGATCTGGAACGAATTGTGTGCGTTTTCCAGGGTGTTATCGGAAGCATTCTCGGTCCATTGCACAGGAACTTGGAAGTCTTGCTCAAGCGTTATGCGCATTTGCTGGGCTTCCGAAATGCTGTTCCGAAAAGGATTTCCACCGCTTATCAGGATCGGCTTCCCGGTTTTGCGGTGGAGTTGTGCTCCGTAGCGCAAGCGCAGCAAAGTATGTTCATTGACGGTGTCTTGCCCCGAGTATTCTGGCGCGCGAAAATACGTCCCGCCGCCCAGTATCACGATTGCGTCGGCTACTTTGGGTTGGGCGGTCAAGGGTGCGGTTTGTGCTTCCAGCGAGTGCAGCGCACCCTCGGCGAAATACGGCGTGGAAGTGATCCAGAGCAAACTGAATGCAGTGAATATCAGGGGTTTGGCAAGTCTTGAGCGGCGATAGAGCAGGATGATGCCCAGAGCGAGCATGAGCAACAGGCTGAGCGGCGGCAGCAAAAGGCTGGAGATGACATTGGTAATGAACCAGGACATGGCAAAACCCTTAATTGTTTAAAACACTCCCATGTTACTGGGTTCGTTCACCTTTCTGAAATTTGTGCGGGAATATCAGGAGGGAACGATAGTGCCCAAGGTTGATATCCACGGATAAATAGCGTTTGACAGTGATGGGTACGCTGCAATAGAATGCGCGCCCTTCGAGGTTTACTCATTGAATTTTAGGATTAGTGGCTATGAAAACATTTTCCGCCAAAGCCGAGGAAGTCCAGCACGACTGGCTTCTGGTTGACGCAGCAGATCAGATACTCGGTCGTTTGGCCGCACAGATCGCCTCACGCTTGCGTGGCAAGCATAAGGCTATTTACACACCTCACGTGGATACGGGTGATTTCGTCGTTGTGGTCAATGCCGACAAGTTGCGCGTGACCGGCAACAAGACTGAAGCCAAGCTGTATCATCGCCACACGACTTATCCGGGCGGCCTGTACACCACCAACTTCGCCAAGATGCAGGCTCGTCACCCCAGCCGTGTACTGGAAAAAGCCGTCAAGGGTATGTTGCCCAAAGGCCCACTGGGCTATGCGATGTTGCGCAAGATGAAGGTATATGCCGGTGCGGCGCATCCTCATGAGGCGCAGCAACCGAAACTCGTTAATTTGTTGAAGGCATAATCAATCATGAGCGTAACTTATAACTACGGTACCGGTCGTCGCAAGAGTGCAGTGGCTCGTGTGTTTATCAAGCTGGGCAAGGGTAACTTCATGGTGAACGACAAACCTGTGGATGAATTCTTTTCACGCGAAACTGGTCGTATGGTCGTTCGTCAGCCGTTGACGTTGACCGAAACACTGACCAAATTTGACATCATGGTGAATGTCTCTGGTGGCGGCGAATCCGGACAGGCAGGTGCGGTACGTCATGGCATCACACGTGCATTGATCGATTATGACGAAACGCTGAGGCCGGTATTGCGCAGCGCCGGTTTGGTGACTCGCGATGCACGCGAAGTGGAACGTAAAAAAGTCGGTTTGCGCAAGGCGCGCCGCCGCAAACAATTCTCCAAGCGTTAATACGTTTTGGATGTATTGCAAAGCCGCCTTCGGGCGGCTTTTCCATTGTAGAATACAACGCGGTTTCTTATGGGAACAACAATGATCAGAGTTGGCATAGTTGGTGGTACGGGCTACACCGGAGTTGAATTGCTGAGGCTGTTGGCCGGTCATCCGCAGGTTACTTTGCAAGTGATTACTTCGCGTGCGGATGCAGGTATGCCTGTCAGTCATATGTTCCCCAGTTTACGCGGCTTCGTGGACATGCCTTTCACGCATCCCGATCAGGCGCAGCTCGAGAAATGTGAGCTGGTGTTCTTTGCTACCCCCAATGGCATTGCCATGCAGCAGGTTCGCGCCCTTCTGGATGCAGGCGTCAAAGTGGTTGATCTGGCTGCAGACTTTCGCCTGCAGGATGTGGCTACGTGGGAAAAATGGTATGGCATGCCCCACGTTTGTCCTGATCTGGTTGCTGAAGCAGTTTACGGTTTGCCTGAAGTGAATCGCGCACAAATCAAGACTGCCCGGTTGGTAGCCAACCCTGGGTGTTATCCGACTGCAGTGCAATTGGGTTTTATACCCTTGTTGGAAGCCGGTGTGATCGAGACGGGCGGATTGATCGCCGATGCCAAATCGGGTGTTTCTGGTGCAGGGCGCAAGGCGGAGATCGGCGCCTTGTTTTCCGAAGCATCCGACAACTTCAAGGCTTATGGAGTGAGTGGCCATAGGCATTTGCCGGAAATCAGGCAAGGTTTGGCGCGCGTGGTTGGAAAAGAGGTGAACCTGACATTTGTGCCACATCTGACTCCTATGAACCGCGGGATCCATGCCACTTTGTATGGCAAGTTGACGCGTGAGGTCGATTTGCAAGCGTTATTCGAGCAGCGTTACGCAAACGAGCCTTTTGTCGATGTGATGCCGGTTGGCAGTCATCCGGAAACTCGCACAGTTCGTGGTGCGAATCATTGCCGCATTGCGGTGCACCGGCCACAAGGTGGAGATACGGTAGTGGTGTTGTCCGTGATTGATAATCTGGTCAAGGGTGCGGCAGGTCAGGCTTTACAGAACATGAATATCATGTTTGGGTTGCCGGAAGAAACAGCATTGAATAACGTTCCGTTGTTACCTTAGATATGGCTGATATGTGGCGCGGAGTCGAGCGTAGGGTCAATAGCAGGTTCAGTATTTCTGCGCCAAGATTGTCTGTGCGGCCACACATTGCCTGGTATTTTCGTTGGGGTATGATGCTGCCATTCGTTTTGGCCGCTGTTATATTGGTTTGGTGGGCATATGACAGCGGGCTCGAGTTTGCCGGTTTTAATCGCGGACAGGCTCAACAAGAAATATCCAAACAGCGAGACCAAATTACTAAGCTGGAAGCAAATATTGCGCAACTTAGAGATAAAGTTGCGCAATATGAACGGGAACTGCAAATCGAGCAGGCCAGCAATCAGGCAACGTCCGAGCAGCTAAAAAATATGGCTGATAAAACTGTCCAGTTACAGGAGGATCTGGTATTTTTTCAAAATCTTACTGAGACAACTGGCAAAGAAGGCGAGTTAGGCGTGCATCGATTAACGCTGGAGCGGGATAAAATACCCGGTGAATACCATCTGCGCATGTTGCTGGTGCAGAGCGGTCAACGTGTCAAGACGTTTAGTGGTAATTATCAGTTGGTTGCCACGGTAATGGAAAGTGGTCAGAGCATCACTCGTGTATTCCCGCAAGAAGCAACAGGGAATACCCAATTCAAGCTTAGTTTCAGGTATTATCAGCGCATTGAGCAAAGTATCCAGTTGTCCCCGGATGCGAAATTGGAAAACGTGCAGGTGCGCATATTCGAGCACGGTGCGGATGAGCCCAAAGTCAGGCAAAACGTAAGCCCATCATAAATTTTGAGGAGCAGGCTATGTTCAGTAAAAAAAATAATAAGCCGCAAACCCAGATCGATTCACTGATTGGTGCCAATGCAGCCATTGGTGGAGATTTGAATTTCAGCGGAGGATTGCGCATCGATGGGCAAGTTAATGGCAATGTCATCGCAACAGAAGGTAAGCCGAGTACCTTGGTGTTAAGTGAACATGCGCAGGTGACCGGTGAGGTCAACGTTACCCATCTGGTCGTAAATGGGACGATCAATGGATCGGTGACCGCCAGTGAGTACCTGGAACTTCAAAGTAAAGCCAAGGTCTCAGGTGACGTACATTACAAAACGATTGAAATCCAGTTGGGGGCGATTGTTGAAGGGCGGTTGTTACACATCAACGCTGGAGAAGATGACAAAGTGGTAGCTTTCAGGTCTGATAATGGCTAATAGATTATTAATAATTAATGGAGATTGAAGATGAATGCAATGACTGAAGTGCAAGACCCCTTGTTGTTTACCGATAATGCGGCCAATAAGGTCAAGATGTTGATCGAGGAAGAGGGTAATGCTGACCTCAAGCTGCGCGTTTTTGTCAGTGGAGGGGGTTGTTCCGGCTTCCAGTATGGTTTTACCTTTGATGAAGTCACTAACGAAGATGACACTGTTCTGAACAAGAATGGTGTTCAATTGCTGATCGATCCGATGAGCTTCCAGTATCTGGTTGGTGCGGAAATCGATTATCAGGAAAGTCTTGAGGGAGCTCAGTTCGTCATCAAGAATCCAAATGCCACTACCACCTGCGGTTGCGGGTCATCGTTCTCTGCCTGATTTTTTTGGACTTTGGTAGGAAAAACACGGGGCGCTTTGCGCCCCGTTTGCATTTTATGCTGGATAAATTGCACCCAAAAGACAGGGGTGTTTTGCACCCGTGACAAACGGTAGATTGGCGGGCTTGCCGTCCAGGATTTGTTGTGCCAACCATGCGAAGGCGATAGCTTCAAGATAATCCCCATCCACACCGAGCGTGTTGGTTGCTTTCACACTGCTGCCAGGCAGCAGGCTCGCCAAACGGTTGTACAGCGCCTGGTTGTGCGCGCCGCCGCCGCATAAATAAATTTCCTTTGCACCGGGACAGTGATTCTGGATGGCTAGGGCAATGCTGCGGCAAGTCAGTTCCAAGAGGGTGGCTTGGACGTTTGCAGCATCCTCTTCGCCTTGCAGCTTGGTCTTCAGCCAAATGTTGTTGAACAGGTCGCGTCCGCTGCTTTTGGGTGGTGGCATTGCGAAAAATGGTTCGGAGAGCATTTGTTCCAGTAGTGCCGGCAGCACCGTGCCGGAAGCTGCCCATGCGCCGTTGTCGTCGTAGGGTTTGTTCAGGTGTTGCATACACCAGGCATCCATCAACAGGTTGCCTGGGCCACAGTCGAAGCCTGAAGTGGCGGCGTGGGGTGGTAGATTGGTCAGGTTGCTGATACCGCCGATGTTGACGATGACGCGGTGGATATCTGGATGGCGCAGCACATAATCGTGAAAAGCGGGAACCAGCGGCGCGCCTTGTCCGCCTGCGGCGATGTCACGGCTGCGGAAATCACTGACTACAGTGATGCCGGTTAATTCGGCGAGCAGCGCGGCGTTGCCGATTTGCACGGTGTAGCCCTGCTCAGGGCAGTGGCGGATGGTTTGGCCATGGCAGCCCATCGCCTTGATGTCTTTGTTTGTTGCTTTGGCCTGAGTGAGCAGCGATATAACTGCTGCGGCATACATTCTTGCCAGTTGATTGCCAATGACCTGTGCCTGATGCAATTCGTTGTGAGCGGGTAGGTGTAACGCCAACAAGTTATTTTTCAGGGTGTCATCAAAGGGTAGATAGTATTTTGCGAGTTGCAGCGGTTTTGGCTGGCTCAAATCAACAAGGACGGTATCGATGCCGTCCAGGCTGGTGCCGGACATCAGACCTATATACAGTTCCGGCGGGCGATGCACGCGATGTTTAGTCAAGTTTGGCGAGGTTGGTGTTGCGTAGCAGGTTCAGGCGCGCAACGAAGTCGTCCGCCACGGGCCGAAATGCGGCGAGATGAACACTGCTGATGGGCTTGGCATCCGGTAATGTCACACGCATCGGATTCAGAGGTTGGCCGTTTACTCTGAATTCATAGTGCAGATGGGGCCCGGTAGCCAATCCAGTCATTCCAACGTAACCGATGACTTCGCCCTGCGCCACGCGCTGTCCTTGGCGCAGTCCTTTGGCAAATCGAGACAGGTGACCGTAAACCGTGGTGTAACGACCTTGATGGTTGATCGTGATGACGTTGCCGTAACTGTCTTGCCTGCCCACGAGGGCGATCACTCCATCGGCAGTCGCCTTGACCATAGTGCCAGTCGGGGCAGCAAAGTCCGCACCTTTATGTGAGCGCCATTTATTCAGTATCGGATGATAGCGTGAGTTGGAGAAGCCTGAACTTATACGTGAAAACGCAATAGGCGAACGCAAGAAAGCCTTGTGTACGCTTTTACCTTCCGGGGTGTAATAATCCCCATGTTGCGCATCGCTTTGGAAATACACGGCACGATACGTGCGGCCCTGATTGATGAATTCGGCAGCCTGGATGCGACCGGTATGCAGCAGTGCGCCGTTACTATAAGTCATTTCATACACCACGGTGAATTTGTCGCCTTTGCGCAAATCATGGTGGAAGTCGATATCGCCGCTGAAAAGTTCGTTCAATTGGTTGGCGGTGGCTTCGGGCATACCCGCTTCATCGCTGGCGGCATATAGGTTGGTTTTGATTTCTCCTGTACGCACAAACAAGCGTTGCTCCAGTTGTGCGGGGAACGTTTTGGTTTTGAACGCACCATCTTGTTTTTCTTTTTCAATCAAGACCTGCGCACCCTTTGCGTCGAGATAACGCAATGAAATCAAACTCCCGGAGGCGGCAGCTTCAGCTTGAATTTCGGTGCCGACCGGCAGTTTGCGGAAAGATATGGTTTCGTCGGATTTGCGCAAATAATCGCTTGCAGGAGCATCCTCTATATTCAAACGGCGCAACAGATCATCCGCGGTGTCGCCCCGTTGCATGCGCTCGCTGCGCCAGAAACTGGCAATTGTCGTTTGGGACGTGGCGATTTCAGGCAATGCGATTTCTTCGATGGTAGTGTTGGCAGTGATCAACCCAAGATCGCCTTGTGGCACCAGTCCAAAGGCCGTGACAACTCCCAACAACGGTAAAGTTGATAAAGCTACAAACCAGCGCAACTTTTTTCTGCTGTCTGGTATTTTGCGGCTTTGGCTGGCTAGATTTTGGGTTAACATTCGTACCTTCTTAATTGCTTAGTGATCCGGCAACGTATTACAGGTACGAACTCTACCAGAAACAGACATCCCCTCAAAACCAATCTGATGGGTGGCAATGGGTGATGGATGAATGGTTTTCAATGTGAAGAAATATCTCAAACACTTGAATTAATGATTAATAATAAAGAAATGGCTAATCCGGAATTGACAAAAGCAGACGCGCTGGCGCAAATCAAGCGTGGAGCTCATGAAATACTGCTGGAAGATGAGTTGAAGCACAAGCTCGCACTGGGGCGTCCGTTACGTGTCAAAGCGGGCTTTGATCCTACTGCGCCTGATTTGCATCTCGGCCATACTGTGCTGCTTAACAAGATGCGCCAGTTGCAGGATCTTGGGCACCATGCGTTGTTTCTGATCGGTGACTTCACCGGCATGATTGGTGATCCCAGCGGTAAAAATACTACACGTCCACCGTTGTCGCGCGAACAGGTTGTGGCAAATGCCGAATCATATCGCACGCAAGTATTCAAAGTGCTCGACCCAGACAAGACCGAGATCGTGTTCAATTCCTCCTGGATGGACAAATTCAGCGCGGTCGATCTGATTCGCCTTGCTGCTACCCACACAGTGGCGCAGATGTTGGAACGCGACGATTTTTCCAAGCGCTATAAGGGCAATCTGCCCATCGCCATCCACGAATTCATCTATCCGTTGGTTCAAGGCTACGATTCAGTGGCACTTAAGGCGGACATTGAACTGGGTGGCACGGATCAGAAATTCAACTTGTTGATGGGGCGTGAATTACAGAAGCATTATGGTCAGCCGGCGCAGTGTGTGCTCACCATGCCGTTGCTGGAGGGATTAGATGGCATCAACAAGATGTCAAAATCACTGGGCAATTACATTGGAGTCACCGACACGCCGCAGGAGATGTTCGGCAAGCTGATGTCGATTTCCGATATCTTGATGTGGCGCTATCTGGAGTTACTGTCCTTCCGTAATCTTAACGAAATTGCCGGTTGGCGCGCAGAAGTGGATGCCGGACGCAATCCTCGTGACATCAAGGTGCTGCTGGCGCAGGAGATCGTGACGCGCTTCCATTCACAGCTGGCCGCAGAAGCGGCCTTGTCGGAATTCGAAGCGCGCTTCAAACAGGGCATGCTGCCGGATGATATGCCGGAAATCAGTGTGGCTGCTCCCGGTGGCAGCATCGCTGTACCGCAATTGCTAAAGCAGGCCGGGCTGGTAGACGGGACATCCGAAGCGATGCGCATGATTCAGCAGGGCGCGGTCAAACTGGATGGCGAGCGTGTCAACGACAAAGCCGCTGTCGTCAAGGCTGGCACGGTGGTCGTGGCGCAGGTCGGGAAGCGCAAATTCGCCCGGATAACGGCCCTGTAAATTGTGGTTGTGGGCGCCGGGCCGTTTTGCTAGAATCGCGCCCTCAATTTTTTGTAGAAGGTAGTTTGTTCATGACAACAGTACGAGTTAAAGAGAATGAGCCGTTTGAAGTAGCGATGCGTCGTTTCAAGCGTTCCGTGGAAAAGACCGGTCTGCTGACCGATTTACGTGCCCGCGAATTTTACGAGAAACCAACCGCAGAGCGTAAGCGCAAGCTGGCCGCCGCCGTGAAGCGCCACTACAAGCGCTTGATGAGCCAAGTCCTCCCTCCCAAGCTCTATTGATTAACCTGCCGCGCCTTTTTCGGGCGCAGTGCTCGGTTTCAACATGAGTCTCAAGCAGCAAATCACTGAAGACATGAAAACCGCGATGCGCGCCAAGGATACGGCGCGTCTCGGGGCGATTCGTCTGTTGCTCGCTGCGATGAAGCAGCGCGAGGTAGATGAGCGCATTGAATTATCGGATGCGGATGTGGTCGCCATCATCGAAAAGATGAACAAACAGCGGCGCGATTCCATCAGTCAATATGAAGCGGCTGGGCGCCAGGATTTGGCAGATGTCGAAAAGTTTGAAATGAGTGTTTTGGCAACCTATATGCCGCAACAACTCAACGAAGCCGAAATAACGGCTGCCGTGGTCGAGGCGATTGCCGCGACAGGAGCAGTTGGTCAGCAAGACATGGGAAAAGTAATGGGCTTGCTTAAACCCAAGTTGTCCGGACGCGCCGATATGGGCAAGGTTTCTGCTTTGATTAAGGCGCAACTGACCAAATAGTCTGTAGTAATCATTCAGGGTAGTACCCAGATAACCATTCCTTTTGGTTTTTGCCGAGCGTAACGAAAAAGGCGGTGCTGGCGTGATTCCAAAAAATTTCATTCAGGATCTGCTTAATCGTCTCGATATCGTGGACGTGGTCGAGCGTTACGTGCCGCTCAAAAAAGCCGGCGCAAATTTTGTTGCGTGCTGTCCATTTCACAGCGAAAAATCTCCCTCATTTACCGTCAGCCAGACCAAGCAGTTCTATCATTGTTTCGGTTGCGGCGCACATGGCACGGCGATCGGTTTTGTCATGGAGCACGCCGGACTGGGCTATGTCGATGCGATCGAAGAATTGGCGCGCAGTGTGGGTTTGGAGGTTCCGCGCGAGCGACCCGCCGTAGGCGAGTCATATCAAAAAGTCGCACCGGATTTATATGAGGTGATGCAGACCGCCACCCGCTATTACCGCGAGCAGCTCAAACATTCCCAGCGCGCGATCGACTATCTGAAGCAGAGAGGCCTGAGCGGCGAAATCGCGGCAAAATTTGGTATCGGTTACTCCCCGGATGGCTGGCAGAATCTGGCTGCCGTGTTTTCGAATTACCAGGATGAAACGCTGAGCGAGACCGGTCTGGTGATCAGTAATGACGAGGGCAAACGTTACGATCGTTTTCGTGACCGTATCATGTTCCCGATCATCAACGTGCGCGGTCAGGTTATCGGTTTTGGCGGGAGGGTACTGGACAAGGGTGAGCCCAAGTATCTCAATTCACCGGAAACGCCGTTGTTTGAAAAAGGCCGCGAGCTGTATGGCCTGTTTCAG
>Ga0315271_10000474_pt1 | contig 22106 bp, 19 predicted proteins | sample C3_top_MG_FD_204664 | JGI IMG/M metagenome (GOLD analysis project Ga0315271, IMG submission 204664) | Sediment microbial communities from Yellowstone Lake, YNP, Wyoming, USA - C3_top | ecosystem: Environmental > Aquatic > Freshwater > Lake > Sediment | place: USA: Wyoming | collected 2017-08-01
CCTGGCCGAGGCGGCCGCGCTCATCCGCAACGCGAAGAAGCCGATCATCGTCGCCGGCGGCGGGGCGATCTACTCGGGCGCCGAGTCCGCGCTCGACACGTTCGCCACCACCTTTGGAATCCCGGTCACCGAGAGCCAGGCCGGCAAGGGCGTCCTGCCCTGGAATCACCCGATGAACGCCGGCCCGATCGGCGCCGCGGGCGGCCTCGCGGCCAACCGGCTCGCCAAGGAGGCGGACCTGGTCATCGCGATCGGCTCGCGCATGGGCGACTTCGTCACCGCGTCGAAGACCGCTTTCCAGAACGAGGACGCTGCGTTCATCGGCATCAACCTCAACGGGTTCGACGCGCACAAGCTCAAGGCCGTCCCGGTGATCGCTGACGCCCGCGAGGCGCTCCTCGCGCTGACCGCGGCCCTCGCCGACCACCCGGGCACCGAGCAGGCGTACCGCGACCACGTTGGCGACCTCAAGGAGGAGTGGGACGCGCGCGTGGACTTCCACCGCCGGCCCAGCGGCGAGCCGGGCGAGCTCGCCCAGCCCGAGGTGATCGGCATCGTCAACGACGCCGTTGGCGGCCACGCCACGGTGGTCTGTGCGGCGGGCTCGCTCCCGGGCGACCTGCTCAAGCTCTGGCGGCCCGAGGACAGCAAGGCCTACCACCTCGAGTACGGCTACTCCTGCATGGGCTACGAGATCCCGGCGGGCATCGGCATCAAGATGGCCGAGCCCGAGCGGGAGGTCGTGGTCGCCATCGGCGACGGCACGTACCTGATGCTCAACTCCGAGATCGTCACCGCGGTCGGGGAGGGGATCAAGATCACGGTCGTCGTGTTCGACAACCACGGCTACCAGTGCATCAAAGACCTCGCCTGGAACTGCGGCGTGCCCCAGTTCGGCAACGAGCTCCGGTTCCGCGACCCGGCGACCAAGCGCCTCAGCGGCGGGTACATCCCGGTGGACTTCGCGATGCATGCCCGCTCCATGGGCGCGATCGGCGTGACCGCCCGCACCGAGCAGGAGATCCGCGACGCGATCGAAGCGGCCCGCACCGCGGACCGCATGACGGTAATCCACGTCCTGGTCTCGCCCGACAAGCGCGCCCCGGGCTACGAGTCCTGGTGGGACGTGCCGCCGGCCGAGGTGAGCGGCTCGCCCACCGTCAACGCCGCCCGCGCCAAGTACGAGAAGGCCGTGTCACTGCAGCGGGAGGAGCTCTCGTGAGGATCGCCACTGCGGTCGTCAACTGGAACAGCCCCGACATCCCCGACGTGTTCCCGTGGATGCCGTACCGGGAGGCGCTCGACCATATGGTCGAGGCCGGGTACGACGCCACCGAGTGGGGCCCTTCCATGCCGACGGACCCGATCGAGCTCGGTGAGGCGCTGGGCAGCCGGGGCCTGGACCTCGTGGGCGCGTTCGTGGGCCTCGGGTTCCGCGACCGCGAGCGCTGGGACGCCGAGTTCGAGCGCGCGCTCGGCATCGCGAACTTCCTCGCCGTCAACGGTGGCAAGGTCATGATCGCGGCGGAGGCCGGCGACGACCGCCGCCGCGGCGAGGCCGGCCACGTGGACGAGTCCCGCGGCCTTACCGACGGGCAGTGGCGCAACCTGGGCGAGGGGCTCAACGAGCTCGCGCGCCGCGTCGCCCCGCTCGGGATGACCGTCGCGTTCCACAACCACGTGGGGACCTACGTCGAGACGCCCGCGGAGACCGCCCGCCTGCTCGACGAGACGGACCCGGCCCTCGTGGGCTGGTGCCTCGACATCGGCCACCTCGCGTTCGGCGGCGGCAACGCGATCGACATGCTGCCCAAGTACGCAGACCGGGTCCAGCACGTGCACGCCAAGGACGTCAGCGCCGACGTGCTCGCGCAGGCGCGGGCGGGCTCCTGGTCGTTCGGCCAGGCGCTCGCGAAGTTCATCTTCCCGCCGCTCGGGGAGGGGATCGCCCGCATCCCGGAGGTCGTGTCGGCCCTGCGGGGCGTCGGCTACGACGGCTGGTACGTCATCGAGCAGGACACCGCACCTGACCCGACCGCGGTCGCGAGGGCCAACCGGGAGTACCTGGAGGAGCTCCTAGGCCGCTGATTCCGGTGACGAATCGCGTCCCAATGCACTCCGCATGGGTCAAGCAACGGCGCGACTGCAAATACCGTGTTGACAGGGGGCCCCCGTCCGACTAACGTATGCAATCGATTACGCGGACTTGCGCAAACGTGCCAAATGGGACCCGCCAAGAGGCGGAGGCAGGCGCAGAATGCGAATCGACTTAGGCCCATCCCATGGAGGAGTGGAGAGAACATGGCCATCAATCGTGTCCTGCGGATTGCCGGCGTACTTGTCGCCAGCGCCGCAATCGTGGTCGGCTGCGGCTCGAGTACGGCGACGACCGCGCCCAGCGCTGCGGCCAGCACCGGCTCGCGCGCCAACATCGACATCGAAGTCGTCACCCACGGCCAGGCGTCGGATCCGTTCTGGAGCATCTTCAAGAACGGCGTCGTCGCTGCTGGCAAGGACTTGGGCGTCACCGTCAACTACAGCGCGCCCGACACCTTCGACATGGTGAAGATGGGCCAGCTCATCGACGCCGCCTGCGCCAAGAAGCCGCAGGGCCTCGTGATCTCGCTGCCGGACGCCACGGCGCTCGGCGCGAGCGTGACCAAGTGCATCGGGCAGGGGATTCCGGTCATTTCCGCGAACTCCGGCTCTGACAGCTACGCCAAGCTCGGCATCCTGACCCACGTCGGCCAGGACGAGTCGGTCGCCGGCAAGGCCGCGGGCGTGAAACTCGCCGCCGCCGGTGGCAAGAACGCCCTCTGCGTCAACCAGGAAGTCGGCAACGCTGGCCTCGACGCCCGCTGCGCCGGCTTCGCCGCCGGCTTCGCCCCGGGGACGTCCAAGGTCCTCGGCGTGGACCTCAAGGATCCGACCACCGCGCAGCAGAAGATCGCCGCGGCCCTCACGGCCGACCCGACGATCGACACCGTCATGGCCCTTGGCCCGACGGGCTCGACCCCGACCATCGCGGCGATCGCCGGCCTCAGCGGCCGCAAGGTCAACGTCGCGACCTTCGACCTCTCCGCGGACGTGCTCAAGGCGATCTCCGCCGGCACCATGCTCTTCGCCATCGATCAGCAGCAGTTCCTTCAGGGCTACCTGCCGATCATGTTCCTGACCTACTACAACCTCTACGGCCTCATGCCCGGTGGCGGCCAGCCGGTCCTGACGGGCCCGGGCTTCGTCACCAAGGACAACGTCGCCACCGTTCAGGCGAACACGGGTACCACCCGCTAGTCAGCCTGCGCATAATTCGGGATCGGGGACGCCAGACGGCGACCCCGGTCCCGCTCTTTTTCGGAGGGCGTCGATGACGGTTGAGGCAACGCCCAGCGAGGCGCAACGGATCCGCCGAGTCAGTCCGTGGCGTACGTTCCTGACGCGACCCGAGTTCGGGTCGATCGTCGGCGCCATCTTCATCTTCCTGCTGTTCTGGGCTCTCACCGGCTTCGTGGTCGGCAAGGGCTTCATGTCCACGCAGGGCTTTGCGGCGTACATCGAGATCACCGCCCAGGTGGGCATCCTCGGCGCGACCGTGTCCCTGCTCATGATCGCTGGCGAGTTCGACCTCTCGGTCGGCTCGATGATCGGCGCGGCGGGGCTGATCCTCGCCATGTGCGTCTCCACCTACGGACTGCCGCTGTGGCTGTCGGTGGTCATCACGTTCGCGTTCGCGCTCGGCATCGGGTGGCTCAACGGCTACCTTGTCGTCCGCACCGGTCTGCCGTCATTCATCGTGACCCTCGGCTCGCTGTACATGCTCCGCGGGGCGGGCCTCGCGCTTACGCGCGTTCTAACCAACGGCCTCACGATCGTGTCGGGCGTCGGCACCGCGACCGCCAACGACCCGATTGCTTGGCTCTTCAATGGCACGCTGTTCAGCATCAACGGCGGCGACTTCAAGGTCGAGCTCGTGTGGTGGATCGGAGTCGTGCTGCTCGCCACGTGGATCCTGCTCCGCACCAAGTTCGGCAACTGGATCTTCGCGGTCGGCGGCTCCAAGGATGCGTCGCGCAGCATGGGCGTCCCGGTCTCCCGAGTGAAGATCCTGCTGTTCATGGCGACGGCGGCGTCGGCCGCATTGTTCGCCTGCATTCAGGTCCTCTCCGTCGGCACCGCTGACGTCCTGCGAGGCCAGCAGAAAGAGTTCGAGGCGATCATCACAGCGGTCATCGGCGGCACGCTGTTGACCGGCGGCTACGGCTCGGCGCTCGGCTCCGCGTTCGGCGCGTTCGTCCTGGGCGTCACCCAGCTGGGCATCTTCTTCGTGCCCGGGTTCAACTCCGACTGGTACGCGTTCGTCCTCGGCCTGCTGCTCCTCGTGGCGGCCCTGCTCAACAACTGGATCCTTCGCCGCGCGTCGGGGGCCCGCTCATGACCTCTCAAACTTCAACCGTCTCGGTCCTCGAGGCGCGCAACGTCTCGAAGATGTTCGGCCGCGTGGTCGCCCTCAAGGACGTCACCCTCTCGGTTCGTGCTGGCGAGGTGAACTGTCTGCTGGGCGACAACGGCGCCGGCAAGTCGACGCTGATCAAGATGCTGTCGGGTGTCCATCGTCCCGACGGCGGCACGCTCGCTATGGACGGCGAGCCGGTGACGCTGTCTTCGCCGCACGATGCGCAAGCCCGCGGCATCGCGACCGTCTTTCAGGACTTGGCCGTCCTGCCGCTGATGAGCGTCAGCCGGAACTTCTTCCTCGGCAACGAGCCAACGAGGGGATTCGGCCCGTTCAAGCGGTTCGACATCAACAGCGCCGATGAGATCGCCAGACAGCAGATGAAGGAGATCGGCATCGAAGTCCGCGAGACGAGCCAGCTCGTGGGCACGATGTCCGGCGGCGAGCGCCAGACCCTCGCGATCGCCCGCGCCGAGTACTTCGGCGCCCGGGTTCTGATCCTCGATGAGCCGACGTCCGCGCTGGGCGTCAAGCAGTCGGCGATCGTGCTCCGGCACATCCTGCGCGCACGGGCCAAGGGGCTCGCGGTCATCTTCATCACCCACAACGTGCAGCACGCGCTGCCGGTGGGGGACAAGTTCACGATCCTCTCGCACGGCCGCAGCATCGGCGAGTTCAAGCGCGGCGAGGTTGGCCTCGACCAGCTGCTCTCCCTGATGGGCGGCGGTGCCGAGCTGACGGAGCTCTCGACGGAACTCGAGCAGCTGCGCGCTGAAGGGGCCTCGCAGGAGACGGCCACACCCGCGAGCTGACCCGGCCACGGTTCGGGCAACCGGGCCGAGACGCTCGATGGGACCGTGCGGCCCCGGTGACGATCTGTCGCCGGGGCCACGTGTCGTCTACTGGACGGTCCAGCCCCCGTCCACGGGGAGCACGGTGCCGGTGATCAGCCCGGACGCCTCGGACGCGAAGAAGGTCACAGCCGACGCCACATCGGCCGGCTGGCCGATCCGACCGACCGGGATGCGGTCGAGCACGGTCTGGCGGAACTCGGGGACGTCGAGGCGCCCGGCCGTTCCCGGCGTGTAGATCCACGTGGGCGCCACGCAGTTGACCGTCACCCCGAACGGCGCCCACTCGAGTGCCAGCGTCCGGGCCAGGCCGTTGAGGCCCGCCTTGGTGGCGCAGTACACCGCAGAGCGCGGGAGTCCAACGAGACTCGCCTGCGAGCTGATCATCACGATCCGCCCGTACCCGCGCGCGACCATGTGCCGCGCCACCGCCTGGGTGGCGAAGAAGGCGCCCTTGAGGTTGACGTCATGGAGTTCGTCCCAGTCGGCCTCAGTGACCTCAAGCGGGTCGTGCTCGCGGCCAAGGCCAGCATTGTTGACCAGGATGTCGATGCGCCCATGCCGTTCGACAGCTCCGTCAACCGCCCGGCGCGTGCCCTCGATATCCCGGACGTCAAACGCGACCGGGGTGATCGCCGGCCCGGCGTCGCGTGTCCACGCGTCCACGAGCTCCGTGCCGCGGACGCCCGCCAGGACGGTCGCCCCCGCCTCTGCTAGGGCGAGAGCGAGCGACTGCCCGATGCCGCGAGATGCCCCGGTGACGAGGGCCACGCGGCCCGAGAGATCGGCGATCGACACCATCCAGCGAACCCTCCACGAACCCGGCGCCCTGGCACTGGTCCCGCCCGCTGCACGCGCCCGTCCCTGTACTGTAGACCCGTCGCCGGCGCACCGCCGCCGGCCGTGCAGACCTGCCTGAGAGGCCCGTGACCACCGACCGGCCGCGATCCGCACTCGTTGCCCCGGCGATCGCGCTGGGACTCATCGCCGGGTTCCTCATTGCGTTCGTGGCGGTCTTCCTCCTGATCACCTCCGTCCCGCTGGCCACCGGGCCGGCCCGGGCAGGCGCGCTCGACCCGGATAACGTGCCCCCGGTCGGGATCGCCTGGTTCGGAACCGCCTATGACGGGCGGACGCTCCAGCTGGCAAGCCGCGACACCGCGTTCACTACCGGCTCGACCGTTGCCGTCGTGGCGCACCTGACGGTTCCCATCGCATCGGGCCGAGGCGTGGTTCGCGTCGACCGCAGTGGTACGCAGATGGCGTCGAACACCCTCAACATGCCCGGTGCCGGCGAAGGCGATGTAGTGGCGTGGACGCTTGCCTTGCCCGTTGCCGGTTCCTACCACCTCAGCGTCGTGGACTCAGCCACCGGCGCCGTGCTCGCCAGCGGCGACTTGACGGCACGTTAGGCCCGAACGATCTGGCGCCGCGCGCGACCTAGCACCAGCGAGCCCGGTCGCGACGGCAGTCGCGGCACTCACGCGCCGGACAGCAATCAAGGACGCGAGCTGGACGAGGCGGTCAAGACGCCCGCTGCGTCGGTGGCCCGGCCGCTCTGGCCCATCACTCTTGACGGCTCATGAGGGGCGGGGTACGGTCCATCGTGTAAACGATTGCAGGTCGCTCCCGCCTGCCCGGATCTCGAAACGCTCAGCGTCCAGGAAGGAATGGCACGTGGCCACCCCGATGTTCCCGCTCGCCGTCACCACCGAGATGTTCTGGCAGGACGTCCCGTACCTCGAGCGCGTCAAGCGCATCAGCGACCTCGGCTTCCAGGTCGAGATGTGGGACTGGACCGCCAAGGACCTGCCCGCCGTCGCGGCGCTGGGCGCCACGTGGTCCACGATGACCGGGTACGTCCACGGCGACCTGTACGACAGGGCCGGGGGCGAGGAGCTGCTCGCCACCGCGATGCTCGCGGTCGAGGCGGCAAAGGTCATCGGCTGCCCGCGCCTGGTGGTGCACGGCGCCGAGCTCGACGGCTCGCGCAACGGCCTCCCCTTCCGCCCGCAGGCGGTCACGACCGGGCAGATGTGGCTCAACGCCTACCGGACCCTCGAGAAGCTCGCCGACCTCGGCGAGGCCCACGGCATCGTCTTCTGCCTCGAGAACCTCAACCTCTACGTCGACCACATGGGCACGCCCTTCGGCAAGGCCGAGGACACCCTCACGCTGGTCTCGACGCTCGACCGGCCGGGCGTGCGCATGATGCTCGACCTGTACCACGCGCAGATCGGCGAGGGGAACCTGATCGAGCTCTGCGCCAAGGCCGGCGAGTACATCGGCGAGGTCCAGGTCGCCGACGTCCCGGGTCGCATGGAGCCCGGCACGGGCGAGGTGAACTGGCACGCCGTGGCGAAGGCCCTCAAGGCACAGGGCTACGCGGGCGTGGTGGGCCTCGAGGCAACTGCATCGGGCGACCCGGTCGCCGCCATGGAGGCGTTCCGGGCGGCGTTCAGCGAGTAGCGACGCCCCTGCCGACGCGGCACGCGCACCGCGCCCGCAGTCGAGCGGTAACCTGTCAACAACCTGCCGGACAGCCCAGTGGCTGAAGGTGCCTCGGTGCGAAACTGGGCGCTCCACTGCCGGTCTCGCACACGTGCCGACCCGGAGACGGAGCTGCAGAGGAACGCATGACGAGCTTGATGGACGAGGGCCCGCGACTGCTGCGGGGAGGACCGGTGGCGACGGCCATCCGCGAGCAGGTCGCAGCCGATGTGGCCGCGTTCAAAGACGAATTCGGGTTCGGCCCGGCGCTCGCGGTCCTCGTGGTCGGCGCTGACGCCCCGTCGCTCGTCTACCTCCACAAGATCCTCGACGGCTGCCGTCTGGTCGGCATCGGCGACAGGCTCGTGGAGCTGCCCGCCGACTCGTCCGAGGAGGACGTCAGCCGCGCGCTCGAGGGCCTGCAGGCAGATCCCAAGGTCGCCGGGATCATCGTCCAGCAGCCGCTCCCCAAGACGATCGGCCTGCGCGCGGTGATCGACACGCTCGACCCCATGCGCGACATCGATGGTATTCACCCGCTCAACGCCGGCCTGCTCTCGCTCGGCTATGACGGGTTCCTGCCGGCCACCGCGCACGCCAGCGTGGAGATCCTCAAGCAGTCGGGGATCCCCATCTCGGGCAAGCACTGCGTCGTGGTCGGCCGCTCGAACGTCATCGGCAAGCCGGCCGCCATGCTGATGCTCCGCGAGAACGCCACCGTCACGGTCTGCCACAGCAAGACCGAGGACCTCGCCTCGATCGTGCGCACCGCGGACATCGTCATCGTGGCGATCGGCAAGGCGAACTTCGTCACCGGTGACATGCTCAAGCCCGGTGCCGTCGTCGTGGACGTCGGCATCAACGTGGTCGAGGGCAAGCTCGTCGGGGACGTCCACTTCGAGAGCGCGGCGCGCGTCGCATCCGCGATCACGCCCGTCCCCGGCGGCGTCGGCCCGCTCACCAACGCCATCCTGCTCACGCACCTGGTCCATGCCGCCCGAGCCAAGGCCACCGGCACGATCCCGCTCGGCGCCCACTCCCTCGCAGTTCCCGTCTTGGAGGCCCGCTAGATGTCCTTCCCGTCCGACCTCGAGATCGCCCGCTCGGTCAAGCCCCGCCCGATCACCGACATCGCCCACGAGATGGGCTTCACCGACGACGAGATCGAGCTGTACGGCAAGTACAAGGCCAAGGTGACGATCGAGGGCATCGAGCGCGCCGAGCGCGAGCGCCCGCGCGGCAAGTACGTCCTGGTGACGGCCATCAGCCCCACGCCGCTTGGCGAGGGCAAGTCCACCACGACCGTCGGCCTCGCCCAGGGCCTCGGGCGGATCGGCAAGCGGGCGGCCGTGGCCCTGCGCCAGCCGAGCCTCGGGCCGGTCTTCGGCATCAAGGGCGGCGCCGCGGGCGGCGGCTACAGCCAGGTCATCCCGATGGAGGACTTCAACCTCCACCTGACCGGCGACACCCACGCGATCGGCGCGGCGCACAACCTCGCGGCCGCGTTCATCGACAACCACATCCACCACGGCAACGAGCTCGGCATCGACGCCAACAACGTGCTCTGGCCTCGGGTGGTCGACATCAGCGACCGCGCCCTGCGCGACGTCGTGGTGGGCCTCGGCGGCAAGGACAACGGCTACCCGCGCCAGACGCAGTTCGTGATCACGGTCGCGTCGGAGGTCATGGCGATCCTCGCCCTCGCCAAGGACCTGCGGGACCTCCGCGAGCGCCTGGGCAAGATCGTCCTCGCCACCAAGAAGGACGGCACGCCGATCACCGCCGAGGACCTCAAGGTGGCGGGCTCGATGACCGTGCTCCTCAAGGACGCCCTCAAGCCGAACCTCATGCAGACCCTCGAGGGCGGCCCGGCGTTCGTCCACTGCGGCCCGTTCGCCAACATCGCCCACGGCAACAACAGCGTCATCGCCGACCGGGCCGCGCTCGCGGGGACCGACATCCTAGTTACCGAGGCCGGGTTCGGCGCGGACATGGGCGCCGAGAAGTTCTTCGACATCAAGCTGCGCGCCTCGGGCATGGTGTGCGACGCCGCGGTGATCGTGGCCACCGTCCGCGCGCTCAAGATGCATGGCGGCGTGGGCAGGATCGTCGCAGGCAAGCCGCTCGACCCCGCGCTCCTCGAGAACAACCCCGAGGGCGTGCGGCGCGGCGCCGCCAACCTGGCCAAGCAGATCGAGAACGTCCGCTCGTACGGCGTCCCGGTCGTGGTCGCCATCAACATCTTCCCGACCGACACCGCCGAGGAGATCCAGGCGATCAAGGACGTGTCGCTCGCGGCAGGGGCACGCGACGCGGTCGAGGCGCGCCACTTCACCGACGGCGGCGCAGGGGCCGAGGACCTCGCCCGGGCGGTCTGGGCCGCGGCGGAGGAGGGGAGCCCGGACTTCCACCTGCTCTACCCCGACGACATGCCGCTCAAGGGCAAGATCGAGACGATCGTGACGCGGATCTACGGCGGCGACGGCGTGGACTACAGCCCGGCCGCCAACCGGCAGCTCGCGCAGTACGAGGCGATGGGCTACGGCCACCTGCCGATCTGCATGGCCAAGACCCAGTACTCCCTGTCCCACGACGCCAAGCTCCTCGGCGCCCCGTCGGGCTTCCGCGTGCCGATCCGCGAGGTCCGCCTCAGCGCCGGCGCCGGGTTCGTGACCCCCATCTGCGGCGACATGCGCACGATGCCCGGGCTCAACTCCCGTCCCGGCGGCGAGAGGATCGACATCGATGCCGACGGCAACGTCGTCGGCCTCTTCTAGGCGCGACGAGCGCGGGGTCGGCCTCGGCCGGCCCCGCGTTCTGCTGTCCGGGCGACCTCGCCGCCCATCGTTGCGTCCTCGGCCGCGTCCTGCCCCCTCCTCTTGCTCTTCGCCCTGGGCGTGCTGGGGACTCGAGCTCCGGTCGAGGGCCGGGCGTTTGCCTCGGACGCTCTCGATCGCCACCATCGCGAGGCTCGGCCGGGTCCCGGTGGCAGCGCCATTGGCCTGAACGGGGATAGGGCGGCGCAACAGGATTGACGGGCCGAAACGGACCCGCTAGGCTACTGGTGAAATCGATTACGCGCCCGCTGCCGACCGGCGCCCTGCGGCGTCCCCCGAGAGTCCGTCGGCCGGGACCCAGAGCAGACCGGACCACCCGACGCCGCAGCCGACCGCCCGAAGGAGACCCGTTCCCATGGCCGACCTCGCCGCCCTCACCGCCGCCGTGGAGGCGGGCAACCGCGCGGCGGCCGCCGAGCTGACGCAGGCCGCCCTCGACGCGGGCGTCGGGCCCGCCGAGGTCCTGGGCGCGATGACCGCCGCCATGGACGTGGTGGGCCGCAGGTTCCAGGAGGGCGACCTGTTCGTCCCCGAGATGCTGATCGCGGCCCGCGCCATGAAGGCCGGCACCGCGATCCTCGAGCCCGCCCTCGTGGCGGCCGGGGTGGTGCCCGAGTTCACCGCGGTCGTGGGCACCGTCGAGGGCGACCTCCACGACATCGGCAAGAACCTGGTCGGCATGATGTGGAAGGGCGCGGGGTTCGAGGTCGTGGACCTCGGGGTGAACGTGCCCGCGGCGAGGTTCGCCGAGGCCGCGGTCGAGCGGCACGCCCACATCGTCGGGCTCTCCGCCCTGCTCACCACGACCATGCCCAACATGCGCGGCGCGGTGGAGGCGGTCCACGCCGCCGCCCCCTCCGCGCGGGTCGTCATCGGCGGCGCGCCGACGACCCCCGAGTTCGCCGACCAGATCGGCGCCGACGGCTACGCCCCCGACGCGGGCGCCGCCGTGGACCTCGCCCGCCGGCTGCTGGCCGGCTGAGCCGTGATGGCTTCGCGGGCTGGCGCGTGATCCGGCCCGTTCGCGGCGCTGTCGGCTGCGGGGCTCGCTCACGCAAGGGCGGAGGAGCTCGCTCCGCTTCTCGCCACTGCCTTGCGGACCGGCCCGGCTGACGCGCCGAACCTACTACTGGAGAGACCCGAACATGACCGCCGAGACCAGCACCGGCCTGCCGCGGGCCGACGTTGCCGCCGTCGGCGAGCTTGCCGCCAGCGTAGCTGAGCTCGCCGCGCTGCCCGTGCAGCAGGAGCGCGTCCGCGAGTGGGAGGCCCTCAACGGCCTCCGCCCCGAGCGCCCGATGGCGATGATCGACGAGATCCCATGGCACGAGCTCGTGACGCCGGGCGTCCCGGGCGCCGACGAGCTCGTCACGGCGACCGAGCACCCGTTCGCGCGCGAGGTTGAGACCCGCCTGCGCCGCGAGCTCTACCGCTGGAACCACGTCCGCGTCGACATGGTCGTCGAGCCGTCATGCCGGTGCAGTTCAACGCCCGGACCCTGACCCGCGACGTCGAGCTCCACGGGGTCACGGCTCCCGCCGGCGGCCGGGCGATCGTCCTGTTCGGCTCGGCCAACCAGGACGAGCGCGCCTTCCCGGACCCCGACACGTTCGATGTCGCCCGCAAGATCAAGCGGCACGTCGGGTTCGGTGAGGGCATCCACCACTGCATCGGCGCGCCGCTGGTCCGGCTCGAGGCGAAGGTCGCCCTCGAGCAGCTCTTGGCGCGGATCCCCGAGTACGAGCTCGCCGGCCCCCACGAGCGCATCACCAAGCAGAACCTCCGGGGCTTGGCACACCTCCCGGTCTCGTTCTGACCAACGGCCCGTCGCCCGGAGGGCCCCGCCCGCCACAATGGACCCAAGCACCGACGGGACGTCCCGCTCGCCGGATCCTTCGAGCAAGAGCATCTCGCAGCGCATCAGGAGACCCGCATGGCATCGGCCGAGCGCATCCCGTTCATCATCATCGGCGAGAACGTCCACGCCACCCGCAGCTTCGCCCGCCAGGGCAAGAACCTGGTCACGATCGACGGGGTAGAGGCCCTCACGTTCAAGGACGCCGCCACGGGCGCCGACCGGACGTGCCCCATCTCCGAACCGGTCGCGGCGTCCGCCGAGTTCGCCAAGAACAAGGTCAAGCACATCCGCAACGCCCTGCTCCTCGGCCTGGGTGGCGACAAGGTGCTCGAGTCCAAGCTCACCGGTGACGTGTCCGACGAGGCCGCCGCGGCCGCTCGCGACTACCTGATCGCCTCCGCCATCCGCCAGCAGCGCAACGGCGCCCACTACCTCGACGTGAACGTGGACGAGATGAGCCCCGACGAGGGCGTGCGCGTGCTCGCGATGGAGTGGCTCGTGAAGCTGCTCGAGGGCGCGGTCGGCGTGCCGCTCTCGCTCGACTCCTCGTCGCTGACGGTGCTCGAGGCGGGCTTCCGCGTGTCGGCCAAGCCGCAGGGCCCGCTCATGCTCAACTCCGCGTCCGCCGAGCGCCCCGAGGCCCTGGACCTCGCAGCCGCGAATGGCGCGGCGGTCGTCCTCTCGGCTGCCGGCATCGGGGGTCTGCCCAGCACCGTCGCCGGGCGCATCGAGAACGCGAACGCGATCTACGCGGAGGCCCAGGCGCGAGGGATCGCCCCGGCCGACTGCCACGTCGACCTGCTCGTGCTCCCCGTTGCCGTGGACAGCGAGTCGGCCAACGGCTTCCTCGAGGCCGCGCGCCAGTTTCGCGCTGAGCGCGGGCCCGAGATCCGCCTGACCGGCGGCCTGTCGAACGTCTCGTTCGGCCTGCCGAACCGCAAGCTCGTCAACGACGCGTTCCTCGCCCTGGCGATGGATGCCGGCGTGGACTCGGGCATCGTGGACCCCAACGTCGTGGATCCGGCCCGCGTGCGCGCGATGGACCGCTCGGGCAAGCCCTTCGCGATGGCATCGGACGTCCTCACGGGCGTGGACCTGTTCGCGATGGACTACCTCACCGCGCATCGCGCCGGCGAGCTCGGCGGGGACTGAGCCGCAGAGCGCCGCTTTCTGACCCCTGCACGCGGTACCCTCGCGGCTTCGCGTGCAGGGAGATCAGATCCATTGAGCAAGGGACGTCTCGAGGCGTTCAGCGACGGCGTCATCGCCATCCTGATCACCATCCTCGTGCTTGAGCTCGTGCCGCCCAAGGGCACCGACCTCGACGCGCTCCGCGAGCTGCTGCCGGTCTTCCTCGCGTACGTCCTCTCGTTTGTCTTCATCGCGATCTACTGGAACAACCACCACCACCTGCTCCAGGCGGCGCGTGGCGTGGATGGCCGGGTGCTCTGGGCCAACATGCACCTCCTGTTCTGGCTTTCGCTCGTCCCGTTCGTGACCGGCTGGATGGGCGAGACCGGCTTCCCGCCGGTCCCTACGGCTGCCTACGGCGCGGTGTGCTTCGCTGCCGGCACGGCGTACTTCTGGCTGGAGAAGTCCCTTGTTCGACTTGAATCCGGCGGCGGCCCGCTCACCGCGGCCGTTGGCGGCGACGTCAAGGGCGTCGTCTCGATGATCATGTTCGCGCTCAGCTCGGTGGTCGCCTTGACCATGCCCCTCGTCGGCCTCGGTGGCTACGTGCTGGTCGCCGCCCTCTGGTTCGTGCCTGACCGGCGGATCGAGCGGGCGCTCGGGCGTTAGTCGGCCGAAGACCCGCCTCCGGACGCCGGATCGGCCGGCGCCAGATCGGCGGGCGGCGGCTCCGTCCCGGAGGTCCCGATCGGCAGGGCCGGGCCCGGCCTGCCCAACAACACTCGGTCGCCTGCGATCAGCGGGAGCAGCGGCCGGGCGCCGTCGAGGCTTGGCGGCGGCGGCGGCCCGACGGTCGCGCCGCCGACCATCGCGGCATACCACCCGGGTGGGGGCGGCGGCAGGTGCTGGTCCCGCGAGCTCGTCCCCATGGGTGCGCGGACGTCGAAGACCGTCACGGCCACGGGCGAGGTCGCGGGCACAGATGCCAGGGCCACGACGCGCCGCCGCGGGCGCCACGCCACCCGCGAGGCGATCACGAGCCCGAGCAGCACGAGCGTGGTGAATGCGACGATGGACCCGAGCGCCAGCCGTCGCGAGCCCTCGCGTTCATAGCGGACGAGCTCAGCCCGAAGCGCGGCGGCCGCCTGCTCGGCGGCGAGCGGGTTGTCGGCGCCGACGGCCGCCTTCGCGTCCGCGAGCGTGGGCGTCGACGAGCCGAGCGAGCCCACCCACGGGACGAGCCCGAGCGGGCTCTGGAGGGGGGCCATCGCGGCCGCGACGTCGACCGCGGCGGCGAGCTGCGCCTTGGCGAGCTCCAGGACGGCATCCAGATCGGCCTGCGTCTGGGCGGACTCCCATTGCACGCGGATGGGCCCCGCGAGGGCATTGGCTCCGGGCACGAGGCGATCCGACTGCGCGACATCCTCCCACGCGGTCGACGCGGTCGCGATCGCGAGCTGCGCCTCCGGGAAGTCCCAGGCTGAGAGCCGGTCCCGGATCGCGACGGGCACGGCCCAAGGCGCGGCACGGCTGATGAGGTCGTGGTAGGCGCGGCGGGCCGCGATCCGTGCCCCGAGCAGCGCGCCGTCGGACGCCGCGCCGTACTTGAGCAGCAGGCCGCTTGCGAGGGCGTCCGAGCCGTGGTTCGGCACGACGCCCAGCTCGTCCATGGCATCGAGCCAGTCCTGCCAGGAGACGACGTCGGTGCTCGACCGGGTCCTCGTGGCGCCGTACGGGTCCCGGCGGTCGAACAGCGCCGCTAGCGCCGCCCGCGTGCCATCGGGGCCAGCCGCCCGCGCGACGAGCGTCACGACGGTGCAGGCAGTGTCGTACTCGTCCCAGATGTCCTGCTCCTGCGCCTTCGTGTAGCCCGCCGAGAGGTACTTCCAGGTGGCGAGGGTCTTCCCGTCCGCCCCGGCCGGCGCTGTGAGGCACGGGCTCGCTGACGGCACGACCGAGCGAGCCGCCCACTCGGCCGATCCCTCCATGAGCCAGACGGGTCCCTGCGTGGCGTGGTTGAACCAGGCGTGCGCGAGCTCGTGGGCGACCAGCACCGTGCCGTCCGCGAGCGTGTCGCTCGTCATGAACTCGCTCAGCAGGATCTGGTTTGCATCGCGGCCGTACAGGCCCTCGTACCCCGGCGCCACGAACGCCTCGCGGATCGTCAAGCCGGCAACCTTGGGCAACGGTCGCCCGATGAGCGCCACGAGCTGCGGGACGGCGTTCTGGACCGCTGCCGTGACCCGCGTCTGCCAGGCTGTGTCGCCCGGCCAGGAACGCAGCGTGACGGTTCCCCCGCCGGTCATGACCGAGGTGACGTGATCCCGCGCGGGATCGACCAGGTCGAGGCACTGGCTCCACAGGTCGGGAAGCCCGATCGAACCGCTTTGGAGCACGAGCGTGCCGCCGTCGCTCGAGGCGTTGAACGGGCTCTCGGCGCCGAGGCTCGTGTCGAGCGTGAAGCGGATCGGCGCCTCGACGATGACCCGGCCGCCGAGGGCGCCGCTCGCATGGGCGCAGAGGTGCACGTAGTCGGGCAGCACGCGCGTCGTCGCGTCGGCGCGGATCCCGGCGTCGGGCAGGGTGTACGCCACCGCCACGTGGCGGATGGTTCGGGCGTGGTAGGCCGGGATCGCGACCTCGATCCGGTGATAGCCCGACGGATCCGCTGCGGCACGCGGGACCGGCGACCAGCCGATGGTGCCGCCGCCCATGGTCGCCGCGACGGCTAGCGCCTGGTCGGCCACCCAGACATCGATGCGCTCGGCCGGGACCGTGTACTGCCCGTTGACGCCCGGCCCGTCGAACAGCTGGCGCGCCGCCGTCGGCACGATATCGAGAGCGACGTCGACCTGGCTGCGGTCAGGGTCCACCGTATAGGTCGTCACGGTCTCGGGGAGTCCGGCCGCGGCCGCCGGATGGGGGATTCCGGGCGCGAGGGCGAGCGCGCTGAGCAGCAGCGACCCCGCTGCCCCCACTACGACCGACCGGACCCGCACGGACCTGCCCCCAGCGCGACGCGCAACGGCGTCCCGCGCCACCATACCCGCCCACCGCGACCGCTGCCGATCCCCGATGATGGAGGCACCCGCAGCCCGGAGTCCACCCGATGCCCGACACCGATCCCGCCACCTCCGGCCTCGAGGCGTGGATCGCCCGCGGCCGCGAGATGACCGAGCGCGAGGATCGCGCCCGCGCCGCCGCCAGGAGGCGACGGTTCGACACGATCGCCGTCCATGGCCTCTACGACCACCTTGCCGCCGCCGACAACCAGGGCGCCATCATCGAGCCTGCGTATCTCGCGCCCGCCCAGCACTTCGCTGACAGCGAGCAGCTCGAGGCGGCGCTCGGGTATCTGATGCCCGCGTGGGGCTACACGCGGATCGCGAACCCGACCACGCACTACCTCGAGGAGACCCTCGCGCTGCTTGAGGCGTACGGGTCGGACGTCGTCGCGTCGTGCGTGGTCACTGGGTCCGGCATGGCCGCCGTGCACCTCGCCACGAACGCGCTGCTCGCGGCCGATCCCGCCCGACCCGGCAGCACCCCGAATCTCGTCGCCTCGGCCAAGTGCTACGGCGGCACCTTCATGCTGTTCCTGCGGTATGCGTCGGAGCGGGGGATCGGCGTGCGCTGGATCGCCGACCCGCTCGATGCCGCCGCGTGGGCCGCCGCGGTCGACGAGGACACGCGCTTCCTCTACGCAGAGTCGCCGTCCAACCCGGCGCTCGCGGTCGTGGACATCCCGGCGCTCGCCGAGCTCGCCCACGCGCACGGCCTCCCGCTGCTCATCGACTCGACCGTGGCCACGCCTGCGTGCCTGCGCCCGCTGAGCCTCGGGGCGGACATCGTGGTCCACTCGCTCTCCAAGGCGATCGGGTCGTCGGGGCTCGCGATCGCCGGGTCGGTCACGGCGCGCCACGACATCCCCCTGCGCGTCGGGCCCGACGATCTGCGCGCCGACTTCGCGACCCACCTCAAGCTGCTCCCGGCGCGCGACATGGGCGCCTCGCTCTCGCCCGCGTCCGCCCTCGCGCTGCTCTCGGACCTGCGGACGCTGCGCACGCGCATGGACGCCTGGAGCCGCTCGACGATGGCCGTGGCGGAGTTCCTCGAGGCGCACCCGGCGGTCGAGCGGGTCTGGTACCCGGGCCTCGCATCACACCCGGGGCACGCGATCGCCGCCCGCGACTTCGCGCTCGCCGACGGTGACGCCGAGGGCCGACCCGTCGCCCGGTACGGGACGCTCCTGGCGTTCACGCTTCGCGACGGGCTGCCCGCGGCCCGGCGCATGTTCGACCGGCTGCAGATCGTCTTCCGGGCGACGGACCTCGGCCGCGTCAAGAGCGTGGCGGCGATCCCGTCCATCTCCACGCACCAGCAGCAGGGCGAGGCCGGGCGCGCGATCGCGGACGTGGACGCGGGCCTCGTGCGGCTCTCGGTGGGCGGCGAGCACCCCGACGACGTGATCGCGGACCTGGCGCAGGCGCTCGGCTGACGGTTCGACGTTACGGCGCGGCGACGTGGTCGGCCCAGCGGTGGACCGGCGCATAGCCGATGATTCGGCGGGCTCGGTCGATGGAGAGGAGGGTCTCGCGGCCGCTCAGCTCGCGGCGCAGCGGCACGCCGGGGAAGACCTCCGCCATCAGGTCGGCCGAGTCGCGCGTCATCACGGTGTCCTCGGCCGCCACGATGCAGACCTCAGCCCCGGAGATGTCCGCAGCCAGCGCCAGCCGGCAGGCCTGCGCCACGTCGCGGCAGTCGACATAGCCCCACAGGTTCCACTTTCGCAGGTGGGCGTCGGCCCAGTACGCCGGGAACCCGGCGTAGTCCGCGGGCTCCATGATGTTCGAGATCCGCAGGCCAACGTATGGCCGGCCGGTGCGTCGCGCGAACTGCGCCGCCAGCGCCTCGCCCGCCAGCTTGGACAGCGCGTACGCCGTCTCGGGACGGGGTTCGATCGTCTCGTCAATCGGCGCGAACTGGGGTGGCGTGTCAAACGGAAGGCCCAGCACGGTTTCGCTCGAGGCCCAGACCACGCGGTCGAGCCCGTTCGCCTCGGCCGCGGCGAAGATGTTGTAGGTCGAGGTCATGTTGACCCTGAAGGTTTCCGCGGCGGACCGGATCCCGGGCGCCGGGATGGCGGCAAGGTGAACGACCGCGTCCGCACCCGCCAGCGCCTCGACCGCCTGCCCATAGTCGGTCAGGTCGGCAATCCGGCAGCGCTCGTCCCACTCCCATGGGTCGTGGCGCAGGTCCACGCTGAGCACGCTGAACCCGTGATCGCGCAGGTCTTTCACGACCCACCGCCCGGCCTTCCCGTTGCCCCCGGTCACCACAATCCGCATCAACCTGCCTCCTCGCGCTGTGAGGACCCCATTGTCGCCCCAGCGACCGAGTGGTGGCTGGCGGAGCCCCCGGGCACCGTGCCGATCGCTCTGCGAATCGAAACGGCGGGCAGGGCACCGTGGCCACTGCCCGCCGTGGGGAGCGCCGAGGTCAGCTGATCAGGAACGAGACGGTGACGTCGATCGTGACGTCGGTCGAGCCCGCCTGCACCGGGGTCGGGACGGCGGCCTTGTCGGTGGCGCTGCCGGCCGCCGACGCGTAGTTCTGGCTGTACCAAACCGGGGTCGAGACCTGCTCGGCGACCGAGGCGACGCCGCTGATGGCGAGACCGAGGCTCTTGGCGTACACGTCCGCCTTCGCGCGGGCGTCCTTGGCGGCGGCCTCGCGGGCCTGAGCCTCGGCCGCGGTGCGGTCCGCCACGTCGAAGCTGATGCCGTCCACCGAGGTGGCGCCCGCGGTGACCGCGTCATCGACCACGTCGGTGATCTTGGTCAGGTCGCGGACCGTGACCACGACCTGGTTGGTCAGCTGGTAGGCACGCAGCACCGGGGCGGCGTTGGCGGGGTAGTCGTAGACCGCGTTGAGCGAGACCTGCGTGGTCTGGATGTCCTTGTCGTCCACGCCGAGCTTCTTGATGGCGGCGACGACGTTGCTCATGGCGGCGGCCGCTGCGTCGCGGGCTGCCTTGGCGGTCGGCTTCTGGACCTGCACGCCCAGCTGCACGTGGGCGATGTCCGGCTTGACGGTGACCTTGCCCTCGCCGCCGACGGTGATGGTGTGCTCGCGCGTGGCGTCGGTGGTCGCGGCGTTGGTGGTCGCGTACTGGTGCGGTGCCGCGACGCTGGCGAGGACCGGGCCCGCGACGAGGCCAACGGCGAGGGCCGCCACGGCGACGACGACGAACCGGATCCCAGTGGAGCGGCTTGCGCCGGCGGTGGTCATGGTGTCCATCTCGTTTGCCCCTACTCATCGGCCCCGGTGCTGCTGACCGGCGGGACCGCCTCCGGTCTTGCCCGCCCATGACGCCGCTGCCCGCCCGCCGGTTCCGACACTGACCGGCAGCAGCCCTGCTGCGGCCACGCGGTACCGCAGCCCGCCCGGTTTGGTACGGTCCACGCAGCGTCCGGCACCGTGGAGGGACTCGTGGGCGAGGCAGGCAGAGACGCAGAGATCCTCGTCGAGGAGCGCATTCGGGCCGCGCTCCCAGCCGAGGCGCGCGTCTGGCCCAACGTCTCGATCCTCGCCCGGACGCGGCTGGACATGCCCGCCCACGACGCCGAGGCGGATCTCGTCGTCCTCCACCCCGAGCATGGTCTGCTCGTGATCGAGGTGAAGGCCGGCGCGCCGAGTCGCGACGCCCGGGGCCACTGGTATCTGGGCAATCGCCAGCTGCCGCGCTCACCGTTCAAGCAGGCCGAGGATGCCAAGCACGACCTCGTCCGGGCGATCGAGGGGCTGCCCGATTGGCCCCATGACGCCGATGGGCGCCCCCGTCAGCTGCGCGCGGGCCATGCCGTGGCGTTCCCCGGCGCCGATCTCGCCTCGCTGCCCCGCGGCCACGTGCTGCTGGGTCCGGATGTGGACCAGGACATCGTGCTCGACGCGGCGGCCCTCGACGAGCACGACCCGGCGGCCACGCACGCAGCCCTCGAGCGCGCCTGGGCGGTCTGGACGGGCGACGGCCGCCGCGGGTCTGCGCTCACGCCTGCGCTCTTCGACCTCGTCTCGGCGTACGTGGCGCCAACCGTGGCGCTCCACCGTCTCGTCCGGCGCGATGTGGAGGACGCGCGCGATCGGCTGATCGGCGCATCCCGGGCGCAGTTGCTCGTCCTCAACCAGAACCGCTCGCGCCGCCGCGTGGATGTGGCGGGCCCGGCCGGGAGCGGCAAGAGCCTCGTCGCCGTCGAGAAGGCGCGCCGGCTCGCGCGTGAGGGCTTCAGAACGCTGTTCCTGTGCTTCAACTCACCGCTGGCGACCGCGGTCCTGCGCGAGTTCGAGGATGACGGCGTGCCGCAGGAGCGACGCCCGATCGTCTTCACGTTCCACGGCTTGGCTGAGTGGCTCGGCTCGCGGGCTGGCACGCTGGCGCCACGGCCGCCGGTCACGGCCCCGCCAGCGGTCATGCAGGCATGGTTCGGCGCGCTGCCGAGGGTCCTCGACGGCGCCATCACCTCGGTCGCGGACGAGCGGTTCCACGCGATCGTCGTGGACGAGGGCCAGGACTTCGAGCTCGGCTGGCTCGAGAGCCTCGAGTTCCTGTTCGCGACCCCGGCCGACGGCGTGCTGTGGATCTTCCACGACCCGGGTCAGGCGCTCTACCGCGACGATGCCGTGGGTCGGTTGGCCGGCCTCGACCGCCTCGAGCTGAGCGAGGACTGGCGATCGCCCGCGCCCGTCGCCGCGCTCGCCGCGCACTTCTACCACGGCCCGACCGCGCCCGACTCGATGGGCGAGGGCGGTCTGGTACCCATCATCGAGCGTGCCGCGCCCGGGGCCGAGACGGTGGACGCCGTCCGTCGCCACCTGCACCGGCTCGTGGCCGAAGAGGACGTGCGCTCGTGGGACATCGTCGTGCTGTCGGGATCGTCGGCGCCGCGGAGCGCGGTGTGGGCGCAGCGTGACTTCGGCAACGCACGGCTGTGGAACGGCGCCATCGACGACGCGGGCGTGAGCCTGGGCCTGCCCGCCGACCAGGTGGCCGACGAGCCGTCCGAGCAGGGGACCGTGCGCTTCGAGACGATCCGCCGGTTCAAGGGTCTGGAGCGGCCGGTCGTGATCCTGTGCGAGCTCTCGGACGACACGAAGCGCCTCGACCAGCTGCTCTACACGGCGCTGACCCGGGCGACGGCCCATCTCGTGGTGATCGCGCCGCCGGCCATCGCCAGCCGTCTGGAGGCGGCGAGGCGCCCCTAGCGATCGGGCGTCAAGGGCGCCGGAGGGCCGCCAGTCGCTCTCGGACGACGCCCTCGATCTGCGTGGCGGCTTCGATGGCCAACGTGTGCTCCCAGCACCGCAAGACCGCCCAGCCGTCGGCCGCGAGCAGGTCGTCCGTCTCGGCGTCTCGGGCCGTGTTGGCAGCGATCTTGGGCCCCCAGTAGACGGGGTTCGTGGCCGGCATGTGGAAGTGCTCGGGACAG
>Ga0315271_10000475_pt1 | contig 22037 bp, 18 predicted proteins | sample C3_top_MG_FD_204664 | JGI IMG/M metagenome (GOLD analysis project Ga0315271, IMG submission 204664) | Sediment microbial communities from Yellowstone Lake, YNP, Wyoming, USA - C3_top | ecosystem: Environmental > Aquatic > Freshwater > Lake > Sediment | place: USA: Wyoming | collected 2017-08-01
TCGGCGGGGAACGATCAGGTCTGCCGCGGACGAGTTCGCGAAATGCAGGCCAGCCTTGGTCACGAACGTGCCGGACCGTCGGTCTGTGAAAGTTCCATGGAGCGCCCCTGTTCTGTCCGGTTGAGGGAAGACGCGTGGGTCACACCGACGCGGGGCGGTCACATCATTCAGGATCAGCGCAGGCTCGCCCGCAACCGCTGCGGTGCGCCAGAGATCCTGCGCAGCCCTTGCCGCTCCCCTCCTCGGGCGCCGAATCCCGGGGTCGGCGCGGCACGGGCGGTTACCGCTGCGGGGTCAATCTGTTGCGAGCCCGCGGCGCGTCAGCGCCCCGACCGGAATGCTCCTTGCTAACTCTGCGGGAGAGTCATCTATCGAGGAGGACCCCAATGAAACCAGAAACCAAGCAGGTCGCAAAGACCGTCGGAGCCGTGGTCGCCGGAGCCGCGATTGGATACGTGGCCGGAGCGCTGAGCGCCCCCGCCAAGGGATCGGAAACCCGCCGGCGCATCCGTCACACGATCGAGGATGAGGCGGAAGACCTCGCCCGCAAGGCGAAGAAGACGATGAAGGACGCCAAGGCGAAGATCGCAGACGCCATTCACGGCTAGGACGCTTCGGATGCGGGGGCCGCACAACCGCGTTGAAAGGGTCATCATGAAAAGCCGTGGGCTCAAAGTCGTGGACCGTGGCCGTCAACGCGCGCTCGATCATCGCGGCGCGCGCGCCGACAAGTCGCCCGCCGTGGCCGCCGAGCACTCCTACCGGACCGGCACGATCTGCGACGGGTGCGGTGCGGTCTATTCGCTGAAGACCTGGAGACGCTCGGGAGAACGCACCGCCGACGCTCTGGATGCGGGTGCCCTGACGAGCCGGTGTCCCGCGTGCCGCCAGGTGGGCGAAGGCCGCGCCTACGGCCGCGTCGTCCTTCGCGGCTCGTGGCTCAAGGACCACGAGGAAGAGGTGCGTCACCGCATCAGGAACGTCGAGGCCCGGGCCCGTCACACCCAGCCCGAACGCCGCATCATCGAGATCGCGCGGGCCAGGGACGGCCTCGAGGTCATGAGCACCTCGCAGAAGCTCGCCCACCGGCTGGTGCGCGAGATCGAAAAGGCCTTCGGCGGGCGCTCCTCCTACCGATGGTCGGACACCGACGGATCGCTCACCGCGACCTGGGCTCACGACTAGCCGGCCAGGGAAGGCGCGGGCGCTGCCCGGCCCGCGCTAGGTGGCGACCAACTGCGACCGCGTCATCGGAGTCCGTGCGTCGGCGTGGTAGTCCTTGAGCTTGTACTGGATCTTGCGGGGAGAGATGCCCAGGATCTTGGCCGCGCGCGAGGTGCTGCCTCCCACCGATTCGACGGTGCGAAGAATCGCTTCGCGCTCGATGAGGGCCAGGCTGCTGCCCGGAATGGAGATGCCGGAGTGGGCGCCGTGCTCGGCGGGCTCGAGGGCGCCGCGCAGGGTCGGAAAGTGGCTGACGTTCAGGACCGGCTGTTCGGTCAGCACCACCGCCCGTTCGATGGCGTTTTCGAGCTGACGGACATTGCCCGGCCACTGGTGCCGCAACAGAAGCGTCATCGCTTCGTCCGAGAAGCTGCGGACGTCCTTGGCGTTTTGCACCGCGTATTTCTTGAGGAAGTGCTGGGCCAGGACGGGAAGATCGGCGGGCCGCTCCCGCAGGGCGGGGATGCGGATCTCGACCACGTTCAGGCGGTAGTAGAGGTCTTCCCGGAAGGAGCCGTCGGCGATCTTCTTGGTGAGATCCCGGTGAGTGGCGGAGACGATGCGGACATCCACCTTGAAGGTCTTGTTGCCGCCCACGCGCTCGAACTCGCGCTCTTCGAGGAAGCGGAGCAGCTTCACCTGAAAGGTGAGCGAGATATCGCCGATTTCATCGAGGAACAGGGTGCCCCCGTCCGCGGCCTCGAAGCGTCCGGGGCGGGTCGCGATCGCGCCGGTGAACGAGCCCTTCTCGTGCCCGAACAATTCGCTTTCGAGCAGGGTCTCCGGAAGAGCGGCGCAGGCCACCTTGATGAACGGGCGGGTGCGGCGCGGGCTCGCCTGATGCAGGGCCTGGGCGAAGAGCTCCTTGCCGGTGCCGCTCTCACCGAGGAGCAACACCGAGGCGTTGGAACTGGCGACCTGGCGGATCGCCTTGAAGGCGTGGAGCATGTCCGGGCTCTCGCCCAGGATGTTCTCGAAGCGGTACTTGTCGGCCACGCGCTCCCGCAGGATCCGGGTTTCCTCCAGCAGGTGCTTCTTCTCGATGGCCCGCTCCACCACCACCTCGAGTTCCTCGAGGTCGAGCGGTTTCGCGAGATAGTCCTCGGCCCCGGTCTTCATGGCGCGGACCGCGTTCTTCACGGTTCCGAACGCGGTCATCAGGATGACCATGGTCTGGGGGCGGGACTGCTTGAGGTGCTTGAGAAGCTCCAGCCCGTCCATCCCGGGCATTCGCAGATCGGTGAGCACGATGTCGGCGTCCATCTGTTCGATGAGTCCGAGGCCCGCCTTGGCGTCGTTGGCGCAGGCCACCTCGTACCCATCTTCCTTGAGCAGGGTTTCGAGCGCGGTCGCCGCGTTCACTTCGTCGTCGATGACGACGATCCGAGCCTTCATGCTCACGGCTGGGCCTCCTTCGGCGCAAACGGCAGGGTGATCGCGAATCGCGCGCCGCCCTTGGATCCGGCCTCCGCGGTGATGACCCCGCCATGCTGCGCCACGATCTGGCGGGCGATCGAGAGCCCGAGCCCGGTCCCCCCCGGCTTGGTGGTGACGAAGAGCTGGAAGATGTCGACGCCTTCGGGCAGGCCGGGGCCGGTGTCCTCCACGCTCAACTCGGCGAACTCCCCGCGCAGTTCCACGCGGACCGTGACCCGGCCGCCGCCGGGCATGGCCTCGATCGCGTTGCGCACCAGGTTGATGAGAACCTGCTTCATCTTCTCGCCGTCGATGGGCAGGGGCGGCAGGATGTCGGGCTTCTCGTACGTGAGGGAGACGCCGCAGTCCACCGACTGCGGCTCGAGCAGGCGGATCACGTGCTCGATCACGGTGTCGAGGTCGGCCAGGCCCTGCTGGACCCGATCGGCCCGGGAGAACTGCAGGAAATCGCCGGCGAGCGCGTCGAGACGGCTCACCTCCTCGCGGATGATGCTGATGAGTTCGCGGATACCCATGTCGGTTTCGAGCCGGGCGTTGCGCCGCTCGATCACCGAGAGCTGGAGGGCGATGGAATTCAGCGGGTTGCGGATCTCGTGGGCGAGGCCGGCCGCGAAGGTTCCCAGAAGCGCCATCTTCTCGCTCTCGATGATCCTCTCCTGCGCCGCGCGCAGTTCCCGGTAGGCGTTCCTCGCCTCCTCGTGGCGCTGCCTCTCGGCTTCACCGCGACGCGCTCGCTCCACCGCGAGGCCGATCTGATGGCCGAGGGTCTCGAGGAAGCGCAGTTCCCCGTCGGTGAAGATCGTGCCGGCGCGTGACGCCACGTTCAAAACTCCCCGGCTCCCGCCCCGGAACCGCATGGGAATGGAGGCGTGGGCGGTCGAGGGGTCGGACCCATCGACGATGTCGGGCATGCGCGGACACTGGGTGGTGTTCCTCGCCTGCATGGAGTGCCCCGACCAGAAGACCTCGCGGCACAGGCACTCGGTGAGCCCATCGCGGCGCACCTCCTCGATGTAGGCTTCGGAGACCCCGCGCGCCGCCACGAGTTCGAGCTTCTTCTCGCCTTCTTCGCCCACCAGGATCCAGGCCGCGCTGACCCCGAGCTTTTCCCGGACCTTGTCGAGGGCTATCTCGAACACCGACTGGGCGCTCTCCGTGCTGTGGACTTCGGATGCCATTTCGGAAAGGGCGGACAATTCCCGTTCGCGACGGGCCAAGCGCTCGCCGAGCGTCCGGACCTGCGCCTCGTATGAACTCCGCAGTCGGTCCAGTTCCTCCGTCATATCGGTGGGATCGTAACAGTGGCTGGATCGGGCGCGCATTTCTCCGCGCACTTATCTGCAACGAAGGTGCCACCCCATTCCATGGGCCGGAAGGCGCAAAGTAGGCCCTTTGAGCGCAATAAATGCGCGCATGCCCACTCCGTCCCGCAGTTTATTCGGTGATTTGCCGCGGCCGTACTCATGCCTGCGGCACGGTGAAGCAGAACGTCGCTCCACGGCCCGACCCCTCCGACTCCACCCAGAGCCGCCCGCCCTGCGCCTCGACGACGCGACGCGCCAGCGCAAGGCCGAGCCCGGTGCCCTCGGAGGCGGGGTTGAGCCTCTCGAACAGGCGAAAGACCCTCTCGTGATGCTGCGGCTCGATACCGATACCGTTGTCCCTCACCCGGACCAGCACCCGGCCGGCGCCGGTCTCCGCGTCGATCTCCACTCTCGGGGCGGCCTGTTCGCCCATGAACTTGGCCGCATTGTCGAGCAGGTTGACGAGCACATCCAGGATGCGCTGACGGTCGGCGCACACCAGCGGAAGATCCGGCGCCACCGAAGCGACCACGCGCCGAGCGGCGAGCCGGCCCGCGGCTATGGCCAGCGCCTCCTCGATCAGGCCCTGCAGCGGGATCGTCTCCGGCGCACTCACGATTCGGCCGACCCGGGAAAGCCGGAGCAGACCGTCCAGCAGTTCGCGCATCTTGTCCGAGGCGGCGGACACCCGCCGCAGATCCTCGCGAACGCGCGCGTGCTGCCCCTGGTCGAGATCCTGGCCGATCGAATCGAGATACGCCCGGACCGTGATGAGGGGGCTCTTGAGATCGTGCGAAACCGTGTAAGTGAACCGTTCCAGTTCGGCGTTCTTGGCCTCGAGATCGGAGATGAGCCGGGCCCGCTCGATCTCCTGGGCCTCGAGGCGGGCGGTGCGTGCCTCCAGTTCCCGATTGCTGAGAGCAAGCTCCCGCTCGCTGGCCAGCGCCCGTCCGAGCGCTTGGCGGAAACCGCCGGCCAGCATGCGGACGAAGACCGCCACCGCCGCAAGCACCATGATGATCGACAGGAGGTCGACGATCGAGGTCATCGGAGAGAAAGGGGTGGCGACAAGCCCCTGGGCCTCGAGACCGGCGACGAGGCCAAGACCCCCGACGCATACGAGCAGGGACAGCACATAGGCGCGGTGTCCGAGCATCAGGCCGGAAATGAGAACGACGAGGGGGAAGCCGATGAGGGCCACGTCATGAAGGCCCAGTCCGAGCACCATCAGCGCGGTGGTGATGCCGACGCTGGCGAGCACGAGGACAAGGCTGGCCGCCTGCGCAAAGCCGCGCTTCAGCAGGACAAGCGCGGCGAGAGCCGCCGTGTTGCCGCCGAAGAGGAGAATAAAGCCGGCCACGATCTCGGTATGCGTGCTCGACGTCGCGTTGAGAACCCCGGCAGCGGTCGAGATGGCCGCGACCGCGACGATCACGGACATGGTGGTGCGCGCTTCGCTGTACGTCGGCGGCAGTTCCGCGGGAAGAGTCGAATCGCTCATATCCCGCCCCAAAAAACCCGGAGCCGGCTCACGGCTCCTTTGGATACCCCATCAGGCGCAACGCCTCGCGCACCTCGTCCATGATCGCGGGATCGTCGATGGTCGCGGGCGGGGCGACGTCGATGCCGCCCGCGAGCTTCTTCATGGTGCCGCGCAGGATCTTGCCCGAGCGGGTCTTGGGCAGGCGATGAAGTATGGCGACACTGCGAAAGCACGCGAGGGCGCCGATGTCGTCACGCACGCGCTGGATCAACTCGGTCGCGATCGCGTCCGCTTCGCGCGCGACCCCCGCCTTCAGCACCACGAAGCCCACCGGCACCTCGCCCTTCACCGGGTCCGGCGCGGCGATGACCGCGCACTCGGCCACGTCGGGGTGGCCGGAGATCACTTCCTCCATGCCGCCGGTCGACAGTCGATGACCGGCCACGTTGATGATGTCGTCGGTGCGGCCCATGATGAAGATGTAGCCGTCGGGGTCGATGAAGCCGGCATCGCTCGTCGAATAGTGGCCGGGAAAACGGGTCAGGTACGACTTGACGAAGCCGTCGTCGTTGTTCCACAGCGTGGGCAGACAACCGGGCGGCAGGGGCAGCCGGATCACCACGTTTCCGACGTGTCCGGTGGGCGTCTTCTGTCCGTCATCGTCCACGACGCTGACGTCGAACCCCGGGACGGCGCGCGTGGGAGACCCGGGCTTCACCGGCAGCATCCCGAGACCGATGCAGTTCGCGGCGATGGGCCAGCCGGTCTCGGTCTGCCACCAGTGGTCGATCACGGGCACGCCGAGCACCGCCTCCGCCCAGAGCAGGGTATCGGGATCGCACCTCTCGCCGGCAAGGAAGAGGGTGCGCAGGCGCGAGAGGTTGTAGTTCCCCACCAGCTGACCCCGCGGGTCTTCCTTCCGTATCGCGCGAAACGTGGTGGGCGCGGTGAAGAGGACATTCACGCCGTGCTGCTCGCACACCCGCCAGAAGGCGCCCGCATCGGGCGTGCCCACGGGCTTGCCCTCATACAGCAGTGTGGTGGCGCCCTTCAGCAATGGTCCATAGACCGTGTACGAGTGCCCGACCGCCCAGCCCACATCCGCCGCCGCCCACATCACTTCCCCGCTGCCGATGCCGTAGATCGCGTGCATGCTCCACTTGAGCGCCACCGCGTGGCCGCCGTGGTCGCGCACCACGCCCTTCGGCACGCCGGTGGTTCCGGAGGTGTAGAGAACATAGAGCGGATCGGTGGCCTCGCAGGGAACGCAGTCCACCGGGGACGCGTTCGCGAGGGCGTCGGCCCAGTCGAGGTCGCGTCCTTCAACGAGAGTCGCGGGCGCCTGGGGTCGCTGAAGGATCACGCATCGGTGCGGCTTGTGCTCGGCCATGTCGATGGCCGCGTCGAGCAGAGGCTTGTAGGGGATGGTGCGACTCCCCTCGATCCCGCACGAGGCCGAGAGGATGATCTTCGGCCGGGCGTCGTCGATCCGCTTCGCCAGCTCGTGCGACGCGAAGCCGCCGAACACCACCGAATGCACCGCGCCGATCCGGGCGCAGGCCAGCATGGCGATGACGGTCTCGGGCACCATGGGCATGTAGATGACCACGCGATCGCCTTTGCTCACCCCCTGAAGCACCAGCGCACCCGCGAAACGCGCCACCAGGTCGCGCAGTTCGTTGTAGGTGAACTCGCGCACGGTGTTCGTAACCGGGCTGTCGTAGATGAGCGCCCGCTGCTTGCCCCGGCCGCGCTCGATGTGAACGTCGAGCGCGTTGTAGCAGGTATTGAGACTGCCCCCGCTGAACCATCGGCACAGCGGGGCTCTCGACTCGTCGAGCACCTTGTCCCATCGCCGGTCCCAGTGAATGGCCTCGGCCGCGATGCCCCAGAAACCCTCGGGATCGCGGAGCGACCGTTCGTGCAGATCAGGGTGGATGCTCGCCATGGAAAACTCGAAAGGACTTGCGCGGAGTATAGGGAAACAAAAACCCTGTACTCTTCCTTCCATGCGAAACCTCTCCGCCGCAGGCGCCGCCCTCACCCTCGTCCTCTCCGCCGCCCTGGCTCACGCCCAGGCCGGCCCGAACGATTCCCGCGCTCGCGACATCTTCAAGCAGCTCATCGAAATCAACACCACGGACACGCCGAAGGGCAACGTCACCACCGCGGCCGAGGCCATGGCGGCGCGACTCAAGGCCGCCGGATTTCCGGAGGCCGACGTTCAGGTGCTCGGGCCCGACCCGCGCAAAGGAAACCTCGTCGCCCGGTATCGCGGCACCGGGGCCAGGAAGCCCATGCTCCTCATCGCCCACCTCGACGTGGTCGAGGCGAAGCGCGAGGACTGGTCGTTCGATCCGTTCACCTTCCTCGAGAAGGACGGGTTCTTCTACGGCCGCGGCACCACCGACGACAAGTCGATGGCTGCGCACTTCGTGGCGAACCTCATCCGGCTGAAGGAGGAGGGCTTCAAACCGGACCGCGATCTGATCCTCGCCCTCACCGCCGACGAGGAGAGCGGCGACTTCAACGGTCCGGTCTGGCTCCTGAAGAATCACCGGAACCTGATCGACGCCGAGTTCGCGATCAACGAGGGCGGGGGCGGCAGCATCCGCAAGGGCAAATACCTGACCAACGAGATCCAGGGCAGCGAGAAGGTGTACCAGGACTTCCGGCTGGAAGCGAAGAACGCGGGCGGCCACTCTTCGCTCCCCATCAAGGACAACGCGATCTACCACCTCTCGGCCGGGCTCGCGCGTCTCGCCGCCTTCGACTTTCCGGTCGAACTGAACGACGTCACCCGCGGCTACTTCGAAAAGTCGGCCTCCATCGAAGCCGACCCGAAGACCGCGGCCGACATGCGGGCGGTGGCGCAGGGGGCGACGCCGGATCTTGCCGCCGCGGCCCGCTTGTCCGCTTCACTTCCCTACTGGAACTCGGTGATGCGCACGACCTGCGTCGCTACCCGGCTCGAAGGCGGCCACGCCAACAACGCCCTGCCGCAACTGGCGGCCGCGAACGTGAACTGCCGCATCCTCCCCGGCGTCCCGCCCGCCGCGGTCAGGGAGACGCTGGCCAAGGTCCTCGACGACCCGAAGATCGCGGTGACCTTCGTGGGCGAGGCCACGCCGAGCAAGCCGACGGTGCTGCGGCCCGACGTGGTGGTCGCGGTGGAAACCCTGACGAAGCAGATGTTCCCGGGCGTGGTCGTGATCCCGGTCATGAGCACGGGCGCCACCGACGGCCTCTACCTTCGGAACGCGGATATCCCGACCTACGGCATCGAGGGCACCTTCGGCGACATGGATGACGTTCGCGCGCACGGCCGCGACGAACGCGTGGGGATCAAGCAGTTCTACGAGGGCCTCGAGTTCCAGTACCGGCTGGTGAAGATGCTCTCGTCGAAGTAGCGCTACTTCTTCCGCTTCGCGGGCATGTCCCGGCCGCCCTGGTGGAGGACCAGCTGATCCACTGCCCCGTCCGCGCTCCGCACGAACGTGATCCGCGCGTCGACCACCTTCAGAAAGAACTCGGTGTCGGACGAAGGGAAGATCTCGATCTTCTGCTGACCGGTGGCCTGCGTCATGAGGCGATCGCCCTCGCGGGTGATGGTCAGGATGAAATTGGGGGCAAGCTCGTATTCACCGGCATAGGCGCGGTAAAGCGCCGGATCGACCTTCGCCACCGGTCGCTCCGCGGGCGCATCGCCCACGCGGGGCGCATGCTCCGGCTCGGCGGCCCCGTCCTGATAAATCAGCATCTCCGTGACCTTCCCGCCCGGGTCGACGACGAAACGCAGGTGGGTGAGGCTCTTGTCGTAGAAGAACTCGGTCTCGGAACTCGGCCGGATCTCCTGCCGCTGACCTCCGCTGCGCTGCGCATAGATCTTTCCGCCCTCGACCGTCACCGTCCGCGTCGATGTCTGGTCGATGCGGTACACGCCCGCGTAGCGTTCGAGAAGCTTCGGGTCGAGAGTCACTGGAGTGAATTCCGGGAACGGATCGCCCGCGGCGATGGCCGCCAGCTTCTTCGCCACGTACCCGGGCGCGGTCATCGGAGAGTCGCTGTTGGTGAGCACGGCCACGTAGATCCGCTCATCCGGCAGACGCAGCGCGTAGGTCGAGAAGCCGAAAATGCCTCCGCCATGCTCGATGGAGCGCCGGCCGCGCAGCTTCGAGAGCGCCCAGCCGTAGCCATATTTCGTCGCTTCGCCGCTCTTCAGAACGTACGACGTCCAGGCCTTCTCGAGCGACGCCTTCTTGACGATCTTCTCCGTGTACAAGGCGGCGTCCCAGCGTGCGAGGTCGTCCACCGAAGAAGAGAGCGAGCCCGCGGCATAGGGCTGGGTCATGCTCAGATAGCCAGCGTTCCGCACCTTCTCGCCGTCCGTGGTGTAACCCGGGACCCTCTTCGGAATGACGGGCTCCGTGCTCCCGTAGTACGACGAGGTCATGCCCAGCGGCTCGAAGATCCGCTCCTTCACGAAGGCCTCGTAGGTCTTGCCCGAGACCTTCTCGATGATGGCGCCGAGCAGCACGAAGGCCGAGTTGTTGTAGGCCCATTTCTCGCCGGGGGCGAACTGCATCGGCTCCTTCTTGAATCCGTCGACCAGTTCGGTGACGGTCAGGGGCGCCAGGATCTTCGAGGTCATCCAGCCCGGGATATCGGTGTAGCTCTGGATTCCGGAGGTGTGGGTCAGCAGATGCTCCACGGTAATCGCGTACCCCTGGGTCGGATAGTCGGGCATGAACTTTTCGATTCTGTCCTGGAGCGAGAGCTTCCCTTCTTCGGCGAGCATGAGGATCGACACCGCGGTGAACTGCTTCGTGATCGAGCCCAGGCGGAACACCATGTCCGGCTGCAGCGGCACGCCCAGTTCCATGTCCGCCATGCCGAGGGCCTTGCGGAACACGGTGCGGCCGTCCTTCACGACGATCACCGAGGCGCCCGGCTTGTCGGCGGCGAAGGCGTCCTTCAGGACCTTGTCGAACGCGGTCGTGGCTGTGGCGGCGGGCGCGGTCTGGGCGGCAAGCGGAGCCGCGAGGGCCAGAATGAGGAGGAGGGCGGCCCGCCTTCGAAGGCGGGTGAACACGTGATCGGGGAAGGTCATCATCATGAAGTCTCCATTCGCGAGCGAGCGGCGGTGGTGAAGATCGCACGATAGCAAGGCCCTTTCCAGCACCCCCGTGGGAGCGTTCCAAAATCGGCGGGGAACGCCCGGCTGAACCGGGGCCAGGGACCTACTACAATCCTCCGCCAGTGCAGCCACTCCTCGAAGCCACGGGCATCACGAAGGCCTTTGCCGGCCAGCTCGCCCTCTCGAACGTGAGCGTTTCCTTCGCGGCGGGCGAAGGTCACGCGGTGGCGGGCGAGAACGGCGCGGGCAAGTCGACGCTCATGTCGGTGGTCGCGGGCATTCTCAAGGCCGACGCGGGCGAGGTGCGGCTGGACGGCGTGGCGCTGCCGCCCGGGGACGTCGTGGAGGCGCAGCGTCGCGGCATCGGCCTCGTGCCCCAGGAACCGCAGGGCGCGCCGACGCTGACCGTCGCGGAGAACATCTCCCTCGGCGAAACCCCGTCGGGCCTGAGCCTGCTGCGCGTGATCGATCGGAAGCGACTGAACGACATCGCCACCGCGGCGCTCGAGCTCGCCGGCGTCCACGTGCCCGTGGATGCGTCCTTCGGCTCTTTGCGCCTCGCGGACCGGCAGCTCGTCCTCATCGCCCGCGCCCTGCATCGCGGATCGCGCGTCCTCATCCTTGACGAGCCCACCTCCTCCCTTTCCACCCGCGAGGTGGAGCGCCTCTACGAAGTGGTGGCGCGAATGAAAGCATCGGGGCGGGCGGTAATCGCGATTTCGCATCGGCTCGAAGAACTACGAGCGATGGCGGAACGGATCACCGTTCTCCGCGACGGGAAGCTGGTCCTCTCCGCCGCTATGGCCGAGGTGACCAACGCGGAGGTGATCCGCGCCATGGCCGGCCGGGACGTCACCTCGGCGGGCGCGCCCCGGAAGGCCTCCTCCGAAGACGTGGTCCTCGACGTCTCGAACCTCGCGTCTTCCCGGGTGAAGGACGTTTCGTTCCAGGTTCATCGCGGCGAAATCGTGGGTCTGGCGGGGCTGCTCGGCGCGGGGCGATCGCGCACCCTTCATGCGATCTTCGGCTCCGAGAAGCGATCGCACGGGACGGTGCGTCTCAACGCCGGCGGCGGCGCCAGGGACATCCGGAGCGTGCGCGACGCGCTCGCCTCGGGAATGGGGCTCGTGCCGGAAGACCGCAGGGGCCAGGGACTGGTGCTCGGACAGAGCGTCCAGACCAACGTGAATCTCGTTCTCCCCAAGGGCGGCGAACGATTCGGCTTTCTCTCCCGCCCGACGCTCCTCAAGACCGCGCTCGACGCGATCCGCGAACTCGGGATCAAGGCGAGCGGCGTCGCGGCGAAGGTCGCGACGCTCTCGGGCGGCAATCAGCAGAAGGTCGTTCTCGCCCGCTTCCTGCGCCCCGAGACCCGGGTGCTCCTGCTCGACGAGCCCACGCGCGGCGTGGACGTGGGCGCCAAGGAGGAGATTCACCGCCACCTCGAGGGGATGGCCGCCCGCGGCCTCGGCCTGGTCATGGCCTCATCGGAGATCCCCGAGCTGCTTCGGCTGTGTCATCGCATTCTCGTATTCCGGGAGGGACGCATCGTGGGTGAAATGTCGAGAGCCGAAGCGACGGCCGAGGGCATCGTCGCCCTCGCCGCGGGGGTGGCCGCGTGAGCCGCGGAGGGGCCCGGATCCTGCTCGGACGGCTGGCCCCGCTCCTCGGGCTCGTGATCCTCTGCATCGTCCTCTCCCTCACCTCGGCCCACTTCCTCACCGCCGACAACCTCGTCAACGTCCTGAGACAGTCGTCGGTCAACGCGCTCCTGGCCCTGGGGCAGCTCGTGGTCATCATCACCGCGGGGATCGATCTCTCGATCGGGTCCATCCTCGGTCTGTCCAGCGTCGCCCTCGCCATGCAGCTGCGGGCGGGCGTGCCGCCCCTGGTGGCGGTCGCAGGCACCCTCGTCCTCGGAGCGCTCGTGGGCCTGGTGAACGGTCTTCTGCTGACCCGGCTCAAGCTGCCGCATCCTTTCATCTCCACCCTCGGCACCATGAACGTGGCGCGCGGCGCGGCCATGATCCTGGCCGCGGGGGTTCCCATCAGCGGGCTGCCCGAGGGCTTCCGCGTGCCTTTCAATGGCGACTTCTTCGGGGTTCCCGCGGCGGTGATCGTGGTGGGCGTCGCGGCCCTGGCCGTGCATCTGCTCATGGAGCGAACGGTCTATGGCCGCGACCTCTTCGCCATCGGCGGGAATCGCGAGGCCGCGCGTCTCGCCGGCGTGCCCGTGTCGTCCCGCCTCGAACTCGCGTACCTGGTGTCCGGCCTCATGGCCGCGGTCGCATCGCTCGTCCTGGCCGCGCGCATGAACTCAGGCTTCCCCCTCGCCGGCACCGGAGCCGAGCTCGACGCCATCGCCGCGGTCATCATCGGCGGCGCCTCGTTCTTCGGCGGCGTCGGCACGGTGGCGGGCACGTTGATCGGCGCCCTCTTCATCGGCCTGCTGCGAAATGGCCTGAACCTTTTGGATGTTTCGGCCTACTGGCAGATGATCGTCATCGGCGTGGTGATCGTGGCCGCGGTTTTCATCGACGTGCTGCGCGCGCGTCAAGGAGATTAGAAGAGACATGAAACGCATCCTGACCGTCGCCGTCCTCGCCCTCGCTCTCGCCGTTCCCGGCTGCAACCGGCCGCCGGAGAAGAAGGGCATCGCCCTCGTGACCAAGGCCATGGACAGTGAGTTCTGGCTGGTCCTTGCCGATGGCGCCAAGACCGCCGCGGCCGAACATCCGGACTACGAGCTGGTCATCTCCTCACCCGACCGCGAGATCAACGTGGATCAGCAGGTGAGCATCCTCGAGAACCAGATCCGGCGCGGCGTGAAAGCCCTGATCGTCGATCCCGCGAGCACGGCCCAGGTGAACAGCACGCTCGAGCAGGCGGTGGCTCGCGGCATTCCCGTGGTCCTCATCGACACCGACGCGCCCTTCGCGAAGAAGTCCTCGTACATCGGCACCGACAACGCGAAGGGCGGGTCGCTTGCCGCCATCGGCATGGTCGCGGCCATCGGGACCACCGGCGACGTGGTGCTCATCTCCGGCGTCCCCGGCAACGAGTCGCAGGACGCCCGCGCCAAGGGATTCCTCGACGAGATCGCGAAGACCCCGGGGATCAAGGTGGTGGCCCAGCAGCCCGGCAACAGCGAAAGGCAACTCGGCCTGACCGTCATGGAGAACTTTCTGACCGCTCATCCAACCCTCAGGGGCGTCTTCGCCACCAACGATCAGATGGCCCTGGGCGCGATGGAGGCGGTGGAAACGCGGAAGCTGCGCGGCAAGATCGCGATCATCGGCTTCGACGCCACCAAGGAGGCGGCGGGGGCCATCGTCGAAGGGAAGATGACGGGCAGCGTGGCCCAGAGCCCGCGGGAGATGGGACGCCAGGGCGTGCTCGCGGCCATCGCCCTCGCCGAGGGCCGCACCGTGCCGAAGCTCATCGACACAGGCACCGAATACGTCGACGGCAAGAACGCTCCGAAATACGCGAAGTGACGGCGAAGCGGACGCGAGCCGGATCGAAAGCAGATCCCGCTCCGGCCGGACGGGGCCCTCTGGCCCGCGTCCGGGAAAGCTTCGAAGGGCAAGCGTTCATGAAGACCCTCGGGGCCCGTCTCACGAGGGTCGCGACGGGCCGGATCGCGATCAGGATCGAGGTCGGCGAACCGCTGACCCAGCAGCATGGATTCGTCCATGCGGGGGTGGTGTCCGCGCTCGCCGACACCGCCGCGGGATACGCGGCCATGTCCCTGCTGCCCGATGGTGTCGAAGTCGTCACCGCGGAGTTCAAGATCAACCTGCTGCGGCCGGCCCTGGGATCAGCACTCGTGGCCGAGGCCCGGGTCATCCGATCGGGGCGGACGCTGTCCGTTTCCATGGCCGACGTATTCGCCGTGACCGGCAGCGCCCGCACCCACGTCGCGATGCTCCTGGCGACCATCGCCCATGTCCCCGGTTCGCCGGATCAGCCGCGAGCCCGCGGCCGCGCATGACCGAACCGTCCAGCGCAACCCCGTCGTGGCCGAGCATCGGGGTGATGGGCGGCGGCGCCATCGGGTGCCTGTACGGCGGCTGGCTCGCGAAAGCCGGGGCGCCGGTGACCATCGTGGGACGGCCCACCCACGTGGATGCGATGCGCGCCCACGGCCTGCACGTGACCGGTCGCGACTTCGACTTCCATGTCCCGGTGAACGCCTCCACCGACATGAGCGCGCTCGCGCAAAGCGACGTCATCCTCTTCTGCACCAAGACCCGGGACACCGAGAATGTCGCGACCGAGCTCAGGTCCTTCCTGCTTCCCACCACCGCGATCCTCGCCTTTCAAAACGGCGTCGATGGCGCGGAGCGCCTGGCCGCCATTCTGCCGAACCCGGTCTTCTCAGCGGTGCTCGTGGTCTCGTGCTACATCGAAGGCCCCGGCCACGTCCGTCACAACGGCCGCGGCGACGTGCTGCTGGGCGACTGGCTCCCCGATCGGGGTGACGCCGCGGAGCGCGGCGCGTTGCTGCAGTCGATCGTGGAGACGCTTCAGCGCGGGATGATCCAGGCCTCGCTGGCCCAAGATATCCGCCTGACCTTGTGGACCAAGCTCGCCATGAACTGCGGCTACAACGCGCTCTCCGCGCTCTGCCGCGCGCGCTACGCGCGCCTCGTCTCCACCGACGCCTCGCGCGTTCTCATGCGTGGGATTGTCGAGGAGCTGGTGACGGTCGGACAAAGGGACGGCGTGCCCCTCGAGTTCGACGTGGTCCTGAAGCAGGTGATGGACCTCGCGGCCGGCTTCCCCACGGCAATCTCGTCCACCGGTCAGGACATCGCGAAGGGCCGGCCCACCGAGATCGACGATCTGAACGGCTTCGTCGTGCGGCGGGGCCGGGCGCTTGGCGTGCCTACGCCTCTCAACGAGACACTGCAGTTGATGGTCAAGGTGCTCGAGGAAGCGCCGGTGGATCCGGCGTTCTTTCCCAAGGGATAGGGGGCGGCGCGGGGTTGGTAGTGGTCGGAGGGGGGTTGCTTCGGCCCGGTACCAACGGAGTTGGGCCTCGCAATGACGTGAGGGGGGTGCCGGACGGACAGCACGGGGTTGGTAGCTGGGACCGCCGGTTGCGGTACTGCGAATCCCGCACTGCGCGTCATCCCACTAACAGGCTCGAGCTGTCCGTCCTGTACCCCCCTCACGTCATTGCGAGGCCCAACTCCGTTGGTGCAGGGCCGAAGCAACCCCCTCCCAACACTCCCGACCCGGAATTACAACCAACTAGGCCACGTCGCGCGGAACCGCGGCGACGTAGCTGCGGCCGATCGCTTCGATCCAGCGCGCGTCCTTGACCGCCTCCTCGACGGTGATGGACGGCGCCTTTCCGGCAAGCACGCTCTCTCGGAAGTGATGGACCTCGGCGCGGAACGCCTCGTCGTAGCTGACCACGCGGTCTTCCACCACCAGCGTCTCGCCCTCCATGCGCTCGACCTCGAGCTTCGTGGGCGCGTGGCGAATGTAGGGGGACGGGAAGATGAGGGTGGCGCGCAGGTTGGGCGAGACGAAGCGCAGGCGCTCTTCGTAGTGCTTCACTCCGGGGAGCGAGACCCAGCTCATCGACACGCGCACGCCGCGTGGGAACTGGGTCAGCGAGTGCTGCGCCAGTCCCTCGTTCCATACCGACGAGGAGAGAACCTTCTCCGGCTCGCCGAGGGCGCCGCGAAGCGCATTGATGTCGTGAATGAGGCTCTGCCACAGCATCAGGGCGGCGGCCCGCTCGTCCACGCTCGCTCCCGGACGCACGGTGGCGTCGAGGCCCTCCTTCAGGTCCGCGGTCTGCGCCTCCTGACGCGCGCCCGCGTTGGTCTGCGCCTCATCGGCGCCTGGACGCACCGGGGCGCGCCAGGGCAGGATGGCGTGGTGCTCGCGATAGGCGCCGTCGTCCGGATGCAGGACCGTCGCCTCCACGTAGCGGAGGTCGGGCATCGACTTCACAAGCGCGCAGGCCGCGAGATACGCCGGGTCGAAGCGCTTGTGATATCCGACCATGGTGAAGCCGCGCGCGGCGCGCGCCGCGGCCGCCAGCTTCTCCGTCTCCGGGCGCCCAAAGCCGAGGGGCTTCTCGACGAAGACATGCTTCCCCGCCGCGTAGGCCGCTTCGAGGGCCGTATCGTGGCGGCCCGACGAGAGCACGAACACCGCGTCCACGTTCGGATTCTTCGCGACCTCCCTGAAGTCGCGGGAACGCGCTTCTACATGGTACCGATCCGCCACCGCGTTCAGGACCCCTTCCGAGATATCGGCCACCGCCGCGATCTCGAAAAGGTCCGGCCGTTCGGCGAGCGTCGGCAGATGCATCATCTGCGCGATGCCGCCGCAACCGATCACGCCTACTCGCAATTTGCCGCTCACAACCCCAGAACCTCCCTCAGATACTTCCGGCTCTTCTTCGCACTCTCCGTGGGATCGGGATTGAGCCGGCCCGACTCATCGGGCACCACGTCCTGCTCCACGATCATCCAGCCGCCGTAGTCGCGTTTCGCGAGCGCGCCGCAGACGCCCTTGAAGTCGACGACGCCCTCTCCGAGGGCGCAGAAGATGCCGCGCTTCCATGCGTCCGGCATGGAGATGTTGCTGGTGCGCACGTGCCGGAGCTGCGCCGCGTCCGCGTCCTTCAGATGAACGTACTTGATTCGCGCGCCGTGGCGGATAGCGACGCCCACCGGATCGCAGCCGCCGTAGACCGCGTGGCCGGTGTCGAGGAGGAGATTCACGAGTTCGGGCCGGGTGCCTTCGAGCATGCGGTCGATCTCTTCGGGGGTTTCGAGGTACGTGCCCGCGTGATGGTGCACCACCACGCTCAGACCGTGCGCATCCTTGACGCGCAGGGCGATGAGCTCGAGGGTCTCGAGCGCGGCCTTCCACTGGGCCGCGGTCCAGCCCTTCGATCCATCCTTCGGAATGCGTCCGGCGTGCGCCGTTCGCATGGGATCCTCGTCGTCCGCCACGATCAGTTCCTTGACGCCGAACTGCGCGAGCAGGCTCGCAACCTTCAACGAATGAGCGATGACGGCATCGCGCGCGGCCGGGTCTTCGAGCGAAACGGGCACGAAGGACGAGCCCAGGGTGAGGTGGCGCGCATCGAGTTCGCGGGCGAGCGCCTCCTTCGTGGTGGGCAGATAGCCGTAAGGACCAAGCTCGGTGCCTTCATAGCCGGCGGCGGCGATGGCATCGAGGACAGTGGCGAAGGGAGGGTTCGGAAGATGGGCCTCGTAGACGGCCCAACTCACTGGGGCATTTCCGATGCGAGGTTTGGTCATGGAAGTCTTTCCGTGAAATCGGGGGCGAAGACCCGCGAAGGCAGCGCATGTTAGCGCGTTTTATGGAACGTTCCAACCCGCGCCCAGCCCAGCGAAACGCAGGTGCGGCCGATCCAGACCGCGGGCCGCGGGGACCGATCAAAACGCGAAGGCGAGCCGAACCCTGCCGCCACCGCGCTCCGGTCGCACGCCCACCGTGGCGTGCGGCAGAGGGGCCTCCAGCCATCGCTCGGACTTCTTCGAGTGACCCCACCACGCCCCGATGCCAACCGACGTCGCGACCGCGAACGCGCTCATCGCGGCGTTGTCCCCGGTGCTGCAGGCACTGTGGCCGTACGGACCGCAAACCGGCTCTTCGCTCGCGAATATGGCGGCGGTGAACACCGCGCCAAACGCCAGCCCAATGAGCGCCCCCTTCTTTGTCTGCCGGCTCACGGTCCCAAGCTCGATTCGCGAGACGGAACTGATGGCCAGTTCCATGACCGAGCCGCGATCGAGGTCCACGAGGGTCAGACTGTCAGGTCCTATCCTGACCAGCTTGCCGACAGTCATTCCGGTGAACGAAGGCGATGATGCGGTGACGCGCACGCGCTGGCCGGGCGCCAGGCTGGTGGCCGCCACCGCCGGCCCGGAGGCCTTGGCCTCGACCTTCGTCTCCTGGGCCCGAGCCGTCGAAGCGGCCAGGACCGCGACCAGAATGCCCCAAAGAGCGCGGCGCCCCGAGTCAGATGCCGGGTAGTTCATAACTCCCCCTTCCGTCTGGCGGCGGGGGCGTTCCGCGACACTTGCGAAAGTCAGGAAGGTGAACGCCCCCTCCTTGTTTCTTCCACGAATATGGTACACCTCGAGGCAAGCCTCGAGCGCCCCCTGAACCTACGGCGTGGGCGTCGGCGAAGGCGGCGGCGCGGGCATCTTTTCCTTCGGGAAACGAGGCAGCATCTCGTCGCGCATAGCCAGGTGGTACACCGCGCCTGCGATCGCGACGGACGAACGCATCGCATCCTCCTCGATGATCCGCTCGTAGGTGTCGAGGTTGGTGTGCCAGGTGTGCGAGTTGTACTGGATCGGGTCCTGGCCGAGGCCGATGCCGGGAAGACCCGCCTCATTGAACGAGGTGCTGTCGGTGCCGCCGCTGCGGCGAGAGGCGGTGACCGAGGCGCCCATCAGGCCGAAGTCTTCGAAGGGCGCGAGCACATCGCGGAGGATGGCCCCCGCCTCCTTCGGACCGAAGACGTTGGCGCCCCGGATCCGGCCGGTGCCGGAGTCCACGTTGAAGTACCCGTCGAACGTGGCGTACTCGGGCTTCGGCTCCTCGAACGTGCCGAAGTGCTCCTTCACGTACGCTTTCGATCCGAGAAGGCCCTGCTCCTCCCCGCCCCACAGAGCCACCCGGATGGTGCGGCGCGGCTTGAGGCCGGCGGCCTTGATGATGCGCGCGGCTTCGAGCATGACGGCAGAGCCGATGGCGTTGTCGGTGGCGCCCGTCGCCGAGTGCCAGGAATCGAGGTGACCACCCAGCATCACGACTTCGGCCTTCTTGTCGGCGCCGGGGATCTCCGTGACCACGTTGTACGAGGTCTTGCCCTCCGGATACGCCTGGTTGACGATGTTGAATTCGAGTTCGACCACGCGGTCGTCATCGAGCAGGCGGCTGATCCGGCCGTAATCCTCGTTGCGAAGCACCACGGTGGGCACGGCCTTCGCGAGGTCGAAAGTGCGGTTGTTGAACGCACGGATCTGACCGTTCTCGCGTCCGGCGTCGTTGAGCCGGACGAGCGCGCCGTTCGTCACCAGGAACTGGTCGACGATCTCCGCGATCTTGTTGGCGGTGAGCCGGGTCGGGTCCGGAGTGGGGGTCGGCGCCGCGTTGCCGAAGGGCGACGGCGCCGGGTTGTCGAGGTCGAAACGCTGGCGCATCGCCTCGTCGTCGCCGCGGGTGGCCGGCGGGTTCAAGGTCACGGGAACCTTGGTGGGCACGCCCACGAGGACGATGGCGCCCTTCACTTTCGCCTGAACCGCGGCGAGGCCGGCGTTCAGTTCGTCAAGGGTCGGACAGACCTGCGGGGTGGGAGCCCCGGGGGCGCCCGGGCGGGCAGCGGCGGCAGGCGCAGGCGGCGTGGTGCAATGCGGCGGATCGATACGAACCGCGCGACCGCGCACCGCGCCGTTCGTGCCGGGAGTCCACGCGAGGACCTCACCGACGAGAGAGTCCTTCACCGGCGAAACGATGAAGCCCGAGAACCGCTCGTTCAGCCAGCCGGGATGACCGAAGTCCCACGGCTCCAGATGCGCGTTCTCGAAGCCCCACGCGGTGGTCTGCTTCACCACCCACTCGGCGGCGGCCTTGTGATTCGGCGAACCGGTGAGCCGCGGACCGTAGACGTCGGTCAGCATATGGAGGGTCTTCATGATCTGCGAGTTCGCGCGGCCTTCCTTGCGGATCTTCGCGATGGCCTCGTAGTCGATGCGCTCCTGCGCGGTCACGCTCGTGCCAAGGGCCGCGAGCGCACAGACCGCGGCCACTCTGATCAAGGTATTGGATGTCGCCATGCGGCGGACCATACCAGTTGCGAAACCGGCCCGCCGCAAAGGACCCCGTCCGCCGCGCCATCACGGTACCCTCGGGCTGCTCTCCCCCTCGCCTGGAGCATCGCTCAAGACGAAGCGCGAAACCGTGAACGAGGCCCTCCGGGAGTTCATTCAGCGCCGGGAACGGCTCGGGCTGCTCCGACTGGCAGGCAGGATCGACTACGACCCGCGGTACGACTACAAGAAGGATCGGCGGGCGAGGTGATCCTCCTCGACACGTCGGTCCTGTCCCGCATCTTCCGGCGGCAGCGCCCCGGCCCAAGCGAGCGCGAGTTGCACGCCGCGTTCGAGAGGCTGTTGTCCAGCGACCGTTCCGTCGGCCTCCCCGGAATCGTTCTTCAGGAGGTCCTCAGCGGCCTGAGGTCCGAGAAGCAGTTGACGGAACTTGAGGGAAAGCTCCGGGCGGCCTTTGCCATCGTCCCGGCCACCGTGGACGACCACGTTCAGGCCGCGCGGCTGAAGAACCGGTGTATCGCCAAAGGCGTGAATGTCTCCAGCATCGACTGTCTCATCGCCACCTCAGCCATCGCGGGCGGACATGCTCTCTTCACCGTCGATGAGGACTTCGAGGCCATTCGTCGTCACTCGGAGCTGGAGCTGGTCCAGGCGCGCGACTTCGCTTGACCCATGCCGGCTTGCTCCAAAGAGCACACGCTGGCTCGTGACGGTCTTATGCTTCGCCCATGCGAAGAATGATTCCCGCCCTGTTCCTGCTGCTGTCACCTCTCTCGGCCCTCGCCCAGCAGCACCCCATGACCCACGAGGACGTGTGGCTCCTCCACCGCATCGGAGCGCCCGCGCTCAGTCCCGACGGGAAGCACGCGGTCTTCTCGGTGACCGAGCCCTCGTACGACAGCACGCAGAACGTTTCGGACCTGTGGATCGTCCCCACCGACGGCTCCGCTCCCGCGCGCAAGCTGACCAACACGAAGGGGGGCGAAGGCGGAGCCACCTTCTCGCCCGACGGCAAGACGCTCGCGTTCACGGCGAGGCGCGACGGCGACGAGGCGGATCAGATCTATCTCCTTCCCCTCGAAGGCGGTGAGGCGCGGCGGCTCACCAGCATCCCCACCGGCGCTTCGGGACCGAAGTTCCGCCCGGACGGCAAGGCCATCCTCTTTCAGACCACGTTCAACGCGGGCGCTTCCACCCTCGACGAGCAGAAGAAGCTCGCCGATGAGCAGAAGGCCCGCAAGGACACCGCACGGACCTACGACTCCTTCCCGGTGCGGTACTGGAATGCGTGGCTCGAGAAGAAGGAGCCCATGATCGGATGGCAGGAACTCGACGCGAAGACACCGACGATGGTGCGCGTGGCTCCCCTCCGCGGCAGCTTCGACGGGGGCGGCGGCGAGACCCTCAACCCGGCCTGGACGCCCGACGGGAAGTCCATCGTGTTCGAGGCGAGCGCCAATCGCGACCATGGAATGTACGAACCGACCGAGACCGCGCTCTACGGAGTCGGGGCGAGCGGCGGCGCGCCGAAACGCATCACTCCCGCGGGCACGAGCTTCTCGAACCCCGAGTTCGCGCCCGACGGCCAGGCCCTTTACGCCCTCGAGTCG
>Ga0315271_10000476_pt1 | contig 22008 bp, 22 predicted proteins | sample C3_top_MG_FD_204664 | JGI IMG/M metagenome (GOLD analysis project Ga0315271, IMG submission 204664) | Sediment microbial communities from Yellowstone Lake, YNP, Wyoming, USA - C3_top | ecosystem: Environmental > Aquatic > Freshwater > Lake > Sediment | place: USA: Wyoming | collected 2017-08-01
ACGGATCAGCGCATCGAAGCGGTTCATCTCTTGCGTGCGGTGCTGCTGCGCCTTGAGCACCAGCACACCTTCTTTGGTGATGCGGCTGTCGTGCAGGGCCAGCAACCGCTCCTTGACATCATCGGGAAGACTCGACGCGGCAATGTCAAAGCGCAGATGGATCGCGCTCGACACCTTGTTGACGTTCTGCCCGCCCGCGCCCTGGGCCCGGATGGCGCTTAAGCTCACCTCATCTTCAGGAACGCGCAGCGGCTCGATCATGGCAATACCAACGCCTCGGGCGCATGCACATAGCGCGCCACAAACGCACCCAAGGCGCGCTCGGGCAAAGGCAGCCACACGGTGTGGCCGCTGCCGGGTGCCACCGTCACCGCGCTGCCATCAGCGTTTTCCATGCGGCTGAGTTGCACATCAAAATTGCCAGCCGGGTGAATGATCTCAAGCCAGTCACCCACGGCAAAGCGATTCTTGACCCGCACCTCGACCAGGGCGCGCGCGGCGTCGAACGCCAGCGCGTCGCCCACGTACAAACTGCGCCCGGATTCCGAGTAACCGCGCAGGTAATTTTGTGTCGCCTCGGGCGTGTGGCGCTGGAAGAAGCCGCTGGTGTAGCCGCGGTTGGCCAGGCCCTCAAGCTGGCCGAGCAAGGCCGGGTCGAGCTCGCGCCCGGCCACGGCGTCGTCAATCGCACGGCGGTAGCTTTGCACCGTGCGTGCCACGTAATACGGGCTCTTGGTGCGGCCCTCGATCTTGAGCGAATCGACGCCAATGTCCACCAGCCGTTTGACGTGCTCGATGGCGCGCAGGTCTTTGGAATTCATCACATAAGTGCCGTGCTCGTCTTCCTCGATCGGCATGTAACTGCCTTCGCGCTGGCTTTCCTCAAGCATGTAGACCTGATCGGCTTCTGGCGTGCGCTCAATATCGCCATCGTCTGGCAACACGCCACCACCTGTTCGCTCGTCAAGTTCGCGTTCGCGCGCCATGGCCGCCTGGCGTGTCAGCACATCGCCCGAGGCATCGACCACGCCCTCTTGCGTTTTGTAGTCCCAGCGGCAGGAGTTGGTGCAACTGCCCTGGTTGGCATCGCGGTGGTTGAAGTAGCCCGACAGCAGGCAGCGGCCCGAGTAGGCGATACACAGCGCGCCATGCACAAAGACTTCGAGCTCAGTGTCGGGGCAGTCCTGGCGGATCTCGGCCACCTGGTCCAGCGACAACTCGCGCGACAAAATCACCCGCTTCACGCCCACGCTTTTCCAGAACTTGACCGCAGGCGAATTGACGGTGTTGGCCTGTACCGACAAATGGATTTCCATCTCGGGCCAGGCCTCGCGCACCATCATGATGAGGCCGGGGTCTGACATGATCATGGCGTCGGGCTTGAGCGCGATCACCGGCGCCATGTTGTCGATGTAGTGCCTGATCTTGTTGCCGTGCGGAAAGATGTTGGACACCAAAAAGAATTTGGCGCCCCTGGCATGTGCCGCGTCAATGCCCTGCCTGAGCACGTCGATGTCGCCAAAGTCGTTGTTGCGCACGCGCAAAGAGTAACGCGGCTGGCCGGCGTAAATGGCGTTGGCACCGAAGGCCAGCGCCGTTTCCAGCATGGCCAGGGAGCCTGCCGGGGCCAGCAGTTCGGGGGTTTTCATCGTCAATTATTTTCTAACAGCTGACCGTCATTGCGAGCGAAGCGCGGCAATCCATGATTGCAAAATACATGGGTCGCCAAGTCGCTGCGCGTCTCGCGATGACGGGATCCCGTTCATGGTGTGTAGTGCGCCGCAATGGGCGCTAGCGCCGGCTGCACATCGCCACACTGGGCGCGCTGCCGCAACGCGTGCTCCATCACCACCAGCGCCAGCATGGCTTCCAGGATGGGCGTGGCGCGGATGCCCACGCAGGGGTCGTGGCGGCCCTTGGTGACGACTTCAGTGGGCTGGCCGGCCATGTCGATCGACGTGCGCGGGGTCAGGATGGAACTGGTGGGCTTGATCGCCACCGACACCTCCAGGTCCTGCCCGCTGGTGATACCACCCAGCGTGCCGCCGGCGTTATTGCCCATGAACCCTTGCGGCGTGAGCGAGTCACCATGGCTGCTGCCGCGTTGCGCCACGCATGCAAAGCCCGCGCCAATCTCCACGCCCTTGACTGCATTCACGCCCATCATGGCGTAGGCAATGTCGGCATCCATCTTGTCAAACAGCGGCTCGCCCAGGCCCACCGGCACGTTGGACGCGCTGACGCGCAGACGCGCACCACAACTGTCGCCGTCTTTGCGCAGCGCCTGTAGGTAGTCTTCGAGTGTGGAGACATCGGCCACCGGAGCAAAAAACGGGTTGTTCGGCACAAAGTCCCACGACTCAAACTTAATGGGCAGTTCGCCTATTTGCGTCATACAGCCCCTGAAAAACGTGCCGTATTTCTCGAACAGCCATTTCTTGGCCACCGCTCCGGCCGCCACCATGGGCGCGGTCAGGCGCGCACTGCTGCGGCCACCGCCACGCGGGTCGCGAATGCCGTATTTCTGGAAATAGGCGTAATCCGCGTGGCCGGGGCGGAAGGTTTGCACGATGTTGCCGTAATCCTTGCTGCGCTGATCGGTGTTCTTGATCAGCAGGCAAATCGGCGTGCCGGTGGTTTTGCCTTCATACACGCCCGACAAAATCTCGACCGCATCAGGCTCGTTGCGCTGGGTGACGAATTTACTGGTGCCCGGGCGCCGCCGTTCCAGGTCGGGCTGGATGTCAGCCTCACTGAGCAGCATGCCCGGCGGGCAGCCGTCGATCACGCAGCCAATGGCCGGGCCGTGGGATTCACCAAAGTTGGTGACTGCGAATAGATTTCCAAAGGTATTGCCGCTCATGGGGCGCGATTATCCCAGAGCGAGCCCAAGCGCGGGCACCCCGGCTCAAGAATTACAGCTTGGGCGCGTCGGCGGGTTCATGGCCCTCGGGCCAGTCGTGAATGTAGGCCTTGAGCATCTTGTTTTCGAAGTTCTGGCTGTCCACCACCGCGCGGGCCACGTCGTGAAAGCTGATCACGCCCATCAGCATTTTCTTGTTCATGACCGGCATGTAGCGGGCATGGCGGTCGAGCATCATGCGGCGCACTTCGTCCATATCGGTCTCGGTGGTGCAGGTCAGCGGTGCATCGTCCATGGCGGTGCGCACAGTGGCAGTGCTGACATTGCCCCCCAGTTTGACCAGCACCTTGGTGAGTTCGCGCACCGTGATCATGCCCACCAGTTCACCGTGCTCCATCACCACCAGCGAGCCAATGTCGCGCTCTTCCATGCGGATCAGGGCGTTCATCAATAGTTCGTCCGGCGAGGCTGTAAACAATGTGCCGCCCTTGATGCGCAAAATATCACTGACTTTCATGGTGCTCCTCGTAATGAATGGGTGACCGTTGGTTGATGGCCGTGTGCGAAATATAGCCCACAATCCGCCGGTCGCCATCACTGATTTCCATCATGTCGTGGCGAATTGGTCAAAAATAATGCGCCCAAGCCCCCTGTTTATCCCGAAAGGCACCCATGCCCGGCTACTCCGACCCCGGTTTTGACACCCTTGCCCTGCACGCGGGCTCTGCCCCCGACCCCGCCACAGGCGCCCGTGCGGCGCCGATCTACCTCACCACCTCGTTTGTGTTCGAGTCCAGCGACCACGCCCAGTCGCTGTTCAACCTGGAGCGCGCCGGCCATGTCTACAGCCGCATCAGCAACCCCACCAATGCGGTGCTGGAGCAGCGCATCAGCGCGCTGGAAGGCGGCATTGGCGCCATAGCGGTGGCCAGCGGCCAGGCCGCGCTGCACCTGAGCATTGCCACGCTGATGGGGGCGGGCGGCCATATCGTGGCCAGCACAGCGCTTTATGGCGGCAGCCAGAACCTGCTGCACTACACGCTGCGCCGCTTCGGCATCGACACCACCTTTGTCAAGCCCGGCGACATCGACGGCTGGCGCGCTGCGGTGCGGCCCAATACCAAGCTCTTCTTTGGCGAAACCGTGGGCAATCCTGGGCTTGACGTGCTCGACATTCCCACCGTTTCAACAATAGCCCATGAGGCCGGCGTGCCGCTGCTGGTGGACTCGACCCTGACCACGCCCTGGCTGATGAAGCCGTTCGATTTTGGTGCCGACCTGGTCTACCACTCGGCCACCAAGTTTTTGAGCGGCCACGGCACGGTGATCGGCGGCCTGGTGGTGGATGGCGGCAGTTTTGACTGGGATGCGTCAGGACGCTTCCCCGAGCTTTGCCAGCCCTACGACGGTTTTCACAACATGGTGTTTTCGGAAGAATCCACGGTCGGCGCCTTTTTGCTGCGGGCGCGGCGTGAAGGCCTGCGCGACTTTGGCGCGTGTTTAAGCCCGCACTCGGCCTGGCTCATTTTGCAGGGCATGGAAACCCTGCCGCTGCGCATGGCACGGCACATGGGCAACACGCAAAAAGTGGTCGAATATTTGGCCTGCCAGCCGTTTGTGGCGCACGTTGGCCACCCGATGCTGGAATCGCACCCCTGCCACGCGCTGGCGCAACAACTGCTGCCGCGAGGGGCGGGGTCGGTGTTCAGCTTCGATTTGAAGGGCAGCCGAAACCAGGGCAAGGCGTTTGTGGAGAGCCTCAAACTGTTCAGCCACCTGGCCAATGTGGGCGACTGCCGCAGCTTGGTGATCCACCCGGCCAGCACCACCCACTTCCGCATGGACGATGCGGCGCTGGCGGCAGGCGGCATCACCCAGGGCACGATTCGCCTGAGCATCGGCCTGGAAGACCCCGATGATCTGATTGACGACCTGAAACGGGCTTTGAAAGCAGCGGAGAAAGCAGCATGAACTTCACCGTGAACGGCGCAACAACCTACTGCTACACCGGCGGCAAGCCGTTCGATGCCGCCAAGCCCACCGCCATCTTCATTCACGGCGTGCTCCATGACCACAGCGTCTGGATTTTGCAAACCCGCTACCTGGCGCACCACGGCTGGAACGTGCTGGCCATTGATTTACCCGGCCACTGCCGCAGCGCTGGCGAGCCCCCTGCCAGCGTCGAAGCAGCTGCAGACTTTGTGCTGGCCCTGATGGATGCGGCGGGCTTGCAGCAAGCCGCCTTGGTCGGCCACAGCTTTGGCTCGCTGATTGCGCTGGAAGCCGCATCCCGCGCGCCGCAGCGCGTGAGCCAACTGGTGCTGGTCGGCATTACGTTTCCCATGCGCGTCTCCCCTGCCCTGCTGGAAGCTTCTGTCAACGATCCGATGAAAGCACTGGCCATGGTCAACGTGTTTTCACGATCCACGCTGGCACCACCGCCGTCAGCGCTGGGACCAGGCACCTGGGTTTATGGCGCGTCGATGGCGCTGGGGCGACGGGTGATCGCCAGCAACTCAAAAGTCAACGTGTTTTACACGGGTTTCAAGGCCTGCGACAGTTACCAAAACGGCCTGCAAGCCATGGCCCGGGTCACTTGCCCGGTGCTGTTCGTGCTGGGAAAAGTGGATCAGATGACGCCACCCAAAGCCGCGCAGGAACTGATCAAATTCGCCAGCAATTCCCAGGTGGTTTTTCTGCCGGGCGGACACCAGCAAATGAACGAAACGCCTGAGGAGATGCTGGCGGCGCTACAGGAGTTTTTGACGATTCAAAAGATGAGGAACGGTGGCTGACTCTGTGACGACTGCACGTTTGCCGCAAAGACATCAGGCACATCCCGACAAGGTCATTTTCAAAGAAGGCACCGACATGGAATTAACTTCCGATTTCGTGAACCAGCTTTCCGACCGCCGCAATGGTCGCGTCCTTGACTTGACTGCTGGCTTGGCTGTCGGCCAAATAGGAAGCCACCAAGATCGGTGGCCTATTGGGTGGGTAAATAATTGCAATGTCGTTGGCGTCGTTCTTGTTGGTCCCTGTCTTGTCGCCTATCTGCCAACCGGTGGGTAAACCCGCCTTCAAGCGCTTGTCGCCAGTGGTGTTGCCACGCAGCCATTGCTGCAATAGCGACCGGGACTGTGTCGAAAGGACGTTCCCAAGCAACACCTTGTGCATATCAGCGACCATGGCGCGGGGTGATGTCGTGTCCATCAGGCCCTCGACGGTGGGCGTGTTTAGCGTTGGCTCGTTGCGGTCAAAGCGGGTTACCTTGTCACCAAGGTGCCTCGCAAATGCTGTCAAGGCTGTGGGGCCGCCATAACTCGACAAAATGAGATTTCCTGCCGTGTTGTCGCTGGTGGTGATGGTGGCTTCGCATAGTTGCGCTAGAGTCATGCCGTTGCCATCTGTATGCTTTTCGGTGATGGGTGACCAAGGGACAAGGTCTTTGGCTGTGTAGGGTATGCGCCGCTCCAGTGATTCCTCCCCCGCGTCCACCCGGTACAGCACCAAGGCGCTGGCCAAGAGTTTGAATGAACTCAGCATCATGAAGAGTTCGTCAGAACGGTAGCCGTATTCCTGATTTGTCGCGGTGTCCAGAATATGAACACCCAAACGCCCCTGTGCAGTGGCCTCAAGGTCGCGAAGTCGGGCTTGAACCGCTGTGTTTCTCTGAGCCAAATCAGTCGGTAGTACCGACGCACTTTGCGCTGATGCGAAGGAGGTACCCAATACACTGCAACCTGCAACAACAGTGAAGTGGCGTCGTGAAATCATTTGAGCTTCATCGATAGAAAAAGGGAAATAGTTTAAATGCTGTGGGGTGGCGCAATGCCAGCCAGGGTGAATTTTTTCTCCAACAATTGTTGTTTGAAATCAACACCGAACCAAGCCCTGCTGGACATTCCTGCCCATATCCGCTACAAACGCGGTCATGCCCACCGACTCACCTGTCACCACCTGCCTCTCAGAACTTCAGATTCGCCTCGTAGCGCGGCACGAAGAGCCGCGCTACAAAGAGCTCATGGCGCAGCATCATTACCTCGGGCGTCTGCCCAAGATTGGTGAAACCCTCTGGTACGTGTCCACCTGGCGTGACCAATGGGTCGCACTACTGAGCATCTCTGCGGCTGCCCTCAAATGCGGCGTTCGTGACCGCTGGATTGGCTGGGACTTCACCACCCAGTACGGTCGGCTCAAACTCATCGCCAACAACAGCCGCTTCCTGATCCTGCCCGATTGGCACCTCCCCAACGTCGGCTCACGCGTGCTGTCATTGATGCAACGCCGCCTGAGTGGCGATTGGCAGACACGCTTTGGTCACCCCGTGCTGCTGCTGGAAACCTTTGTTGACCCCAGCCGCTTTCATGGCGGCGTTTACCGCGCCTCCAACTGGACTGAGCTGGGTCTGACGCAAGGCTTTCGGCGCACCCGTGCAGGCTACAGCCAAGCGCACCATGCGCCCAAGCGGGTCTTTGTTTACCCCTTGTGTCGAAATCCGAAAGCGCTTTTGACACAAGCCGATAGAGAGCAACTTCAACTCACAGGCAAACCCAACATCATGCTCAGCGCCGCTCAAATGCGTATCCTGCCCGACTTCTTCAACGACATCGCAGACCCCAGATCAAGCTCGGGCAGGCGCCACCGCTTATCGAGCGTACTGAGCATTGCTGCGGCGGCCACGCTGTGCGGCATGAAGGGCTACAAGGCCATGGCGGGTTGGGCCAAAGACCTCGGCGATAAAGCGCTCGGGCGTTTGGGCTGTCGTCGTGTCAATGGCAAATATGTCGTGCCCAGCGAATCCGTCATCCGTGATGTGCTCATCCGTGTTGATCCAGCCGTGCTCGATGGTGCACTGCAAAAATGGAACGCCGCTTTTGCGCCCGACGACAAGTGCATTGCTGTTGACGGCAAAACCATGTGCAACGCCATGGATGACAAAGGGCATCAAACCCATATCATGAGTGCTGTGGGCCATCAGTCTGCTGTTTGCTACACCCAAAAAAAGTCGGTACTTTGCCCGTAGAGGGGCGCGATGAGCGCAAGCAGACCAATGAGATTGGCATGTTTGCGCCACTGCTCGATGCCATTGAGATCAAGGGCAAACTGATCACGGCCGATGCCTTGCTCACACAGCGTAAGTTGGCTGATTACGTGGTGCAGCGCGGCGGCCATTACCACTTCACAGCCAAAGGTAACCAGGCCACGCTACAGGACGACATCACGCTGTTGTTTCGGCTTCGCCAGGCACCGGACTTCGTGCAGATCACACCGCCTGATCATGGCCGCATCGAGACCCGGCGCATCTGGTGCTCTGAGGCGATCAATGGGTATTTGGATTTCCCGCATGTGGCGCAAGTCTTTCTGATCGAACGCGAGGTGTTTCACAAGAAGAGCGCCAAGCATTCGATGGAGATCGCAGTGGGTCTGACAAGCCAGACACCCACCCAAGCCAGTCCACAACAAGTGCTGCAAGTCAATCGTGGGCATTGGACGATTGAAAATAGTTGCCACTACGTGATCGACTGGAACTTTGATGAAGACCGCAGCCGTATTCGAACAGGTCATGGGCCCGAGAATGTCACTCGGCTACGCCGCTTCGCGGTGGGTGTTTTGCGTCTCGTTGGCAGCGTCAAAACCAGCATCGCTGAAAAGATGGCCAAGCTCAATCGCAACACCCGACTGGTCTTCGATTACCTGCGTATGACGAAAAATTCCACTCGGCAAGCTGGCTGCGTCTGAGTATTTGGGAGAGAACAAATTTACCGTGAGGAGGGCGAAATTTGGCTGTAAATTTCAGCGTCTGGTATTACGCCGCCGCCATTTGAGCGCAGGTCACCTCGTTCCAGGCAGCGAACGCCTGAAGACGCAGTTCGCGTTTCTGTTTTGCATCACGGTTGTAGCGGCAATGCATGAACTGATTGACCACCTAGTCATGCACCGACAAAAATCGTTGTAGGTGACAGGCTGATTTGTAGCGGCGCATGATCTTCTCGCGAACCCGCGTGGGTTGGTGTGAATTCTCCGCTCGGTTGTTGAGCCCCTTGTGCTTGCGGTGCTCGAAATTCAAGCCCATCTTCCTGTTGGCCGCTGCGTAGCTTTTGAGCTTGTCGGTCACCATGACCCGATGTGTTTGCCCGTGCTTTCTCAGCAGCTTGCGCATGAGCCGCTCTGCGGCTTGAGCATTGCGCCTGCTTTGCACAGCACGTCTAGAACGTAGCCGTTCTTTGGTCTACGGCCCGCCACAGCCAGTGATGTTTGCCTTTGATGGTGATGACCACCTCATCAAGATGCCACTTGTCACCAAAGGTGCTGACCCGAACTCGGATCCGTTTGGCGGCATGCTGGCCAAATTTCAATGCCCACTGGCGCAGCGTTTCATAAGTGACTTCAATACTGCGGGCTGCCAACATCTCTTCGACCATGCGCAGGCTCAGCGGGAAGCGAAAGTACAGCCACACCGCGTAGCTGATCACCTCGGTCGGGAAGCGGTAGCCCGCGTTGGAAATCGGAGTCGGCGCTACGGATTTGATCATGACATGATTCTCGCTGCACTCAGCGTGCGCTCAACTTGACAATACCGCAAGAAGAGCTTGATGTCCCTGAAGGACAAAATTTGTGTGAAGACGAAACGTAACGAGGGGACCTCCATCGAGCATGTCATTGCGTCACTCAATCCGACCCTGCGCGGCTGGTATGGCTATTTCCAGCATGCCCACCGGTTCACATTCCCCACACTCGACGGTTTCATTCGCCGTCGGTTGAGGGCAATGTTGCGCAAACAAAAGCACCGACCGGGTCAAGGACACTGCGAGCGCGATCACAAACAATGGCCAAATACCTACTTCGCTAATCTTGGGCAATTCACAATGTCACAGGCCCATAAATTGGCGCGTCAATCCCGATGCGGAAACAACTGACTGGAGAGCCTGTCGCGGGAAAACCGCACACCGGATTAGGAGGGAGGGGACGGTGGGAACCGTTCCCTACCCCTATCCAAAGGCTGATTCCGGCCATTCGCCCAAATAGCAAGAATCCCAGCAAAAAGTGGGAAGCTGCCCTTCAATTTCGCCGGAAGCAGTCGCTCGCTGCCAGGGCCAAAAGCTTGAAAGCAGTCACCCACACGAGGATGTCAGTTTTCTCGGTTGTGCGGATCCTGGGCTGCGTTTGCAGGCAATCGCCACGGTCAGCTTCCTTGCAGTCCAATTGTTTGATTTTTAGTGCAGCTCATAAAACGTTCGTGGCAACCCAATAAACTAGGCAGGTGTCGCACTTGGATTTGAGCGCGCTGCGGTAATGTCGTACTAGCGAACACTGAGTCCCGTGAGCGAGCTAAGGGTTGGTCATTGTCTGCATTTCTCTATTCCGTTTTAGAGTATCAATTTTTTCAGCAAAGCCTCCACTTCATGGCGGCGTCCCAGGTCGGCAAGTTCGCGCCCTGGGCGAGCATCGGCCTTGAGCGCAACGTTCAGATATTTCTGAGCTTCCGCCTTGCGACCCTGTTCGGATAGAAAGTCGCCATAGAAAAAATTGGCATCCATGTCCCTGGGGAAAATCGTCAGCGCCTCTTTGAACAGTCCCTCGGCTTTGACCTTGTCGCCAAAACCCAGTGGCCAACCTGGTACCTTGGCGTACAGCGTGGCCAGGCTGGTGTAGGCAGAGCCACCAAGAGCCGTTGCATTGAGCGCAATCGCCTGGTCAAAGCGCAGCTTGGCTTCCTTGGCCAGAGTCAGGCCACCCAGGCCGCCTTTGGCACCGGCCTCGCTTGACAGGACTATGCCTTCCCAGATTAAGGGCTCTGCCTGCGCCGGGTGACTCTCAGCCAGCAAGTGCGCCTGTTGTGCCAGCGCGTGGTAGAGGTCAGCCTGGGCCTGGATCGCTTTGTTGTACTTAATTTCCGCCCATTGGTCCTGTATCGGGCGAATCAGCTCGTCTTGGCTGGCAGCGACGGCCAGTGTGCCAAATGCGCAGGCGGTGGTGATGAGAAGTTGGCGAATGTAAGGTTTCATGATCTTCAAGTCGGTTTTGAAAGTCGGGCGTGTTGTTTGATGGTGGTTAGTTTCGAGGCCAGGCCGCGCTCTACCAGCGCCGGGGCGACCGCATTGAGCCAGGCAAAAAGCCGCTCGGGAAAACCAAAGTGGTGATCGCCTCGGCCATGCTGCATGGCCTTGACAATTTGCCGGGCCACGCTTTGGGCGCTGTCGCTATGGTTTTTCAGGGCGTGGTTAAGGGCATTGACCGCTGGAGAATTCATCGGTGTGTCAATGGCGCGCGGTGCGACATGAATCACCGCCAAATTGGTGTCGGCGAGTTCGCGGCGCAGGCTTTGTGAAAAACCGCGCAAACCGGCCTTAGCGCTGGAGTAGGCGGCAAACCCGGCAAACGGAATGCTGCCAAAGGTGGAGCCGACGTTCACCACGGCAGCTTGCGGTTGCGCCATGAGGTGGCCTAGCAGTGCATGGGTCAAGCGCATGGGGGCCAACAAATTGGTACAGAGCAGTTGTTCAATCAATTGCCAGTGCTGGTCTTCCAGCAGGCCAAAGGCACTGGTTCCCGCGTTGTTAACCAGCGTGTTGACCTTGAAATCGACTGCCGCCTGCAGCGCATGGCGGATGCCATCGTCACGGTTGAGATCAGCCACCACATAGCTGGCGGAAGTACCAAGTGAGGTTTGCAAGGTCTTGAGCTTGTCTGCATCGCGGCCTGTCAGCAGTACGCTGGCACCGCCTTCCACCAATTGCCGTGCCAGTGCCCGACCGAGCCCACCGCTGGCACCTGATAACAGAACTCTGGCCTGGGTCAGTTGCATGGTGTATTCGTTCCTGTGGCGTTGGTCAGTGCGCGAAAAATGTCACCATAAAGCCTGTAAAACACCTTGGCGAAGCGCAGCACGTCTTGCTGATCTTGAGGCGTCATTTGAGCCAGCAGCGCGGCAAGGTGCTGCGTGTGCTCCTGATCCAGCGTTCCGTGCGAACGTAGGTAAGAAAACGCGTTGGCAGGCAAAGCCAGCGCGTGTTGGATGTGGTCGGCGGCCAACAGCGCCAGTGCCACGCTGGTTCCCTCCAGCACGAAAACCATCCCAAAGAAACCCGCCGGATTTGCACGTGCAATCAGGTCATAGGCGTAAGCCACCATCACTTCCGTGGATAAATCCGGGTGGCTGCTACGCACTGCCTGCGCGTCGCCACCGCTAGCAGTGATGTCATCCAGAATCCATTCTTCGTGGCCGATTTCTTCGGCAATGTATTCGGCTACGGGGCGGCGCATCCAGCTTAATCGCTCAGGCAGGCGCCCGCCCAAGCTCATCAATAGCGGTGTGGTGTGGCGCACATGGTGATACGCCTGGCCCAAAAAGGCTTGGTAGCCTGCAAGCTGCACTCGACCATGCAGGCAGTCGTCAATGATGGGGGCGCTCAGCAGATGGCGGCGCTCGGCCTCTGTTGCTGCGGTGAGTTGCTCATAAAAAGACATTAGGGTGACTCCTTTGTGCTGTAGAGTGCGGCGATGGCGCTCGCGTGGTGTTGTGCAATGACGTTTCGTATCGGGCGACCATTGCCGGTGGCCAGCTTGTTTTGCAGGGTAAATGGCTCACTGATCAGCCAGAAACCCAGACGTGCATAGTCGGGTAGCGCAGCGTTGGCTAGTACAACGGCCGCGCTGACTTGATCAGCCGTGGTGCCGGGCAGCGGTACCAGTACCGCGCACAAGCAGGGCTGGGCATCCCCCACGACCACTGCCTGGGTAATGGCGGATTGCGCCAACAAGACTGACTCCACCCACTCGGGAGAAATATTGCGGCCAAAAGCGGTGATCAGCAGATTGCTTCGGCGGCCCGACAGATGCAGGTGGCCGCTGCTGTCGAGATGCCCGAGGTCACCCGTGGCGAATTCTGTGGCTCTGAGCATTGGAAGCGATTTCGCCGAGTCACTCTTGGCTGTTACATAGCCTAGAAAAGCGGCAGTGGTGACATGGAACTGGCCGCCTTCAAGACGTAGACGAACATGGGGCAGGGGTCGACCAACTCCACTGCCATCATCTCCTGGGAGATTCAGGCTCACCACCGAGCCACATTCCGTTAGCCCATAGCCCTCATAAGCAGGAATTCCCAAGGCGCGTGCGCGACCAAGTAGCGATGAATCGACTCGCGCACCGCCGACTGCGACAAATGCCAGGCCGTCGGGGGCTCTGTGTCCACGGGCGCTTAGGTAAAGCGTCCAGGCCTTGAGCAACTCAGGCACCAGAATCAGACTCTGCGCGGCGCTGTCGATCACCGCTTGTTGTAGTAGGTCGGGGGCAAACGCGGCCATGCCACGCCAGCCCAGTGTCGGCAAGCTCGGGACTTGAATGCTGGCACCGCTAAGCAGCGCGGCATAGATGCCAGCGGTGTTTTCCAGCAACAAGCTCAGTGGCAAAACCGCGAGGTGGCGGTTGATGTGCAATGCAGCCAGTTGCGAGTGGATGGCTGCAGCCGTAGCGATCAGACCGCTACCGCTGAGGCAGACACCTTTGGGTGTGCCTGTGCTGCCCGAAGTGAATGAGATTTTGGCCGTGCCGGTGGGCAGGTCTACAGGCACACATTTGCGCCGCATGAAGATCAGGGATCGCCAGGCAAACACCACAACAAACCCGAGTTGCAGGGCCTCGATGCGCGCGCTCTGGTCGGTCAGCAGGGCATCAGCGCCTGTGAGTTCGAATATATGCACCACTTGGGCAGGGCTGAAAAAAGTCGGAATCGGCAAATGAACGATTCCACAATGCAGCGCAGCCAAGTCAGCCATTACCCAGTCGGCAGAATTGTCGGCCAGCACGGCCAGCACCCGACATGACTGCAGGTGCTTTGCCAAGTTCTGAAACTCGGTTAGGACCTCGGTGCTTGTCAAACTTTGGTTGCTGTCGAGCAAGACCACCTCATCAGCCGGACGCGCCAGCAAGGCATCGACTAGCGCCATCGCGCTCAATTGGCCTGCTCCAAAAATGGCAAGCTGCAAGGTGCCAACTTACTTTGCCCCTGGCCAATATGCCCCACAAAGACATGTGGCATGCAATCGTAGTAACTGCCCCAGGCGGATTGCTGTTGCTGCGGCAAGCGTGTCACATCTGCCGCACGGATGTCGATGGGTCCTAAACCTAGGCGGGCAAAGGCATTTCGAAGCGATGTCGTGCCAGTGAAGGCTACCCACTCAAAGCCTTCATTGTGCAAGTGATGTGTCAACAGACGGATCATTAGCCGTACCATGCCTGGGTAGCTGCCACAAAACTGCCCTGCTTCGACAATGACACGACGCTGCACGATGTGACCACTTCGAAGGGCAATTTCGTGCTCTATCGGGAAGTCCAAGTATTGCTCCAAAAACAGTTTTCGCGTGGCATATCGCAGACCGAACGCGCCACACATCTCGCCAGCATTACTTTTGAGACTAAAGAGGCGTGGCATGAACGCATCAATGCGTGCGCCAAAATAGTTTGCAAACTTCGAGCCAATAAATGTTTCGGCTTCAGCGCGCTCGATACCGGTATGCTCGTGTAATCGAAGCGAGGGTGCCAGGGTTGCCGACTGCGCAGTGATTGGCATTGATTTAGGGTTGTGAAAAGTGGGCATCGGGTTCCTTTACATGGCTATCCCTTAAAGGGATGACACTTGCTGTATCGCAATATGGATGCCAGACCCCTGTGGGGCTCAACCAGGGGGTTTAAGCCATTGATTTAATTTAGTAAATTCAAACAATAGCGAGCAGAGCAGTTACCGCAGGCGCGTCTACTGACTTGATTCACTGCAAAGTTTGTTAACCAAATTTGCAGTGAATCGTGGACTATTTTGCGCAGTGAGGCAGCTCGCCGATCACCAGCACGACGGTAACCCGTCGATCCGGGTAACAGGTCGCGACGTAGCCAATGGCTCCTGGCGAGGACGCCACGAAAAGAATCACGGCTTCCTCGGAGGCCAGCACATGGGGTGGTAATACGCCGTGGAAATACATTTCGCGCCAGTAGTCTTCCATCTCCTCCGGAAAGTGGCCCAAAATGGTTTGCGAAAACATCCGGCGCAGTGGATTGGAGGCAGGCAGATTGACCGGCTGAATGCGCAGGCCATTCTCCCAATGGTTCTGTTTGTGCAGGAAAATCTGCGCCACCTCCTGGCGCGTCAAGTGTGCATCCACAATACCGGGTGCGGCAATGACGGCAAAGGCTGGCTCCGCCGCCCAGGTGTAGCTCAACGTGCAGACACTCGCCACCAGTGTGGCCAGCACCCAAAATGCTCTGAATATGCCTGGTTTCAAAAAAGTACGCTGCCTGAGGCCAAAAGCCCTATGGGTGCATTGTTGCTGTTGTTTTTTGCGTCAATCCATTCAGCTTTTAACACGATGGCCGGTGTCACACGGTAATTCAGGCCCAGCACATAACGCCGTGTGGCTTCGGGTTGAAGTGTTGTGTGGAACGACTCATAGCGACCCACTGCATAGAGTTTTAGGGCCAGCGGCATAACCATCTGCACGAAAGCCCCCCGCTCATCCCATGCACTACCTTTTCCGGAAAAACGATAGACACCCTCGGCGCTCAACTCATAGCGCTTATGTGTCCATAGCCAATCCATGCCGACAAGTTGCTTGTGCTCACCCTCGGATCGGGTTTGCTCAAACGTGGCATAGGACAAGCCAAGCTGACTGTCTGGAAACATCGACAGGTTCAGATGCAGGCCAAAAACCTTGCTAAATGAGTCGATTGCAGGGTTCGGGCGAAGTTCGCTGCCATTGGACGCATAGGTAGAGTATTCCAGTTCATGCTCAGCCACACTCAATCGGCCATTTACCATCAGTCCCGTTACATTGGTGGGGAATACGTCCGATGGTGCCATGGGGCGTGAAGTTGTCCAGACTAACGGTGCCGCGTGAACAAGATTCCAGCGACCGACTGGGGTCAGGAACTTGCCCGCACGAATGCTGGTTTTATCGTTCAGCGCATAGTCGGCATACATTCGCTCCAACGAAATGTAGCTTTTTCCATCGCTATCGCCCACATTGCCTGAGCCCATGGTGTTTTCACTGTCAAATTCGGCGAAAAATTTCCACCGGTCTTCTCCCTCCCACCAGATGGACAGACTCAGGTTGTTAAGCGCTATGCTCGCAGGCTGGCTTGGGGCGCTGCCATACCCGGCGCTCGCATAACCGCCGAGCTTGAATCCTGAATCTGGAATGCGCAAACCTTCTCCGAGGCGGTAATCAATGTCGGAGATCGTGGCTGCGCTGACCACGACCGTCTGCAGTGCCAAAAAAATCGCCAACATCCAGACGGCAGTGCGCGCCAAGAACGCTTGCCACCGCAGCAGTGGCATCTCAGTCATAAAAATCATTCAGATACCATCCGGTGGGTGAGCATTCGCAAAACTCTTCTCGTTGCATTCCTCGGTGTGAGCCTATTGTCCGCGCTGCTTTTGGCAACCCTGGCGTTCGTCCAGGCCAGTGCCGCTATGCGAACAGAAATTGAACGCAATCTAGCAGTTCAAGCCATCGTTACCTCTACCGAAATCGACAAGATGATGTTTGAGCGGCTGCAGAACGCCGCAACCTGGAGCCGCCTGGATATTATGCAAGATGTGCAAATTGGTGACGTGGACAAGCGACTTTCACAATTTCTGTCAGATCTTCAAACGGGTTATGGTGATGTCTATCTCAACCTCGCATGTATCAGTGTGAAAGGCCGCATTGTCAGCAGCAGCGATGCGTCTGCAATCGGGCTGAGCGTGCAATCGCAGTCGCCATGGATCAGTGCATCGCTGTCCGGTACAGAAGTGCAGATTGAGAAGCCTGCTGCATCTGGTGCGAACGGCATCATCATGCGGGTGGCTTTACATTCAGCCTACGCTGGCGGCAAGCTCGGTGAGCTGCGTTTGCGACTTGACTGGGACCGGATATCCGATGTTCTCGATCAGGCCGCAGGTGACGATGGTCGTTTTCTGGCAGTGCTTGATCGCGACGGCCGATTGATCGCCGCCTCCAAAGGCTTGCGTGCGCGTGGATTTATGCTCGGCAGCACTCTGTCCGGCTGGCGACTCGCAACTGGCGTTAATGGGGTCATCACCCGTCCCGGAGAACCGATTTCGTCGTCGGATGTGATTGTTGGGAGCGCAGTTTCACTCAGTCACGCAAACCTGGCTGGGTTTGGTTGGACCACGTTGGTGATCCAGCCTTTGGCAATGGCGATGGCACCTGTGCATCGCATGGGTCTCGTATTCTTGGGCTGTCTCATCCTTGTTATGCTTCTGACCATCTTGGTTGCCAATTGGGTCAGCCGGGAGATCGCAAAGCCCATCATCGCGCTGACTGGTTTTGCTCGTGGCTACATGCGCAACAAGGTGCTGAAAGTCCCTGCGACTCCAGAGGGCGGGGAGGTCGGTGAACTCACGCAGGCCTTCGTAAAAATGGTGCGCGACATTGATCTTTCGCAGCAAAACCTTGTGCGTGCCTCGAAACTTGCGGTCGTTGGAGAAATGTCATCAATCATTGCACACGAGGTGAGAACGCCACTAGGCATCCTGCGCACCTCTGCACAGATGCTTAAGCGCGAATCCGGTATCAGTGCGCAAGGCAAGGAAATGCTTGGTTTTATCGACACCGAAACCGAGCGTCTAAATCGCCTTGTCTCAGCCATGCTTGATACGGCGCGTCCGCGCATACCCATCTATACGTTAGTGGACATGCACGAGTTGGTGCGACGCTGCATTGCCATGCTAGGGGCACAAGCCGCTGGGAAGGAAATTACCGTGGAAGTTTCGCTACTGGCGATGCATGCCGTTATTCGATCAGATGAAGAGCAGATGACACAGGTCTTACTCAACTTGCTGATGAACGCGATGCAGATATTGAACGCTGGTGGCCGCATCGAAGTCGCAACTGCAGACGATGGAGATGACCTTCGCATCGAGATTGGCGACGATGGACCAGGTTTGGCACCTGCTGAGCGCGCGCGCGTTTTCGAGGCTTTCTTCTTTCGACGCGAAGGGGGTATTGGTCTTGGGCTGGCGATAGTGCAACAGATCGTCAACTCGAACGGCGGCGTGATCTCCGCTTCCGAAAGCGCCATGGGAGGAGCCTTGTTCAAACTCCGGCTTCCCCGCGAACAAACAGGTCCTCAATGAAGAAAAGACAAATTCTGGTGGTCGATGACGAGCCAAAAATGGGGCGCTTGCTGGAAATCATGCTGCATGACATGGGCCATGAGGTTCTGTCCGCCAGAAACGGCGTTCAGGCCCTTGCCCTGTTCCTGGACAACGCCGTGGACCTCATTATTACGGACCTGCGCATGCCAGAAATGGATGGTATGGAACTGTTAGCGCGCCTATATCAACATGGATCCGAGGTGCCGGTGATGGTGATTACGGCCCATGGCACGATTGAGACCGCCGTGACGGCCATGAAACACGGCGCATGCGACTACATCCTGCGGCCATTTGACCTTGATGCGATGATGCTGGCGGTTGAACGTGCGCTCAAGGGAGCCGCCATTGCGCGTCAGAACGCCTTTCTACGCAAGGAGATTCAGCGTGGATGGGATGGCTTTGTGGGCATCAGCAAACCGATGCAGGCGGTTTATGAATTGATCAAACAGGTTGGACCAAGCAAGGCGTCCGTGCTTTTGATTGGTGAAACCGGGACCGGAAAAGAACTGGCGGCACGTGCCGTGCACAACGCATCACCGCGCAGCGACAAATTGTTTGTACCAATCAATTGTGCGGCCATACCGGCAGATATTTTGGAAAGCGAACTCTTTGGCTATGAAAAGGGGGCATTCACCGGGGCGATTAAAGAGCGCGTCGGCAAGTTTGAACTGGCCGACGGCGGCACAATATTCCTTGATGAGTTAACTGAGATGCCAATTGCCTTGCAGGCCAAATTGTTGCGCGTGCTCCAGGAAAACTCAATTGAGCGCCTAGGTGGAAACCGTGTCCTTGAACTGGACATACGCATCATCGCAGCGACCAACCGAGACCCACTACAAGCGGTGCGGGATGGCAAGTTGCGCGAAGACTTGTACTACCGCATCAACGTATTCTTCATCGAATTGCCACCACTGCGCGAACGGGTCGAAGATATTGCGGGTCTGGTGGATCACTTCATCACCAAGCACGCAGTGAGCGGCGGTCAATCTGGCATCAGCGCGTCGGCTTTAGCAAGCTTGCAGCGCTACCCGTGGCCTGGCAATGTTCGCGAGCTTGAAAATATGGTCGAACGTGCCATGATTCTCAGTGGCGGCGGCAACCTGGATGATTCACATTTCCTGCTCGGACCGAAGTTGCGCGAACGACCTGTGTCCCCGAAGGCGAATGTTGATAGTGCGGTGGGTCTGCCACTTGAGAAGGCTGTTGTTGAGCTCGAAACGCGCCTTATCCGGGAGGCGCTAGTCCTGACTGACGGCAACAAGGCGCAGGCTGCCGCGATGCTTGCCATCAGCGAAAGAAAGCTTTGGTACAAGCTAAAGAGAGATCGTGTGGAGGATCTGACACCTTGATTGAGACGCAAGCAGCCCATGACCCTGACGAGTACCATCAAGGGCTCCAGAGGTTTCGCAGCCGCCATACCCAACCAATCCAACTTGCCGCGCACCACGCGGGCACGCGGCCATCTGCCGCCACAAGAACCGTCGTCGGAAATGTCGTCGCCCCCCCTCTTGCGCCATAACGCCTACAGGATCCAGTAGCACAGGCAAGTTCAAGTTGGTGGGCTGTGAATATCCATCACCGAGGCAATTCATGTACAGCCCGTCGTGGCTGGAAATCTTTAATTTTGTCCCAAATCCAGAATCTGCCTTAACCTTGTGTTCCTGCGCTCACATGACATTTTGTAAAACTATGTAAACAACAGGGTTTTTGATCCTCTTTCGTTGAATTTGAGAAATGGGTAGCCGATATCTAATCAGCGTACAACGGCTCCAACTTTCACTCGACTGACGGGTCGTTGTCATTCATCCATTTTTAAGAGAGAGACTAAATCATGAGCATGCCCATTTCTGGAATGGCAGGTGCAGGTGCGGCGCAAGCGATGTCGGGGGCAAGCATGCGCATGCCACCGGCACAAAAAATGGCGAATGTGTTCGCTCAAATTGACACCAGCGGTTCGGGCACCGTCACCAAGGCGCAGTTTGAACAGAGCTTTCAGAATCTGAAAATGCCGAAAACCTTCCAGAGCATGGGAGCCGATGCCATCTTTGCCAAGCTTGACCCGAACGGCACTGGCAGCGTCTCCAAGCAGGACTTTGTCAATGGCATGAAGTCGTTGATGTCGCAGGTTCGTCAGGGCAGCAGCAGCGCCGCAACCAGCACGTTGCAAGCAGGATCGACACCTGCACAAACACTGACCTACAGCCTCCAGTCGCTCGAATCACTGGGCCAGCCATCGTCCTCGGCCAGCGGGACGCTGCTCAATACCTCGGCCTGATCGTGTGAGGAATGCGCGCTTAACCACGCGCCATTGCCAAGCGCCTTCAAGCGCTGAACAAGTTGCCGCCACGTTGGCCTGTGTCGTCGACCCAGCCGTGTGAGATGCCCAAGCCCTCCAGCCAGGCCGGAGCATCTCGCCCTTTAAGTATGGCCATAGTGCTGATGCTGCCAGCGACCAAGCAGGTTGGCGCGATCACACTGACTGACGATAGACCCTGCACAGGCCAGCCACTGGTGGGATTGAGGATGTGGCCATAGCGTTTCCCAGCAACCTCAATGTAACGCTCGTAATCGCCGCTGCTGGCCATTGCCCCCTCTCTGACATCGACCACGGCCAGGGCCGTTTCCGGCTGAGCCGGGTCTCGTATCCCGATGCGCCAAGGAGAACCGTCGGGGTGTGGGCCAATGATCCGAAGGTCTCCTCCGAGGTCAATCAGGCCAGAGCTAATACCGTTGTTCACGCACACGTCAGCCACCCGGTCAGCGGCGTATTCCTTGCCAATCCCTCCAAAGTCGAGCTTCATGCCAGGAAGTGGAAATTGCAAGCGGGGTGCAGTCCAAAGGATTTTCTGTAGTCCGACCAACGGCAATAAGGCATCGATCTGATCCTGCCCAGGCAAACGGTTCACAGAAAAATCCCAAGCCTGATAAAGGTTGCCCGCACTGATGTCAAAAAGCCCTGCACTTTTTTCATGGCAGGCGTATGCGTAATTGAGCAAGCCAGCGGTTTCTTCGTCGACGTCGAGCATGCCACCCTGCTCGGCCACCCGGTTGATCTCGGATAGAAAGCTATCGGGACGAAAACGCGAGTAACGCTGCTCAATGCGACTCACTTCAGCCATCACCGCCTGAGCGACGTCCTCGGTCACTGCAGACCGCTGCGCATAGAAGTGAAGCACACATTCAGTGCCCATCGCGGAAAATGGAAAGCTGAAAAAATCAGTCATGGTTTGTGAGGGAATGCGAAAACAGCCAATGTATCGCCTTTGAGCCCATGACTTTGGACATGGGTAGCACGCTGGGGGGCTCCGTACGGTATTGTCGAGTTACCAGCATGAGGCCGAATTTGCGCTGCAAGTCGGGGTCCCACGCCCAACCCCGCGAAATCTTTGGTTCGTGCTTCCGTGCCTCAGAAACGGTCGTTTTCTTGACACTACGGAAACGTGCTCGTGAACAGCGCTTTTTGGGGCTGTTCGTGTCCATCAACTGATTCGCAAATCAAAGTTAAGTAAACGTATCAGTTGGTGGCACCTCGCTGAACTGGACTTCCCGTAACCGGCCAGTCGTGGCTGTCGGCTTGCGCTGCGATGCTGACGGCCAAATTGAAGAATCTATTTTCGTCCGTGGGTGACTGCTTGCGAACTTCTTGCGCCGAAAACGAAGGTCAGCTTCCCGCCAAGGCGAAGGTCGGCTCACGCGAATTCTTTGGATTTCTTGGGGGTTCGGCGAAGGGCAGGTATGGGTCTTAAAGAGTCGTGCGGTGGAAAGTCTTGGGTGGCTGCTTACCCATAGCCCGATGCGATTCACCCCTCAAACTGCCTGCCGTAAAGCTGACGCCCAGCGGCTGAGCGCGATGACACATGGTCAAGCTGCCGCCAGCGCCAGATTGTTAGCCAGTCATGAGTTTTCAGTGGCCTCAAGCCTCTGTATCCTCGGCCATTTCCAGGGCGTCATCAACCTCGATTCCCAGATACCTCACCGTGCTTTCAATTTT
>Ga0315271_10000477_pt1 | contig 22003 bp, 20 predicted proteins | sample C3_top_MG_FD_204664 | JGI IMG/M metagenome (GOLD analysis project Ga0315271, IMG submission 204664) | Sediment microbial communities from Yellowstone Lake, YNP, Wyoming, USA - C3_top | ecosystem: Environmental > Aquatic > Freshwater > Lake > Sediment | place: USA: Wyoming | collected 2017-08-01
GCGTGCCGGCTTCATCAACAAGGCCTTCGATCTGCAGTTCATGGAAAGCCTGCTGAGCAACCCCGAATGGGCCACGCAGTTCAGCATCCACGAGCTGGTCGAGAAGACCGGCACCCAGGGCGTCGAGCTGCTGATGTGGCTGGCGATGCGCGCCGCGCTGACCGCGGGCCAAGGCGCCGGCGTGCGCAAGGTGCACAGCAACTACCACATCCCGATTTCCAACACTGCCACCGGCCTATTGGCGCTGGAAAAGCTGGGTTGAGGAAACCGCCAATCCGCAAAGCCCGGTGGGTTTGGCGATGGCCAACGAGGCAATTCGCTTCAATGAGGATCTGGTCTCGACCGGCGTAGCTCACTTCCGGGAAGAACCCATCGCGCCGCTGCGTGAAGTTCACCGCGTCATGCGGCCTGGCAGCGTGGCTTCCACCTGCGAAGCGCTGCGCCATTCTGCTAAGGGCACGGCATTGGAGGTGGCCGCGCAATAAGTGTCATGAATGTGCGATCACCCGGTTCGCTATCGGTGATGCTCCCGCCGCCGCTCTTCCCAGACGAACTCTTCCAGATCGGGGTCCATGGCATGGCGCGCAGACACGATGCCGATGGGGCGCCCGTTTTCGATCACGGGCAGATGGCGGAAACCGTTCTCCTGCATCAGCACAAGCGCGTGACCGAACGATTTTTCGGGACCGAGCGTCATGGGTTGTACCGTCATCACGTCGTGCAGGGGCGTCTTTGCGGGGTCGAGTCCCTGCCCAATCACGCGAAATACCGCGTCTCTCTCGGTGAATATCCCGACAAGAAGCCCGTTCCTGACGACCAGGACGGCGCCGAGATTCTTGCTTGCCATTTTTCGCGAGACCGCGCTGACGGTTTCTTCGGGCGATACGGTGAAGAACTTCTTGCGTTCCATGACACTTCTGAGGCTTTGTTCGAACATGACTCCTGCCGGCAAGAATGGTTCGCTGGAAATCCCAGCCGAAGAACTATACATCATGTTGTGATGTATTGACGACACACGCCGTTGACCAACAGCAACACATTGACCCCTGGCAAATGATGGGATTGCGTTGCATCTTTTTAAAGATGCATTTAACATGCATCTTTCGCAGACCTGAACTTGGGTCTTCATTCATCCCGCTTCAATGCCACCAAGAAGGAATAATTGCCATGCACGCAACGCGCAAACTCTGGACCTGGCTCGCCGTCATCTGTGTACTGTCCTTCGCCGTCCTCGGCTGGGTCGGGACCGAGATTTATCTGACCGCGCCGCCGATTCCGAAACAAGTCATCAGCAGCAAGGGAGCAGTCCTGTTCTCACCCGGGCAGGTTCAGCGCGGGCAGGGGGCCTGGCTGGCCGCCGGCGGGCAGCAACTGGGGTCGGTCTGGGGCCATGGCAGCTACGTGGCGCCCGATTGGTCGGCCGACTGGCTGCATCGCGAAGCCCTGGCACTGCGGACCATCTGGGCGCAACGTGATTTCGGCAAGGCTTTTGATGAACTGAGCGCCGGCCAGCAGGCAGAACTCAACTCCCGACTCAAAGCCGAAATGCGGCGCAACACCTTTGACGCCGCTAGCGAGACCATCACGCTGTCGCCCGAGCGCGCCGAGGCGGTGCAGCAGGTGGCGCAGCACTACAGCGGCTTGTTCGGCACCGATCCATCGCTGGACAAACTGCGCGAACAGTACGCGATGAACCCGGGCTCCCTGCCCGACCCACTGGATCGGCAGGCGCTGCCCGCTTTCATGTTCTGGGCCGCCTGGTCGGCGGCCACCGACCGGCCTGGTGAAACCGATCTGAGCTACACCAGCAACTGGCCTCATGAGCCGCTGGTCGACAACACGCCGACCGCGGGTGCCGGCATCTGGTCGATCGCCAGCATCATCATGATGATCGCCGCGATCGCCGGCATGATCCTCTACCACTCGATCACCAGGGAAGAAGGTGATCCCGTTCCGCCCAAGACCGACCCGCTGTTCGATCTGAAGCCCACGCCGTCGATGAAGGCGACAAAGAAGTACTTCTTTGTCGTCATCGGACTGATCCTGGCACAGGTCGGCATGGGGGCGATCACCGCGCACTATGCGGTCGAGGGCTCGAGCTTCTTCGGCATCCCACTGGCGCAGATCCTGCCCTATACGATCAGCCGCACCATCCACACCCAGTTCGCCGTGCTGTGGATTGCAACGGCCTGGCTGGCGACGGGCCTCTACATCGCGCCTGCGATCTCGGGTCATGAGCCGAAATACCAGAAACTCGGCGTTGACGTCCTGTTCTACGCCTTGCTGTTCATCGTCGTCGGCTCGACCGCCTTTGGTTGGCTCGGCACGCTGCAGCACATGGGCAATACCTTCAGCTTCTGGATCGGCAACCAGGGCCTTGAGTTCACCAGCATGGGGCGCGTCTGGCAGGTCCTGCTGTTTATCGGTTTGCTGTTCTGGGTCACACTGCTGGGCCGCGGCTTGATGCCGGCCTTGAAGAAGCCATCCGAAAGCCGGGGCCTGATCGCCATGGTGTTCCTGGCCGCGCTGTGCATCGGCGGCTTTTATGCAACATCCCTGACCTGGGGTCCGCACACGCATTACTCGATGATCGAATACTGGCGCTGGTGGCTGGTCCACCTGTGGGTGGAAGGTTTCTTCGAAGTGTTTGCGACCGCCGTGATCGCCCTGCTGTTCACGCGCCTGGGCCTGATCCGCGCCAGCACCGCCAACAGTGCGATCGTGTTGGAGACCATCGTCTTCCTGTTCGGCGGCATCCTGGGCACCTTGCATCACCTGTACTTCACCGGCACGCCGACCTTCGTGATCGCGATCGGCGCCATGTTCTCGGCGCTCGAGGTCGTGCCACTGGCGATGATCGGCGTCGAGGCCTTCCGCAACTACCAGCGCTCCAAGGCCGCGCCCTGGGTGCAAAGCTACAAGTGGTCGATCCTGTGCTTCATCGCGGTCGGCTTCTGGAACGTGGTGGGCGCCGGCCTGCTCGGCTTCTCGATCAACACGCCGATTGCGCTTTACTACATGCAGGGTCTGAACATGACGGCGGCACACGGCCACGCGGCGCTGTTCGGCGTCTACGGCATGCTGGGCATCGGCCTGCTGCTGTTCTGCCTGCGCGGCCTGACGGAACGCGCGGCCTGGTCGGACCGCCTGCTGCAGCCGATGTTCTGGTCTCTCAACATCGGGCTTGGCATGATGGTCTTCATCTCGCTGGTGCCCGCCGGCATCTACCAGGCCTGGGCCAGCATCACGCAGGGCATGTGGTTTGCACGCTCACCGGCTGTGGTTCACTCCAGGCTGATGGAGACCCTGGTCTGGCTGCGGATGCCGGGCGATCTGGTGTTCGCAGCGGGCACGCTGTTCCTGGCCTGGTTTGCCGTGCGCTTGCTGACGGTCGGCCAACGCAAGCCGCTGGCCAACATTCCGGCAGCAGCCATCGAGCGCGCCTGAGTCGCCACTTGTCACTTTCATTTTGCAAAAAGAGGTCTTCATGAGTTCCTGCGCCACCCACCACATCACCGCCGAAGCGGTCTATCCCTTCGATGCGCGCGGCGTTGCCAAACGTTTCCGTCATGCCGCCATCTTCGGCGCGCTCGACTCCCTGCAACCGGGCGAGACCATGCGCTTCTGCAACGACCATGATCCGCTTCCCCTGCTGAATCAGCTCAATGCCCGCTACGGTGCCGCCCTATCGATCCGCTACCTGCAAAGGGAGCCCGGCGATATCGTGATCGATTTCACCTGTCTTTGACGCGGAGCACCTCGGGCGAACGCCGGGCATGGCGCATCTTGTCAATGACGACAGATTCGATCGCCCCGGCCGGAGTGAACGCCGGGTTTTGCTCTGAAAGCAGCAGACCCCGGTAGCAGCGATGGCGCTTTGCCGGCACGATCAGCCTTGGGTCCTTTTTGCTTGCGGTGGCCACGGATGCCGGGCTCGGACGGGAGAGCCTCTGCAAGGCCCTGGCGCCTGGAGCCAGGCCTTGATTCGATACCGTGCTGAAGGTTGCGAAGGCTCTGGGGCTTCACCGGTCGGCGGTGGGGCGGATGCCGGTGCCACTCAGCCCAGGCCGATCGGCGCCGGCGCCCGCGACACGATGCGGGTGTAGAGGCGCTCGTAGGCGGGGTCCAGCGGATAGCGTCCGGTCAGGGGATCGCAATTGGTGGCAAAGGCGGCATCGAGCTCGAGCCAGTCGGCGTCGTTCAGAACCCGCAGCGCCGCCGGCAGGATCACCGTTTCTTCGAGCCGCATGTGCTCCAGATAAAAAGCCAGGTAGCGTCTTGCCGCGGTGTCGAAGGCGGCGCGCCGTGCGTCGCCGATCAATTCCCAGGCCAGCAGCAGGTGCTGCAGCTCGCGCACCGCCGATTCGCCCGTGGCATGATCCTGGTCGAGCCGGGCAATCGCGTTTTTTGTCTCTGGCGCCAGGCGCGCGACCCGGGGAAACAGCAGCTCCGTTTCCTTCGGGTGATGCAGGCGCTCGGGAAACTCGTCGATGTAGAACAGCATGGCGCGCAGCACCCCGAAAAAGTTCTCGCTCTGCCGGCCAGGACCGCGCTCGACCATCATGCCAATGGAGCGCAGCATCGCCGCCAGCGCCGTGTGCTCTTCGTGAATGATCTGGATGCTCTCATGCGGCATGACGTGTCTCCGGCAGGCTGTGAAATGGGAAACGGGCCACCTTAGTCGCCAAAGTCGAGCGGCAGGCCGACATAGTTTTCTGCGATGGTGCGCGCACCGGCCTCGCTGTTGAACAGGTAGTCGAGCTCGGCTTGCTGAAACCTGCCGACGATGCCATCGTTGTCGGGGAAACGGTGCATCAGCTGCGTCAACCACCAGGAAAAGCGCTCGCCGCGCCAGATGCGCTTGAGGCAGCGCGCCGAGTAGCTGTCGATGCCGGCCTCGCTTTGCTCCCGGTAGTACTCGATGATGGCGCTCGACAGGTACTTGACATCCGTGGCCGCCAGGTTCAGGCCCTTGGCGCCGGTCGGCGGCACGATGTGGCCGGCGTCGCCGGCCAGGAACATGCGGCCAAAGCGCAAGGGTTCGGTGACGAAGCTGCGCAGCGGCGCGATGCTCTTCTCGAGCGAGGGCCCGGTGATCAGTTGCCTGTGGCCCTCGTCGTCCAGACGTAGGTTCAGCTCCTGCCAGAAGGCCTCGTCGCTCCACTGCTCGAGCCGGTCGCTCAGTGGCACCTGCAGGTAGTAGCGGCTGCGCGTGTGGCTGCGCTGCGAGCACAGGGCGAAGCCGCGCGGACTGTTGATGTAGATGAGTTCATCGTGCACCGGCGGCGTGTCGGACAGCAGGCCGAGCCAGCCGAACGGGTAGACCTTTTCGAATTCCCTGATCGCGCGGCGCGGTGCGCTGGCGCGGCAAACGCCGTGAAAGCCGTCGCACCCGGCGATGAAGTCGCACTCGATCTCGAGCTTCTCACCGTCCTGTTCGTAGCTAACGCGCGGCCGCCGGGTGTCGAAGTCATGCACGGCCACATTGAGCGCCTGGTACACCGTGGACAGACCGGCCTCTACGCGTGCCTCCATCAAGTCCCGCGTCAACTCGGTCTGGCCGTAGACCATGACGTTCTTGCCGCCCGTGAGCCGGTTCATGTCTACACGATGCCGTTCGCCGTTATAGAGCATCTCGAAGCCGCCGTGCACCAGGCCCTCGCGGTGCATTCGTGCGCCGACACCGGCCTCGTCGAGCAAGTCGATGCAGACCTGCTCGAGGATGCCGGCACGGATTCGGCGCAGCACGTGGTCGCCGGTCTGGCGCTCCAGGATGACAGCGTCAATGCCGGCCTTGTCGAGCAGCTGGCCCAGCAGAAGACCCGAGGGACCGGCACCGATGATGGCAACTTGTGTTCGCATAGTGGCTCCTGAGGTTCTATTGATCTTTCCATAATTGATGACGTCCACTTTCGTCATCGCGAGGCCGCAGGCCGTGGCGATCCAGGCAGTCAATGGATTGCCACGCTTCGCTCGCGATGACTGCCAGTATTGTCATGATTTGCGTCAGTCTCAATAGCTGCTGGATTCGTTGCGGCCGGCCATCGCTATTCGGTCCTCGCAAGGCGCGCGATAAGACGGTCGGCAAACTGCTGCCAGCTGGCGCCTTTGGGCAGGCCGTCAAAAACGTCGTCGCGGCTTTGGCTCGCCACCCAGTCGTGCTTGTTGGCGATGGCGTCGGCCATCCAGGGCTCGAAGCCGGCCTCGCGCACCGTGTTGGCGGCCTCGCGCATTTCCTCGGCGCGGCGCTTGCCATGCTGGGCCACGCGACTGAAGAAATAGGCGCCCTGCTTCTCCCAGTCGATCGAAGGAAAGGTCTCGCTCAAGGTCGGAATCATGTGGCCCTCGACGCCATACCTTCTGGCTGTCGTGTAGCTCTCGATGACCAGCGCTTCGAGCCCCTTGATCATCACGCTGCGGCACATCTTGATCGCCGAAGCGATACCGATCTGGCTTGCGACCGGCTTGGCGTCCATGCCGAAGCCGTTCAACTGCTCGGCCAGGGCTTGGGCCTGTGCACCGCCGAGCAGCATCGGCACGCGGATGCCATAGGGTGGCACCGAGGTCATGACGCCGGCTTCCACGTAATGGGCGCCCGCCGCCTCGACCGCCTGCGCCGCCTGCTGCTTGGTGCCGGGCGAGGCCGAGTTGAGGTCGATAAAAATGGCGCCGGTACGCAGGTGTTTGGCCGCCTGCTGCGCCACCGCGAGGGTGTTGGAAGCGGTCACGGCGGAGAGCACGAAGTCGGCCTTCTGACACAGGACCTGCATCGATGGACTGGCCTGCACACCGGCTTGCGCGGCATGCGCCAGTTCGGCTTCGCGTGTCGCAGCGGAGTCGGCGTCGATCCCGAACTTGAGATCCCAGGCGCTGACGCTGCGCATGCGGTCCTTGAGGCCGGCCGCGAAGACCTTGCCGACCTCACCGTAGCCGACGATACCGAGGTGTTCGAGTTTCATGCGGTGGCCTACTGCTTCTGGATTTTGGCGCGGACAATGACATCCGACCAGCGCCGGATTTCGAAGGTCAGCAAGTCGCCAAGCTGCTCGGGCGAACTGCCGTGGGCCACGAGATTCAGATCGAACAGGCGCTTCTTGACGTCCGGCAGCGCGAGCGCGGCCTGCACCTCGCGGTTCAGGCGCGCGATCACGTCCTTCGGTGTCTTGGCCGGCACCGCCAGACCGTTCCAGGACGACACATTGAAGTTGGCCAGACTGCCGCCGCTCTCGCGTGCGCTGGGCACCTCTGGCAACTGCGGCGCGCGCCTGTCGCCCAGCACCGCCAGCGGTCGCAAGGAGTGGGAGGTGATCTGCGGCATCAGCGGTCCGAGGATGTCGATGGCGGCGTCGATATCGCCACCGCGCAGCGCCGTGATGACCGGCGGCGTGCCATTGAAAGGGACCACCTGGGCGTCGATGCCGGCGCTGGCCTTGAACAGCTCGGCCGCCAGGTTCTGGGTGGTCCCGACATTCGGCGTGCCGATGTTGAGCTTGCCCGGATTGGCGCGGCCGTAGGCCAGCAGCTCGGCCAGCGTCTTGAAGCGCCCGCTCTCGCTGACCACGATCGCCAGGTCGAAGGTTGCCAGCATCGACACCGGTGCGAAGTCGCGCACGGTGTCGAAGGGAAGCGTCTTGAACAGGGCGGCGCTGACCGCGGTCCCGCTCGACACCAGCAGCAGCGTATGGCCATCGGGCTCGGCCTTGGCCACCAGATCGCCGGCGACCACGCCGCCGGCGCCGGGCTTGTTTTCAATGAGGACCCCGTGGCCCAGAGACTCCGCCATTTTTTGCGCGACGGTGCGCGCCGTCAGGTCGGCCGCGCCACCGGCCGCGTTGGGCACCACGATCTTGACGGGCTTGGCGGGGAATGGCGCCGGCATCTGCGCCGCTGCCGCCTGGGCCAGCAGCAGCGGTACGGCCAGGCTTAAGAGGAGTTGCACGAGATTCATGATTTTGTCCTTTCAATGGGTAGCGGTCATCGATTGCCGCGCTGCGCTCGCAATGACGATTCGGGACATCAACAATTTCATACTCCCTTAACGCGCGACGCCAAGCAGTTTGTCGAGCAGCGCCGGCTGCTCCTGCAGGCTGCGCGCCGTGTCGGCATACACCACGGTGCCGCGATCCAGTACGGCCGCCGTGTCGGAGATCGCCAGTATCGCCTGCGGATGCTGCTCGACGATGATGGCCGACAGACCCTCATCGCGCGTGATGTGCCGGATAGCGCGCAGCAGTTCCTGCACGATGATGGGCGCCAGGCCCTCGCAGGGCTCGTCGAGCAGCAGCAAGGTCGGATTCAGCACCAGGGCGCGGCCCAGGGCCAGCATCTGCTGCTCGCCACCCGAGAGCTGCGTGCCCAGATTGCTCTTGCGCTCGGCGAGCCGGGGGAACAGTTCGTACACGCGCTGCACGGTCCACGCCCTGGCGGCGCGGCCCGGGCGCGCCGGTCGCGCCACGGCTGTGAGGTTTTCATGCACCGTGAGCGACTTGAAGATATTGCGCTCCTGCGGCACCCAGCCAATGCCGGCCGCGGCGCGCTGGTGCGACGCCAGCGTGTGCAAAGGCAGGCCGTCGAGACTGATGCTGCCGCCATGCTGCTGTGTGGCCCCGGCCAGGGTGTTGATCAGCGTCGTCTTGCCGGTGCCGTTGCGCCCCAGCAGGGCCAGCGTCTGGCCCGCGGCGAGCGTCAGCGAGACCTCGTGCAGCACCACGGCCTGGCCATAGCCGGCGCTCAATCCCTCCACTTTCAGCAGCTCATGCATCGGTATGTGCCCCCACGCTTGCCACTGCCCCGGGATCAGCACTGGCCGATAACGCAGGTGCTGCGCTGCCCCCCGAGGGGGCTGTTCCACCTTGGGGCGGCCCGGCGGTGGAACTTGCTCCCGCGCCTGCCACGGCGATGGCGTCGTTGATCTCGTCGCCATGCCCGAGGTAGACGGCCTTGACGCGCGAGTCCTTGGCTATTTCCGCGGGCTCGCCTTCCACCAGCACGGTGCCGTTGACCAGCACCGTCATGCGCGTGGCAAAGCTGAACACCAGGTCCATGTCGTGTTCGATCAGCAGGATGGACACCTCCGCCGGCAAGGCGGCCACCGTCTGCAGCAGCTCTTCGCGCTCGCCCGCGGGCACACCCGCCACCGGTTCATCGAGCAGCAGCACGCGCGGCTCGCAGGCCAGCGCGATCGCGATCTCCAGGAGGCGGCGCTTGCCGTAGGCCAGCACACGGGTTTGCTGATCCATCACCGCGCTCAGGTGGAACTGCTCGAGCAATTGCTCGCAACGCTCGGTCACGTCCCGGCGCGCGCCCAGCGCCTGCCACCATTTGCCGCCGAGTCCCTGCTGCTGCGACAGCGTCATGGCCAGCGTCTGCAGCGGCGTCAGCGTGTCGAACAACTGGTTGATCTGAAAGGTGCGCACCAGGCCGCGGCGCACGCGCTGGTAAGGAGCCAGCCGCGTGATGTCCTGACCGTCGAGGCTGATGGCGCCTTCGGTCGGCTGCAGCACGCCCGTGAGCAGGTTGATCAGCGTGGTCTTGCCGGCCCCGTTGGGGCCGATCAGGGCGTGGCGCGCGCCTTTGCGCAGGTCCAGCGTGACCTTGTTGGTGGCGGTGATGCCGCCAAAGCGCATGACGAGATTCTGCGCTGACAGCACGGCGTCGGTCATACGCGCCCCCACGCTCGGCACTGCGTGTCCTCGCTGCCCCCCGAGGGGGCGTTCGCTTGCTTGGGGCGGCCCGGCACGGCGCTCATGCACGGCCCCACCAGGTCCAGGGACGGATCAGCCGTTCGCGCCCGACCAGCACCAGCAGCACCAGGAACAGGCCGATCCAGAAGGTCCAGTACTCCGGCGTGATGCTCGAGATCGCGTCCTGCATAAGCTTGAACACAATCGCTCCGATGACGCCGCCATAGAGCCAGCCTGCGCCACCGATGACCAGGATCAACATGACGTCGGCCGAGCGGTGGAACTCGAACACGTCGAGCGACGCAAAGCCGGTGGTCTGCGCCAGCAGCGCGCCTGCTGCGCCCGCCAGGGCCGCTGCCGCCGTGTAGACCACGGCCAGGTGACGGCTCACGGGAATGCCGATCGCCATGGCGCGCAGCCGGTTGTCGCGAATGGCCTTGAGCGTGGCGCCGAACGGCGAATTCACAAAGTGCCGCGCCAGCACAAAAACCAGCAGCAACACGCCCAGTGAATAGCAGGCCGCCGTGCGACCGCTCAGGTCGAACTCGAAGCGCCCGAGCAGCGGTCCCATCACCACGCCCTGCAGGCCGTCGGCACCGCCGGTCAGCCAGTCGAACTGGTTGGCCAACTCCATCAGGATCAGGCCAGCGCCGAGCGTGACCATGAGCCGGGTCAGGTCTGAGCCGCGCAGGATGGTGGCGCTGCAGATCGCGCCCAAAACCGCCGACGCGAGCAGCGCCACCAGCAAGCCCACCAGAGGGTCCGGCATCACCAGTTTGGCAAACAGCGCCGCGGAATACGCGCCCATGCCAAAGAAGGCAGCATGCCCGAGCGAGACGATGCCGGTGTAGCCCAGGATCAGGTCCAGCGACAGCGCGAACAGCGCGACGATGGCGATCTCGTTGATGATCAACGCGTGGCTGGACAGCAGCCACGGCGCTGCCAGCGCCAGCAGCCACAGCGCGTACTCCCAGGGCTTCCAGCGGGCGCTCTTCAAAAGCAGGTCTTGCGCCTTCGTCACTTGCCGCCCCTGCGCACGAACAGGCCTTGCGGCCGCCAGACCAGAATCCCTATCATCAGGCTGTAGACAATGAAACCGCCAAGCTTCGGGATGTAGTACTTGCCCGCCACGTCGGCAATGCCGAGCAGCAGCGCCGCCAGCAGCGGGCCGGTGATGCTCGATGTGCCGCCGACCGCCACCACGATCAGGAAGTAGATCATGTATTTGAGCGGAAAGCTTGGGTCCAGCCCAAGCACCTCGGCGCCGAGCGCACCACCAAGACCTGCCAGGCCCGAGCCCACGGCGAAGGTGCCAAGGAACACCGCATTGACGTTGATGCCCAGGCCCGCGGCCACACGCTGGTCATCGACGGCAGCCCGCAGCCGGCTGCCAAAGCGCGTCTTCGTCAGCACATACTGCAGCGCCAGCGTGAGCGCCGCGCACAGCGCGATGATGAACAAGCGGTAATGGCCCATGCCGAGCATCCAGTTCCCCTCACCAAATTCGGTGCGGCCCTTGAGCCATTCGGGTAACTGGACGAGCTGCTGGCTCGATCCGATGAAGTAATCGGCACTGGCCACGGCCATGAAGGTCAGACCAATGGAGAACAGAACCTGATCCAGGTGCGGCTTGTGGTACAGCGGTCGGTACAGCGTGCGCTCCAGCACAGCGCCGAGCAGCGCCGGTCCGAGAAAGGCCAGCGGCAGGCACAGCAGAAAAGGCACGCCCATTTTCTGCATCAGCAAGACCGTGATGTAGCCCCCGGCCATCGCAAAAGCGCCATGCGCCAGATTGATGAAGTTCATCAGGCCCATGGTGACGGCCAGGCCAACCGCCAGGATGAACAGCAGCATGCCGTAGGCGATACCGTCAAACAGGATAGTCAGCATCGGTTGTCAATCATGATGAGTGACTCAGATTCTCGGTTGAGCGCAGCGACTGCGCAATGCGCGTGCGTTTTTGGGGTGCAATCACACGGACTGATCTTCAAGCTTGAAGCATTGCGATGGCCGCGCCTTGCACCCCAAAGCCCGGTCGCATTGCACAATCGCTGCACTCGGCGGGCATTGCAGAACCGCTACGTCCATCGCCCATCGCCCGTTGCCCGGTCCGGCGCCCGCGTATTTAGCGACCGCTCACTTGCTCTTGCCCGGATCCTTGACGTCCTTGATGACGTCGAACTCGACGTTGTAAAGCTGGCCATTCTGCTTTTCGACCTTGCGCAGGTAGATGTTCTGCACCACATCGCGGGTTTGCGCGTCGATGAACATCGGGCCGCGCGGGCTCTCGAAGATCTGGCCCTTCATGGCCGCCAGCAGCGCGTCGCCGCCGCCCTGCCCCTTGCTGACCTTGAGCGCTTCGTAGATCACGCGCATGCCGTCATAGCCGCCGACGGCCATGAAGTTGGGGCGCACGCCCTTGTTGGCCTTCTCGAAGGCCTCGACAAACTTCTTGTTGACGGCGGACGGATGGGCGGCCGAATAATGGTGCGCGGTGACGACGCCCAGCGCGCCGTCGCCCATGTCGTTGAGCTGGTCGTCATCGGTCACGTCGCCGGTGCCGATCAGCCTGATGCCGGCCTTGTCCATGCCGCGCTCGAGAAACTGCTTCATGACCGCCGCACCCGCGCCCGACGGCACGAAAACAAACAGGGCGTCGGGTTTGAGATCACGCACTTTTTGCAGGAAGGGGGCGAAATCAGGGTTGCGCAGCGGCACGCGCAACGACTCCGGCACCTGGCCGCCATTGAACAGGAAACGCTCCTTGAAATATTTCTCTGCATCGAGGCCCGGGCCGTAGTCGCTGACCAGCGTCACCACCTTCTTGATGCCATTCTTGGGCGCCCAGTCGGCCATGCTGACCGCCGCCTGCGGCAGCGTGAAACTGGTGCGCACGATGTAGGGCGAAGCCTGCGTGATGCTGCTGGTGGCTGCCGCCATCACGACCATGGGCGTTTTGGACTGGGTCGCAATCGGTGCCGTGGCGAATGCCGAGGGCGTGATGCCGAAGCCGGCCAGCACATTGACCTTGTCGTTGACCACCAGTTCCTGCGCCAGGCGTTTGGTCACGTCCGGAATGCTGGTGTCGTCCTTGACGATCAACTCGATCTTCTTGCCGGCCACGGTATCGCCGTTCTGCGCCATGTAGAGCCGCGCCGCCGCTTCGATCTGGCGCCCCGTCGTGGCCTGCTGCCCGGTCATGGGCAGGATCAGGCCGATCCTGAACTTGTTGTCTTGCGCCCACGAATTCGCCGCAGCGAGTGCGGCGATGGCAAGCGCTGTGGCACGAAGGAATATCCGCTTTTGCATGGTGTGTCTCCGGGAGAAGGGGGGCGAATTTGAAACCGAGCTGTACTGTGACGGCAAGATCAGCCCGGCGCAATAGAGATTTCGGACTGTTTGTTATAACCGTTTGCAATAGCTCATGCCTGTCGCGGGTTGTGGCCGAAGCACGGCGCCTACCTTTTATATTGCCGCCAGCGCGAGAAAGCTGCGCAACCGCGCCAATTCATCCTCCAGTGCTTGACCAAAGGCGGCCTCGCGCGGCGCCGAGCCCGACACATAGCCCAGATCCACCTGAAGCTTCTCGCCACGCAGCGTCGCATTGCCCCAGCCAATCACCTGGTCCCGCCACAACAAGGGCAAGGCGTAATAGCCGCGCACCCGTTTGGCGGGCGGCGTGTAGGCCTCGAAACGATAGGCCCAGCCCCAAAGGATTTCAAAGCGCCGACGATCCCAAACGACAGGGTCGAACGGCGCCAGCAGACGCACCACATTGCCGGGCGCGTGGCGGCGTGAGGACGGCGACTCATCGGCAGGCCAATACCAGGTCACGCCATCGACCTTGCCTGAGGCCAGCCGCAGCTTGGCCCGCTCGAAGGCCACGCGGCGCTGATCAGCCCATTGCGGCGCGCCGCCGCGCAGATGACTGATCAGTTCACCGAGTGAGCGTTCCGGCAGGGGCGCGTACTTGCGCACGATCACATTGACCAGCGCGTCCATGGCCTGCGTGGGACCGGCCACCGCTGCCAACGGCGCACGCGGTTCCCAGGCTGCGTAGGTGCGCACGCCGCTGACGCGTCCGGCAATGCGCAGCATGCCGCGATAGTGCATGTCATCGAGCAACTGCGTACTGGCATTGGACGAGCCACCAAACCAGTTGCGTGCCGAGCCGTGCGCAAAGTGCGCATCGACCTCGCGCGGGTGCGCCACCCCGTGCTGGCGCACAAAGTCAAGCACGGCATGGGCCTTGGCCAAACGCGCTGCAGGCCACGCTGCGCGCGGCGTGCGCGGGTGCATCAGCGCCTGCGTGGCGCGGGGCAAAAAGCCGTAGTTGATGAAGAAGTCTTCCTCGATGTCGAGCTTGGGGTAGCGCCGCTCCAGATCGCCCGCGCCATAGCCCTTGACGCGGTGGCGCAGGGTCAGGTCCTGCGCACGCGCCGGAGCGCGGATCGGGTCCGCCTGCACAAAGCCCAGGCGCTCGATCGCCCGGGCCAAAGTGGTGGGAGCGAACAGCGTGCGCGCCACGGCGTAGCGACGCAGGGCTTCCAGCGTGATGCTCACAGCAGCCTGCCCGTGGCTGCGCGGCCCTTTGCGTTTGATGCCATGCATGCTCCGGTGTGTTTGGTGGATTGTCGCGTCCCGGCCATTCCACGGAACTTGCCATGTCATTGCCACTAGACTCTGAACTGTAGCCACCCCATCAGAACCATCCAAATGACCAGGTCCCAAGCATGAATTCTGGTGTCCTTTACGCCGCGCTGGCTTACACGGCCTGGGGCTTTCTACCCGTCTTCTTCAAGCAGCTCTCCAACGTCGATGCGTTTGAGGTGGTGATGCATCGCATGGTCTGGTCGCTTGTCTTCCTGATGTGTGTGCTGTTTGCGCTCAGGCGCTGGGCGTGGCTGCGAGACGTAGCCCGCCAGCCGCGGGTGCTCTTGGCGTTTGGAGTGTCGGCATTGCTTTTGTCGGCCAATTGGTCGGTCTATGTGTGGGCTGTGCAAAACGCCCATGTGCTCGATGCCAGTCTGGGCTACTTCATCCTGCCCTTGGTCAATGTGGCCTTTGGGTTTGTCTTCTTGAATGAGCGGCCGCGACCCGGGCAGTGGCTGGCGGTGGCGGTGGCAGCGGCAGGTGTGCTGTGGCTCACTGTGCAGGCCGGGCGACTGCCCTGGGTGGCTTTAGTGGTGGCGGCCACGTTTGGTATCTATGGCCTGCTGCGCAAGCTGGCCAAGCTCGGCGCGCTGGAAGGCCTGACGTTGGAGACCCTGCTGCTGTCACCTTTTGCCCTGGGGCTGCTGGCATGGTGGGCGTGGCACGGGCAGGGCGCCCTGGTGCAAGGCGATGCGGCCACGCTGGGCTGGCTGTTGCTGGCCGGACCACTGACCGCCATCCCCTTGCTGTTGTTTGCCGCCGGCGCACGCCGCATACCGCTGGCCACCCTGGGCATCCTGCAATACATCGCACCGAGTATTCAGATGCTGCTGGGCGTATGGCTGTACGGCGAAGCGTTCGAGCCGGCGCGCGCCATCGGCTTCTATCTGATTTGGACGGCCTTGTTGCTGTACAGCGCAGACAGCTTCTGGAATGCGCGCAAGCATCTGCTAAAAAGCTAGCAATTCAGGGTCGCTTCGGTATCTCAAGCCCGCGTACCACCGCCGGACTCGAGCAGCGCCAGCGGCGTGCCTTATTTGGGGGGGCGGTGCAGCGCGCAGATCTTGTTGCCGTCAGGGTCGCGCACATACGCCAGATAGACCTTGCCGGCCGCGCCTTCGCGCCAGCCCGGTGGGTCTTCGCACGTGGTGCCGCCGTTGGCCACGCCCGCCGCGTGGAAGGCGTCGGCAAGCTCAGGCGACTGCATAGTGAACCCGAGGGTACTGCCATTGCCGTGCGTTGCGGGCGCGCCATTGATGGGCCTGGTGATGCCGAAGGTGCCGGTCGGGCTGCGATAGAAATAGCGGTCTTTGTTCGCTACGCCAGGGCCAATGCCCAGCGTGCCGAGCAGCGCGTCGTAGAACTTCTTTGAGACCTCAAGGTCGTTAACGCCGACCATCACATGACTGAACATAGCTTTCTCCGATAGGGCCCGGTTTGGGGCGAAGTTGAATCGTGGAAATGGTAGTCGATGGCAATTCAACGCCCGGCTGACCTATCAAGCCGAGCGTGTTACTGCCCAGCGGTTAATGCACGCCCCTCATACGCAGCATTGATGAAAAGCTTGGTCGCGTCCAGCTCGGCCATGGTCTTGAGCGTTACTTCGAGATTGCCCGTGCCCCAATGCCCGATGCGGGTCACATCACGTGTCTTCGGCAGTACCGCCAGCGCGGTTGCAGGGTCCACATGCAGATACAGCAACAGGCAATTCTTCTTGTGCAACACCACCGTGGCAAAGTTCTTAAGCCGCTTGAACGCTGCGTACAGGCGCAACTCTTTGCGCTGTACGTCATCGCCAAGCGAAAGCGTGTAGTCCTCCAGCGAAGTCAGTAGTTGCAGCATGGGCGCGGACAAAACCGCCAGCAGCTCCGCGTAAGACTTGTCTGGGCCAGTGCCTTTCAGGACTGCGGAGTCGGGCAGCGCTGCCGCAACCTTGGCTTGCTTGCCGGGAGCGGTTTTGGCGCGGGCATCGCCACTCGCGTTGGCAGACTCCAACAGCAGCAAGTCGTCGCCAAAGCGACGATAACGAATCAGCTCAATGTTGCGCCCAATCTGCTGCACTGCGTGACCGTCGTACTTGGTGAAGTCCGCCGCGATGCACACCACGCGCGGCGCGCTCCAGTCGATGGCGTCTGCGGCTACCGGCGAATGCACCACCGTGCCTTCACCCCCGCTTCATCTGCCACACCGACTCCACAAGCTCAGCCTCAAGATCGCGGCCAGCCTCTCAGCCAGCGAGTTGTCCGTCGGTCATCGGCTTTTTCGACGTGGTCTTCAATAGCTTATTTGACGGCATCACGCATCTCCTTCAAAGTACTGGCCTTGAGCGTCTCTCCCTATGTGACAAGGTTGCATTTTGAGTACGCCCCGCTAAATTGAGTCAGTGGGGTCAGAGCCCAAATCGGTGAACCGTTGTCGGCAAGTTCTAAGGCGCTGCCCCGAATTGGGATCCGACCCCAATTCAGCTACAAGCTACCAGGCGTCGATCGCCAATCCGTGCGCCTCTGGCAAATCGCGTTGCGTCTGCAAGCCGCGTACCAGCCAGTCACGGGTTTGCGCCGGGTCGATCACGGCGTCGATTTCGAGCGTGGCGGCCATGTGGACGGCGCTGCCCTTGTCGTACTGCTGGGCCACCAGTTGCTCGTACAAGGCGCTGCGCTGCGGACCTTCGGGCAGCGCTTCCAGTTCTTTGCGGTAGCCCAGCCGCACCGCACCTTCGAGGCCCATGGCACCGAACTCGCCGGTGGGCCAGGCGATGGTGAACAGTGGCGAATGAAAGCCGCCGGCCGTCATGGCCATGGCGCCCAGGCCATAGCCTTTGCGCAGCACCACGCTCAAATACGGTACGCGCAAATGCGCGGCGGCCAGGAACATGCGGCTCACGTGGCGCACCTGCGCCTGCGTCTCGATCTCCGGCCCGACCATGAAGCCGGGCGTGTCGACCAGACTCACCAGCGGCAGGCCGTGCGCGTTGCACAGCTGCATGAAGCGCGCCGCCTTGTCCGCCGCATCGGCGTCGATGGCGCCGCCCAGGTGCAGCGGGTTGTTGGCCAGCAGGCCCACCGGCCGGCCCTCGACGCGCGCCAATGCGGTGTGTATGCCTTTGCCGAAGCCGCTGCGCAGTTCCAGCAGGCTGCCCTGGTCCGCGATGCCCGTCATGACGGCGCGCGTGTCGTAGACGCGCAAGCGGTTCTCCGGCACCACATCGCGCAGAGCAAGTGCGTTCGGTGCCTGCCAGTCCTTGACCCGCCCCTGAAAGAACGACAGGTAATGCCGCGCCGCGGCCACCGCCGCGCCCTCGTCGGTGACCAGGATATCGATCACGCCGTTGCCGTGCTGGACGTCGCTGGGGCCAATCTGCTCCGGTTTGAAGACGCCCAGGCCGCCGCCCTCGACCATGGCCGGGCCACCCATGCCGATGTTGCTCTTCTGCGTGGCGATGATCACGTCGCAGCAGCCCAGCAGCGCGGCATTGCCGGCAAAGCAGCGCCCGGCCACGAGACCGAGCACCGGCACCTGGCCGTTCAGGCGCGCAAAGCTGGCGAAGGTGGCCACGTGCAAGCCGGCGACGATCGGCATGTCGACATCGCCGGGGCGGCCGCCGCCGCCTTCGGCAAACAGCACCACCGGCAACTTCTGCTGCAGGGCGATGCCCAGCAGACGGTCGGTCTTCTGATGGTTGCGCATGCCTTGGGTGCCGGCCAGCACGCTGGCGTCGTAAGCCATGACCACGGCACGGCTGTGCTCGGCGCCAAACAAGCTCTGGTTGATGCTGGCGATGCCGGTCACCATGCCATCGGCCGGTGTGTTCTTGATCAAGTCTTCCTCGGAGCGACGGCGGCTCTGCGCCGCCACGGCAAAGGCGCCGTATTCCATGAAGGACCCGGCATCGCACAGGTCGGCGATGTTCTCGCGCGCGGTGCGCTGACCCAGGGCGTGGCGCTTGGCCACCGCCTCGGGGCGGCTCGCGTCCAGCGTGGGGCCATGGCGATCCAGCACGCGCTGCAGGTCGGCACGCAAGGCCGATGCGCCGCGCCCTGGTTCGGCAACAGCGCTCACCTCGGCTGTGGCTTCTTGTCGGCTTTGCGCCATCAGCTTCAGGATGGCAAGGACCTCGCCTTCGGCCACCAGCGCGCCATCTTCATAAAACAGCTCTGTCACCAGACCATCGTGTTCGGCACGAATTTCGTGCTCCATTTTCATTGCTTCCAGAATGACGAGCAGGTCACCGGCGCTGACGCTATCGCCCGCTTGAACATGCCAATGAACAATCTGCGCTTGCAGGGGGGAACGGATTTCAGTCATGACGGGAATTACACCGGGTCTTTCAGCAAACGACGCAGTACTTTGCCAGCACCGGTGGTGGGCAGCGCGGCAATCAAGCTCACTTCGCGCGGCGCCTTGTAGGTGGCCATGTTGTCGCGCGACCAGGCCACGATGTCAGTGGCACTGGCGCTCTGCCCCGGCTTGAGCACGACAAAGGCTTTGACCACTTCGCCCTTGTCAGCGTCGCTCACGCCAATCACCGCCGCCTGCGCGATGGCCGGATGCTTGATCAGAATGGTTTCCACCTCTTCCGGGAACACGCTGTAGCCTGAGACCTTGATCATTTCCTTGAATCGGCCGATGAAAGTGAGGTAGCCGTCGGCATCGAGCTTGCCCATGTCACCGGTGTAGACCCAGCCGTCGCGCAGCGTCTTGGCGGTGGCCTCGGGCTTGTTCCAGTAGCCCTTGAAGACACCGGCGCTGCGCAGCACGATCTCGCCGACTTCGCCGGTGCTGCAGGCACGACCCGACTCGGCATCCAGGATGCGGATCTCGTTGCCCGGGATCGCCTTGCCCTGCGTGCCCCAGCGAATTGCGTCGTGCGGCATGTAAGTATCCACGGTGTGGGTTTCACTGAGACCGTATGCGGCTTCGAACGAGTTGCAATTGCGTGCAAAGGTTTTCCATTGCATGGCCAGAGCCTCGGTGAATACAATGCCGAAGCTGGTGACCGGGTTCATGCGCAAGCTCGACAGGTCAAGATCTTTCGCGCCGGGGACCTGCATGGCGAACACATTCATGGGTGCAATGCTGTACCACCAGCTGACGCGATGCCTTGAGATCGCCTGCAGTACGGCCGCCGGATCAAAACGGTACAGCAGCACCGTGGTGACACCGGTGTACATGGTGACGTTGATGCCCATCACCATGCCGGCGATGTGGTACAGCGGCGCCACCGCCAACAACACGTCGTCCCGGGTGACGCCATTGCAATTGGCTGCCGCCGCCGACTTGTACAAGGCATTGCGGTAGCTCAGCATGGCGCCCTTGGGTAATCCAGTGGTGCCCGAGGTGTAGGTCATCAGCGCGACATCGTCCATGTCCGGCACAAGCCGTGGCGGCGCCGCGTTGCCCCGGGTCGCGAGCAGGAAGTCTTCGACGTCGACAGGCAGGGGCTTGGCCTGGTTCTTCATCGCCAGCAGCTCTGCAGGAATATCCACGCTGGGCTGCTCGGGTAGCAGGTCGCCATAGCGCACGCCAAACACGTGCTTGAGCGCCGTCCTGTCACGCACCTGCGCCACCACCGGCAGCAGGTTGTCGGCGGCGATGATGACGCGTGCCTTCAGGTCGTCGAGCTGGTACAGCAGCTCGTGTTCCTTGTTCAGCGGACCACACGGACAGACAATGGCGCCCAGCTTCTGGATGGCGAAATGCGCCATCACATACTGCGGGCAATTGTTCAGGAACAGCGCGACCGGCTCACCCTTGCCCACCCCCAGGGCGGCCAGCCGCGCGGCGAACGCGTCGCTGGCGCGGTCCAGTTCGGCGTAGCTGATAGCGCGCCCGTACCACAGGTAGGCCGCCTTGTCGGGTTGTTGGCGGGCGTGGGCGCGCAGGTAGTCGTGCAGGGGAGCGTCGAGCTTGGGGGTTTGTGCTGTCTCCATGGTGTCACTTTCTACGGGTAAGTACGTAATGCCGGAACAGTCCGGACGCTTGCCAATATATACCAGTCGGTAGAATAATTCTACTAATTGGTAGAATACAGGTGACAATCAATCCATGAGCGCCGGTTCCGAGCAACGCAAAAGTCGTCAGAAGACCGCCACCGCCGGTACCGACGAAAAGCGCGAGCGCATCCTGAAGGTTGCTGAACGCCTGTTCTCGGCGCAGGGTTATGCCAACACGACGCTGGACCAGATCGTGCGCGAGCTGGGCGTCAGCAAGCCCTTTGTCTACTACTACTTTCACAACAAGCAGGAAATTTTCGAGACCCTGTCCTGGCGACCGGCGGTAGATTGCTTCACCAGCATGGACTTTGCCGCAGATGACTTGCGGCCTGCGCATGTCAAAGTCGTGGAGGGCCTGGAGCGCCTGATCCGGGTCACGATCAATCACTACCCGGCCGCTTTTTTTCCGTACCGCGAACCGCAGGTGTACCGCCCTGAATATCTTGCCGCACAGAAGAAATTGGCGAATCATTTTTATGATCGTCTGTGCAATCTGCTGGAGCAGGGCCGGCGCGACGGCAGTTTCGATTTTTCGGAAACCCGGATCACGGCGCAGGCCGCCTGCAGTCTGCCCGGCTTTCTTTACAACTGGTACCGGCCCGACGGCCGCCTTTCCCCCGAAGACATGGTGCGCGAATTGTCAAAGCTGAGCTCGCGCATCATCGGCCTGCGCAAGAAACCCACCGACAGCACTCCAACCCGAAAGACCATCACATGAAATACCTGCTAAGACCCGTTACCCTGGCCGTCAGCCTGCTGCTCGGCGCTGCCCACGCCGAGCAGACCTTCAAGCTCGCCTATATCGATCCGCTGAGCGGTCCTTTCGCCAATGTGGGTGAGTTGATGCTGAGCCATGTGCAGTACGGCGTCAACGAAATCAACGCCAAGGGTGGCGTGCTCAAGGGCACCAAGCTCGAACTGTTGAAATTCGACAGCAAACTGTCGGCGCAGGAAAGTCAGACCGCGCTACAGGCTGCCATTGACCAGGGCGCACGCGTCATCGTTACCGGTGGTTCCGGCTCTTCGGTGGTGGCGGCGCTGGTGGAGGCTGCCGCCAAGCACAATGAACGCGACCCGGCCAATGCCGTGCTGATTCTGAACCACTCCTCCATCGACCCGGACCTTACCGGCAAACGCTGCAACTTTTGGCATTTCCAGCTCGAGGCCAACACCGCGATGAAGATGAAGGCGCTGGCCAACTACATCAAAAAACAGCCTGACATCAAGAATATCTACCTGCTCAACCAGGACTACGCCCATGGCCGGCAGTGGGCCAGGTACGGCCAGGAAATGGTGGCGCTAGCACGACCCGATATCAAATTTGTCGGTGAAGATTTTCATGCCATAGGCCGCGTCAAGGATTTCGCGCCCTACATCGCGAAGATCAAGGCCACCGGGGCTGATTCGCTGATCACCGGCAACTGGGGCCAGGACATGACGCTGCTGCTCAAGGCGGCTGGCGACGCTGGCGCCAACTACCGCTATTTCAACCACAGCGCAGGCTCCATTCCGGGCACCGTGATGGCAGTTTCGCAGGCCAAAATTGGACAGCTCACCTGGGTCGCTGAATGGCACCCGGGCGAGGCCGATCTGCCCAAGGCCGAGGCTCTCGCCAAAGCCTACAAGGCCAAAACGGGCAAAGATTTCCTGGCGCCCCGCATCGAGTTCACGCCG
>Ga0315271_10000479_pt1 | contig 21994 bp, 17 predicted proteins | sample C3_top_MG_FD_204664 | JGI IMG/M metagenome (GOLD analysis project Ga0315271, IMG submission 204664) | Sediment microbial communities from Yellowstone Lake, YNP, Wyoming, USA - C3_top | ecosystem: Environmental > Aquatic > Freshwater > Lake > Sediment | place: USA: Wyoming | collected 2017-08-01
CGTGCGCGGGAAGGGCGTGCCCGGATGCAACTCGACCTGGACCTCGCGCTCGGGCAGGAGCACGCGCCCGAAGTACAGGCGGATCAGCTTGCCGTAGCTCGTGGAGGTGTACTCGAAGGCAGGCTCGGGCAGGATGCCGCAAGTCCACGTCGGGGCGTGGCGGACGACCCGGCCGCGGCTTCCGGCGAACCAGACGACGCCGGACACGAGCGCCAGCACCCCCAGAATCGGCAGCGGGCCGTAGGCAGCGCCGCCGAACCCGGCCATCGCCGGGCTTGCGGGCGTCGCCGCGAGCGCGATTCCGAACGCTGGCGACGTGACGCCGAGGAGCACCCCGGACAGCGGTCCGGCGCCAAGGCCAGCGGCAACGCACAACAGCGCCAGAACGGCCATGCCGGCCACCATGGGCCGCCCGGCCTCGCGGGCGTTCGCCGCCCCCTCGCTCCGCGGCAGCGCGAGGAACCCGGTCCCCGTCGCCTTGACGAGCGCCGCGAGCGCCAGGGCGACGGCCAGGGCGAGGGCACCGGCCCCCACGAGCGCCGCCGACCGCGCGAGCTCGCCACCGCCAGTATTCGCCCCAACCGCGAACAGGGCCTGGAACGTGAGCCACTCGCCCGCAAAGCCGTTGAGCGGCGGGACGCCGGCCATCGCCGCCGCGCCCAGGCCGAACGCGAGCGTCGTGAGGGGCAGCACGCGGACCAGACCTCCAAGCCGGTTGAGGTCACGGGTCCCGGCCGCATGCTGCACGGATCCCGCGGCGAGGAACAGCAGCCCCTTGATCGCCGCGTGGTTGAGCGCGTGGAGCAGCGCGGCGGCAAGCGCGAGCGCGGCGACGGAGGCGAGCCCAGCAGTCCTCGCGAGCATCGCCGCCCCGATGCCCAGCAGGATGATCCCCACGTTCTCGATCGTGCTGAACGCGAGGAGCCGCTTGAGGTCGTGCTCCATGAGCGCATAGAGGATGCCGAGCACCGCCGACGCGATGCCGAGCGCGAGCAGGGCGAACCCCCACCACTCGGGGCCCGGGCCGAGCGCGAGGAGCGCGAAGCGGATCAGGCCGTAGATGCCGGCCTTCACCATGACGCCGGACATCAGCGCCGACACCGGGGAGGGCGCCACGGGGTGCGCACGCGGCAGCCAGACGTGGAGCGGCACGGCGCCGGCCTTGGTCGCGAACCCGGCGAGCAGCAGCAGGAACAGCAGGCTGCGCTCGGCGTCGGGCATCCCGTGCGCCGCCGCGCCGAACCCGTCAAGCGCCGTCCCTCCTGCCGACCCGGCAAGCACGGCGAACGCCACGACGATCGCCGCCGTCGCGAGGTGGGTCAGCACGAGGTACACGTATCCGGCACGCGCCCTGGTCGGCGACGGCTGGGCGCCCACGACGAGCACGGCCGATGACAGCGCCATGGCCTCCCATGCGATCAGGAACGCGATCGCGTCGGCGGCGCCGAAGACGAGCAGCATGCTGCCGAGGAAGACGGGGTACGCGAGCAGGACCGGCTCGGGCCGGCGCGCGGCGGGCTCGTCGCTGCTCCGGTGGGTCGAGGGCGCGCCGTACCCGACGGCGTAGACCGACGCCGCCGCACCGACAGCGCCGAGCATCAGGACAAAGACGGCGCCCAGTGCGTCGAGGCGGACGGCGATGAGCGGCATCCCGAGCACGCTCCCGACCGAGAACTCGACCGGGGCCGCCCCCGCGAGGACGAGGGCCGCGAGCAGGGCCATCCCGATCGAGGCTGCTGCGGCCAGACCGTAGGCGCTCCGCCTTCCCGTATCGCCCGCGGGCAACGCGGCAGCCACGCCCGACAGGCCGAGGAGGGAGGCGATGACGGGCGGCAGTGCGCCCGCGACGGTCGTGAGGTCCACGGCGTCAGGCGCGCCGCGGGGTGCAGGCGAACATCGTTTCAGATTACAACGATGTTCGTATCTTGCGAACTTCAGAGATACGGGCCACACTGCGGCGCGATGACGCCCCCCACGACTCGTCCCGACGACGCCGACCGGCTCCGCCGCTTCAAGGCGGACTTCTTCAAGGCGCTCGGCCATCCGCTGCGGATCTGGATCCTCGAGCTCCTCCGCGGCGGCCCGCGCTCGGTCGGCGAGCTCGGGGAGGCCACGGGCTCGGGCGGCTCGTCCATCTCGCAGCAGCTGGCCGTGCTGCGCGGGCAGGGCATCGTCGCAGCCGAGCGCCGCGGCACCACGATCATGTACGCGGTGGCCGACGAGGCGATCTTCGAGCTGCTCGACGTGGCCCGCCGCCTGCACAACTCGCGGCTCGCGAGCACCGTGGACCTGCTGCGCCTGGTCGAGGGCGAAGCCGATGGAGCGCAGGCCGGGTCATAGGGCCCGCTGGCGGCGAGAACGGGCCGCTCGGCCCATTTGGGCCGGCCGCGGAACGCTATCCTGCGCGTGGAGGTGACCCCCTGGTGAAGTCCCCGCTGCCGTCGTTCGTGCGTGATCTCGCAGCGCTCGTGGTCGCCCTCCTGGCCTGCCCCATCTCGGTGTTCGGTGGCGCCAACCTCGGCTGCGTCGGGCGTGCCGGGTTCGGGGGCGACTGCGCCATCACGATGGTCGTCATCTCGCCGCTGGTCCTGATCGCGGGCGGCGCGCTGGCGGGCCTCCTCACGCAGGGCTGGACCGGCCTGTTGGCGACCATGGTGGGCGTTGTCGCCGGCATGTTCGTGATCCTGCTCATCTCGAACCTGATGGGCCGCCCCGTTCCGCCGGACATCTTCACGGGCGTCATCGCCACAATCTGGTTCTCCGTGCCGACGGTCATCGGCTACGGGATCGGCCGCGTCATCTCCCGGCTCTTCGCGACGCGCACGAGCTAGACGCCGCCCCCGCGCCGACGGTCGGCGAACCGCGCTCGCACCTCGGGCACGACACCCGCCGGGGGTACTCTCGGACGGTGACAACCCCGTCCGGTCCCTCCACGGGCCGCGCCTCTGCGGTTCTCAGCCGCCCCGTGGCCCTGGTGATGCTCGTGCTGCTGGCGCTCGTCTGGGGCGTGCACTGGGTCGTCGTGAAGGAGGGGCTCCACTACTTCCCGCCCCTCACGTACGCGGCCCTCCGCATCGGCACGGCCCTGCTCACGATGGTCGCGATCCTCGCGCCCGTGCGGAACCTCCATCGCCCCGACCGCGCCGACGCGCCGATCATCTTCTCGGTGGCGCTCCTCCAGATCGCGGCCGGCGTCCTGATCATGAACTTCGCCCTGCAGGCGGTGCCGGCGGGCCGATCGTCCGTGCTCGTCTACACGATGCCGCTCTGGGTGGCCCTGATCCTGTGGCTGCGGTTCCGGGTCGTGCCCAAGCGCGCGGAGCTCGTGGGCCTGATCCTCGGCATCACCGGCGTCGTGATCCTCGTCAACCCCACGGTCATCGACTGGACCGTCCCGGCCGAGCTCGCGGGCACCCTCGCGCTCATCGGCAACGGCATCCTGTGGGCCATCGTGACCATCCACATCCGGCGGCACACGTGGCACGGGACGCCGCTGGCGCTCCAGCCGTGGATGCTGCTCGTGGCCCTCCTGCCGGTCCTCGCGGCGGCCCTGCTGCTCGAGTCCGGCCGGCCGATCCGCTGGGAGCTCGCCTCGATCCTGATTCTCGCGTACAGCGGCCCGCTCGCCACCGCGTTCGCGTTCTGGGCGAGCCAGTCGATCACCCGCGCCCTCGGCCCGATCGCGTCCGCGATGGGGTTCCTGGCGACCCCGATCGTCGGCCTGGTTGCGGGCGCGCTGATCCTGGGCGAGAAGCTCGGCCCGGCCGACATCGTAGGTTTCGGGCTGGTCGTGGCGGGCATCGCCGCCGCCTCGCTGCTGCCGGCACTCCGTCCCGCCCAGCCGAGCACGACCGGCGCTCCAGTGCCCGGCGCGACGTCAGTCAGCGCGGACTGAGACCGGCAGGTCGGGCGCGGGCAACGAGGACGTGGCGGCGGCGCTCGTGGTGGCGGCACGCTCGCGGCGGCCAGGCTCCGAGGTGTTGATGCCAGATCACACGTCGGCCGGGCCCCAGAGATCCGGGACCCGGCCGACGCGCCGAGAGGAGCGGTGCGTCCCGGCTGGAGCCCCGCCCGGGACTCCACCGGGCTCGGCTCAGCGGAGCGCCACGAACGCGTCCACGTCCACCGTCGGCCGACCCGTCGTGCCGACGACCTGGACGTCAAGGGTGTGGGTGCGGGAGGGATCCACGGCCACGCTGTACTGGACTTTGCGGGCCGCCGTCGTCGCCCCGTAGAGGTCGACCGTCTTCACGAGGACGCCGTCGAGGTAGACCTTGGCCTGGCCGCGGTTCGTCGCGGTCGTGCCCACCCAGGCGACGTTCCGGCCGGTGAACGTGTACCGCACGTACGCGCCGCTCGTCCCGCCAACCGTGAGGTACCCCGCCACCGCGGAGGTCCAGGCGGAGCGCGTCCAGCCGGTGCCGGCGTACGCGACGCCCGTGCCGTTCTCAGCGGTCACCGCGACGGTCAGCGGCGCGGAGTAGCTCCAGTCGCCCCAGTTGCCGGCGCTGTCCTGCGCGACCACCGCGAAGGTGTACGCCGTGCCGGGCGTGAGGTTGAACGTGAGGCTCTCTGCGGTCGGCGTGGCGAGGGAGGCGGTGTAGTCGAGCCAGCTGCCGGTGCCGACCTTGAGGGCGACATTGTAGCGGGCGATGCCGCTCGCGTCGGTCGCGTGCCAGGAGAACGTGACCGGGGTGACGCCGGTGGTCGAGAGCGCGAGGCCTGGCGCAATGGCCTGGGCCGGGCTGACCGAGGAGAACGCGGGCTTCGTCGTGTCGGCAGTGGCGAGGAGCGCGGTGAGGGCCGCGTCGAGGTCGAGCCGGCGCTTCTGGCCAGCGCCCGGGCGCGGGTCCGCGATCTGAGGGCCGGTGGTCGTGAGGGCGGCCACAATGTCGTTCGGCGTGGCCGAGGGCCGGGCCGCGGCGAGGACGGCGGCCGCGCCCGCGACGTGCGGCGTTGCCTGCGAGGTGCCGCTCTCGGTGATGCCGGCGGCGGTGATCTCGGAGCCCGGGGCGAGGAGCGAGAGGTTCGGGCCGCTCTGGCTGAAGCAGGTCACCTGGTTGGCGGCCGTGCTCGCGTCCGTGCAGTCCTCCCAGGCCTTGCCGCCGAGCGTTGCGTCGTACACGGCGCCGACGGAAACGGCACCGGGGGTGCAGCCCGGGTAGGAGACGCCGGCGCCGAAGGCTCCCGTCGCGTCAACGTGCGCGTCGTTGCCCGCGGCGACGACCGGGAGCACGCCCACGGCGCGCAGGTCCGCGAACGCCTGGGTGTACGGGTTCGCGATCCCGTCAGGCGTGGTGGTGCACGCGCTGGTGTAGCGGGTCCCATTCCAGCCGATGCTGAGGTTGAGGGACTTCACCTTGTCGGTGCTCGCAACCGCAACGACGCGGCGGATGGCGGCGATCACGTCCTCGTCATGCGCGGATTGGCCGAACATAAGCGTGCTGTCGTTGAACTCATTGCGGAAGACGTCGTAGGCGAGGAGGCGCGCGCCCGTGGCGACGCCCGAGGCGATGCCCGCGACGTTGGTGCCGTGGCCGTCGTCGTCGAGGAACCCGTCGTCGGGAGCGAAGTCCTGCGCCTCGATGACCTTGCAGCCAGCGACACCCGGCGCCGAGCACGTCCCGAAGTAGCCGGTGGAGTAGTCCACGCCGGTGTCGAGGATGGCGATCGTCGCGCCGGAGCCGGCGTAGCCGCGTGCGACGGCCTTGGGCTGGTTGATGAGCGGCAGGCTCTCGGCAAGCTGCCGCTGGTAGGACCCCGGCGCCACGACGCCAAGCACGGACGGGTTGCGGAGCACGCGGACGAGCGCGCCGCGGGTGGTGACCCGGATGGTCGCGATCGAGGTGGCGCCGGAGCCTGCGACGACGCGGAGGCCGGCAATGCCCTCGAGTGCTGCCTTCGCCTGGGCGGCGTGGCCGGCCTTGAGGCCATCGAGGAGGCGCGCGGCGCGGTCCTTCCCGCCCCCGGCGCCAATCGCAGCCGCACGGCGCACGGACGATCCGTCGAACACGACGAGCGCGATGGCGTGCCCGTCGCGATCGAGCTCGTGGAGGACGCCGGCGTCGAGGAGGTGCCGGCTCACGGCCTCGTCGGCCGTTCGGAGGAAGCGGGACTGCGGGTTCGACGGCGTGACCGTGTGGCCGGTGGGGGCGGCAGCGAGCGAGGTGCCCGGCTGCGCGACGACAACGCACGCGGCGGTGGCGAACACGAGGACGGCTGTGCGGGCGGCGCGCAGGACGCGGCCGGGCTGGCGATGGCGGGAGGCGCTGGTCTGGGCGGTCATGGCTTGCGTTCCTCTCGATGAGGCGGTCGCGGGGTGCGGCCGTCGTTGGCGAGAGGTTCGGGTGGCCCCCTAACGTCCCACTAACGGCCGGGTATGCTGCGCGGGTGGTCGAGTACGGGATCCTCGGGCCCCTGGTCGCAAGCGTCGACGGGACGGAGGCGGTGCTCGGCGGCGCCCGGACGCGTGCCGTCCTCGCGGTGCTGCTGCTCGGGCGCGGCAGCGTCGTGTCGGTCGACCGCCTGCTCGACGCGGTGTGGGGCGAGGACCCGCCGCCCACGGCCGAGACCGCGCTCCAGGGTCATGTCTCGCGACTCCGCCGGGCGCTCGGATCGGATGCGATCGAGACCCGACCCCCCGGGTATGTCCTCCGCTCAGGCCCGGACGCCGTGGACGCCGATCGCTTCGAGTCGGTCGTCGCGTCCGTGTCCGGGCTTCCTCCGCGGGCCGCGGCCGCGAGGCTTCGCGAGGCGCTCGCGCTCTTCCGCGGCCCCGTCCTCGCGGATCTCGCCTTCGAGCCGTTCGCTGAGGTGGAGATCGCGCGTCTCGAGGAGCGTCGGCTGACGGCCACCGAGGCGCGCATTGAAGCGGACCTCGATGCGGGCGACCACGACACGGTGATCGCCGAACTCGAGGCGCTGGTCGCGGAGCACCCGTACCGCGAGCGACTCCATGCCCAGCGGATGCTCGCCCTGTACCGCGCCGGTCGGCAGGCCGATGCCCTCGCCGCCTATCGGGCGGCACGCAAGGCGCTTGACGATGGTCTGGGCATCGATCCCGGGCCGGAGCTCCAGGCGCTCGAGCTCCGGATCCTCCAGCAGGACCCGGGGCTCGCCGCCCCCGGCCAGGACGCGCGGGCAGGCAACCTGCCGGTCCCGGCCACCGGCCTGATCGGGCGCGACGATGATCTGGCCGCGGTCCTCGCCCACCTCGATGGTCCTGCCCGTGTCGTCACGCTCACCGGACCCGGCGGCACCGGCAAGACCCGGCTCGCGATCGAGGCGGCACTGGGGGCGCAGGAACGGTTTCCCGACGGCGCCTGGTTCGTCGACCTCGCCCCGACCACGACGGCGACGCAGGCGATCGGTGCGATCCAGACGGCCTTCGACCTCGCCGACGTCGCGGGCGACGACCCCTTGGCGCCGTTGCGCGCCCATCTCGACGGACGCACGCTGCTCCTCGTCCTCGACAACGTCGAGCAGGTCCTCGACGTTGCCGGCCCCATCGCGACGCTCGTCGCCCAAACGCCCGGCCTCCGCGTCCTCGCGACGTCGCGGGCGCCACTCCTGATTGCCGGAGAACGCGAGGTGGCGCTCGAACCACTCCCCGCAGGACCGCCCGGCACACCCGTGGACCCCGACGATCCGCCGCCGGCAATCGCCCTCTTCGCCGAGCGGGCTCGGCTCGTCGCGCCCGGATTCGTTCTCACTGCCGACAATGCCGCTGACGTCGCCGCGCTCTGCCGTCGGCTCGACGGGCTGCCCCTCGCGATCGAGCTGGCGGCCGCCCGCGTCCGGCTCCTCTCCCCCGCCGCGATCATGGAGCGGATCCGCCGTGGGCCCGAGGTGCTGCGCTCAAACCGGCGCGACCAGCCGGAGCGCCAGCGGAGCCTCGAGGCGGCGATCGCCTGGAGCCACGACCTCCTCGACGATGGTGCCCGTCGTGCGTTTCGGCGAGCCAGCCTGTTCGTCGGTGGCTTCGGTCTCGGCGCGTTCGAGACCGTGTGCTGTGAGCCCGGCGACGACGGTCTCGAGCTCCTCGAGGGCCTCGTGGAGCACAGCCTGATCCGCCACGCGGACGCCCCCGTGACGACCGACGACGACGGGGCGGCCCGCGAAGGTGCGGCGGGCGTCGAGCCGCGGTTCATGCTCCTCGAGACGATCCGCCAGTTCGCTGCCGCGCGGCTCGATGCCGTCGACGACGAGGCCCGCGTCCGCCATGCGAACTGGTGCCGCACTGTGGCGGAGCCCCTCGCCACGGCGGTCGGTGGTCCCCGCGAGATGGAGGCGATCTCGGCGATCCGAGCGGAGCATGACAACATCCGGGCGGCGCTCGACTGGCTCGCCCGAACGGGCCGGCGCGACGAGCAGCTCGCCCTGTCCGCGGCAGTTGCGCCCTTCTGGGTCCGCGAGTCCCACTACCGGGAGGGCCGTGATCGGCTGAGCGCGGCGCTCGCCCCGCCGTCGGCAGGGACCGAACGGGACCGAGCCATCGCGCTCCGTCAGGTCGCGACGATCGAGAGCACGCTCGGCAACGGGCGCGTGGCGCTCGAGCGCGCCCAGGAGAGCGTGGCGGCTTGGGAGGGCGTGGGGGATCGAGTCGGCCTGGCGGACGCGCTCCGCATCACCGCGATGGCCGCCGCCGACCTCAACGAGCTAGACATCGCACGCGAGGCGGCCGGGCGGGCGCTGGCGGAGGCCACGGCGGCGGGCGAGGACCGAGTTGTCCGGGGGGCCAGGCACGAGCTCGCGTACCTCGCCGCGCTGGCGGGCGACAACGAGGAGACGCTGCGGCTGCTGACGGTCAACGCGGCGGCGATGCGCGCGGCCGGTGACGTCGTCGGGCTCTCGGCGACGTTGAGCAACCTCGCGGAGACGTATCGCGAGCTCGGACGCCTTGAGGAGGCGGAGGCTGTCTCTCGCGAAGCCCTCGAGCAGTTGGTCCGGCAAGGCGACGAGGCGACCACCGCCTCCGGGCTCGCGACCCTGGCCGAGGTGCTGCTTGCGCTGGGGCGTGTGGACGAGGCGGCGCTGGCGGCCGAGGACGCGGTGCGCCGCCTGCGACGGACGGGCGGGATCCGCGAGCTGCCGCCGATCCTCGATGCCCTGGGGGCGTGCCGGCTGCGCTCAGGTGAGCCCGCCCGGGCGGTCACGCTCTTCGCGGCCGCGACGCGGCTTCGCGAGACCGGCGCTCCCGGCCTATCGTCGGACGACCTGGCCGCGATGCTTGATGGGGCGCGGGTTGCCCTTGGAGAACTGGCGTACGAGGCCGCGTGGACTGCTGGGCATGACGGTCCACTGGACAGCGTGCTGAGCGGGGCGGACTGAAGCCCTCGGGGCGCGACGCGCGCCTCGAGGGCTGGGTCTTGGTGGGTCAGGGGAACCTGCCGCCGGCGGCGACGGGGCTGACGCTGAGGAGGAGCATCAGGGCGGCGGTGCCGAGGAAGATCGCGGTGCGGAGGAGGCGGCGGGCGCTGGCGGTCATCTCGTCTGGTCCCTTCGGTGCTGCCGGTCCGGCGTCTGCCGTCCCTGTGACCGGAACAATCGCGGGCACCGCTAACGGATCGCTAACGGCCTCCCGCGCGGTGCGCCGACCGCTGCCGAAGCCGCGGCGATCGCGGGAGCCGGGCGCATCGTCAGTCGGGGTCCGCCCAAGCCTCGCCGCGGAGGACGCGCTGGATGCGCAGGCTCTCGTCGAGCACCACCAGGTGGGCCAGCCGGCCGGCCTCGAGACGCCCGCGGTCCTCGGCGCCCAGCAGCGCCGCCGGGTTGGACGCGGCGGCGGCGACGGCACGCGGCAGCGGCAGCCCCTCGCGGACGAGGTTGCGGACTGCCGTGTCGAGCCCCATGGTCGAGCCCGCGAGCGTGTCCGTGCCGAGCAGCGTCGCGCGCCCGCCGCGCACCTCCACGTCGAGCCCGCCCACGCGGGTCCGGCCGTCGCCCTTGCCGGCGATCGCGAGCGCGTCGCTCACGAGGACCAGCCGGTCGGCGGGCTTGGTGCGCGCGACCATCGTCCAGATCGCCGGGTGCACGTGGAAACCGTCGGCGATGAGCTCCGTGTAGGCGGCATCGTCACCGAGGGCCGCCGCCGCCAGCCCGGGTGCCCGGTGATCGGCGCCGCTCATCGCATTGAACAGATGCGTGGTCGTGCGGGCGCCCGCAGCGAACCCGGCCTGCGCCTCCTCGAGCGTCGCCGCCGAGTGGCCGAGCGAGACGGCGATCCCGAGCGATGCGAGCCGAGCGATCAAGGCGAGCGACCCGTCGAGCTCGGGCGCGACCGTCATGATCCGCAGGCCCTCGAGGACGCGCTCCAGGGTCCGGGGGTCGAGCTCCGCGGGTGTCAGCAGCAACGCCGGGTCGTGCGCGCCCTTGCGTGCGGGGGCGAGGAACGGGCCCTCGAGGTTGAACCCGAGCGGCTCGGCGCCGTCGGCCGGGGCGTCGGGCATCCAGGCGCGGACGCGGTCGGCGAAGCGGGGCAGCTCGTCGGCGGCGAGCGCGGGCGCCGTCGGCAGGAAGGACGTGACGCCCTGGCGGAGCAGCGCGCGCGCCATCCCCGAGAGCTCGGCAGCGTCACCCGTGGCGTCGTGGCCGCCCCAGCCGTGCACGTGGACGTCGATGAACCCGGGCGCCACGAACGGCCCCGCCGCATACGCCTCGTCGGGGACGATGGCGGTGATCCAGCCGTCGTCCGCGACGACCCGGCCCGGCACCACGGCGTCTCCGATGACGAGACGGCCGCCGACGACCTCACGCATGAACGGCCTCCTGACGCTTCGCGTGAGCCGCGACGACCGGCTGGCGGTCGAGGTCGGTGGTCATCGCGGCTCCTGGTCGGCGTCGGGCTCGAGGTCGAACTGGACGTCGATGGCATAGCGGTCTGCTGGATAGCGGCTCTCGGCCGACTCGACGTGGCGTCCGTGCCCGTCGTCGAGGACGCGCCGCTCGATCAGGATCGGGTCTCCCCGACGCAGGCCGAGCAGCCGCGCGTCCTCGGCCGTGGCGGCGGCGGCGCTGATCGTTGCGGTGCCGCGGCGAAGGCGCCATCCCGCCCTCGCGAGCGCGTCGTGGAGCGAGCCGTGCTCGAGGTCCGCCTCGAGCGCGGCCGCGGCGACGGCCTCGATCAGGACCGCGGTGTCGAGCGCGATCGGCTCCCCGTCGGCGAGCCGCACGCGCCGGAGGACGAGCACAGGCTCGGCCGGGCGGATGCCGAGCGCGGCCGACTCGATGGCCGTGGCGGGCCTGACCTTGCGGGCGAGCACGACCGAGGACGGCACCCGCCCGCGGCGGCGCATCTCGTGCGAGAACGCGAGGGGCCGGTCCGCCCGGCGATGGGCCGGCGGTCGGGCCACGAAGGTGCCACGACCGGAGACGCGCACGATCAGCCCCTCGTCGACGAGCCGCGCCATCGCGTTGCGGGCCGTCATCCGGCTGACGCCGAACTCCCGGCAGAGGTCCGCGTCCGACGCGAGCTCGTCACCCGGGACCATCCGGGCGATGCGGGCACGGAGCGCGAGCTCGATGCGCCGCCAGTGCGGGACCGACGCATCGTGGAGGGCCTCGTGGGCAACAGTGTCCGCGGTCAGCGTCACGACTGGTGCGCCGGCGTCGACATCACGGGAGCTCCCTCGCGGTTTGCGGACGGCCCTGACGCCCGGGCCCGGCAGCGACGCTGCAGGCGGGGCACGACGTGGGAGGGCAGGCCACGCGCTGGCGACAGCAGTATAGACGGGTTGACGACCCTCAGAACCAGCAGTCAAGGCGTGGGGGTCCGCCTACGCCTCGGCCGTGCGCTCCGCTCCGTGGATCGCCGCGCCGATCGATCCGGCCCAGGTCCCGAGCTCGGCCTGCACGAGCGAGACGCGATCGACCGCGGTCATCAGGACACGCCGGGCGATCTCGTCGCGGATGGGCTCGAACAGCAGCTCGCCGGCCGCCGCCACGCCCCCGCCGATCACCACGACGTCGGGCGCCATGATCGTGATCATGTTGGCGATCCCGATGCCGAGATGCCGCCCCACCTGACGGAGTCCCCCCAAGGCCCGGGGCTCGCCCTCGCGGGCGAGGCGCACGGCCTCCTCAACGGTCGTCGTGCCGCACGCGGCGCAGATCCGATCGGCGCGGGCGAAGGCCTCGAGGCAGCCCCGGTTGCCGCAGTTGCACAGCGGCCCGTCGGGGTCGATCGTCTGGTGACCGAGCTCGCCGGCCGTCCCGTCACGGCCCAGATACACCCGGCCGCCCACGACGATCACCCCGCCGATGCCGGTCCCGAGCGTGAAGCCCACCATCGAGCTTGCGCCGCGACCAGCCCCGAGCCGGAGCTCGGCCAGCCCGAAGGCGCGGGCATCGTTGATGAGGTGCGTCGGCACGCCAGTCGCGGCCGCCACGGGCTCGGCGACCGGCAGCCCGGCCCACGGGCCGGGGATGTTGACCATGTACTGCTCTCGGCCGGTGACCGGGCCCGTGAGCCCGGGGAGGCCGATGCCGATGCTCGCGATCGGCCCCCACTCGGCGATCGCCGTCCGGGCCATCTCGCCCAGCTGCACCACGATGCCCGCCGGCACGTCATTCGCGTCGGCGGCATAGCGGGTCGGGACCTGGGAGCGGTCGAGCACCGACCACGCGGGGCCGTCATGCTCCACGATTGCCTGCTTGACGTTGGTGCCGCCGAGGTCGAGGCCCAGATGGCGGGTCGTTGCCACGGTCCGTGCCCTCCGCGGAGCGAGGCTGCGTCGGTCTCTGCCTCAGCAGATCCTCGGCAGCTGCTCCCCCACCAGCATGTCCACGATCCGCTCGCTGCCCATGATCGTTCGGATCGTGACCATGCCACGGTGCTCGGCCACCACCTCGCCGATCCGCGCGGCCTCGGCGCCCTCGGGCGTGGCGCGCATCGCGGCGAGGACCGCGTCCGCGGATGCGGCCGGGACGATCGCGACGAGCTTGCCCTCGTTGGCAACGTGGAGCGGGTCAAGGCCCAGGAACTCGCACGCGGCGCGCACGGGACCCGGGATCGGGATGGCGGGCTCGTCGAGGACCATGCCCACGCCGGACGCCTGGGCGATCTCGTTGAGCGCGGAGCTCAGGCCCCCGCGCGTTGGGTCGCGCAGGACGTGGACGTCGGGCTCGACCGCGACGATCGCCGCCACGAGCCCGCCGAGGCCCTGCGTGTCCGACGCGATCTCGACCTCGAACTCGAGCCCCTCGCGGACGCTCATGATCGCGACCCCGTGCAGGCCGATCTCGCCCGACAGGATGACGGCGTCGCCGGGCTGGGCGCGATCCGCAGCCGGGGCCACGCCCTCACGCATCAGGCCGATGCCCGCGGTGTTCACGAACAGCTTGTCCGCGGCGCCCCGGCCGACGACCTTCGTGTCGCCGGTGACGATCTTGGCGCCGGCCTTGCGAGCGGCAGCCGCGGCGGACATGGTGACCTGCTGTAGCTCCTCGAGCGGGAGCCCCTCCTCGATCACGTAGGCAAGGCTGATCGCGACCGGCGCCGCGCCCATCATGGCGAGATCGTTGATCGTGCCGTTGACCGCGAGCTCGCCGATGTCGCCGCCCGGGAACCGGATGGGCGACACCACGAATGAGTCCGTGGTGAAGGCGAGGCGCGCCCCGCCGATCTCGAGCACGGCGGCATCGTTGAGCACGCCGCCCGGGGCCGCCGACGCGAGCGCCGGGGCGATGAGGTCGCGCATGAGCGCCGCCGACAGCTGCCCGCCCGAGCCGTGGCCGAGGATCACGCGCTGGTCCTCGGGGATGGGCGCCGGGCAGTAGACGCCCTCGGCGTCGATCGTGACCAGCGGCTCTCGGTCGGTCGTCATCGCGGTGCCTCCGTGGGGACGACCTGGATCAGCGGCATGGCAGGGGTGAACCCACCGGTGGTGTTGAGCCCGCGGCCGGCCGAGTAGAACGCGGCGCAGGTGCCCTCGGAGCTGACCATCGGCGCGCCGAGGGGCTTGCGCGGCGTGCAGAGGGTCCCGTAGGCCGTGCAATCGAGCGGCAGCTTCTCGCCGGTCAGGATGGCGCCGGCGATGCAGGCCGGGTGCTCGTTGGTCTGGATGTCGCCGACGTCGAACTTGAGCTCGGCGTCGAAGCGCGCGTACTCGGGGCGCAGGCGATAGCCGGACATCGGGATCTCGCCCACCCCGCGCCACTTGCGCGGCCCGATCTCGAACACCTTCGCCACCTGCTGCTGCGCGAGCGGCACGCCCTCGCGGGTCACGGCGCGGGTGTACTGGTTCTCGACTTCGTGCCGGCCCTCCTCGAGCTGGCGGATCGCCATGTAGATGCCCTCGAGCAGGTCGAGCGGCTCGAAGCCGGTGACCACGATCGGCACTTTGTACTTCTCGGCGATCGGCTCGTACTCGGTCCAGCCCATGATCGCGCAGACGTGGCCCGCGGCCAGGAATGACTGGACCTGGTTGGCCGGCGACTCGAGCAGCGCGACCATCGCCGGCGGCACGAGCACGTGGCTCACGAGCACGCTGAAGTTGTCGATCCCGCGACGGGCGCACTCGGCGACAGCCATCGCGTTGGCGGGTGCGGTGGTCTCGAACCCGACCGCGAAGAACACAACCTGGCGGGATGGGTTGGCGAGCGCGATCTTCACCGCGTCGAGCGGGCTGTAGACGATCCGCACGTCGGCGCCGCGGGCCTTGAGGGCGAGCAGGTCCGTCGTGGAACCCGGGACGCGGAGCATGTCGCCGTAGCTGGTGAAGATGACATCCGGCCGGGCGGCGATGGCGAGGGCCTTGTCCACCTGCTCGAGCGGCGTCACGCAGACCGGGCAGCCCGGCCCGTGGATCATGCGGACGCCCTCGGGCAGCGCCTCGTCGATCCCCTGCTTGACGATCGTGTGCGTCTGCCCGCCGCAGACCTCCATGAGGGTCCAGGGACGCGTGGTGATCCTGTGGATCTCGGCGAGCAGCTTCTTCGCGAGGACGGGGTCGCGGTACTCGTCGAGGTACTTCATGACGTGGGGCCAGCCATGCTGGCCGGCGGCTGCGCCGGGTTGAACACCAGGATCGACGGGTCGTCGTCGCTGATGATCGCGGGCTCGTCCATGCCCGGGCCCAGGGTCATGAGCTCGGGGCCCATGACGCCCATCTCGTCGAGGATCTGGAGCGTCTTGAGGGCCTCGGCCTCGTCCACCCTGCTGATGGCGAAGCCGACGTGGACGATGACGTAGTCGCCGAGCTGGGCCTCAGGCAGGTACGCGAGGCAGGCGTCCTTGCGCACGCCGCCGAAGTCCACCTTGCCCATCGCAAGGCCTGCCTCGTCGCGGATCTCCGTGATCCGCCCCGGGATCCCTAGGCACATCGTCTCAGCCCTCCGATCGCGGCGCGCCCGATGCGCCGGCTGCGAGTCGCGCTGCGGCGATCGCAGCCTGACCATAGCTCACACCGCCGTCGTTCACCGGGACCTGGCGGTTGATGTAGACGTCGAACCCGTCTGACGCGAGCCCGCGCAGGAGCGCGGACGCGAGCCTTCGGTTCCCGAAGACGCCGCCCGAGAGGCACACCGTCCGCACGCCGGTGCGCGCTTGTGCGTCCGAGAGCAGCTCGCGGGTCACCTCGGCGATCGTGGTCTGGAACGACGCCGCAAGGGTGCCCGCCGATGCGCTCGAGGTGAGCAGCGACGCAAGCGTGGTCCGCGGGTCATAGACGAGCAGGTCGTCGTGGTAGCGCAGGCGGTACGGCAGCGGGTCGGCCTTGCGGTCCCCGGCCGCGAGCTCGAGCTCCACGGCCGCCTGCGCCTCGTACTCGGCCACGTCGCGGATGCCCAGGAGCGCCGACGCGGCGTCGAACAGCCGGCCGGCGGACGACGCCACCGGGGCGTTGAGCCGGCGCGCGATCTGGGTCCGCACGAGCGAGACCTCGCGCGGGTCGAGGTGTCCCAGGAACGTGCCCGCGGCCTCCTCGGCGTCGGCCAGGCCCGGAGTTGCGTCGTCGTCGAACGCCTCGCTCCCGAACAGGTAGCCCAGCGCCATGCGGTACGGGCGCTTGACCGCCAGCGCCCCGCCAGGGAGTGGCGCCCGGGCGAAACGCGCGAGGCGCCGGTAGCCCCGCAGGTCCGCGAGCAGCACCTCACCGCCCCAGAGCGTGCCGTCGTCACCCATGCCCAGGCCGTCGTACGCGACGCCGAGGAACGGCCCCGCGATCCCGTGCTCCGCGGCGCACGAGGCAACGTGCGCATGGTGGTGCTGCACCGCGATGCGCTTGTCCGCCGGGAACTTCGAGACGGCGTACTTCGTGGAGAGATACTCCGGGTGGAGGTCGTGGACGACCACCTGCGGCTCGAGCGCGAGCAGCCGGGAGAGGTGGGCGAGGCCGTCGGTGAACGCCCGGTGCGTCGCGAGGTCCTCGAGGTCGCCGTTGTGGGGCGCCACGTGGGCTCGGGTGCCGCGCGCGAGCGTGAACGTGTGCTTGAGCTCGGCGCCCACGGCGAGCAGCGGGACCGGCGTTGCGACCGGCAGCGGCATGGGCTCGGGCGCGTAGCCGCGGGCGCGGCGGACCACGGACTCGCGGCCCGCGACTACCCGCGTGACCGTGTCGTCGTAGCGGGCGCGGATCTCGCGGTCGTGGGCGAGGAAGCCGTCGGCGAGCCCGGCGAGGCGGGCCAGCGCGTCGGCGTCGTCGGTGGCGAGCGGCTCGTCGGTCAGGTTGCCCGACGTCAGGACGAGCGGCCGGTCGAGGTGCGCGAGCAGCAGGTGGTGGAGCGGCGTGTACGGGAGGAACACGCCGAGGCGGCGGTTTCCGGCGGCCACGGAGCGAGCCAGCACGCGCCGGGCGGCGGGCGCGGCCTCGAGCAGCACGATCGGGCGCGCCGGTCCCGTGAGGAGCCGCCGCTCGAGCGCCCCCACCCGGCACAGGGCCTCGGCTGCGGCGAGGTTGCGGACCATGACCGCGAGCGGCTTCGCCCAGCGGCGCTTGCGGTCGCGGAGCCGGCGCACGGACGCCTCGTCGGTGGCATCGCACGCGAGGTGGTATCCGCCGAGGCCCTTGATCGCGACGATCTGCCCCTCGCGCAGCGCGCTGATCGCCGCGGTGAGCGCAGCCTCGCCGGCCGCCGATGGGGCCGGCGCCCCGGTCGCGCGCCAGGCGAGCTTCGGCCCGCAGGCCGAGCACGCCACGGGCTCGGCGTGGAAGCGGCGGTCCGCCGGGTCGCGGTACTCGCGCTCGCACGCCTCGCACAGGGGGAAGGCGCGCATGGTGGTCTGCGCCCGGTCGTACGGGAGCTCGTCGATGATCGTGGCCCGCGGGCCGCAGTTGGTGCAGTTCGTGAACGGGTAGCGGTAGCGTCGGTCGGTCGGGTCGAACAGCTCGGACAGGCAGTCGTCGCACGTGGCGATGTCCGGTGGGAACAGCCGGTCGATCGCTGCCGAGACGACGCTCTCGTCGATCTCGAATGGCGTGGGCAGCCCGACGGCCGCGCCCGGGTCCAGGGGCTCGACGCTCACGCGCTCGACGCGGGCCCGGGGCGGGGCGTCGGTGCGCAGGCGGCGAGCGAAAGCATCGAGCGCCGCGGGCGTCCCGGCGGCCTCGACCTCGACCCGCCCGGCGGCGTTGCGGACCCGCCCGGCGAGCCCGAGCTCGGTCGCGAGGCGCCACACGAACGGCCGGAAACCGACGCCTTGAACGACGCCCTCGACGAAGAGGGCGCGGGCGGCATGGTTCGGATCGGCGGCCGGGACGCGCGCGTCCGACTGGACGGTTGCAGCCATGCGTTTAGGGTCGTCTGGGGTCGCCATGGCCAGATGTGCCGAACGGCCCGAAACCGCGTCCGGACGGACAGGCGGCTCGGTCGGGCAGATCGTGCTCCAGAGCGTAGCTCGCCCAGGCGGGCGACGAGGCCCAGGACGCCGCTGGGGCGGCGCGGATCGGACGCTGGGGGTGTCATGTCCAGGATTGGGCTGACGGGGCGGCCAGTTCCCGCGCAGACGCAGTCCGCCGTTGTCGCGGTCCCGCGGAGGGCGTACCGTGGCCCCCGTCGCAAGCCACTCCGGAGCAACCCGCCATGCCGACCCGCCGCCTGCTCGTCGCGATCGCCGCAGCCGCGCTCGCGCTGGCCGTGCTCCTGCCCGCAACGGCCCTCGCCGCCGACGGGCCGGACGTTACCGGCTCTGTCGTCGCGGCCGATGGCACACCGATGGCCGGCGTGAGCGTGTCCGTCACGATCGAGGGCAATGACATGGTCTGGTCGGCCACCTCGGACGCGGACGGCATCTGGGGTGTCACGGCTGGGGTGCAGGCGGGCCAGACGCTGCACATCTCCGCCCTGCGGGTCGACTACGGGAGCCCCGACCCCGCGGGCTGCCTGCCGACGATCGGCTACACGGGCTCCACCGACGTGACCGTGGACGCACTCCCCCTCGCGCCGATCGTCATCTCCGTCGCCCCGGGCCCGTCGGGTGCGATCTGCGGGGCGACGGCCACGCCGCGGGTCGGGCCCACGCCACCCTCGACTGACGCCGTGCCGCCGGCACAGGCTGGTCGCGGCACCGACCTCGTGCTCCTCGGGTTCGGGCTCGCGGCCCTGCTGCTCCTCGCCGTCGGGCCGGTCCGCCGACCGTCGCGGCGCCGGTAGGCCCACTCTGGGCCACGCCGGGCGCTACCCCGGCGGCGCCTATTCGGATCGCAGGTCGGCCGCGCATGCGCTCGCTGCTCGGACTTGGCCCGCGGTCGGCAGGTGTGCCCGTGGCGCTCGACCGCTGCGGCGAACACCCCACGCCCCAGAGGACGTCGTCCACGTCGTTGCGCCTACGGCCGACGTGCGCGCCCGGTCTCGGTCAGCCGACCGACTCTGCGGTCCACGGCTCCGGAGCGAAGGAGGGAACCGACGTCATGACCTCGGTCTTGCCGATGCGCTCGCGATTGACGAGGACCACGTCCTTGCGGGCACCGGCCTCGTCCTTGCCCGGATAGCGGATCTCGACCTCCGTCATCGGGACGAAGCGGGCCCAGCTGCCCAGGGAGGCCAGCGGCGCGGCGCTCGGCGCCCGGTGCAGGTTGCCGGTGAGCTCGAACGGGCCCACCTGCATCCACACGCGTTCGGGCACGGTCCGCAGGCGGCGGGCCGGGTCGCCCCGGTGCCCCTGGACCTCGATGATGTGGAGCTCGTTCCGCTCCACCTCGAGCTCGTCGACCTGGACCTGGTGGCCGTCCGCGAGCGAATCGAGGGTCGCGCCGAAGAAGGTCAACAGCTCGGTCTGGTTGACGAGGTCGCTTAGGCGACCATCACTGATGCTCACCTCCCCCCGGACGACGCAGTCACCGGCCCAGGCGACCAACTGCTCGCGCATGGCGCTCTCCAACATCCCTGCGGCGGCGGGACCGATACCCCGAGCCGCGTCCTCAGCATAGTCCGATCGTCCAAGAGCGGTATTGCGCTGTAAGGCCATGCGAGGGACCGTGGACTCCCCCTGTAAGGGGGGCCGCTCAGGGCATCGCGGCGGCTGCCTCCTCGGCCAGAGCAGGATCGGAGGCGGTGATCACGAGGACGGCGACCCCGTCGGTCCGGAAGTAGTTGGACGGGCCCTCGTCGCCAAGGTCGTAGCGCGTCCACGCCTTGCCAGCGAGCTTGACATCGGTGTGCGTCACGCCGGCGCCCGAGAGCTGGAACCAGTCGAGGAGCATGACCTGCGTGTCGGCCGCGGAGAGTCCGTTGACCGAGATCGCGAGCGCGCTCACCGCGACCGTCTGGGTCTGGTCGAGCGCCTCGGCGTAGCGCAGGTCGTCGGGGACCTTGCCCTTGGCCTTGAGCGCCGCCGTCGCCGCTCGGCCGCCAGCGTCGGAGGTGAGGACCGTGCTGCCCAGGGCGCTGTCGATGGTGAGCGCCACGCCGCCGACCGAGGTGGGGAGCAGCTTCTCGAGCTCGGGCGCATCGTGTGTGAGCCCTGAGCTGCCGTCGTCCGAGGCGGACGGATCCGCCGAGCCGAGGTCACCCGACGCGCTGGGTTCCGGCGTCGTGATGCCGCCGCCGTCTCCGCCGAGCGCCTTGTCGAAGGCCGATGCGACGGTCTCGATGTTGGTTGCCGTGGCGCCGCCCGACGCGACGAGGTCCACAACGACGTCCGCGCGGCGGAACTCGAGGAAGATGGCCCCCGAGGCGTCGGTGGCCTCGAACCCGCCATCGGACAGGTCGGTCCTGGCGTTCACGACCTGGCCGATGTCACGGGCGGCGGACTGCGCTCGGGCCACGGCGTCGGCCGCGCCCTCTGGGAAGCAGGTGACGGTGGCGAGCACGTTCGGGGCCCCGGAGCCGTCGCCCGGATCCTCGCCAGCGAACTGGGTGGTGCGGCGGTTGACGTCAAACGTGGTGCCCTTGACCGTCCACTGGTCCGGCAGCTCGTTGGCCGCCGGCTGGGCGCTCCAGACGGCGTCCTGGCACGAGGCGACGCTCGGGGCGATGGTCCGCCAGACAGCCAGGCCCAACGCGATGCCCGCGATCACGATCGCGAGCACGGCCAGCTGCGTCGCGGTCCGGGTGGACGCGGCGAGCGCGGCACGCTCGTCCGATGGCCTCCGGCGAGGAGCCAGGGGCACTTGGTCGGGCGCGGGATAGGGCGAACGGGAGGGCTTTCGGGGCTCGGTCATCGCGCTAAGGATGCCGTGGGGCGCGAAAACCTGCGCCGACGCGCCGTGAGGCGGTCAGATCGACTCGAGGTCCTTGAGGTTGCGCTTGAACTGGGCGAGGTCGGCGACGGCCTTGCGGATGGCCCCCCGGGGCTCCTCGGTCGCGTCGGGCGGGCCAGCAGGCCGTCGGCCATCGACCGCTTGTCGTGCAGGCGGGCATCGACTGCAGGCCGTCGCGCTTGACCGTCGCGCAGTGGACCTCCTCCAGGTCCTCCCACGCCTGATCGAGCGCGCGGCGGTACCGCTCCTGTTGGCCTTGCGCCCAGAGTTCAGTCTCGGTGCGCATGCATCCTCGCGCCCAATCAGCGGCGCCCGATGCCGGCGTCAGCTCCCAGGTGGCAGGAGGTTCTGGCACGTGGCGGAGGGGCTCCGCGCGAGGTAAGCGGACTCGCTGACCCGGCGTAGCCCGGTCCGCCCACTGCTACGATCGAGGCATGTGCTGGAACGCCCGGTGAAACTCCTCGTCATCGCCTGCGACGTCGTCGCCCGGCCGGTCTACCTGTGCGCTGCGCGCTCGCCGCACGTCGTGGACATCCGCCTGTTCGCGCGCGGGCTCCACAACGAGCCCCTCAAGCTGCGCGACATCCTCCAGAACGAGATCGACGCTGTGGAGCCCGGCTACGACGCGATCGTGCTGGGCTACGGGCTGTGTGGCGGCGCGACCGCCGGGATCGTCGCGCGGGCGACGCCGGTCGTGCTGCCCCGCGCGCACGACTGCATCACGCTGTTCCTCGGCGCCCGCGAGCGGTATGAGCGCGAGTTCCGCTCGTCGGCCACGTACTGGTACGTCAACGACCAGGTGGAGCGGAACCAGGGGTACAACGCCAAGTCCGTGGGCCTGGGCGTGTCGGGCGACACCGACGAGGACATGGAGGCGACCCGCGCCGAGTACGTCGAGAGGTACGGCGAGGACAACGCGGACTACCTTATGGAGGTCATGGGCGCGTGGAAGACCCACTACGCGCGCGCGGCCTTCGTGGGGATGGGCGTGTCCGACGAGTCGGCGTCCGTGGGGTATGCGCGCGAGCAGGCCGACCGTCGCGGCTGGGCGTTCGACCAGATGGAGGGCTCGATGGTCCTCCTGCGCAAGCTGATCGACGGCGAGTGGGACGACGACATGCTCACCCTGCAGCCGGGCGAGCAGCTCACGATGAGCTACGACGAGGGCGTGGTCCGGGCGATCCCCGCGGGCTGATCCAGCGGGCCGCTGGGCCCCGGCTCGCCGGGGTCCGCCTCAGCGCGTTCCGCGGGCCCTGGGCCGACTCGGCTGGCCCTGCGCGTTCTGCGCCACTGGCCCGACTCGGCTGGCCCTCCCCTCGCGGTTCGTGCGGCCAGCGACCCTACGGTGCGGCGAGCCC
>Ga0315271_10000480_pt1 | contig 21968 bp, 19 predicted proteins | sample C3_top_MG_FD_204664 | JGI IMG/M metagenome (GOLD analysis project Ga0315271, IMG submission 204664) | Sediment microbial communities from Yellowstone Lake, YNP, Wyoming, USA - C3_top | ecosystem: Environmental > Aquatic > Freshwater > Lake > Sediment | place: USA: Wyoming | collected 2017-08-01
GCCATCCCTTCGTGAAGCGCTTCGTCGAGGAGCGCGAGCTCACGGTGATGCTGGCCGTGGACCACTCGGGCTCCGAGCGCTTCGGCACGGCGCAGCGCTTCAAGAGCGAGCTCGCGACCGAGATCGCCGCGGTGATCGCCATGTCGGCGATCCGGAACAACGACCGCGTGGGCGCGCTGCTCTTCACCGACCGCGTCGAGCACGTCGTGCCGCCGGGGAAGGGGCGCCGCCACGCGCTGCGGCTCATCCGCGACGTGCTCGTGCACGAGCCGGAGGGACGGGGTACCGACATCCCGGCGGCGATCGATTATCTCGCGAAGATGTTGAATCAGCGGGCGATCATCTTCCTGCTCTCGGATTTCGTCGCCGAGGGGCTGGAGCGGCCGCTCAAGATCCTCGCCCAGCGCCACGACGTCGTCGCGGTGACGATCACCGATCCGCGCGAGCGCGAGCTCCCCGACATCGGCCTCGCGCGCTTCACCGATCCGGAGACCGGCGCGCTCGTGGATGTGGACACCAGCAGCCGCGTAGTGCGCGAGCGCTTCGCGCAGCGGATGCAGGACGAGGTCGACGCGCGCACGCATCTCCTGCGCCGCCTCGCGATCGACGAGGTGGCGGTGCGCACGGACCAGCGCTATGTGGATCCGCTGCTCCGCTTCTTCCGCCTGCGCGAGACGCGGCGGCGCCGGAGATGATCGGCGCCCTCGCCTTCGCGTTCCTGCAGGCGGCGGCGGTGCCGGGGGCGCCGCCGGTGGTGACCTGGTCGGTGCAACCCGAGAGCGTCACCGTCGCCGAGCCCTTCACCGTGACGGTGGAGGTGCGCGCGCCGCGGGAGGTCGCGGTCGCCTTCCCGGCCGGCCCCGACAGCTCCCAAATGGTGGAGGCGGTGGATCCGCCGGTGGTCGCCGCCGAGGACCAGGGGGCGGGCATGACGGTGCGGCGCGCGACCTACCGCATGATGGCGTGGGAGACCGGCCCGCTCGCCATTCCCATCCCGCCGGTGACCGTCGGTACGGGCGGCGCGGCGCAGACCGTCCCGCTCCGGCCGTCCGTCTTCGTGCGCAGCGTTCTGCCCGCGGACAGCGCGCTCCGCGTGCCGCGTCCGGCGCTCGACATCCTGGCGGCCGACAGCCGCGCCTGGCTCTACTGGACGTTCGGGCCGTTGATCCTCGGGCTGCTCGCGTTGCTGTTCTACCGCTACCGGAAGCGGCGCAAGCCGGCACCGCCCCCCTCGGCGCTGGCGGCCGCCCGGGAGGCGCTCGAGCGCATCGACGCACTCGGGCTCCTCGAAGCGGGGGAGCCGAGCCGCTACGTGCGGCTCTGCGTCGATGTGCTCCGCGATTACCTGAGCGCGCGCGTGGCGAAGGCGTCGCGCGCGCACACCACCGGGGAGCTCGTCGGTGCGCTCCGCGGGCGCGCGCTCCCGGTGGAGCGCGTCGCGGCCCTCCTCGCCGACGCCGACCAGGTGCAGTTCGCACGGCGGAGCGTCAGCGCCGCCCGCGCGAAGGAGATGGCGGCCGAGGTGCGCGCCGTGCTCGCGGCCTCCGACGAGGCGTTCGCCCGCGACGTGCCCGTCCCGGAGCAGGTGGCATGAACCCCTTCCCGGACCTCTTCTTCGGCAGCCCGTGGGCGCTCGCGCTCCTCGCGCTGCTCCCGGCCTGGTGGGTCGCGCGCCGCTCGCGCCGCCCGGTGGCGATCGTCTATTCGCGCACCGATGCGCTGGCCAAGCTCCCGCACGCCGGACGCGGCATCGCGCGCCTGCTGTTCACGCTGCGGAACGTCCTCCTCATCGGGCTGATCATCGCGCTCGCGCGGCCGCGCACCGGCTCGAGCGCGGAGCCGGTCACCACCGAGGGGATCAACATCGTGCTCGTGATCGACCTCTCGAGCTCGATGCTCTCCGAGGACTTCCAGCCGCAGAACCGGCTCGAGGTCGCGAAGGACAAGGTGAAGCAGTTCGTCGCCGGACGGCGCAGCGACCGGATCGGCCTCGTCGCCTTCGCCGCCGAGGCGCTGACGCAAGTGCCGCTCACCGTGGATTATCCGGTGCTCCTCACCGCCGTGGACAATCTCCAGGCGGGGCAGCTCGAGGACGGCACCGCGATCGGCACGGCGATCGCGACCGCGACGAACCGGCTTCGTGACGCGCCGGGCCGCTCGAAGGTGATGATCCTGCTCACCGACGGCGAGAACAATCGCGGCGCGATCGATCCGCGCACCGCAGGCCAGGCGGCCGCCGCCACCGGCGTGAAGATCTACACGATCGGCGCCGGCACGCAGGGGATGGCGCCGGTGCCCGTCGGCCGCGGCCTCATGGGGATCCGCTACGAGTACCGTCCCGTTGAGATCGATGAGGAGCTGCTGCGCGACGTCGCCCGCACGACCGGGGGCCAGTACTTCCGCGCCGTGGACGCGGTGGCGCTCCAGCACATCTACGAACGCATCGACCTGCTCGAGCGCGAGCCGGTGCGGGCGCGTACGTACGTGCACTTCACCGAGGAGTACCGTTGGCCCCTCGGCCTGGCGCTCGCGGCGCTCGCGCTCGAGGTCCTGCTCCTCTACTGGCGCGGCCCCCTCCCGTGAGCACCCTCGTCGAGTACCCCTGGGTGCTCTTCGCCGCGATCCCGTTCGCGGTGGCCGTGGCGTCGCTGCTCTGGCTCGCCTTCCTGCGCCGGCGGCGGCGTCTGCAGCGCATGGGCACCGCGGAGCTCGTGGCGCGGCTCATGCCGCCCGCCGCGATGCGCGGCCCATGGCCGCGCGCGCTCCTCCTCGGCGCCGCGGCGGCGTGCGGTGCGGTCGCGCTCTCCGGGCCCCGCTGGGGGATGGAGACCACGGTCCAGCACGCCAGCGGCGTGGATGTGGTGCTCGTGCTCGACGCGTCGCTCTCGATGCTCGCCCCCGACGAGCGTCCGAGCCGTCTCGAGCGCATGAAGGAGGAGACGCGGCGCCTCCTCGCTCTCTCGGCGGGCGACCGCATCGGCCTGATCGCCTTCGCCGGCCGCAGCTACGTGCTCTCGCCGCTCACCGTGGACCGCGGGGCGCTCCAGCTCTTCATCGACAACCTCGATCCCTCCGTCGTCGGCCAGGCCGGGAGCTCGCTCTCGCGCGCGATCGAGCAGGGGACGCAGCTGCTCCTCGCCACGCCGAGCGGGAGCGACAAGGCGCTGGTCATCATGAGCGACGGCGAATCGTGGGAGCCGACGGACGATATCGTCGCCGCCGCACGGAAGGCGTCGAACGCGGGGATCACGCTGATCACCGTGGGTTTCGGGCGCACGACGGGCTCGCCGATCCCGGTGCCCGTGCCCGGCGGTACCCAGCCGAAGCGCGACGCGGACGGGAAGGTCGTGATCACACGCTACTCGCCGGAGATGCTCGAGGCGGCGGCGGGGGAGCGGGGCACCTTCATCCCCGCGCCGTCCACCGACAAGGCGGCGCGCGTCCGCCGCGCCCTCGCATCCCTGCACGCCACCGGCCGCGAGGCGCAGCGCGCGACCGATCGCCGCGCGCGCTTCCAGCTCTTCCTCATTCCCGCGCTCCTCCTCGCGCTGCTCGACACGCTGCTCGCTGAACGGCGCGGCGCGCGGCCGCCGCGCGCCGCGGCCGCCACCACGGCACTCGCGCTCTTCCTGGCGCTCACGCTCGCGCCCGCCGCGGCGATCGCCCAGAGCCGGAGCGGCGAGGCGCTCTATCGCGCCGGCCGCTACAAGGAGGCCGCCGATGCCTACGCGCGCGCCGCGCAGGCGGCGCCGGGCACGGCGCGCCTGGAGTATGACCTCGGCACGGCACTGCTCGCCGCGGGGCAGTTCGACGACGCCGCATCGGCGCTCGAGCGCGCGGTCACCACCGCGAAGGACCTCGATCTCCGCTATCGGGCGCTCTACAACCTCGGCCTCGTCTTCCTCCGCCAGGCGGACGCGGCGCGCGGCGACGAGGCGGGGCAGCAGTACGCGGCGGCCGCCGAGGCGTACCGTCGAGCGCTCCACCTGCGTCCCGGCGACCGCGACGCGACCTGGAACTACGAACTCGCGAACCACGCGCGCCGCCAGGGAGGCGGAGCGCACCAGCAGAACAACTCGAACCCCAGCCCGTCGCGCTCGATCGACAAGAACCAGGCGCAGCAGCTCCTCAACAGCGCGCAGCGCGAGGAACGCGAGGCGCAGGCGAAGAAGCAGCGCCAGAACGCGCCCGACCGGCCGCCGGGAGGGAAGGACTGGTGATCGGCGCACTGCTGACGCTCCTCGCGGCGCTCGTGACGCCGCGCGATACGACCCCGATCGCGGCGATCGTCGCGCACATCCCGCTCGACACCGCGCAGGTGGTGGTGTTCCGCGCGGTGGCGCACCCGGACACGGTGTACGTCGGCCAGCAGGCCAACTACCTGCTCGCCGTGTACGCGGACGAGTCCGTGCGCGAACGGCTTCGCCGCAAGACGGCGCTCCCCCCGGAGCTGCGCGGTCTCATGCAGTACGTGCCGGAGGCCACGTTCAGCGTCTTCCCGGTGCGGGTCGTCGGACGCCGCCGATATGAGGCGGAGGTCAAGCTGTACCGCGTCTTCCCGCTCGCCGCCGGCCGGTACGCGATCCCGCCGGCGCGGCTCGAGTACGCGATGCCGCTCTCGTACAGCTTCTTCAGCCGGGAGGAGAGCTATGAGCTGCGGGGGGACAGCACGGTGCTCGTCGCGATCGATCCGCCGGCGGCCGGCCGGCCGCCGGATTTCGCGGGGGCCGTCGGCTTCGTCCGCGTGGATGCGCGCTTCGACACCACCGCCTCCCGGGTCGGCGATCCGATCCACTTCACGTTGCGCGTCACCGGCACCGGGAACGTGCGGCTCTTCCCGCGTCCGGCGCTGGCCCCGTCGTGGGCGACGGCGATCCCGGGCGCCGAGCGCGTGACCGAGTTCGATGACTCGGTCACCGTGCGCGGTTACAAGGAATTCGACTGGGTGCTCACGCCGACGGCTCCCGGGCGCCAGCAGCTGGCCGCGGTGCGCTACCCCTTCTTCGATCCGGTGCGGCGCGCCTACGATGTGGCGCTGACGCAGCCCATCGGGGTCACCGTGGCACCGGGATCGCTCGCGGTCGTGGACTCCGCCGGATCCTCTGGCGCGGCGGCGGCCTGGGAGATCCGCACGACGTACCGCGGGGAGATCCCGCTCCCGCTGTACAGGCGCCCCTGGTTCGAGCTCGCGATGGCGCTCATGCCGCTCCCGGCGATCGCGCTCGCGGTGCGCGCACGCCCGCCGCGGAAGAGACGGAAGCGCCGGGTGCCGCCCGACCACGTGCTGCGCGACCTCGCGCGCCACGGCCACGCTGACCTGCGCCCCCTCCGGCGCGCCTTCCTCGACGCGGTCGCGGAACGGCTCCGCGCCCCGGCGAGCGCGCTCGCCGAGCCCGACGCGCTTCGCCACGCCGCGCGCCGCGCGGGCACGTCGGGGGCGACGGCGGCCGCGGCCGCGGCGTTCATGCGCGAGCTGAACACCGCCGCCTTCGCCGCCGAGCGCTCGACCGTGTCGGACGCCGGCGACCGCGCGCTGGCGCTTTACCGCGCGATCGATGCCGAGGCGCGGCGCTGGCGGACGCCGGTGGTCGTGAGCGTTCTCCTCATCGGGATGCTGTTCGCGTCACTGGCGGCGTCCGCTCTCGAGCCCGATGCGGACGCGGCGCGCTTCGCCGCCGGGGTCACCGACTACGCGGCGCGCCGTTATCCCGAGGCGGCCCGCGCCTTCGGCGAGATTGTGCACCACGCGCCGCGCGCCGAGGACGCGTGGGCGAACCTCGGCACCGCGGCGCTCGCCGCCGGCGACACCGCGCGCGCGGTCGCCGCCTGGCAGCGCGCGCTCCGCATCGATCCGCTCGCCGCCGATGTGCGCGAACGGCTGGACATGTTCTCGCCGGCGGCGGCCTCCGCCCCCGGCGCCGTGCCGCCGTTCCCGCCCTTGCCGATCATCCTCATCGCCTCGGCGCTCTGGATGATGAGCTGGCTGGCGATCGCGCAGCGGATCCGGCGGCGCCTGGGCGCGGCAGCGCCGCTCCCCTTCACGGCGCTCGGCGCCGCGATCCTCCTCGGCCTTGCCGGCGGCTATCTGGACGCGCGTCTCTCGCCGGCGGGACTCGCCGTCGCGCGCCGCGATGCGCCGCTCCGGATCCTCCCCGCGCTCGGCGCCGAACGCGGGTCCATCGTGCACACCGGTGAGACGGCGCGCGTCATCGCGCGCGACGGGCCGTGGGCGCGCATCCGCGTCGACCGCGACCGCGATGGATGGGTCCCCGGCGACGCGCTGCTCCCGATCGACCGCGATTGATTTCGCGCCGTCGCGCCCGGTAGCTTTGCTCATGCCCCGCATCGCCGTCCTCCCCAGCACCGTCATCGACCAGATCGCGGCCGGCGAGGTCGTGGAACGCCCCGCGTCCGTCGTGAAGGAACTGGTGGAGAACGCGCTTGACGCCGGGGCCTCCAGCATCGAGATCGCCATCGATGAAGGGGGGCGCGCGCGCATCCGCGTCGCCGATGACGGCTGCGGCATGGAGCGCGGCGACGCGCTCCTCGCGTTGCAGCGCCACGCGACCTCGAAGATCCGCGCGACCGAGGACCTCGTCGGCGTCGGGAGCTTCGGCTTCCGCGGCGAGGCGCTCCCGGCGATCGCGTCGGTGGCCGAGCTCGAGCTCGAGACCGCGCCCGAGGATGGGGCGGGGACGCGCGTACGCAGCATCGCCGGCATCGTGGGGCGCGTGGAGGACGCCGCGCGCCGGCGCGGCACGACGGTCACCGTCTCGCGATTGTTCTTCAATGCGCCCGCGCGCGAGAAGTTCCTCCGTTCCTCGCGATCCGAGGCGCGCGGCATCTCCGAGATCGTGACCACGCTCGCGCTCTCCCGGCGCGATGTGCGCCTCACCGTCATGCGCGATGGCGAGACCGCACTCGCGCTCCCGCCCGCGGCCACGCTGCGCGCGCGCGTCGCCTCGCTCTGGGGCGCGCCCTTCGCCGAACGGCTCGTCGAGGTGGATGACGTGAGCGGCCCGGTGCACGTGAGCGGGCTCGTCGAGCGCCCGGGCGACGTCGGCACCGCGGGGCGCCGATTCTATCTCTCGGTGAACGGCCGCGCGATCCGCGACGGCGGGATCATCCGCGCCGCCGAGGCCGCGTACCGCTCCGCGGTCCCCTCGGGGACGCGGCCCTCGGTGCTCCTTGAACTCGTCGTTCCCGCGGATGTCGTGGACGTGAACGTGCACCCCACCAAGGCCGAGGTGCGCTTTCGCGAGCGCTGGCCGATCGAGCGCGCGGTGGAGCACGCCGTGCGCCGCGCGCTCGGACTCCCCTCGGCGGCGGCGGGCTTCGGCCAGCGCGCGTGGCCCATCGCGCCGGAGGACGGAGCCGGGGTGGTGGACGTGGAAGCGCTGCGCAGCGTCCCGCCGTCGAACTCCCTGGGCGCCTTCACCGCCGATGCCGAGCCCGATGCCGAGCCCGATGCCGAGCCCGATGCCGAGCCCGAAGCGCCCGAGTTCTCCGTCCCCCCGCTCACGCAACTCCGCCGCACCTACCTCATGTGCGAGCTCGACGACGGCGTGCTCCTCATCGACCAGCACTCGGCGCACGAGCGCGTGCTCTACGAGAAGTTCATGCGGTCGCTCGAGCGCGGCGACGCATCCTCGCAGCGACTCCTCTTTCCGCTCACGCTCCACCTTGGCCCTGCCGAGGGCGAGGCCTTCGAGCAGAACCGGGAATTCTTCACGAAGCTCGGCTTCGACATCGAGGAGTTCGGCGGCCACACGCTGCTCGTGAACGCCGTGCCGGTGCCGCACCCGCGCTTCGATGCCGAGCGCTGCCTGCGCGATTCGCTGAACGCGCTCACCGGCGACCGCGATGCGGCGGGGCTCGCTCGACACGAGCGGCTCGCCGCGACGGTCGCCTGCAAAGCGGCGATCAAGGCGGGCGACGAGCTCGCGCCATCGGAGATGAGGGCGCTCTACGCGGCGCTCGCGGCGACGACGCTCCCGGCGCACGATGTCCACGGCCGCTCCACCATCGTGCGGCTTCCCTGGGACGAACTCGAGCGGCGCTTTGGGCGGCGGTAGCCTGAAGGTCATCTGCGGCCCGACGGCGGGGGGGAAGTCCGCCCTCGTCGCCGAGCTCGCCCTGCGCTTCCCGCTCACGGTGCTGAGCGCCGACTCGCGGCAGGTCTACCGCGGCTTCGACATCGGGACCGCGAAGCCGACCGCGGCCGAGCGCTGGCGCGTTCCGCACGATCTCATCGACCTGATCGAGGGGACGGAGACCTTCTCGGCGGCCGCGTGGGCGGCAGCGGCGGAGGAGCGGCTTGCCGCCGTCCGTGCCGAGGAACGGATCCCGGTCGTGGTCGGCGGCACGGGATTCTACATCAAGGCGTTGGTCGACCCGCTCTTCGAGGCGCCGGCGCTCGACCCCCAGCGCCGGAAGGTCCTGGCGCTGGAGCTCGCGCCGCTCACGACGGATGCGCTCCGCCTCGAAGTCGAGCGCGTCGACCCGCGCCGGGCCCACCTTGGGCGGGCGCAGCTCCTGCGGTCGATCGAGTTCGTCCGCCTCACCGGCGAGCCGATCTCCGAGTGGCACGAGCGCGCCCGGAAGGCGGGCGGGCACCGCGCACGGTATCTTGTGGTGGACCCGGGGGCGGTGCTCGCGGAGCGGATCCCGGAACGCGTGACGCGCATGCTGGAGCAGGGATGGGAAGGCGAGGTGGCGGCGCTCACCGAACGGTTGCCCCGGGAGGCGCCGGCGTGGAACGCCACCGGCTACGAGATGATTCGTGAGCTGGTCGAGGGGCGGATCACGCGCGAAGCGGCGATCGAGCGGGTGGCGATCGCCACCCGGCAGTACGCGAAGCGGCAGCGCACCTGGTTCCGGCACCAGTTGCCGGAGGGGGCGGTGACCCTGCTGGATCCCGGTGCGCCGAACGCGCTCGACCTCGCGCTCCTGTGGTGGATGGCGGACGACGACGGAGGGATCGGCGCGTGAAACTCGGCATCACCTGTTATCCCACCTACGGCGGCTCGGGCGCCGTCGCGACGGAGCTCGGCATCGCGCTCGCGGCGCGCGGGCACGAGGTGCACTTCATCACCTACAAGCAGCCCTTCCGGCTGCCGTCCTTCCTGCCGCGCGTCTTCTTCCACGAAGTGGACGTGCTGCGCTATCCGCTCTTCGAGTTCCCGCCGTACGATCTCGCGCTCGCCGTGCGCATGCACGAGGTGGTGCGCGACCACGGCCTCGAGCTCCTCCACGCCCACTACGCGATCCCGCACGCGACGAGCGCGTGGATCGCGCGCGAGATGCTCGAGGAGAACGACATGAGCGTCCGCATCATCACGACGCTCCACGGCACCGATATCACCCTCGTCGGCCAGGACCCGAGCTTCCAGGCGATCACCAAGTTCTCCATCGAACGGTCGAACGGGCTCACCGCCGTCTCCGAGTATCTGAAGCGCGAGACCTACAGCGCCTTCGGCTGCTCCGCCTGCGCGGTGGATGTGATCCCGAACTTCATCGACCCGCTCGTCTACGACCGCGCGGCGTACCAGCCGCTGCTGCGCCAGCAGGTGGACGGGAACCGGAAGATCCTCATCCACGTCTCGAATTTCCGCGCGGTGAAGCGGGTGCGGGACATCGTGAAGGTCTTCGCGCGCGTCCAGCAGGAGATCCCCGCGGCGCTCGTCATGGTGGGCGATGGCCCCGAGCGCAGCGCGGCCGAGCAGGAGGCACGGGACCTCGGCGTGCACGATCACACGTACTTCCTCGGGAAGCTCGACGCGGTGGCGCCCCTCCTCGCGAGTGCCGATCTCTTTCTGCTCCCGAGCGAGAGCGAGTCCTTCGGCCTCTCGGCACTCGAGGCGCTCGCCTGCGGCGTGCCGGTCGTCTGCTCGAACGCCGGCGGCTTGTCCGAGGTGGTGCGCGAGGGAGTGACCGGATATCTGCGCGACGTCGGCGATGTGGAAGGAATGTCCGCCGCCGCGCTGGGGGTGCTCAAGGACCAGGCGCGATGGGACGCGATGAGCGCCGCTGCCGCGGCCGACGCGCGCGCGCGCTTCGCGCAGGATGACATCGTCGCGATGTACGAGCGGTTCTACGAAGGCGTCCTTGGTTAGGGCGTACTTCCAGCTCGCCCGCTGGCCGAACGCACTGCTCGCCGCCGCGGGCGTGATCGTCGGCGCCTGGCTGGCACTCTGGACGGGCGGACACCTGAGCCTGACCCATCTGCTCGCCGCCGCCGGCGCCGCCGTCGCGCTCACCATCACCGCGAACGCGTGGAACGACGCCGCCGATGAGGCGATCGATCGCGTCGCGCATCCGGAGCGTCCCATCCCTTCCGGGCTGATCACGGTGCGGGCGGCGCGGAACCTCGCCCTCGCGGCCGCGATCGCGGGCGTCGCGCTCGCCACGGCCGCGGCCCCGGGACTGGGCGCCGTCTCGGTGGCCGTCGCGGCGCTCATGATCATGTACAGCCCCTGGCTCAAGCGGACGGGGCTCGCCGGGAACCTCACCGTCGCCCTGCTCGCGTCCCTTCCGTTCCTCTACGGCGCCTGGGCGGCGGGGGAGCCGCTCGATGGCCTCGCGCTCGTCGCGTGGGCCTTCCCCCTCCATCTCGCGCGCGAGCTCGCGAAGGATATCGACGACGCCGACGGCGATGCCGGACATCGTGCCACGGTGCCGCTCACGTGGGGCGTCCCGGCGGCGCGCATCCTCGCGGTCGGCGCCATCATCTGCTTCCTCGTCCCCCTGCCGCTCTTCACCGCCTCGCAGTGGCTGATGCTGCCGATGCTCCCCGCCGTCGTGGCGATGGTGCTCGCCGGCTACCGCCTCGTGCGCGGGCGCGCGGGAGCGGCGCACGCCCTCAAGCTCGCGATGGGGCTCGCCATGGGCGGGCTCGCCGCGGCGCTCCTCCTCTTTGGCCCGAGCATCTCACTCTCCCAGAACGTGACGACACTCTTCCAGGCCCTCGTCCTCGGCGTGCTCCAGGGCGTCGCCGAGTTCCTCCCGATCAGCAGCTCGGCGCATCTCGCGCTCGCTCCCTGGCTCTTCGGTTGGCCGGAGCCCGGGCTCTCCTTCGATGTGGCGCTCCACCTCGGCACGCTCGTCGCGGTGCTCGGCTACTTCCGGGCGGAGTGGATCAAGCTCGCGCGCGCCGTGATCGAGATCGCGCGCACCCGCCAGGTCGAGTCGCTCGAACAGAAGCGCGCCGTCTTCCTCGTGATCGCCACGATCCCCGGCGCGATCGGTGGTCTGCTCCTCGAGAAGTACGCCGAGAGCGTCTTCCGCGCGCCGTGGCTCATCGCCGGCGCGCTCATGGTGATGGGGCTCGTCCTCTGGGCGGTGGACCGCGCCGCGGCCGAGACGCGCCCGCTCGGCGGGATGACGGCGCGCGATGCGCTGCTCGTCGGCGTCGCGCAGGTCTTCGCGCTCATTCCCGGCGTCTCGCGCTCGGGCTCCACCATGACCGCCGCCCGCGCCCTCCGCTTCGACCGCGAGAGCGCCGCGACCTTCAGCTTCCTCATGAGCATGCCGATCATCGCCGCCGCCGCGGTGCTCAAGGTCCCGCACCTCCTGCAGGACCGCGCGATGGCGATGCCGCTGCTCGTCGGCGTGCTCGCTTCGGCGGTGAGCGGCTGGTTCGCGATCGACGCGCTGCTGCGCTACCTGACGCGGCGCAGCTTCGGCGTCTTCGCCCTCTACCGGCTCGTGCTGGGCGCGATCGTCCTCGCCCTCGTGGCGATGCGTGGGTGATCAGCGCGGGAGCGGCCGCTTCGGCGCACACGACACGTACGATGGCCGCGCCGGGGCGGCGCTCGTGCAGCTGCTCGACCTGCCGCGCGTCGAGGTCTTCGACAGCGTGACCTCCACCCTCGACGTCGCCCACGCGCTCGCCACGTCCGGCGCGCCATCGGGGACGCTCGTGCTCGCCGAGCACCAGACCGCGGGGCGGGGGCGGGGCGGCCGCACATGGACGTCGGGCGCGGGCGACGGGATCTGGCTCACGATCGTGGAGCGTCCGCGGGATGCGGCCGCGCTCGAGGTGCTCTCATTGCGCGTGGGGCTCCGCGTCGCGCGCGCGCTCGACCGCTGGACCGCCTCGCCCGTGCGCCTCAAGTGGCCGAACGATCTGTACGTGGGCGCGGCGAAGCTCGCCGGCATCCTGGTGGAAGCCCGGTGGCGCGAGGAGAAGCTCGACTGGGCCGCGATCGGGCTCGGCGTGAACATCCTCCCGCCGGTGGGACTCGCGGGCGCGGCGCTCACGCCCAATACTTCCCGGGTGCACGTGCTCTCGGAGATCGTCCCCGCGATCCGCTCCGCGGCCTCGGCCACCGGGCCGCTGAGCGAGCGCGAACTGGAGGAATTCGCCACGCGTGACCTCGCGCGTGGACGCCGCAGCCGCGAGCCGGTCGTGGGGACGGTCGCCGGGATCGATGCGCACGGGAGCTTGCTCGTCACCACCGCGGAGGGCACGGTGCCCTGTCGGAGCGGTTCGCTCGTCCTCGAGGAGGAGTCCGCGTGATCCTGGCATTCGATGTCGGCAATACCGAGACGACGGTCGGCCTCTTCGCCGGCAAGGAACTGCGCGCGCACTGGCGCGTCACCACCGATCCGTCGCGCACCCCGGACGAACTCGGACTGCTCGTCGACGGCCTGCTGCGCGCGCAGAAGGTGAAGCACGAGGAGGTGGACGGCGCCGCGATCGGATCCGTCGTGCCGGCGGTCACGGGGCCGCTCGCCGAGGCCTGTCATAGCATCCTCGGCGTGCGCGCGCGGGTCATCGATGCGCGCTCGCCCCTCCCCATCGTCCTGGATGTGGACGAGCCGAACACCGTCGGCGCCGACCGTCTCATCAACACGCTCGCGGCGAGCCGGATCTACAAGACGGACACCATCGTCGTGGACCTGGGCACCGCCACCACGTACGACTGCATCACCGCGGAGGGGGTCTTCCTCGGCGGGATCATCGCGCCGGGACTCCGGACGTCGGCGGACACGCTCATCCGGCGCACGTCCAAGCTGCCGGCCACCGAGCTCGTCGCGCCGGCGCGCGCGCTCGGGAAGCGCACCGAGGAGTGCATCCGCGCCGGTGTGATGCTCGGCACTGCCGACATGATCGACGGCCTGGTGCGGCGGCTCAAGAAGGAGTGGCCGGGGGGACGCGTACCAAAGGTGATCGCCACCGGCGGCCTGGCGGAGGTGGTGGCGCCGCTCTGCGCGGAGATCGAAGTGGTGGAGCCATACCTGACGCTGTTCGGACTGCAGATGGCGTACGCGCTGCTCGGCGGCGCCGCCGAGTGATCGTGGGCGTCCGGGGCGCGGAAGCGGGAGTGATCCGCCGCATCGGCTACCGGCTGCTCCCCGGGGAGGGGTTCAGCTACGTGCTCCACCTGCGCCCGCGCGAGTGGCCGATCATGGCCGCGCACACGGCGCTCGGCTTCATCCTCGCGGTAGGGGTGCGCGGCGTGGTCCGTGGCGAGCAGCTCGGTGCGCTCGCGCTCGGCCTCGCGATCTGGGTGATCCTCGGCAATGGCGGCACGCTCGCGATCAACAGCGCCTTCGACCGGGACGAGGGAGACATCGGCTATCTCGACGCGCCGCCGCCGGCGCCGAGGCATCTCGCTTCGTTCGCGCTCGTGCTGATGGCGGCGGGGCAGGCACTCGCGCTGCGCCTGCCGGCGGGATTCGCGCTTGCGTACGCCGGCTGCTTCGCGATGTCGCTGGTGTACAGCGTGCCGCCGGCACGTCTCAAGGCGGTGGCGGGGGCGGACTGGGTGATCAACATGGTGGGCTTCGGCACGCTGACGCCGTACGCCGGTTGGGCGCTCACCGGGCGGCCGTTGCCGGCGGTGATGGCGGTGGTGCTGTGGTCGTTCTGCGCGCTCTTCGCGTCGCTGTATCCGCTGACACAGCTCTACCAGTTCGAGGAGGACGCGAAGCGCGGAGACCGGACGCTGGCGTTGATGCTCGGGATGCGCGGGAGCCTGCTCGTCGCGATCGTTGCGGCGGTAGTCGCGTTCGGGATGCTCGGTTGGGCGGCGATGACGAGCGCTGTGCGCCCCTGGCAGTGGGGGACGATCGCGCTCGCGGCCGCTTGCTGGGCCGTTGTACTCATCCCGTGGCTGTTACGGCACTCGCGGATGACCCCGGCCGAGCACCAGCGTGGCATGTACGCCGCCCTCGGCGCTTGGGCAGTCACGGACCTGGCAGCGATCGCCACTTTCGCCCTATAGCTCCTCTAGGCGTGGTTGCGCAAATCATTGTACGGCAATGATTTGCCTATCTGAACGCTGACAGCTGAAGGCTCTGACCGCGGTCTTGACCCGGTCCTCGCGCCTATCTATCTTACCTGCCTAGCACTCACGCTACACGAGTGCTAACAGCCGTTGAATCACGTACCCGTTCAACCTATAGAGGAGAAGAGAACCATGGCCACGAAGAACGCGCATGCCGTGAAGGTCACTCCGCTCGCCGATCGGGTCGTCGTTCGCCCGATGGAAGAGGCGGAGTCGATGCGGGGCGGGCTCTACATCCCGGACACCGCGAAGGAGAAGCCGCAGGTCGGCGAGATCGTCGCCGCCGGTCCCGGCCGCTTCGAGAAGGACAAGCGCGTCCCCATGGAAGTGAAGGTCGGGGACAAGGTGCTCTACGGGAAGTACAGCGGCACCGAGGTCACCCTCGATGGCGAGCAGCTCCTGATCCTCCGCGAGTCCGACGTCCTCGCGATCACTGGTTGATCCGCACCTCCCACATCATCAAGGCGAGAGAGAACCCATATGGCTGCGAAGGAACTCTATTTCAACACTGAGGCACGCGCCGCGCTGAAGCGGGGCGTCGATCAGTTGGCCGAGGCGGTGAAGGTCACCCTCGGACCGAAGGGCCGGAACGTCGTCATCGACAAGAAGTTCGGCGCCCCCACGATCACCAAGGACGGCGTCACCGTCGCCAAGGAGATCGAGCTCGCCGATCCGCTCGAGAACATGGGCGCCCAGATGGTGAAGGAGGTCGCGACCAAGACCTCCGACCTCGCGGGCGACGGCACGACCACCGCGACGGTGCTCGCGCAGGCGATCTACCGTGAAGGCCTCAAGAACGTGACGGCCGGCGCGAACCCGATGGCGCTCAAGCGCGGCATCGAGAAGGGCGTCGCGGCGATCGTCGAAGAGTTGAAGCGCATCAGCATCCCGACCGCCGGCAAGAAGGAGATCGCCCAGGTCGGTTCCATCTCCGCGAACAACGACAAGGAGATCGGCGACCTGATCGCCGAGGCGATGGAGAAGGTCGGCAAGGACGGCGTCATCACGGTCGAAGAGGCGAAGGGCCTCGCCACCGAGCTCGAGACGGTGGACGGCATGCAGTTCGACCGCGGCTACCTCTCGCCGTACTTCGTCACCGATCCGGACAAGATGGAAGCGGTGCTCGAGGATGCGATGATCCTCATCCACGACAAGAAGGTGTCGTCGATGAAGGACCTCCTTCCGGTGCTCGAGAAGGTCGCCCAGCTGGGCAAGCCGCTGCTGATCATCGCCGAGGACGTCGAGGGTGAGGCGCTCGCGACGCTGGTCGTGAACAAGCTCCGTGGCACGCTGCGCGTCTGCGCCGTCAAGGCGCCGGGCTTCGGCGACCGCCGCAAGGAGATGCTCCGCGACATCGCGATCCTGACGAACGGCAAGGTCATCTCGGAGGAGACCGGCTTCAAGCTCGAGAACACGGTCATCACCGACCTCGGCAAGGCGAAGCGGATCGTCGTGGACAAGGACAACACCACGCTGATCGACGGCGCCGGCTCCGAGCAGGACATCCAGGGCCGCGTGAAGGAGATCCGCTCGCAGGTCGAGAAGTCGACGTCCGATTACGACAAGGAGAAGCTCCAGGAGCGTCTCGCGAAGCTCGCCGGCGGGGTCGCGGTGATCAACGTGGGCGCGGCCACGGAGAGCGAGATGAAGGAGAAGAAGGCCCGTGTCGAGGACGCGCTCCATGCGACCCGCGCGGCCGTGGAAGAGGGGATCGTCCCGGGCGGCGGCGTGGCGCTCATCCGCGCGCAGCGCGTGCTCAAGAACCTCAAGCTCGCCGAGCATGACGAGCAGATCGGCGTCGACATCATCCGTCGCGCGATCGAGGAGCCCCTCCGCATGATCGTGCAGAACGCGGGCGGCGAAGGCTCGATCGTCCTCGAGAAGGTGCGTGCCTCCAAGGACGACAAGTTCGGCTACAACGCGCTGACCGACGTCTACGAGGACCTCATGCTGGCCGGGGTCATCGATCCGACCAAGGTCACCCGGACGGCGCTGCAGAACGCGGCGTCGATCGCCAGCCTTCTCCTCACGACGGAAGCGATCGTCGTCGAGAAGAAGGAAGAGAAGGGCGGCGGCATGCCGCAGGGCGGCCCGGGCGGCGGTGGCATGGGCGGGATGTACTAGGACGACAGGGTTCAGGGTTCAGGAGCGGGGGTCCGGCGAGAGTCGGGCCCCCGTTTCGCATTCCTCAGTCCATATTTCGGGCATCATGAAGCGAGCGGCCGTCATCGTCAACGTCATCGTGTTCGTGCTCGGCGGGACGCGCGAGAGTGCGGCGCAGGCGCTGCGCTTCCATGCGCGAGGCGATGCCAGCGTGCACCTCGTCGCGCGCGACTCCGTGCGCAATGCGAATGGGAGCGTGCGCATCGCGGACAGTGCGCGCTGGGCCTTCCTCACGGCGCGCATCGCGCCGCTCGCCGATTCCTTGGCAAAGGATGAACGGCTCGGGATCGATCCCGGATTCCTCTTCGCGCTGCTCGTCAAGGAAAGTGCCGGGGATTCGCTCGCGGTGAGCACGGCACCGGCGCTCGGGCTCGCGCAGCTCACGGCGCGCACCGATGCCGATCTGCGGCTCATGGTCACCGAGTGGCACTTCGAATGGATGGCGCCCGAGGTGAACGGGTGGCCGCGGTCGCCGCTCGTGCACGATGGGTCCCCAGGCGCATCGCGCATCGACTCGCTCCTGCGCGCGGGCGTCCTCACCGCTCGCACCGAATACCTCTTCGATCCCGCTACCGCGACGCGCGCCGCGGCCTTCTGGGTGCGGCTGCTCGAGAACAAGTGGAGCACCGACTTCTGGCCTGGCGGCTACGGGCCATTCGTGCGCCACCAGCTCAACGGCGGGCGCGCGCTCAGCGAGTCGCAGCTCATCGATCTCGTCACTGTCTCCTACAACCGCGGCTACATGCGCGTCCACGATCTCGTCGCGAAGTACGGCGCCGGATGGAAGGGGCACCTCGACGAACTCGGCGCCGACGGCGCGGAGGCGCGCGACTATCTCGAACGGGTGCGGGCGTACACGGCGCTCTTCGAAGGGCTCCCGGCGCCCCGCTGAGCTACCGGGCCGGCTTCCCGCGCGCCAGCGCATGCGCCGCGCGCAGCTGCCGCTTCGCGCTCTCCCCCAGCGGTACCGACCGCCGCGCCATCGCGCGCTCGGCGATCTTCAGGAAGTCGTCCAGGCGGTACTCGCCGAGCGCCGCCCCCTCGCCCCACGAGAATGGGGGGACGTACCGCGGCGGCATCGACGCGCCGTAGACGTTCGATCCCGCGCCGATCACCGAACCGGTCGTGAAGCGCGACCCGATCCCCGTCTTCACGTGATCGCCGAAGAACGACCCGAGCTTCACGACGCCGCTGTCGCGCACGCCGGACGGGGTCCAGAGCGGCACGGTGCCGTAGGTGTTCTTCAGGTTGCTCGTGATCGTCCCCGCGCCCAGGTTCACCCAGCGCCCGAGCACCGAGTGGCCGACGAAGCCCTCGTGCCCTTTGTTCGCGTGCCCGATCACGATCGACTCGCTGATCTCGCCGCGGATCACGCTCCGCTCGCCAATGGAACATCCGCTCACGCGGTCGCCGAGGATCTGCGCGCCGGCGCCCACGAAGCAGGGGCCGGCGAGTCGCGTGAAGGCGCGCACGGTGGCGCCGGCGGACACGAGCACCGGGCCGGCGGTCACGTCGAAGATCACCATCGGCTCGATCGTCGCCCCTTGTTCGACGAAGAGGCCGTGCGGGCCGAGCACGTGCGCGGGTTCCACGGGGAGACAGGCGAGCGTCGGGCCGACGAGATCGATGTCCTCGCGCAGGGCGGGGAGGAGCGTCGTGATGAGATCCCAGACCTCCTCGATCCACCGGCCGGCGATCTCGACCGTCGGCGCGCCGCGCGCCGCGAGCGCCTCGAGCGCCGTCTCCCCCCCGGCGAGCGCCGAGAGCGGCGTCTCCTTCGCGAGGCGCACCGCGGCGATACGCCCGCCGTTCGTCCACGCGCCGGCGGTGCCCGTCGCCGCGGCGGGCGCCAGCGATGGTGCGAAGCGGCTGTTCGCGACGATCGCCCCCGCCGGCAGCGCCGCGCGCGCCGCCCCCGGCGCGCCCTCCTCGGAGAAGTCCTCGAGGTGCGGCGCGACCACTGCTCCCTCCGCCGTCACCCGCAACGCCCGTTCCCACCGCCGCCGCACCAGCTCCGCGCCCACCCGGAGCTCGCTCGCCGGTCGCGTCAGCGCGAAGGGCTCGAAGGTCCGCGCGCGCGCATCATCGTACAGGAAGAGGTCCGTCATCGCGGCTCGCGGACGTCGGGCGGCAGCGCATCGAGCAGCGTCTTGAGCTCCGCCGCCTTCTCGCGCGTCGTCACCAGCGTCAGTCCGTCACGCGCCGCGACGACGAGCCCCTCCACGCCGTACAGCACCACGGTGTGGCCGTCGGCATGCACCACGTTGTCCTTCGACGCCACCAGGTGCGCGTCCCCCGCCGCCGCGTTCCCCGCGGCGTCGAGTGCGCGCACGCGGTGCAGCGCGTCCCAGGTCCCCACGTCGTCCCAGCCGAACGATCCGGGGATCACCATCACCTTGCCGCTCCGCTCGAGCACGCCGTTGTCCACGGAGATCGGCGTGCACGCTTCGAAGAACGCCTTCAGCTCGCCGCGCATCGCGAGCGGCAGGGCCGGCGCCACCTCCGGGCAGTGCGCCCGGATCTCCTCCAGAAAATCCGCCGCCCGCCAGACGAAGATCCCCGAGTTCCAGAGACATCCTTCGCGCACCAGCCGCTCCGCGGTCGCGCGGTCCGGCTTCTCGAGGAACTTCTCCACCCGGCTCGCGGCATCCACCTTGGCGCCGACCCGGATGTAGCCGAAGCCCGGGTCCGGACGCGTCGGCACCACCCCCACCGTGAGCAGCGCGCGATGCTTCTCCGCCTCATCCGCCGCGAGCGACAACGCCGCGCGGAAACCCGGCTCGTCGCCGATCGCCCAGTCGGCGTGCACGCAGAGCATCGTCCCTTCGGGATCGCGCTTCGCGATCTCCGCCGCCGCCCACGCGAGCGCGGGCGCCGTCCCCGCCGACCGCGGCTCGGCCACGATGTTCGTCGCCGGCAGCGTCGGCAGCAGCTTCGCGACGGCCGCCGCGAGCGACGCGTTCGTGATCACCATCGTCCGGTCGGCCTTCACGGTCGGCGCGAGCCGCCGCGCGGTCTCGGCGAGCATCGGGGAGCGCGTGATGAGCGGCAGCAGCTGCTTCGGCCGCGAGGGCGTGCTCAGCGGCCAGAAGCGCGAGCCCACGCCGCCGGCGAGGATCACCGCCCAGCGGCTCATGGGGCGGCGCTCCCCGCGTCCTCGACGGGCACGCCGGTCAGCTCGGCGACACGCGCGTAGAGCTTCTTCGGGCTGAACGGCTTCGTCAGGAAGTCGCTCGCGCCGAGCGCCATCGCCTGCCGGTGGTGCTGCTCCTGCCCGGCTGCGGTGAGGATGATGCAGGGGAGGGAGGCGCGGGACGCGTCCTCGCGGAGGCGAGCCAGCACGTCGAGCCCGCTCATCTTCGGCATCATGACATCGAGCAGGACGAGCGCGAGATCGGGGGAGCGTCGGGCGACATCGAGCGCCTCCTGCCCGTCGTACGCGAGCGTGACGGTGAAGGGGCCCTGCTCGAGCTTCATCTTGATGATCCGGCCGATGTGCGGCTCATCGTCGGCGACGAGCACGTGGAGCCGGCCACCGGCTTCGGCCATCGACTCAGACGAGCGAGGCGATGTTCGAACGGTTCCGGCGGAGTTCGAAGAGCAGCTGCCCGAGGTTCGCCGTCGGCTGGGCGATCACGAGGAGGATCGCGTCGGGATTCAGGACGCAGATCACCGCGATGCCGTGCGCGAACTCGAGGATCGCCGTCTGTACTGCGCCGCGGCCGTCGTGCGAGCCGAGATCGTCGCCGGCGGCGACGATCTGCGGGATGAGCGCCGCCATGTTCTCGGCGTCGATCGTCGACTGGGCATCGCTGTCGATGAGCAGGCCGTCGCGGCCGAGCACGACCGCGGCTTCGACTCCCTCGCGCTGGCGCAGGACGCCGACGAGGTCACGGATGGTGGGCATGCACGCTCCCGCGGGTTCGGATGCTGCGAAGCTACACGATACGCTCCGGGCAAGTCAAGCGCCGAGAAAGGGTTGAACTCCCTCAGGCCGTGGGGTATTCTACCTATCGGAACCACCTGATTCTCGACTCTCATCTCGCGTGATCGATGAAGGCTAGACTCCTGCTCCTGCCCGTTGCGGTCGTCGCCGGTTCCCTCCTCGGCGCCTGCGGGAACCCCAACGCGGTCACTGCGTCGATCAAGAACATCGATGACACCGCTTCGGTGTTCGCGTTGACGGGGGCGCCGGAGAGCGGGCCGACCGCGGTGGACATCTCCTGGCCGCGGCCGATGCGTGCGTCGCCCTTCGCGTCGTTCCGCTGGGACGTGGTCTTCGACATCCTGGGCGATACCCAGGCGGTCGCGATCCCGCCCGCGGCCGTGAGCGCCGTCGGCTCGGCGGGGCTCCAGCCGACGACCACCCCCTACGACCAGATCACCAACGCGCCGACCACCGGCTACAAGGACTCCACGGCCATCAACATCCAGGCGGGGAGTGTCTTCTACGTGCAATCGTTCTCGTATCAGTGCACGCAGCAGCCGGTCGTCGCGCGGCGCTACATGTACGCGAAGATGATCATCGACAGCGTCCACTACTTCGCGTACGACCCGATCACGGCGCCCTCCGGCCGCGTGATCTATTACCGGATGCGCACCGACCCGAACTGCGGCTTCACGGGGCTCGAAACCGGCATCCCTTCGAACTGACGGTGCACGACATCCGGCTGCTGCGCGAGAACCCGGAAGCACTTCGTGACGGGCTGCGCCGCCGCGGGGTGCTCGACGCCTACGCTCCGCTCCTCGACCGCGCCGCCACCCTCGAGCGAGACCGCCGCACGCTGATCCAGCAGGCCGACGAGAAGAAGGCGGCGCGCAACAGCGCCTCGCAGGAAGTCGCGCGTCGCAAGAAGGCCAAGGAGGACGCTGACGCGCTCATCGCCGAGACGCGCGCCCTCGGCGACGCCATTGCGGCCCTCGAGCAGCAGCTCGCCACGGTCGAGAGCGCCCTCGAGGAGATCCTCCTCGGGCTCCCGAACATCCCGCTCGCCGCCGTCCCCGATGGCGGCGAAGAAGCCAACACGGTCGTCCGCTCCTGGGGGGAGCCGCGCCCCGCCGCCGGCGTCGTCCCGCACTGGGAGATCGGCGAGAAGCTCGGCATCCTCGACCTCGCTGCGGGCGCCAAGATCGCGGGCTCCGGCTTCATCGTCCTCCGCGGCGCCGGCGCGAAACTCGCCCGCGCGCTCATGGCCTTCATGCTCGACCTGCACACGCGCGAACACGGCTACGAGGAGACCTGGGTCCCCTTCGTCGTGAACCGGAAGAGCATGACGGGGACGGGACAGCTCCCGAAGTTCGAGGAGGACCTCTACCGCATTGCCGAGGACGACCTCTTCCTCATCCCGACGGCCGAGGTGCCGGTGACGAACCTCGAGCGCGACGAGGTGCTCGAAGCCGCCGCGCTCCCGCTCGCGCTCACCGCGTACACGCCGTGCTTCCGCCGCGAGGCCGGCGCCGCCGGGAAGGACACCCGCGGCCTCATTCGCGTGCACCAGTTCGACAAGGTGG
>Ga0315271_10000481_pt1 | contig 21962 bp, 15 predicted proteins | sample C3_top_MG_FD_204664 | JGI IMG/M metagenome (GOLD analysis project Ga0315271, IMG submission 204664) | Sediment microbial communities from Yellowstone Lake, YNP, Wyoming, USA - C3_top | ecosystem: Environmental > Aquatic > Freshwater > Lake > Sediment | place: USA: Wyoming | collected 2017-08-01
CGCCCCCCAGGAAAAGGATGCCCAGTGCGATCGCAGCGATGACCATGAACGCACCCATGTCGGGCTCGGCCAGCAGCAGCAGGCCCGTGAAGGCCAACGCAGCGGCCATCGGCGTGACGGCGCGGAAGAAGTTCTCGCGGGTATCCATCTTGCGCACCATGTAGTTGGCGGCGTACAGCGCAATGCCGAGCTTGGCCAGCTCGCTGGGCTGGAAGTTCATCAAGCCCAGCGGGATCCAGCGTCGCGCGCCGTTGACGCCCTTGCCGATCACCGGCATCAGGACCAGCACCAGCAGCACCAGGGCGGCGACGAAGAGCCACGGCGCGACCTTCTCCCACAGCGCAATCGGCAGCTGCACCACCGCCAGGGCGGCGACCAAGCCGATCGCCAGCGCCAGCGCATGGCGCGAAAGGAAATGCGTCGCCGTGTAGCGCGCGAATTTCGGGTTATCGGGCAGCGCCACCGAGGCCGAATAGACCATCACCAGGCCCAGCAGCAGCAAGCCGAGCACGACCCAGACCAGGCCCTGGTCGAAGCCGAGCGCGCGGCTGGGCCGGGCCGGCGTCGCACCGGCCCACTGACGGATCGGCAGCCGCGCGCCGTCGCCGTCGTCGCCGGCCAGGCGTGCACGCAACGCCGCCCACCAAGCCAGCGGCGACGACCAGCGCAGCGGCGGCGCGCCGATCACGCCAGCTCCCCAAACGCGCTGGCGTGGGCGTGCACCGCGGCGACGAAGACTTCGGCGCGGTGGCCGTAGTTGCGGAACATGTCCAGGCTGGCGCAGGCCGGGCTGAGCAGCACGGCGTCGCCCTCGCGGGCCTGCGCGAAGCACCACTCAGTTGCGGCGTCCAGCGTGTCGTGGCGCTGCCGCGGCACGCCGGTGGCCACCAGCGCGGCCTCGATTGCGGCCGCGTCGCGACCGATCAAAGCCACCGCGCGCGCATGCTGCTTGACCGGCGCGGCCAGCGGCGTGAAGTCCTGGCCCTTGCCCTGCCCGCCCAGGATCACAAGCAGCTTGGCGGGTGCCTTGTCGGCGCCCAGGCCCAGCAGTGCGGCGACCGTGGCGCCGACGTTGGTGCCCTTGCTGTCGTCGAAGGCCTCGACCCCGCCCACGCTGGCAACGAAGGCCAGGCGGTGCGGCTCGCCGCGGTACTCGCGCAGACCGTGCAGCATGGGCGCCAGCGCACAGCCGATGGACGTGGCCAGCGCCAGCGCTGCCAGCGCGTTGGCGGCGTTGTGGCGGCCGCGGATACGCAGCGCGTCCGCCGGCATCAGGCGCTGCAGATGCAGGTCTTCGGCGTCGGCCACCCAGCCGCGCTTGCGCGAACCCACTTCTTCGGGCGTGGCACGCACCAGCCAGGCCATGCCATTGTCGACCACCAGGCCGAAGTCACCCGGGCGCTGCGGTGCGCCCAGACCGAAACGAATCACCGCTCGCGGCACGGCCCTGGCCCTGCCCTTGGGCGGCGCACCGGGGGGCGGCAGCATCGCCTCGACCCGTGGATCATCGCGGTTGAGCACCATCACACCCTGGCTGCCGAACACGCGTGCCTTGGCAGCGGCATAGGCCTCGAGCGAGCCATGCCAGTCGAGATGATCCTGCGTGAGGTTGAGGACCGTCGCCGCGCTCGGCTCGAAGCCACGCACCGCGTCGAGTTGAAAGCTCGATAGCTCGAGGACCCAGACGTCGGGCAGCGGCGCCGGCGCGCCGTGTGCGGCCACGGCGCCGAGCGCGGCACTCAATGTGTCAAGCATCGTCGGCCCGATATTGCCGGCCCGCGCGACGCGCAGGCCGCAGCGCTCGACCAGCAGGGCCGTCAACGCCGTGGTGGTGGTCTTGCCGTTGGTCCCGCTGATGGCGATGACGCGCGGCGCGTAGCCCCGATCGTGCTTCAGGTCGGCCAGCGCGCGCACGAACAGGTCGAGCTCGCCCTGCACGGCGATGCCCCGTGCACGTGCTGCAGCGAGCAGCGCGGCGATGCGCTCGTCGTTCGGCGCCAGGCCCGGGCTCTTCAGCACCAACTGGGCATCTTGCAGCGCATCGGCGCCCAGCGCACCGCCGAACGGCACCGCTGCCGGCGCGGCCATGGCCAGCGCCGCGGCCTGTGGCGCAGCGGCGCGTGAGTCCCAGACACGCACGCTCGCCCCGTGGCTGGCACACCAGGCGGCCATCGCCAGGCCCGACTCACCGAGGCCGAGGACAAGAACGGACAGGCCGCGCAAATGATTCATCTCGGCTCCAGCCGGGCCGCCCCGAGGGAGCCGAGCGCCCCCCTGGGGGGTCGCGAACGAAGTGAGCTGGCGGACACCATCAGCGCAGTTTGAGACTCGCCAGTCCGACCAGGCACAGCAGCATGGTGACGATCCAGAAACGGATCACGACCTGCGTTTCACGCCAGCCCGATTTCTCGAAGTGGTGGTGCAGCGGCGCCATCTTGAACAGTCGCAGGCCAGTGCCTGTCTGTCGCTTGGTCCACTTGAACCAGCCGACCTGCAGCATCACGGACACCGCTTCGGCGACGAAGATGCCGCCCATGATCGCCAGCACGATCTCCTGGCGCGTGATCACGGCGATGGTGCCCAGCGCGCCGCCGAGCGACAGCGCACCGACGTCGCCCATGAAGACCTGTGCCGGATGGGCGTTGAACCAAAGAAAGGCCAACCCTGCGCCGGCCATCGCGGCGCAGAAGATCAGCAGCTCGCCGGCGCCAGGAATGTAGGGGAACAGCAGGTACTTGCTGTAGACCGAGCTGCCGACCACGTAGGCGAATACGCCCAGCGCCGAACCGACCATCACCACCGGCATGATGGCCAGGCCGTCCAGGCCGTCGGTGAGGTTGACCGCGTTGCTGGCGCCGACGATGACCAGGTACGTCAGGATGATGAAGCCCCACACGCCGAGCGGGTAGCTGATGGTCTTGAAGAACGGCACCAACAGGTCGGCGTTGGGCGGCAGCGCGGTCGAGAAGCCGCTTTGCACCCAGCGCACGAAGAGCTGGAAGACGCGCAAGTTGGAACTCTCGGAGACCGCGAAGCACAGGTAGAACGCGGCGACCAGCCCGATCACCGATTGCCAGAAATACTTCTCGCGCGAGGGCATGCCCTCGGGATTCTTGTGCACCACCTTGCGCCAGTCGTCGACCCAACCGATGGCACCGAAGCCGAAGGTCACCAGCATCACGATCCAGACGAAGCGGTTGCTCCAGTCGAACCACAGTAGCGTCGAAACACCGATCCCGATCAGCACCAGCACGCCGCCCATGGTCGGCGTGCCGCTCTTGGCGATGTGGGCCTGCACGCCGTACTCGCGAATTGGCTGGCCGATCTTCATCTCGGCCAGGCGGTTGATGACCCAGGGCCCGAAGGCCAGGCCAATCAGGAGCGCCGTCAATGCCGCCAGCACGGCGCGAAACGTCAGGTACTGGACCACGCGCAGGAAGCCCAGATGCTCGGGGTAATGGCCTTGCAGCCACTGGGCCAGGCTGAGCAGCACTACGCGTTCTCCATCGTCGTCAAAGCCTGCACCACGCGCTCCATGGCCATGAAGCGCGAGCCCTTGACCAGCACCGATGCGGCAGCCGGCAGCTCGGCGTGGGCCGCGATCAGTGCTGGCACATCGGTGAAATGCCGGGCCTGGTTTCCGAACGCACGCACGGCATGCGCGCTCTGCGGCCCGGCACACCACAGATGGTCGATGCCGCGCTCGCGCGCATAGGCGCCGACCTCGGCGTGGAACCCCGGCCCGCGCTCGCCGACCTCGCCCATGTCACCGAGCAGCAGCAGACGCGGCGCCTGCATGGCAGTCAGCAAGTCGATCGCGGCAAGCACCGAATCGGGGTTGGCGTTGTAGCTGTCGTCGACCAGCGCAACTCGCGCGCCGTGCAGCGAAGCCGATTTCAATTGCGAGCGGCCCTGCACGGGAACGAAGGCTTCGAGCCCGCGCTTGACGGCGGCCAGCGGTGCACCGGCGGCCAGAGCGCAGGCGGCGGCGGCGAGCGCGTTCTTGACGTTGTGCCGGCCGGCCAGTCGCAACGCCAGCGCGCACGAACCCGCAGGCGTGTGCAGCACCAGCGCCCAATGCTCGCCGGCCTGACCGCTGACCCACAGCGCATCGGTGGTGATGTCGGCCGTGCCTCGCAGCGCAAAGGTCAATTGCGGGCGTGTGCCCGCCAACTGGTGCCACAGCGGCGCGTGCTCGTCGTCGGCCGGGTAGACCGCGGTACCGGCCGTACCCAAGGCCTGGATCACGGCGCCGTTTTCGCGCGCGACGGCCTCGACACTGGCCAAGAATTCCTGGTGCTCGCGCTGCGCGTTGTTCACCAGCGCGATGGTCGGCTGCGCGATCCGGGCCAGCAGCGCGATCTCGCCCGGGTGGTTCATGCCCAGTTCGACCACCGCCGCACGGTGCCACGCGCTGTCATCCTGGCGCAGGCGCAACAGCGTGAGCGGCACGCCGATGTGGTTGTTGTAGTTGCCCTCGGTGGCGAAGGCCGCGTCGCCGAGCCAGGCCCGCAGGATCGCCGAGATCATCTGCGTCACCGTAGTCTTGCCGTTGCTGCCGGTGACGGCGATCAGCGGCAGGGCAAAGCGCGCGCGCCAGGCGGCGGCGACCTGTTCGAGGGCCTGCTGGGTATCGGCGACTTGCAGCCCGGGCAGGCCAGCTGCGCTCAAGCCACGCTGCGCCAAGGCGGCCACGGCTCCCTTGAGCTTGGCCGCGGCCAGCATGTCGTGGCCGTCGAAACGCTCACCTTTCAAGGCAACGAACAGGTCGCCGGCGCGTAGCGTGCGGGTGTCGCTGTGAATCCGCGTCACGACGGTCGCGCCGTCGCCGACCAGCGTCGAGCCGGGCAGCAGGGCGTGCGCCTGGGCCAGGGTCATCATGCGGCGGCCCTTTGCGCCAGCGCCGATGTGGCTTGCGCCAGATCGGAGAACGGCTGCTTCACGCCGGCGATCTCCTGGTAGTCCTCGTGGCCCTTGCCGGCAATCAGGATCACGTCGTTGGGCATTGCCCGCGCCGTGGCCGCGGCGATCGCCTCGCTTCGGTCCTCGACCACGCTCACGTGCGAGCGCTCGGCGTCCATGCCGGCCGCGATGTCGACCAGGATCGCCGCCGGCGGTTCGCCGCGCGGGTTGTCGCTGGTGATGATCACTTGGTCGGCACCGCGCGCGGCGATGGCGCCCATCAGCGGCCGCTTCGTCGCGTCGCGGTTGCCGCCGCAGCCGAACACACACCACAGCTGGCCGCCGCGCGCGGTGGCCAGCGGACGCAACGCCTGCAACGCCTTCTCCAGCGCGTCGGGGGTGTGGGCGTAGTCGACCACCACCTCGGGCAGTGCAGGGTCGGCGCGAAGCCGGGCGCCGGGCCGCCCCAAGCCGGCTTCGCCCCCGCTCGGCGGAGTAGTCGCCGTACGCGGCGAACGGGGTGCCCTGATTTCTACGCGCTGCATGCGCCCCGGAACCGGGGTGAGCTGCGGCACGACTGACGCGGCATCGGCCAGCGACACCCCAAGCGCGCGCAGGCCGCCGATCACGGCCAGCAGGTTGCTGGCGTTGTAGTCGCCGATCAAGGTGCTGCGCACGGCGACGGATTGCCCGGCCTCATGCAATTCGAAGGCCAGGCCGCCCTCGACATAAGCGAGGGCCTGCGCGCGAATGCGCGCCGCGCCACGCACCGAGTAGGTCCAGACATCGAGCGGCTTGCCGGCCAGTTCGCGTGCCAACGCCGCACCACGTTCGTCGTCGACATTGACCACCGCGGCGCGCAGCCCGGGCCAATCGAAAAGTTGGCGTTTGGCTGCCCAGTATGTGTCCATCGTGCCGTGGTAGTCGAGGTGGTCGCGCGTGAAGTTGGTGAACAACACCACCACGATGCGCAGCGCCGCCAGACGCTGTTCGACGATGCCGATCGACGAGGCTTCGATCGCGCAGGCCTTAAACCCTCCGTCGGCAAACACGCGCAGCGCCGCATGCAGCACGACCGGGTCGGGCGTGGTCAGGCCCGTGAACTCGATCTGCGCGGCGCGGTCGGGCTGCGGCGGCTGGCCAATCCCCAGTGTGCCGACGAAAGCACAGCGCCGGCCCAGCAACGACAGCGCCTGCGCCACCCACCATGCAGTCGAGGTCTTGCCGTTGGTGCCTGTCGTGGCAATCATCTCGAGGACTCGGCTCGGCTGCTCGAAGAAGGCATCCGCGATCGGACCGGTGGCAGCCTTGAGCCCCGGTAGCGAAGCAATGCGCGCATCGTCGAAGGCAAAGCCTTCGAGCCCCTCGCGCTCGACCAGGCAGGTGGTGGCCCCCGCTGTCAACGCGTTGGTCACGAAGCGCCGGCCGTCGGTGGCGGCGCCGGGCCAGGCGATGAAGCCGTCTCCGGCGCGGATCTTGCGGCTGTCGCTGCTGATGGTGCCGGTGACCCACGAGCGCAACCAGCGCGCGGCGGCATCGGCGGATCTGAGCGCGGTGACGGTCACGGTCAGAAGCTTTCCTGTACGGCCGTGGCCACGATCTGCGGCTTGACGTCCAGGTCGGGCGGTACGCCGAGTGTGCGCAAGGTCTGCTGCACGACTTGGCTGAATACCGGCGCGGCCACATCGCCGCCAAAGTACATGCCGTTGCCTGGCTCGTCGATCATGACTGCGACGACGATGCGCGGCCTGTCGATCGGCGCCATGCCGACGAACCAGGCCCGGTACTGGTCGCTGGTGTAGGCCTTGCCTTCTTGCTTGCGTGCGGTGCCGGTCTTGCCGCCGACCGAGTAGCCGATGGTCTGCGCCTTCGGTGCCGTGCCGCCGGGGCCGGCCGCCAGGCGCAGCATCTCGCGTACCGCGCGCGCGGTGGCGGGGCTGAGCACATGAATGCCTGCCTGCGGCGCCGCCTGTCCAAGCATCGACACCGGCATCACCTCGCCATCGCGCGCAAACACGGTGTACGCGTGCGCGAGCTGGAACAGGCTGGTCGACATGCCATAGCCGTAACTCATCGTCGCCTGTTCGATGGGCCGCCAGCTCTTGTACGGCCGCAGCCTGCCGGTGACCGCGCCCGGAAACTGCAACTGCGGCTTCTGGCCGAAGCCGACCTGCGTGAACAGCTCCCACATCTCGCGCGGCTGCATCTGCATCGCCATCTTCACGGCACCGACGTTGCTCGATTTCTGGATCACTTCGGCCACTGTCAGCGTGCCGTGGGGGTGGGCGTCGTGGATCGTGCTGCTGCCGATGGTCACCGAGCCAGGCGCGGTCTGGATCAACGTGGTCGGCGTGACCCGGCCGGTTTCCATGGCCCAAGCCGCAATGAACGGCTTGATCGTCGAGCCGGGTTCGAAGGTGTCGGTCAGGGCGCGGTTGCGCAGCTGCTTGCCGGTCAGGTTGCGCCGATCGGCCGGGTTGAAGCTCGGGTAGTTGGCCAGGGCCAGCACTTCGCCGGTCTGCACGTCGAGCACCACCACGCTGCCGGCCTTGGCCCTGTGCTCGGCCACAGCGTCGCGCACCCGCTGGTAGGCGAAGAACTGCACCTTGGCATCGATCGCCAGGCCGATGTCCTGGCCGTTGCTGGCATCCACCTGCTCGCCGATGGCCTCGACCACGCGACCCAGGCGATCCTTGACCACCGTGCGCGAGCCGTCGCGGCCCTGCAGTTCGGTCTGGAACGCCAGCTCGATGCCCTCCTGACCATGGTCCTCGACGTCGGTGAAGCCCACCAGATGTGCCGCCGATTCGCCCTCGGGGTATTTGCGGCGGTACTCGCGGGTTTCGTAGATGCCCTTGATGCCCAGGGCCTGGACCTGCTGCCAGACGGTTTCGTCGACCTGGCGCTTGAGCCAGGCGAAGCGGGCGTTGGGGTCAGCCAGCTTTTTCTCCAGCTCGGCCGGCGCGACGACGAGCAGCCTGGCCAGTTGGCGCCTTTGCTCCTTGCTGGCCTGCACGTCCTTCGGGATGGCCCAGATCGACGGCACCGAGACCGAGGTCGCCAGCAGCGCGCCGTGGCGGTCGGTGATGCGCCCGCGCAAGGCAGGCAGCTCGAGTTCGTGCGCGTAACGCTTCTCGCCCTGGTCGAGATAGAACTGGTTGCCGACGATCTGGATGTGGACCGCGCGGCCGAGCAGCACGCACGAGCCCAGGCCCACCAGGGCGACCAGGAACTTGCTGCGCCAGGGCGGCGTCTTCGATGCCAGCAGCGGGCTCGACGAGTAGCTGACGCTGCGCGCCGCGGCGCCGCGCTTGCGCCGACCGATCACTTGCCGACCCCCGCGGCCGCGCCATCATGCACATACACCGTGACCGCCGGCGTGGCAGTGCGCATGGCCAGTTTTTCGCGCGCGCTACGTTCGACGCGCAGGCTGGTGGCCTGGCCTTCGCGCTCGGCTTCGAGGCGCTTGCCCTCGGCGTCGAGTCGGGCGCCGTCGTCCTTGGCCTTGTCGAGTTCGGCGAACAGGCGCCGCGCGTCGTAGGCGGTGCGCACCAGAAACAGGCTGCTCAGCAGTAGCGCCAGTGCAAGCAAGAAGTTGACCCGCGTCATGCGACCTCGGTGCGCTCGGCGACGCGAAGAATGGCCGAGCGGCTGCGCGCGTTGGCCGCGACTTCGGCCGCGCTCGGCTTGATGCGCGCCAGCGCGTTCAAACGCACCGGGCGTGGCGCCGCGAACGGCGCGCGACGGTCGAACTCGCTCTTGCTTTCGCGTGCGATGAAGGTCTTGACGATACGGTCCTCGAGTGAATGGAACGCGATCACGGCCAGGCGTCCTTGGGGTTTCAACAATCCGAGCACTTCGCTCAGGACCTGTTCGAGGGCCTCGAGCTCAGCGTTGACGAAAATCCGAAGAGCTTGAAACGTGCGCGTTGCAGGGTCCTGGCCCGCTTCGCGGGTGCGCACCGCACGAGCCACGAGTTGGGAAAGCTCGAGCGTGGTGCGAACGGGATGCCCGCTCTCGCGCCGAGCAACAAGCGCCTTTGCAACCTGGACAGCAAACCGTTCTTCGCCATAGTCGCGTATCACCTCACTGATGGCGCGTTCATCGGCGCGGGCCAAAAAATCCGCGGCACTCTCGCCGCAGGTCGGATCCATGCGCATGTCCAGCGGGCCGTCGAAACGAAAACTGAAACCGCGCCCCGGGTTGTCGATCTGCGGCGAACTCACGCCCAGGTCGAGCAGCACGCCGTCCACCGCACGAATGGCCATTGAACCCAAGACTTGCGAAAGCCCGTTGAAGTTGGCGTGATGGATTGAAAACCGCGAATCGTCGATCCGCGTGACACCGGCAAGCGCCGCGGCCACGGCTTCGGGGTCGCGGTCCAGCGCCACCACGCGGGCATCGCTTGCCAGGCGCTGCAACAGCAAACGCGAATGACCACCTCGGCCGAATGTGCCGTCGACATAGGTGCCCGAAGGTGAGGTCACCAGCGCGTCGATCGCTTCGTGGAGCAAGACGGTGTGGTGTTGCCATGCTGCTGCGTTCACCCCGCCCTCACATCACGTGGTCGCGCAACACATCGGGCATGCCGGCGGCCAGCACACTGGCCTCGTGTGCGTCGTGGCGCGCCTTGTCCCACAGCTCGAAACGAGAACCCATTCCCAGCAGCAGCACGTCGCGCTCCAGGCCGGCCCATTCGCGCAGTTCGGGTGCGATCAGCACACGCGAGCCGGCGTCGATCTGCACATCCATCGCACTGCCGATGAAAATCCGGCGCCAGTCCTCTGCCGAGATCGGCAGCGTCAGCAGCTTGGCGCGAAACGTCTCCCAGGCCGGGCGCGGAAAGATCAGCAGGCAGCGTTTGGGGTGCTTGGTGATGGTCAGCTTGTCGTCCGCCACCGCGTTCAGGATGTCACGATGCCGGGCAGGCACGGTCATGCGGCCCTTGCCGTCGAGGAACAGTCCTGCGCCACCCTGAAACACCGAATCGCTCACTAACCCCCCACTTATTGCCACTTTTCTCCACTTTAGCGGAGGGCAAGGGGGGCGGTCAACCTAGAGCTAAAGAAAAATCAATCAAATCAAGTACTTACACACGACTTCTCAGTAGAGTTTTTGAACTGGTATTCGTTCAAAAACAATGACATGAGAGCGATACCGAAAGTGATTCCTCAGCTGATACACGCATCTCGGGGGTTTCCAGGATATGCCGTGTCCGCGGGCGAGAATCGCCGCTTCTACGCAGTCAGGTACGAACCATGACCCTGTTGATTCTCGGACTCGTGCTCTTTCTGGGTGTGCATTCGGTGCGCATCGTCGCCGACGACTTTCGCAGCGCCCAAATCAGGCGGCTCGGCGAGAACGGCTGGAAGGCTCTGTACAGCGTGGCCTCGATCGCCGGCTTCGCGCTCATCGTCTGGGGCTACGGCGTGGCGCGCCAGCAGCCATCGGCGCTGTGGACCACGCCAGTCCAGGTGTTGCACGCGGGCACGCTGCTGATGCTCGTGTCCTTCGTGTTGCTCGCCGCAGCCTATGTTCCCGGCAACGGCATCAAGGCCCGCCTGCACCATCCGATGGTGCTCAGCGTGAAGGTCTGGGCCCTGGCCCACTTGCTGGCCAACAACTCGCTGGCCGATGTGCTGCTGTTCGGCAGTTTCCTGGTCTGGGCGGTATTCAGCTTTCGCGCCGCAAGGGCGCGCGATCGGGCGGCCAACACGATCGGTGCAGCGGGCGCGCTGTCGCGCACGCTGGCCACCGTGGCCGTCGGCACCACCGCCTGGGCCGTGTTTGCGTTCTGGGCGCATGCGGCATTGATCGGCGTGAGCCCGTTCGCCTGACCGCTGCACGGCCTTCGCCCAGACACAGAACGCGTCGCGGCAGCCGGCCTTGCGCGGCCATGGCGGCCTGGCGCGTAGTCCAGAATAGGGCACACGGCAACTCCCGGCCCTCGCGCACCGTGCGAGGCATTCGCATGACTGAGATCCGCGCGCCCCACAGGCCACTGCAGATGGGCATCCTCGGCTGCGCCAACATCGCCAGGCAGTTCGCACGCGACGTGGCCAGCAGCCCGGCGGTGCGCATCGTTGCCGTCGCCAGCCGCAACGCCGACACCGCGAAGGCCTTTGCCGCCGCGTTCGGCATCGGCCGCCACCATGGCGGCTACGAGGCGCTGCTGGCCGACGCCGGTGTCGAGGCGATCTACCTGCCGCTGCCCAACAGCCTGCATGCCGAGTGGGCAATCAAGGCCCTGGCGAGCGGCAAGCATGTGCTGTGCGAGAAGCCACTGGCGCTCGGCCTGAAGCAGGCGCAGGCCATGTTCGAGGCCGCCAACACCCACCACGTCATGTTGCTCGAGGCGTATCCGTACTACTTTCAGCCGCAGACCAGCGCCATGCTGGCGCTGCTGCGCGAGGGGGCCATCGGCGCCGTGCGCTCGGTGCAGGCCAGCTTCGGCTTCACAGTGGCCAACCCGCAAAGCAACATCCGCATGAATGCCGACCTGGGCGGCGGCGCATTGCTCGACGCAGGCAGCTACCCGTTGAGCCTGATACGCCTGGTCATGGGCGGCGCACCGCAGCGCGTGCTGGCCCACGCGAACTGGGCCGACGGCGGTGTCGACCTGAGGATGATGGCAACGCTGACGTATGCCGACGGCCGCCGCGCACAGATGTCGTGCGCGATGGACGTGGCCAACCACCGCCGCGCCATGATCGTCGGCGCGAACGGCGCGATCGAAACCGAATTCCTGAATCACACCAGCACGCAGGCCGGAGGCCACCCCTGGGGCTACTTGCCGAGCCTGCTGCGCGTACGCCGTGGCATCGCCAACACGATCCCGTTCGAAACCATCAGCGCCGGCACGGGGAGCGGTTTTCGCTTTGCCGCCGAGGCCTTCGCCAAGGTGGTCGCCGCGCGGGACTTCGCGGCCATTGGCCGCGCCGCCGAGGCCAGCCTGGACATCGCCGCGGCGCTCGAAGCGCTGGCGCGCAGCGCGCGCGCAGGCCAGGCCGTGGAGCTGCCGGCGCGGGCCGGCTGATTCGGCGCTGCGCGTCAGGCGCCGTTTGCCGCCGCGTGCACGGTGCCCCACACCGCGTCCCAGTCGGCCCCCGCCATGTCAGTGACGCTGCCGCCGGCGGCGAAGAACTTGTTCGGAATCTGGAAGAACGCCAGCATCAGACCACCCTTGGGCGACCAGGCGCTGTGGCGGCTGCCGGCGGGACGCCAGATAAATTGACCGGACTTGCATTCGATGCCTTCGTCGGGGCCGCCGCGGTCGACCAGGTGGCCTTCGATGACCCAGGTCTGCTCGATCAACACGTGCTCGTGATCTGGCAGCGTCGCGCCGGGTGCCATGCGCATCAATGAGCTGGCCAGGCCGCTGGCGCGGTCGAACAGCAGGGTCTTGATTTCGATGCCCGGGTAACGTGTGGTCTGCCAGGGCAGCGTGTCGACATCGACCAGGCGCGAAGCCAGCGGGCCCAAAGAGCCATGGGCGGCAACATGGGGTGTGAGGGCAGTGGTCATGGCAGAGGCTCCAGGCTGGCAAATCAAGCCGGTGCGGCGCGCATGCGGCGTGTGAGCGCGCCAGCTGCACGCTTGGCGGCGCGCCAGACGTAGCGCAGCAGGACCACGGTCAGCAGGGCCTCGACCAGCGTGACGACGAAGGCGAAGAACGGGTTCCAGCGCGCCTCGCGGGCATGGAACTTGGCCAGCGCGCGATCGCGCGAAATCTCGATCGAGTCGTAGAAGCTCGGGATCACGAGCAAAGTGAGCAAGGTCGCGGTGATCGTGCCGCCGATGATGGCCACCGCCATCGGGCGGTAGAACTCGCTGCCCTCGCCGATGCCGATGGCCACCGGCAGCATGCCGGCGATCAGGGCAAAGGTGGTCATCAGGATCGGGCGCAGGCGCTTCCTGCCGGCAATCATCAGCGCCTCTTCGCGCTCGACGCCCGCGGCCTCCTGCACCCGCGTCGCATCGAGCAGCAGGATCGCGTTCTTGGCCACCAGCCCCATCAGCATGATCACGCCGATGAAGCTCATCAGGTTGAGCGTGCCCCCGGTCAGCAGCAGCGCCAGCACGACACCGATCAGCGACAGCGGCAACGACAGCATCACCGGCAGCGGCGCGGTGAACGAGCCGAACTGCACGACCAGGATCAGGTACATCAGCGCCACGCCGTAGAGCAGCGCGGTAGCCATCGAGCCGAACACCTGCTGCTGGTCGCGCGAGGCGCCGGCCAGCTCGATGCCGTAGCCGGGCGGGAAGTCGATCGCCTTGGCTAGCTTGAGCGCATCGGCAGTGACCTCGCCCGATGAGCGCCCCTGTGCGTTGGCCGAGACCGAGATCGTGCGCTTGCCGTCGGCATGCTGAATTTGGCTCGGGCCCTTGCCGATGGTGACGGTGGCGATCTGGTCCAGCGGCACGATGCGCCCGCTGCCTGCCACGGCGATCGGCAGGCGTTCGATATTGCTCGCATCGACTCGGTCTTCGGGCGCCAGGCGCACGGCCACGTCGCGGGTTTCGCCGGTCGGGTCGACCCAGTCGCCGACCTCGACACCGGCAAAGGCCACGCGCAACGCCTGCGCTGCGTCGGCCGCCGAGATGCCCAGCGCGTTGGCCAGGCCGCGGTCGAGTTCGATCTTCAATTCGTCCTGCGGGTCCTGTTCCGACAGGCCGACGTCAACCGCGCCCGGCACCTGGCGCAACTGGGCCATGTAGGCGTTGGTGATCTCCAGCAGCTTGCGTGAATCAGCGCCGTTGAAGCGGATCTGCACCGGTTTTTGCGCGCCCATGTTGAAGTCTTCGAGGACGGTGTACTCGGCGCCGACCAGCCGCGCGGTCAATGCACGAAGGTCTTTCGCGATCGCGATGTGCGTGCGTTTCCTCATGTTGCTCTTGCCGATGTCGACATACACGCGCCCACCGCCCGGGTTGACGAAGCTGTTGGTCGCCTTGGTCTCAGGCAGCGTGCGCGCCAGTGCCGCGACACTCTCGACCTTGGCCCGCGCGTAGACCAGGCTCGACGACGACGGTGTGCGCACGTCAATGGCCAGCAGGCCGGCGTCGGAAGCGGGCAGGAAACTCGAGCCGCCGAACTTGACGTGCAAGGCCAGCGCGCCAGCCAGGCTGCCGATGGCGATCAGGAACATCCAGCGCCGGTGGTGCAGTGCCCAGGCGATGACGCGGCCATAGCGGTCAGCCTGGTGGTCGAACCAGCGGTTGAATCGCTGCAGCACCAGGCTGATGCCGTGCCTGGGCGCCTGGTGGTGACCCGGCGGGTCGCCCCAGTAGGCCGAGAGCATCGGATCGAGCGTGAACGAGATGAACAGGCTGACCAGCACCGAGGCCACCACCGTCACGCCGAAGGGCCGGAACCATTCGCCCGAGACACCCGGCATGAATGCCACCGGCGCAAACACAGCGACGATAGAAAACGTGGTCGCGGCCACCGCCAGTCCGATTTCGGCCGTGCCGTTCAGGGCCGCCGTGCGCCGGTCTTCGCCGCGCTCCATGTGGCGCACGATGTTCTCGCGCACGACGATGGCGTCGTCGATCAGCACACCGATAGCCAGCGACAGGCCCAACAGGCTCATGAAGTTGAGCGTGAAGCCGGCCAGCCAGACGGCGATGAAGGCCGCAATCACCGAGGTCGGCAACGACAGCGCGGTGATCAGCGTCGAGCGCCAGGAGTTGAGGAAGATGTAGACCACGAACACCGTCAGCCCGGCGCCGAAGATCAGCGCATGAACCACGTTGTCCAAGCTGTTCTGCGCGTCGACGCCGCCGTCCTGCGTGATCTCGAGCGTGGTACCCGCGGGCAGCGACTTGCTGATCTCGGCATGCAGCTTGCGAACGCCAGCGGCCACGCTGACGGTGCTGGCGTCACGTGAGCGCGTGATCGACAGGCCGACGTTAGGCCGGCCGTTGCGCATCGAATAAGTGGTCAGCTCGGCGAAGGCGTCCTGCACCGAAGCCACCTGCCCCAGGCGCAGCAACTCGTTGCCGCGGTGGCGGATCACGACCTGCTCGAACTCGGCCGGCGCTTCGATGCGCCCGACCAGGCGGATGCTCTGGTCTTCGAGCGCACCGCGCACCTTGCCCACTGGCGCGGTGGTGTTCTGCGCGCGCAAGGCGTTGACGATTTCGGTGACCGAGATCGAGTACTCGCGCAGTTTCTCGGCGTGCAGCAGCACCGACAGCTCGCGCCGCAGCGCTCCGTTGACATTGACCGTGGCCACGCCAGGGATGCCGCGAAACTGGTCGGACAGTTCGTCTTCGGCCAGGCGCGAGATTGCGGCGTGGTTCTGGCTCGTCGACGACAGGGCCAGCTGCACGATCGGCTGTGCCGCCGGATCCAGCCGGGTCAGCACCGGCTCGCGGATTTCGCTCGGCAGCTTGTGCCGCACGCTGCCGATGGCATTGCGCACCTCGTCGGCGGCTTCGATCATGTTCTTGTCGAAGTTGAAGATCATCAGTACCCGCGCGTTGCCCTCGCTGGCGGTGGAGCGAACCTGGTCGACGCCGCTGATCGTCTGCAGCGACTTCTCGATGCGGTTGATAACCTCGCGTTCGACCGAATCGGGCGACGCGCCGGGGTACGGCACGTTGACCACCAGCACCGGTTGCTCGACGTCGGGGATCTGGTTCACGCGCAGCTTGGTCAGCGCCAGCAAACCCAGACTCATCAGCGCGATGATGATCACGACCGTCGCCACCGGCCGCTTGATGCTGAAGTCGGACAGGAACATGGATGACTCCTACTTCGCCGCCGTGGCTGCCGCAGCGCCGGCCGGCAACGCCTTGGCCAACTCGACCTTCTGGCCTTCGATCAGCGTGCCGCCGGGGTTGCGCAGGATCACTTCGCCACCGGCCAGGCCGCCTTTGACGGGGTACTCGCCGCGGCGCTCGTCGCGCTCGCCGAGCGTGACCGCCGTCCTGGCAATGCGCCCGTCTTGCACGCGCCAGACGGCCGCCTGCGCACCATCGCGCACGATAGCGCTTTCCGAAAGCAGCAGCACGCTCGCCGCAGCGCCTTCGATGCGGCCTTCGGCATACAGGCCGGCCACGCGCGGTGCCTTACCTGCATCGACGAAGTCGACGATCAACTCGACCTGCCGCGTGGTCGCGTTGGCCGCTGCGTCAATGCGCCGCACCTTGCCGTTGAACTGCACGTCAGGAAAACCGTTGACGCTGAACGTCACCGCCTGGCCGACCTTGATCTCGTGCATGCGGTCGGCCGACACCTGGCCCTCAAAGCGCATGCCCTTCGGGTCGATCACCTTGACCAGTTCCTTGCCGACGGCCGCCGTGTCGCCAACCGAGGCCTTGCGTTCGCTGACCACGCCGTCGAACGGCGCCCGCACTTCGGTGCGCCGCAATTGCTGCTGCGCGCTGGCCACGCGCGAGCGCGACGCCACCAGTTCGCTTTGCGCACTGTTGCGCCGCACCTCGGCGTCTTCCAGCGCCTGTATCGAGGTCATGCCCTGGCCTTGCAGCGTCTTCAAGCGCTGCACCGAGCGCTCGGCCTGCTCGAAGGCCTGCTCGGCTGCGCGCGCGGAGGCATCGGCCGATTGCAGCGACTCGCGGATCGCGGTGTCGTCAAGCCGCATCAGCAGGTCGCCGCGCCTGACCGGCTCGCCGTTGTCCTTCACTACCTGCGTCACCACCGCTGCGACCTCGGCGCGCAGGTCGGCGCGCTTCTCGGGCTGCACCGAGCCGGTGATCACCGGCCCACCGCCCGCGGCACCGACGGCCACCGTGCGCAGGTCTTCGGGCGAGAGCAGCAGTACCGGCGCCGAAGCGGCTGCAGCGGATGCCGCCTTGCCGGCCGCCTTCGTGGCGCTGGCGACCGGGTCACCGCTCCGGCCACAAGCCGCCAGCGCAATCGCAGCCACCACGCTGGCGAACAGGTGAAATCGCAACATCGACTCAACTCCAAAATGATTGCTCGCGCCTGCCGGCGCGACGAGGTCGCAAGCTTACCCGTGCGGGCGCACAGTCCGCGGGCCATGCGACGAGTCAACAGTAGCGCGGCGCCAGTGGCGGGCGACTCCCCTGAAGCAGCGAGTACGGCCCGATCCCCGGCGGTTTCCGAGATCCGGCCCTTCAACGCGACCCGCTGCGCAGCACCACGACAGCCTGCGCGGGAACGCTCAGTGGTTGCCGCGCCGACGGCGTGTGGCCGAGGCCGAGCTCGTCGCTGCTGTCGAGCGCCACCTGCCAATCGCCCCGCGCCAGGGTGAAGGGCTGCGCATTCGCTTCGGGGTTGAAGGCGATCAGCAGGTGACTGCAGCCCAGATGCAGCTGGGTCCCGTCATTCGGCGAGGCATCGATACGGCAAGCAAAGGCGTACTGGCCCGCCTCGTGCCAATCGTGTATCTGCATCTCGTGTCCGGCTGGCGCAAGCCAGATGAGACTGAGTTCGCCTTGCGCGCAGGGCGCGTTCTGGAACCAGCGTTCGTGGCGCAGCGCGGGTTCCTCGCGGCGCAGGGCCAGCACGCGCTGTACGAAGTCAAGCAGCCCACGGTCGGCATGCTGCCAATCGATCCAGCCCGTCGGGTTGTCCTGGCAGTAGGCGTTGTTGTTGCCCTGCTGGCTGTTGCCGATTTCGTCGCCGGCGTTGAGCATGGGCGTGCCCTGTGCCAGCAGCATCGTGGCCAGCATGGCTCGCTGCACGCGCGAGCGCATGCGCAGGATCGCGCTGTCGGTGGTCGGCCCTTCGACGCCGAAGTTGGCGGCGACCTCGTCGTCACGCCCGTCGCGGTTGTTCTCGCCGTTGGCCTGGTTGTGCTTGCTGGCATAAGTGACCATATCGGCGAGCGTCAAGCCATCGTGCGCGGCGATGAAGTTCACGCTCGCCAGCGGGCTGCGCCGGGCGTGGTGAAAAAGGTCGCTCGATGCCGTGAAGCGGCGTGCAAACTCACCGCGGCCGACGCCGCGGTTGAGCCAGTAGCGGCGCACGCTGTCGCGGAACTTGTCGTTCCACTCCAGCCAGCGGCCAGGGAAACGGCCGACCTGGTAGCCACCGGGGCCGGCGTCCCAGGGCTCGGCAATCAGGCGCGTGCGCGCCAGGATCGGGTCTTGCGCCAGCGCGGCGAAGAACGCGGCGTGGGCGTCGTAGCCGTGGCGCGTTCGCCCGAGCACGGGCGCCAGGTCGAAGCGAAAGCCATCGACGCCCATCTCATGAGCCCAGTAGCGCAGCGAATCGAGCACGAACTGGGCCACCCGCGGATGCTCGACATTGAGCGTGTTGCCGCAGCCGCTGTGGTTTTCGTAGCGGCTCTTGTCGTCCTGCGCCAGCTGGTACCAGCTGGCGTTGTCCAGGCCGCGCATCGACAGCGTCGAGCCCTCTTCACCGCCCTCGGGGGTGTGGTTGTAGACCACGTCGAGCACGACCTCGAGGCCATGCTCGTGCAGCGTGGCCACCATCTGGCGGAACTCCGCGGCCACCGCGCTCGGATCGCTCTTGTTGCCGGCGGCAAAGCGCGGGTCGGCGCAGAAGAAGCCCAGCGTGTTGTAGCCCCAGTAATTGGTCAGGCCCCGGTGCGGCAGCGCCGGCTCGTCGAGGTGGTACTGGATCGGCAGCAACTCGAGCGTGGTCACGCCCAGGGCCTTGAAGTACGCGATCGCCACCGGGTGGGCGAGGCCGGCAAAGGTGCCACGCAGCGCAGGCGGCAGGCCGGGCAATCCCTTGCCGAAACCCTTGACGTGTACTTCGTAGAGCACCACGTCGCGGGCCGCCACGCGCGGCGCGTTGTGCCAGCCTGGCGCGGCCTGCGGCGGCGCAACCACGCGGGCCTTCAGCGCATGCAGCGTGTTGTCGTGCGTGTCGAAGGATCGGCTGCCATCAGGGTGGCCGACTTCGTAGCCATGGTGTTCGGCACGCCAGCTGAAGTCGCCGACGATCTCGCGCGCCCAGGGGTCGAGCAGCAGCTTGTGGGCGTTGAAACGGTGGCCGTGCTCGGGCGCGTACGGTCCATGGGCACGCAGGCCATAGATCAGGCCGGGCCCCACGCCGTCGAGGAAGCCGTGGAACACGCCGCCGTCCGGGCCATGCAGCGTGTAGCGCTTCAATTCGCGGGCGCCGGAGGCATCGAACAGGCACAGCTCGATGCGCTGGGCGTGCTCGGAGAAGACGGCAAAGTTGACGCCGCCGTCCCGGGCCAGCGCGCCAAAGGGCTCGGCGCGGCCGGGGCTCAGCAGTTCGGGTAGTTGCACTCGCATCATGACAGCCTGAGCTTATCGATCGGCCCGCGCCCGGTCGCCGCACTGATCAGGCCGAGCGCACGCGCAGACTCGTCGCCGACCATCGGCCAGTCGAAGCGCCAGCTCCAGTTGCCGCTTCCCATCAGGCCCGGCACGTTCATGCGGTGGCGGGCGTCAAGGCCGAGCACGTCTTGCAGCGCAAAGATCGCCAGATTGGCGACCGACGTGCTGGCCGCGCGGATCATGGCCCAGTGGATGTCGTGCGCTGTGGCCGCCAGGTAGGTACCGGCAAAGACGCGCTCGCGCTCGGGCGCCGCATCCCACCAACCGCGCGTGGTGTCGTTGTCGTGCGTGCCGCTGTAGACAACGGTGTTGCGCACATGGTTGTGCGGCAGAAAGGCGTGTGTGGCGTCGCCGCTGAAAGCAAACTGCAGGACGCGCATGCCTGGAAAACCGCAGCCGTCGCGCAGGTCTTCGACGTCTTTCGTGATCACGCCGAGGTCCTCGGCCACGATCGGCAAGGCACCGAGTTCGCGCTCGATGGCCTCGAAAAGTGCCTTGCCCGGGCCCGGCAGCCAGCGACCTTCGATGGCGGTCGGGCTGGTCGCCGGCACTTCCCAATACGCAGCGAAGCCGCGGAAGTGATCGATGCGGAACACGTCAGCCTGCGACAGCGCGCGTTTCACGCGCTCGGTCCACCAGCGGTAGTCCTCCGCCGCCATGCGGTCCCAGCGGTACAGCGGATTGCCCCAGCGCTGGCCGGTGGCGCTGAAGAAATCCGGCGGCACGCCCGCAATCACGGTCGGCTGGAACTCTTCGTCGAGGGAGTACAGGTCGGGACGGGCCCAACAATCTGCCGAGTGGTGGGCGACGAAGATCGGCAGGTCGCCCATGATCGCGACGCCGCGCGCGCGGGCGTAGTCACGCACGGATTGCCACTGCGTGTCGAAGGACCATTGCACGAACTGCCAGAAGGCGATTTCGTCGGCATGCACCTGGCGCGCGGCCTGCAAGGCTGCGGGCCTGCGGCACGCGAGCGGCGCGTCCCAGGCCCACCAGGGTTGGCCGGCGTGGGCCGCTTCGAGCGCCATGAACAGCGTGTAGTCGTCGAGCCAGGCGGCCTCGCGCGCGCACCAGTCGGCCAGCGCACGGCGTTCGGCGAGGTTGGCGCGCGCGGCAAACCCAGCGGCGGCGGCGCGCAACTGCTGCATGCGCCAGGGGGCGACACGCGCGAAGTCAGCCCGCTGGCTGTCGAAAATCGGCACGGCGTCCAGGTTCAGCCAGCCGCGCTCGACCAGCGGCTCCAGCGCCACCATCAACGGGCTGCCGGCGAAGGCCGAGACGCTCTGGTACGGCGAATCGCCGGGACCGATCGGGGTCAGCGGCAGCACTTGCCAGATACGCTGCCCGGCGGCCTGCAGCCAATCGACAAAGTGGTAGGCGCCGGGGCCGAAATCGCCGATGCCATGCGGCCCCGGCAGTGAGGTGATGTGCAGCAGGACGCCGCTGGCGCGCTGGTTCAGATCCATTGCGTACGGCATCACGCGGGAACCAGGAACAAGGTGGCCAACGGCGGCACGCTCAGCCGGATCGACGACACTCGACCGTGGCTGCCCTCGGCGCGCACGGCCAGCGGCCCGGCCCCGTTGCCGACATTGCTGCCACCATAGAACGCCGAGTCGGTGTTGAGCACCTCGCGCCAGGCGCCGGCGCCTTCGGGCACGCCGAGCGTCATGTCCTCGCGCGGAACCGGCGTCATATTGCTGACCACCAGCACCATCGCGCCGGCGGCATCGCGGCGCACCCACGACAGCAACGAACGCTCGGCATCGTGGGCATCGATCCACTCGAAACCGGCGCCCTCGCAGTCGAGCCGGTGCAGCGGCGGCAGATCGCGGTACAGGCGATTCAGGTCGCGCACCAGGCGCTGAACGCCAGCGTGGCGTGGGTCGGCGAGTTGGCCCCAGGGCAGTTCGCCGTCGTGGTTCCACTCGGTGGGCTGAGCCCACTCCTGGCCCATGAACAGCAGCTTCTTGCCCGGGTGGCCCCACATGAAGCCGTAGTAGGCGCGCAGGTTGGCGAATCGCTGCCAGTCGTCGCCCGGCATGCGGCCCAGGATCGAGCCCTTGCCGTGCACCACCTCGTCGTGCGACAGCGGCAGCACGAAGTTCTCGCTGAAGGCGTAGATCAGGCCGAAGGTCATCTTGGCGTGGTGCCAGCGCCGGTTGATCGGGTCTTCCTGCATGTACTGCAGCGTGTCGTGCATCCAGCCCATGTTCCACTTGAAGTGAAATCCCAGCCCACCGTGGTAGGTCGGCGCGCTGACGCCAGGAAACGCCGTCGACTCCTCGGCCAGCGTGATCGCACCCGGGCATTCGACGCCGATCACCTCGTTGGTGCGGCGCAGGAACCCGATGGCTTCGAGGTTCTCGCGCCCGCCGTACCGGTTCGGCAGCCACTCGCCTTCCTGCCTCGAGTAGTCGCGGTAGAGCATCGAGGCCACCGCATCGACGCGCAGACCGTCGACACCCTGACGCTCGATCCAGTACAGCGCCGAGCCAACGAGGAAGTTGCGCACCTCGTGACGGCCGAAGTTGTAGATCAGCGTGTTCCAGTCCTTGTGCAAGCCTTCGCGCGGATCCTGGTACTCGTACAGCGCCGTGCCGTCGAACTGCGCCAGCCCGAAGGCATCGCTCGGAAAGTGCGCCGGCACCCAGTCGAGGATCAGGCCCAGACCCTGCGCATGGCAGGCGGCGACGAATCGGGCAAAGCCCTCCGGCGGGCCGAAGCGGGACGTCGGTGCGTACAGGCCCAGCGTCTGGTAGCCCCAGGAGCCGTCGAACGGGTGCTCG